>Ga0187859_10001881_pt1 | contig 13209 bp, 12 predicted proteins | sample June2016WEW_10_1_2_FD_133019 | JGI IMG/M metagenome (GOLD analysis project Ga0187859, IMG submission 133019) | Peatland microbial communities from SPRUCE experiment site at the Marcell Experimental Forest, Minnesota, USA - June2016WEW_10_10 | ecosystem: Environmental > Terrestrial > Soil >...
ACCGAGCGGATGCCCAGTTCCTTGCACGCGCAAATGACGCGCAGCGCAATCTCGCCGCGGTTCGCAACTAAAATCTTATTGAACATGATTGCTTCGTGGAAAATTCAGTTGCCCAGGTCTGTCGTACTTGGTTGGCGTCAGCTGGCCCAATGGCCCGATCACCCGATGATCCGATCCCTTCATTTCGGACGAACGGCGAACAATTCCTGTCCGTATTCGATGGGCTGGCCGTTGGCGACAAGCTTCTTGACTAACTCTCCGGCTATGTCGCACTCGATCTCGTTCATCAATTTCATCGCTTCCACGATGCACAAAACCTGCCCCACTTCGAGCGTGTCTCCTACTTTGACAAAGGGCGGCGAGCCGGGCGAGGGCGATTCGTAAAACGTGCCGACGATCGGCGACTTCACGATGTGCAAGCCTTCTTGAGTGTCAGCCGCGGCGCTAGCCGCCAGATCAACCCGCGCAGAAACAGGAGGAGCAACCGCGGACACACCGGGAACCATCACGGGCCCAGGCTGCACCGCGATATACCTCGAATCGGGCAACAGTGCCGGCGGAGGCTCCGCCGCACGCTTGATCTTCACCTTGACGTCGCCACGCTCCAACTCAAACTCGGCAATGTCCTTTTCTATTAAGAACTCGATGAGTTCCTTCAGCTCTTTTTGATTCATGTATAAGGCGGGTTCGCTGTGCTTTCACGGCATCTTCTTGGATGCCCATTTGGTCCGGCTCGTAACCATACCCGGTTCGCGAAAATCTCCGGTTCGTAATCTTCGTGCTTGAAACAATGAACTGCCGCAACAAATTACTTCGTATCAGGGCGCTGCGTGTTGGAGCGCTTCGTATCAGGGTATCGCTTCAGCGATACCGCAAATCCCGCCACAATCAATCCCCTTTAGGGGCTGCACGCCTAAATGACCACCAACTCTTTATCCGTGGGGGTCAACACCTCGCAGCCCGAGGACGTCACCACCACAACATCCTCGATTCGCACGCCCCACTTCCCCGGCACATAAACGCCGGGTTCGATCGTGATCACCATTCCCGGCTCCAGCTTCTGGCTCTGCCCAGCCGCCAGCCGCGGCGCTTCGTGTATTTCCAATCCTAAACCATGCCCGGTCGAATGCGTGAAATAGCGCGCTAGTTTCCGCTGCCGCAACACCCGGCGCGCCGCTCCATCGACCTGAGCAGCCGTAGCGCCCGGTCGCACAGCCGCAATCGCCGCCTCCTGCGCCTCCAGCACGGCTTCATACAGGTGCCGCGCCTCCCGCGAGGGATGCCCAACGTGCACAGTACGCGTGCGATCCGAACAATAACCGGCGAGTATAACACCAAAATCGCAGACCACGAACCCGCGCCGCGGAATGCGCGCCGCGGAAGCCCTCCCATGCACAACAGCCGAACGCGCTCCCGCGGCAAGGATCGTCGAAAATGACATCCCCTCCGCCCCGCCGAGGCGCGCCTCACATTCCATCGCCGCGGCAACCTCGACCTCCTTCACACCCGGCCGAATCTTCTTACGCGCAGTTCGAAACAGACTAGCGCCAAGTTCCACCGCCCGCCTTATGCGCAGAATCTCGCCTGCATCCTTGACCATGCGGGCCCGCTCCACCAGCGGCGGAGCGGAACGCACCCGCCCCTTCCCTTTCATCGCGGACGCCAACCGGTCGCGCATACCTGCCGTGATCGATTCGGCTTCCACACCCACGGAAACCCGCGACGATCCGCTTCGCCGCGTCGCCAACCACTCCCCAACCGCCAGCACTGGAGCCTTGCGATCGATCACAATGCGAACGTTGCGAACCTTCGCCGTCGCGATCTCTTCTCGAGCCTGTATGCGATAGCGCCCGTCGGTAAAGAGAATGCAGCCACGATCGGCGACCAACAATGCCGCTGCACTTCCAGTAAATCCGCAAAGATAACGGACATTGGGAAGATGCGTCACCAGCAAAGAGTCAAGCCCATGCTCATCAATCGCAGAGACAAGCCGACGCAGGCGCCCAGCATGATCCATGCGAGGAGTGTAGCAAGAAGCAGTTGCCAGTTGCCGGTTGCCAGTAACCTGGTGGCAGTTCGCGGTTCTGCCACTGGCAACTGGAGGCTGGCAACTGGCAACGGCACCTGAAAAGCAAAAGCCGCCAGGCTCTCGGCGGGTTCTCCGAGAAAGCTGGCGGCCATAGCTGTACTGACTTCGCGCTTACGTCTGACTTATGTCTGAATAATGCGCGGAGTGATGAAGAAAATCAGCTCCTGGTTAGAAGTTGTCACTGTGCGACGCTTGAACAGGTTGCCAAGATATGGGATATCGCCGAGCAGCGGCACCTGCGACACGTTGAGCGAGTTGTTGGTTTGGATCACGCCGCCAATCACCACCGTGCCACCGTCGGTTACCAGCACCTGCGTGGTCGCCTGCTGCGTGATCAGTTCCGGATTGCCCAGAGAATCGGTCTGGCCAAAGTTAGGCAGCGTATTTTCCACATCCACGTTGAGGAAGATCGTTCCTTCCGACGTGATCTGCGGAGTCACCGTCAGCCGCAGCAGAGCATCGACATAGGTAGCCGTCGCCGGCGAGCCGATCGAGGCCGCAGTCATGATCGGGATTTTCACACCCTGTTTCACCACCGCCTGAATGTTGTTCTGGGTGACGACACGCGGGCGGGAAAGAATCTTCAGCAATCCGCGAGACTCGGCCATGGTGAGAATAAAGTCGATCCGCATGTTGTTGGTGGCGTTCACAATCTGGAGGCCACTGGTCGGTCCAACTGCGGGAAGGTTCGAGAACAGAGGAACCGTGGTTCCGGTCGAGGGCGTGCCGCCAACCGGATACAGAGGATTCGGTACTGCGCCGCCACCAACCACGATTGGCGACTGTCCGACACCGCCTACACCGCCCGCGCCCGTCACGCCGTTGCCCCAACCAAGGCCAAGCTGCGTACCGATGTCGCGCGCGAAACTACGCGTGGCCGCCACGACGCGGGCTTCAATTTCGACTTCCTGCGTCTTGCGGTCCATCTGCTGAATGAGCCGGTCGATCTGCGGCAGCACCGCCGGAATATCATTGACGATAATCGCGTTGGTTCGTTCGTCCGCAACGATATCGCCACGTTGACTGAGGAACTTTTTCAGAGGCAGCAACAGGTCCTTGGCGTGCGCGTAGCTGAGGAAGCGTGTGATGCTGACTTTATCCACCGCGAGCGCCTCGGCATCGATCTGCGCCCGCCGTCCTTCAGCTTCCTTACGCAGCGTTTCCACCGTCGCGATGCGCAAGACGTTGCCATCGAGTTGCCGTGAAAGATCGTTGTTCTTGAGCACGATGTCGAGCGCCTGATCCCACGGCACGTCGTCGAGCACGATCGTCAGGTTGCCGTGGATCATGGGATCGAGAACAACGTTTAGTCCACTGATCTCGTGAATCAGGCGGAAGAAATCTTTCAGGTCCACATCCTTCAGGTTGACCGAGATCGGCTCGCCCGTGTACTTCGCGCCGCGGTCGGCCGACTTCTGCTCCATCTGAACTTTCTGCTCGGCCGCCAGATTAACCGCTGGCGTGATTGGCACGGGTGTCGCGCCAGCCTGCCCCATCGCCGCATTGACTTTGGTGGCCACCAGTTCCGCCGCAGTCTTGTCGGCAAACCGGCTGGCTGCTTCCTGCGATTTCACTATCGGATCGGCGGCCTGCGGCTGAACGGCACTGTCATCCTTCTTGGCCGAGAACTTGGGCTCGATGAAAGCGAAGTCTGCCGGCTTCTCCGCGCCAGCTGCTGGAGCCGGAGTCGGAGCAACCGCCGCTGCGGTCGCCGCTGGAGCCTGATTCACTGGAGACGTTACGGGAGCCGAGACCGGCGCCAATTGCGGCGCGGCGTTCGCAGCCACTTGTTTCACCGTGGGCGCAACCGCCTCGCGATGGGCCGCAACGGCATCGTGAATCTTGAGGACGAAGCTGCCATCCGGACCGGCGACCAGCTCATGCTGGCGTCCAGCGGAATCGCTCGTGGCCAAATCAACCACCACGCGCGTGCTCGGTGAAACGCCGCCGCTCATCCCGATGCGCACGTCTTTCACGCCATCGCTGCCCACGCTGATGTGGCTTTGTCCCGTCGCCATCACGGTGTTGGGAAAGTCGACGACGATGCGTGCTGGAGACTCGAGCGTCGTCACTTTGGGCGCCAACTGGCCCGTCGCTCTGAACTCCACCCGCAATCCGTCCTGGCTGTGCGCGACCTCGAGCCTCTGCAAGCGAGCGCTCGCCGCCACCTCTTTGCCCGTCGTGTCAGCCGCGGCTGCGATCAGAACGAACGCCAGCAGCGAAACCGTGAGTCCCAGCAGTTGCTTTCGCATTTCCCTGTCTCCCCATGCGAGGCCTTTTTTTTGGCCTCCATGTGTTTCCTGGAATCTGTTTCCTAGAAAATATTGCCTCGAGCCAATATCTCCGGCCCTACACCGCCGGAGTCGTAATCTTCTTCACCACTTCCCGCGTAAAGGTCTTGCCCAACCGGTCCTGCAGCGTTTCCTGGAAAACGATGGAGTCGCCCGTGATCTTCATCACATAACCGTTGAACACCGGATCGTTCTCCCGCAGGAAATACGCTTTATTCAGGCCGTTGCTGACCACCGCGATGAATCCGTTTTGCGAACGCACCACGCCGCGCAGGTTGATAGCGCCAATCTCCAGGCACTTCTTACCCGTGCTGCATCCGGAACCGCCGGCATGGCTCACTACCGGACTCAGAAAAGGATCCCGCCGTCCATTCGCGCTGTTCTTGCTGTCCGGGGTCACCGGCTGCTCGGTCTCCGCCGTCTCCGCTGCCGAGCCATCCGCGGTACCTTTCGCGGGTTCGGCTTCGGCCACTGGAGCCTTCGGAGCTTCGACCGCCTTCCCTGCCGCGCTCGGCTTGGTTCCGACGACCGCGATATGCTTGGCGCCCGGCCTTTTCGCACCAACCTTTTTCGCTCCCGTATTTTTCGCGCTCGCGGCCGTCGCTCCCGCCGAAATCTTGGCTGGCGCAGCGTGAGCCGGGCTCGCGCTCGGTCCCGACGGAGCGGCTGGCGGCACGCCGAAAGCCTGATTCGTCGCGGCCGCTTCCCGGTTGCTCACCCCGTTCATGGTGTCTCGCGTGTTCTGGATAATGCTGGGACTCTGCGCCCAGGCCATCCCCGCGGCCAGCGCCGAAACCAGTATTGCCGTCGTGATCGTGATTGCTGGCTTCCCTTTCATCCTGTCCCCCTTACTTCTTTGCCGGTGTCGCGGGCTTCGTCCCCGCCGGCGCCGCCGGATCCAGATCATGGCTGAAATACGTCGTTGTCAGGCACGTCGCCACCACACTCTCACTCGGCGCGTACTGATAGGTATGCTTCGCCTTCGCATCGCCTGGCTTGCGCGTCGACGCTACCGCCAGGTTCGAAACATTGACGATGCGCTCCACTTTGCCCAGCCGGTCGAAGAACCCCAGCATCGAGTAATAAGGTCCGTCGAATTCCACTTCGAACGGTACCTCGGTATAGAACTCTTTGGCCGCGTAGGGCTTCGACGTATAGCGGCGGATTTCAATGCCCGACTTACGCGCTTCTCCGCTGACCATGCGCATGAAATTGTCGATTTCTTTTTCATCGGGCACGATGCGCCGCTCGATCTCCAGCTGTTGCTTTAAGCTGGTGAGCTGGCGGTCGATGTCGGCCAGTTTCGGCTTATAGGCCTCGAGCTCCGCGTTCTCCCGCAGCTTGGCCTGCAGCTTGACCCGCGCCGCATCATTCTGGTCGCGCTGCGTTTTATACATCGTGTAGTAGAGACCGCCCGTGATCGCGGCCGCCGCCAGCACCAGAACCCCCAGCAGCTTTATCCCTGTCAATTCGCCAAGATTCATAATGGGTTCCGCCTTTACGACTTCGCCTTTTCGCAGGTGAGCGTGAACTGGAACGCCTGCATGTCCTTCACATTGTCGTCCTGATAACTTTCCTTGATTTCGATGTTGCGGAAGAAGCCCGTCTTTTGCAGATTGGTAATCAGATTGGCCACCGCATCGCTCGACAGCGCAGTCCCATCGATCGCCACATTCGCGCCCTGGTCCTGCATGCTGTTCAGCCAGACCGCCTCGGTGCCATTCACGGTATCCGCAATCATCGACAGCAGGCTCACCGGACCGCTTTGATCTTTGCGCAGCTGGTCAATCACATCCACGCGCCGCTTGTAGGCCTCGGCTTGCTTCTGCCGCTCCAGATACTTCACCTTGATGTCAGCCAGCGTGCGGTTCTTTTGCTCAGCCGCCCGCATTTGCACCTCGATGGAAGACTTCTCCCGGTCAAGGCGATACCAGTAGCCGGCATTGGCCGCGCCCGCAATCAGCAAAACCACCGCTACCTGGAGTATCGGTCCCCCCAGGTTGCCGAAGTCGAAGCTCGGCATATTGATTGCCGGGCCTTTCTTGCCTTTCGGTTTTGGAGATCCCAACAGATTGATTCGGATCATAGCTTTTCAAAGCTCCTCAGGGCCAAACCCACAGCCACTGCCAGCTGGCCGGCGTTCTGTTCGACCAGCTCTGCCCCGGCGCCTTCCGCCGGAGCCAGCACCTTCTGGAACGGGTTGAACAATTCGACCGGCATCGAGAACTCCTGCCGCAAAGCTTCTACCAGTCCCGGAACCTTCGCCGATCCTCCCGCCAGATAAATCTTCTCGATGTGCTCGCCTGCCGCGCTGGCACGGAAGAAATCGAACGTCTTCTGAATTTCCAGCACGATAATTTCCGTCACCTGTTGCAGGATCGGTGTCTTGGCATCGTCCTGCACCGTGCCCACCTTGCGCCCCAGCTTCAGCGACTCCGCGTCATCGAAGCTCAAATCCAGTTCCTTCTGCAGCGAATCGGTGTACTGGTGGCCGCCGACCGAAACATCACGCGGGAACAAAGGTGTCGTGCCCTTGACGATGTTGATGTTCATCACGCTCGCGCCCAGGTTGAGCAGCGCCACCACCTGCGTCGCCGCCGGCTCGTAGTTGAACTCGTAGCAATTTTGCAGAGCCAGCGCATCGATATCCACAATAGCCGGAGTCTTGCCCGCCATCGAGAGTACGTTGGTGTAGTTCAGAATCTTGTCTTTCTTCACCGCCACCAGCAGCACGTCCATCGTCGGGCTGCTCGCATCGTCGGAAAGAATCTGATAGTCGAGGTTCACATCGGCAAGGTCGAACGGAATGTGCTGCGCCGCTTCTTTCTGAATCGTCTCCGCCAGTTCCTGATCGCTCATCGAGGGCAGCGAAATTTTCTTCACGATCACCGAGTGCCCGCTGACCGCCGTCGCCACCGCCTTCGACTTGATCATCGTGTCCGTAAACAGCTTGGCGATGGCTGCCGAAACCGTGCCGGAATCGACGATCATCGAATCGACAACAATATCCGGCGCGATCGGCTCGAGACCAAGATGCGCCACTTCAATTCCCGTGCGCGTCTTCCTGAGCTCCACGGCCTTGATGCTCGATGAGCCTACATCCAGACCTACTATCGTTTTCGCTCCCATTCCAAACATGTGCGCCTCGTTAGCCTGCGAAGTTCGTTTACGGAGTTCCGGCAGCCTTCATCGCTGCCTTCACTTTTTTCTTGCCCTGCGGTTCCGTCTCCATCGACTTCTCTTCCATCCACTGATCGATCTTCGATTTCTTGAAGCGCCAGCGGTTGCCCAACTTGAAGGCCGGAATCTTTTGCTCGTTCACGTATTTGTAAAGCGTGTCCGGACTCACTCCCAGATACTGCGAAGCTTGACGAATATTCATCACTTCTCGCGAGTCGGCCATTAATGTTTCCTGCACGTACTTGTGTTGTTGGTGTGCTGAGCATATCTCAACCGGAAGGAAGGGCATCTCGGCGCGAATGTCCCGGTTTTGTTGGGTTTTATGGGGTTTTTCTGGATTGAGCAAATTTCGGACTTACAAATGAGATCTATATATTGCGATCTGTTGTAGAAAGAGCCCTACAGGTAGTAGTTGGACCCTGCAACAAGCTCTGGTCACCCAACTCCGAGTAACTAAGGTACTAGAGACGGTACGGAAGTACTTGCACGGGCGCGCAAGCCGCTGAATTTACGACCATTCGTTGCTGTCGCTCAACGTAAATCGAAGTGATCTTAGTAAGCGCTCGCAGCGGGACAGTTTCAATGTGCTGTGAAAGGGCACGCTTTAGCCGTGCCGTAACTGCCGCCAAAATCGATAGCGACTTTAAACCATCCGAGAATGTGTACTACAAACTGACCCACGCCAAGGGTGTCGTAGTCGAGTTTAGAATCCTCACTGCTTGTTCTCTTCCCCCACCACCGTGATCTTCGTATCCGTCCTGAATTTCTTATAGTCCCGATAGGCTAGATCTATATCTTCGTCAAAGTTCTTGAACAGTGCTAGCCGCACATCGACGTGGATTTGCACCCGCTTCGGCAGCCAGACTTCATCATTCACTTGCGTCAGTTCGACGATCACGTGCGTGCCCTTGTGTATGCGCGCGAATACCCAGCCAACCGAGATCGTGTCAATTGCGGTGATGTCGAGCTTCATCCACTCCGCTTCCGCCTTATCGATCCAGATGCGGCCCTTGAATTTTGTCAGAATCTTCGCGTCGCGATTCTTAGGCTCATATCCAGGACGCGGTTCGCCATCCAGCACCCAGGTATCGTGGCCGTCCACAACCTCCGACCCGACCAGCCGAAAATTAAAGGCATCGGCAACCTCCAAAACAAACTTGCGATCGTCCTCTCGCTCTTTCTCTTCGTGCGCCAGCCGCTTCCGGCGCGCCTCTTCCGATTCGTTCTTCCGCTTGTCGATGATCTTCTGGATTTTCTCGTCTTCCTTCTTCGCCTCGCCGGCCGCCAGCGGTTTGTCGTCCTTCGCCGTCAGCCGTTCGACCTGCTCGCCGTAAATCTCCAGAATCTCCGAGGTCCGCGATACGGTTTTCTTCACCGCTCCATTGCCGTCGAGGTAGTGCCGCTCCTCGCGCTCGATGTAGGTGTAGTCGCGCTGCTGCTTGTCGTTCTGTATGTCTTTCTCTTCCGCCCGCCGCAGCAATTCTCGAATCTGTTCAACCGGCACAGCTCCGCTGGCATCCGGCTTGAGATCGACGGGCTTAAGATTTGAAGCGGCTGGAGTAGAAGCAACCGGCGAGGTCGAGTTCGCGTCCTGAGCTGTGACGCGACCGCAGAAAAGTACAACCGCGATGCCGAAACTGAAGACAAGCGCAAACCAAGAGCGCATATCGAATGTACGCAGCACGAGCGGTCGTAGTTCACGTTTCCGCCCGTGCACCTCTGTGCTCCCCGTGGTGAAAGATTCTTGCTTAGCTAAAGCTTTTTCTCAGCCCGCTCAAGGCACCCTGCCCGAAACGACCGCCCATCCAGCCGATGCAGCCGCCGAGCCTGCGCCCGTGTAATCAGCGGAATATGCGAGATGGTCAGCAGATACTCCGCCACAAACCAAACCGGCTTCTGAGTAGTCATCCACTCGAGCGAATCGAACCGCCGCATATGGACGGGTCGCGAGAAAGTCCGCAAAGTCCGCTCCCCTCGCAAATTAAAGTAAGTATCAAAGTAACTGATCGCCAGTTCGCGTAGCGACCGGTAGACCGGCTCGCGATAACGGCAGCCAGTGTAGTTGGATTTCGCCAGCGCCCCCCAGTGTCCGTCGATCTGATAGACAGCGATCACATGATCCGTATCGTGCTCGGCCTCAAGGTCGAGGATCAGCGGAGGATATCCGATAACCCGCAGCGCCGCCGCCGCAAACAATGCCCCCTCATAGCAATGCGACGTATTCTCCCGCAGCACCCGCCGCGGCGACCAGGCGCTGTCCGCCAAGTGGTAAGGCATGACATCAAGCGCCCGCTGGATGCCATACGGCGTCTTCAGGCTCCTCAGCTTCCGGAGTTCGGCGGGGGTCAGCCCCCATGAATTCTGTTGATTGGCCACGCGTTTATGAGATATGTTCCACGTGAAACATTTGTACTGGCGCCGCTGTACGTATAATAGTATACATATAGATACCCTTATGAAGAAGAGAAAGCGAGTTGCTAAGCCACGAAAGATTGCCCGCTTGCATGCTTCCTACGTCGAGCGAGAGAGACCCGCGTCCGGAGTCGGGCCGGAGTGGACGCGATATTTCAGGCCGATCAAGAAGCCGATCACCTTGCGCATCGATGCCGATGTTCTGGCCTGGTTCCAAAAGAAGGGACGTGGCTACCAGACCAGGATCAATGGGGCGCTGCGCAAGGTGATGATGGGAGAAAAGTCGGGCAATTGAGCCAACGGCAGCTCATCTGTCGAAAAGCGAAAGAGGTTTGTCTCCCCGCTCGTACAAACAAAATCACAACTTGAGTCGCGCTAGCCCAGCAACTCGCCCAGTTCGCGCGGGCTCTCAATCAGTACATCGGGCGGCGTACTCTCCAGCGTTTGCGGGGCAAAGCCGTAGGTCACGCCGCAGGTCCACAAGCCCGCGTTGCGCCCGGTCATGACGTCTACGGCGGAGTCGCCTATCATTAGTGACTCCTCGGGTCGGGCACCTGTTTCTTTGAGAATTGTCTCCACCCCCAATGGATCCGGCTTTTTGGTGGGGAAGCTGTTACCGCCGTAAACGTTTACGAAAAAGTCGCCCAAGCCCAGTGCCGTGATTATGTCGCGCGAAGCACGAACCGGCTTGTTCGTGAGTATCGCCATCTGGCGCGGTGGTCTGATCGCTGGGTTTCCATTTGACGGCCTTGCCAATTCGGCGAGCGTTTCGGGAACTCCTTCGTACAGCGTGGTGTGGTCTAGCTTATGTAACCGGTAGTAGCCGAGAAAATATTCCAGTGCTCGCGGCAGTAACGCTTCGTTGTTGCGGTCGGTGTCCGCATTAAGGGCGCGGCGTAGCAGGGCGGGGGCGCCATCTCCGACATAGCTGGCGATCACGTCGCCGTCGAGGGCGGGGCGGCCAAGGTGGTGCAACGTCGCATTGACGGAATGAATCAAATCAAGTCGCGAGTCGATCAGGGTTCCATCGAGATCGAAGACCAACAGGCGAATGCGATGAGGATCGAAGGAGCGCAGAAAGCGAATCATTAGAGTTAAGGATAAATCAGGCGGCAGGTCGCAGGTGACAGGAAAGGCAGGCGCCAGGAAAAGCAGATGCGGGAAAGGCAAGTGGCAGGAAAGGCTGCGACATTGAGAGTTTTCCCGGCACCTGACTTTCTTAGCTCTTCTGGCTTTCCTGAGTTTTCGTTCTTCCTGTAACCTGTGACCTGTCACCTGCCTTTCCAGTTTTTCTTCTTTTCCTCGCACGTGATTTACAATATTGTGGCTGGAAACGTTTGCACTGGCACACGATGGCCACAACTAAAGTCGATCCCAAGCTGAACGACACTCACCTTAAGAAGCAGGCCAAGAACTATCAGGGGCTGACGGCTCCCCAGCTTATCGATTCCTATCGGCTTATGTTTACCTCGCGGCGCGTCGATGACCGCGAGATCCTGCTCAAGCGCCAGCAAAAAGTCTTCTTCCAGATTTCCGGCGCGGGGCATGAGGCGCTGGGCGTCGCGGCGGCGTTTGCTCTGAAAGCTGGATACGACTGGTTCTATCCTTATTATCGTGATCGTGCACTGTGCCTGGCGCTGGGCGCGACTCCTTATGAAATGCTGTTGGGCGCGGTGGGCGCGGCCGACGACCCCAGTTCCGGCGGACGCCAGATGCCTTCCCACTGGGCTTTCAAGCATTTAAATGTGGTGACGCAATCGTCGTGCACGGGCACGCAGATTTTGCAGGCCGTAGGATGCGCGGAAGCGGGCCGCTATTTTGCGGCACATCCAAACTCGGCGCAGAAGTTCGATGGCGATTACCGACAGTTTAAAGATGTGCAGTTTCACGGCGATGAAGTCACCTACGTTTCTCTTGGTGATGGTACGACCAGCGAAGGCGAATTCTGGGAGGCGCTGAACACCGCTTCCAACCGGCGCTTGCCGGTAATTTTTTGCGTGGAAGATAACGGCTACGCAATTTCCGTGCCGGTCGAAGTGCAGACCCCGGGTGGAAATATTTCACGTCTAGTCTCGGGCTTTCCTAATTTTCATTTCGAAGAAATTGATGGGACTGATCCCGTGGTCGCCTATGCGGCTTTCAAGCGAGCAACGGATTACTGCCGCGCTGGGCATGGGCCGGCGTTTGTGCACGCGCATGTGATCCGTCCTTATTCTCACTCGCTCTCGGATGATGAGCGGCTCTATCGCCCGGACGCTGAGCGCCAGGCTGATGCGGCGCGCGATCCGGTGCACCGGCTGCAAATGTTTTTGTTGCGTGAGGGAATTCTCGACGAGAAGGGGATTAACAAGATCGAGAAGGATGTCGACGAGCAGTTGCAGATCGACACTGACCGTGCCTTGGCCGCTCCGGTCCCGCAGCCGGATACGATTTACAACTTCGTTTATTCGCCCGATCTCGATCCCGCCTCGGAGGCGTTTGACACCCACCCGGCTGTCGCGCCGCACGAAACCGGTGCCGATGACAAGCACTCAGCCGCTGCTAACAAAACCATGGCCGACCTGATCAACTCGACCCTCCGCGATGAGATGCGCCGCGATGAACGCGTGCTGATCTTCGGCGAAGATGTGGCCGATTGCAGCCGCGAAGACTATCTCAAGCAGAAGCAGGTCAAGGGCAAGGGCGGAGTTTTTAAACTGACCTCCGGATTGCAGATGGAGTTTGGCGCCGACCGCGTCTTCAATTCTCCGCTCGCTGAGGCGAATATTGTCGGTCGCGCCACAGGCATGGCCCAACGCGGATTGAAGCCGGTGGTCGAGATTCAGTTCTTCGACTACATATGGCCGGCAATGATGCAGTTGCGCGACGAACTGCCGATCGTGCGTTGGCGGTCGAACAACGCTTTCTCTTCTCCGTTGGTGGTGCGGGTTGCGATTGGCGGCTATCTCACTGGCGGCGCAATTTATCATTCGCAATGCGGCGAGAGCATCTTTACGCATACCCCGGGATTGCGTGTCGTGTTTCCGTCAAACGCGCTCGATGCGGCAGGCCTGTTGCGGACGGCGATTCGCTGTGATGATCCGGTGTTGTTTCTTGAGCACAAGCGCCTCTATAGGGAAACGTATGGGCGAGCGCCTTATCCGGGACCCGACTACATGGTGCCTTTCGGAAAAGCGAAGGTCGTGCAAGCGGGAACGGACCTGACGGTTGTCACTTATGGCGCGGTGGTTCCCCGGG
>Ga0187859_10001885_pt1 | contig 13181 bp, 11 predicted proteins | sample June2016WEW_10_1_2_FD_133019 | JGI IMG/M metagenome (GOLD analysis project Ga0187859, IMG submission 133019) | Peatland microbial communities from SPRUCE experiment site at the Marcell Experimental Forest, Minnesota, USA - June2016WEW_10_10 | ecosystem: Environmental > Terrestrial > Soil >...
TGCCTCGCGGCAACCCCCTTTGCGGCCATCGTAAGCGCCCGATTCCGCTGCAACTACACCCCGACCGTAGCACTTCACGTGCCATCGGTCTGAGCGAGACTGCTCACAACCAGAGTCTATTTCTTGGTTGAGGAAATATATGGTGAAGGTTGCCTGACGGAGTTCGTTTCACGAAGAGTCATGTGGGGCGGACACTCCTGTCCGCCGCCTTTGACTTTCGTCGGCCACTTCAATGTTCAAGGCTGTGGGTCGGCAAGAGGTTAAGGTCGAGACCAACGTCAAAAGCGGCGGACAGGAGTGTCCGCCCCACATTGTCCGTCCCACAGGGTCTACAGCCAGAAGTCGCGGTTGGGCGCGGCTGACGGGCTTTGGCTGGCGCTGGCGGCGCGGCCCATATTCGGTTCGACGCTGGGCTCGACGCGGTTGCGGCCGGCATTCTTGGCCTGGTACATGGCGACGTCGGCCGCGCGCAGCAACTTCTCGATCTCCGCGGCCGTTTGGGCCGTGGCCACGCCCAGACTCAGACTGACTTGCACATTCGACCCAGCGACTATGATGCTGCAGCCCGCGACGTGGCTGCGTACGCGCTCGGCCAGTTCCCAGGTTTCGCTCGGACCGCAGTTCGGCGCGACGATCAGAAATTCCTCTCCCCCAATCCGTCCCACGGAATCGTAAGGGCGGACCACGGCCGCAATGCTGCTCGCGATGATGCGCAAGACTGTGTCGCCGGCGGCGTGTCCGCGACTGTCGTTGATGGCTTTGAAGTGGTCGACGTCCATCATGATCAGGCCGACCGGTTCCTGGTCGCGTTCGGCGCGCAGCAGGTCGCGCTCCAGGATGCCGAGAATTGCCTTGCGGTTCCACAGACTGGTCAGGCCGTCGCGCGAAGCCTCGCGGCGCAGCGCTTCTTTGGTCACCAGCAGCCGGTTCTGAGTGACCAGCAGGCGCGCGCTCGAACACACGAACGACAGGAACACGATGGCAGCGGCTAATCCCAGGCGCTCGCGCGCAATGCGCAGCGACATGAACAGCACCAGCAGCGGGTACAGCAAATAAAAAATCTCGGTGTAGATTGGCTTTTCGCGCCGCGGCGGATCGTTGGAAATCTCCGGCGCTTCCACCTGCTTCCAGGTGGCCGCAATGATGGCGGGGATCACCAGCAGGCCGCTCCAGAAAAGATCAAACCACGCGCCCGTGTTCAGACCGCGCCCCGGCCCGTAGTAGTAGAGCGCATCCGCGCCCCCGGACAGTGTCAGGAAGATTCCCATGCGCCCGAATAGCACCCTCACATCGCGGGCGCGGCTCACGGCGGCGCGCAAAATAAACGATCCTGCCACAAAAGAATAGCCGGCGAAATACGGAGCCCAAACTTCGTGCGCCAGTTCTCCCGGCGATTCCGCCTTGGGCAGGTAGAAGAAATACACATAGGCAGCCACGCAAACCAGCACGCCCTGCACAAAATCGAGCGCCACCAGGGCGTCCACTTTTCCGGCTTCTTTGTCTGGGTCGAGAAAAATCGCCATGGCCAGCGGAACAAACCAGAAGCAGAACAGCAAGTTGTTGGTCCAGGCCACGGCCGGAGTCAAGATCAGATCGTTGTAGACGGTGAGAATCTGCGCCACCATCCACAACGTGTAGGCGATCGCCGTCAGGCGCCAGAAAGAGAGCGCCATGCCTTCGGAACGGCGGCTGGCCTCGACCACGGCATAGATCAGCACACATCCCAGCGCAAGCTGAATCAGGTCTGAGAGCAGGGGGCCGGGAGGTTTGGTTCCGAGGAAAGCGACCTCGCCAACGTGAGCCAGCCACAACAAGCCGGTCAGCGTGACGACGATGCGCGTGCGTGGCAAGGCGGTCCCTTTCATTTTGAATAACAATCTTCTCTAATAACAATCGTCCGAAACGGTGCCTGGAAACAATCTTCTGAAACAGTGTTTGGAAACAGTCTTCCGAAACAATCCCAAAAAACAATTCAGTGGTGATCTCTACAGATCGCGTCGCAGGCAGGAGTTAACCGGAAAGCGAATGACTCGGCTCCGCCCAGTTCATGGGCGGCACACTTCGACTGAGACCCCAGGCCCGACCATTATCCCGCGTTGCGCGGGCCATTTCATCTCACCATGGTACCCCCGCCGCGATTACCACCCAATGGAAATCAGAGCCAGCGTTCTAGCAGTTTTTGGAGGATTTCCACAGCTTTTGCAAGCTTGGCGAGGTCCTCGGGAGCGAGTTGGTCGAGATGAGAGGCGAGGTCGACAATGCGCAGCTGGCGTCCTTTTTGCAGCAGGCGGGTGCCTTTTGCGGTGGCGCGAATGCGCATGCGGCGGGCGTCGTGGGGATCGGCAGTGATGGTGACGAGCCGGCTGCGATTCAGGCCGGCCACGATGCGGCTCATGGTAGGCGGCTTGACCTGTTCGGCGGCGGCGAGTTCGCCCAGCGTCTTGGCGCCACCGAAAACCAGCACCGAGAGGGCCGAGAGGCGAGCTGGACCTTCTCCGGTGGCGACGTCCTGCTTGCGCACGCGCCGCAGCAGGTGGATGGCCGCGGAATGCAGCCCGTCGGCGACCGCCATGGCATTGGGAATGACGCTGGGATGGGAAGCCGGGGGCATGCGATCTCCTGCTTCGTCGAATCAGCGCACGTCCAATCGACGCCCGCCGAATCGACGGAAACTTTTTGCTTGACGATGCTTCGTAAATATAGTTAGCTATGCTAACTAATATGGGTGAGGAGGTCAAGATATGAGTACGCCTGCGACGGGAATCGGAATTTCGCGCCTTGGGCAGATTGCCATTAACGCGCACGATGTGGAGCGCGCGTCCGCTTTCTATCAGGATGCGCTGGGGTTGAAGTTGCTCTTCAAGGCTGGGCCGGGGCTGGCGTTTTTCGACTGCGGCGGAGTGCGCCTGATGCTGACCCGGCCGGAAAAGCCGGAGTTCGACCATCCCAGCTCCGTGCTGTACTTTGTTGTGCCCGACATTCAGGCCGCGCACGCCCGGATGAAAGCGAAGGGCGTGTCGTTTGAAGATGAACCGCACCTCCTCGCGAAAATGCCCGATCACGATTTATGGATGACGTTCTTTCGCGACTCGGAAGGCAATTTGCTGGGACTGATGAGCGAGGTGAAGCGGTGAGATGCAGGATTGAAATCAGGGGCAGTGGCTCAGTTTGTACCTTCAATCATGGCGTCATCCCGGGCGGAGCCGCCTTTCAGGCGAAGGGAGGGATCTCCCTGAAAACTGTGCCTGGGGAGATCCCTCTCGCGGCTGAACTACGCCGCGCTTCGGGATGACGCAAGGATTACGGGAAGCCGAGCGAAGAAGCAGTTTCTCGATTGCCAAGCAGCGAGTGAAAAGAGAAAATCCTAGGCCATGAGCCACCGGGCCAAACCTCATGCCTCGCCGGGCGATCCCGCCTCGGCGGATTCTCCTGTTGCCGCCGCAGTCGAGCCTTTTCCCGCCGAGCACCGTCGCGGTTTACTGCCCGAGCGTTATTTTCGCTGGCGTGGGGGCGAGATCACCCGGCTGGAGGCTTTTTGCGACGTGGTATTCGGCTTCGCCCTCACCTTGCTGGTGGTGTCACTGGAAGTGCCGCGCAACTATGCGGAAATGATGGCGGCCATGCGCGGGTTCCTGCCCTTTGCCGTCTGCTTCGCGCAACTGGTGATGATCTGGCTGGCGCACTACCGGTTTTCGCGGCGCTTTGGGCTGGAAGATCCGTATACGGTGTTTCTGAATGTCGTTCTGCTCTTTCTGGTTCTGTTCTATGTGTACCCGCTGAAATTTGTTTTTACTCTTGTGTTTTCGCAGTTGACCGGCAGCGACATCGCGCGCGGCCTCGGACTGCATGAAACTGAAGTGCTCATGCGGATTTATGCTGTGGGGTTCACGGCGGTCTTCTCGCTGTTTGCCCTGATGTACGTACACGCCTACAAATTGCGGGGCGTGCTCGAGCTGAATCCCGTGGAGGCGCTGCAGACGCGAATCGAGATTCAGGAGAACGCGATCATGGCAGTCGTCGGCGCCGTGTCGTTCGCGTTGTCTTACGTGAGTCCAGGGCTGGCGGGATGGTGGTACTTCGTGCTCGGTCCCGCTCTCGGAATCCACGGCGCGGTTTACGGCAAGCGGGTGCGGCGGTTGGCGGAAGACATGGGGATGGCGTAGGGGATTTGGAATGTCAGACTTCGCTTCAGACCTCAGACTTCGGACCTTACACCCAAGGTCTCAACGCCCGCAGCGGCATCCCGTCGAATCGGGCCGCTGTCACGTGATCGGCATCGAGAAGGACGCATGAATCGCTGTGTGAAATGTTTCTTGCTGGGATCAGCTTTATGGGCATGGGCTGCGGCTCGGACTGCTCAAACCGGTCAAACCGGTCAAACCGGAGACGCAGACTTGGCTGCGGGACTGCGTCTGCTGGAAGCGGGACGAACCGCGCGGGCCGAGGGGCCGCTGCATGAGGCGCGCGAATATTTTGCGAAGCTTACACAAAAGAGTCCGGGGAGCTCGATTTACTGGTACGAGTTGGCTCGAGTGGATACTTATCGTTGCGACGCAGCCGACGCACGCGGCGACAAGAAAGCCGCCTCGGCTGCGATCGACGCAGCTCTGGAGGAGGCGCAGCACTCGCTGCAGTTGAACGACACCTCAGCTGATGCCCACAGCCTGCTGGCCGATTTGTACGGGCGCCGAATCGGGTTGGGCGGATTCATGGCGGGTGCGCACTACGGTCCGAAGGTGCAGTCCGAAAACAAGCGCGCGCTGGAGTTGGACGGTAACAATCCGCGGGCGCTGGCGAGTGTGGGACGGCAATACCTGAACACTCCAAAGATGTTTGGCGGCGATGTGAACAAGGCCATCGCCAGTTTTCAGAAATCCGTTGAGCTCGACCCTAAGGCGGATGAAACCTTTGTCTGGCTGGCCATTGCGCAACGCAAGAAAGGCGACGCAGCCGCCGCAAACCGTGCTTTGGACGAGGCTTTGCGGCTCAACCCCGGCAGCGTGTTCGCGCAAAATACGAAGGCCGGGAACTGAAGAGTGAACACCCCGATTCTGCTATCATCAATGGCTATCATCGATTGCTAACATTGCTGCCGGAGTAATTTCGCATCATGTACCGCCTCGACGACGACGATTTCGAAGACGACGAGATACCCGTAATATCCGCTAGGGGAAGAGGAGAAGGAATCATGGAAGAAGCTGCGGGCACAGGCTCGGGCGCTGGGCGCCGTAACGAAGACATTGCACTCGATCTCATGAAGTTCATCGCCATGACCACGGGCTACGGCAAGACCGCCAGCAGCGGTGGGGTCGGCTTTACCGGCGGTGGCGCCGCCGCCAAGCCGGAGGACTACGCTGCGCATCTGCTCGAGTTGTACGGAAAATGCCTGGGCGCGGTTGGCGCGAAGAAGTAACGAGCCTGGAAGCTTCGCGGTCTTTGCATTTGAGTTTGAGGCTTGTCTTACATTCGAATCCGTTCGGCCGCAAAGAACGCGGGCCTCAGGGTGACAAAGCTTAGGCTCACAAACCTCAGGATCACAAAGCGGGAAAGAAAAAACCGCGCCCGGTTCGGGCGCGGTTTTACGTTGGAGCGAAGGGTGAGGGGAGGGCCTCGCGGCCGACTAGCGACTTAACGGCGCTTTTTGCCTTTCTTCTTCGCCGGTTTCTTGGCTGCTTTCTTAGGAGCTTTTTTGGCGGCTTTCTTTTTGGCTGCCTTTTTTGGAGCCTTCTTCGCCGGTTTTTTCGCAGCCGGCTTTTTGGCGGCTTTCTTTTTCGCTTTGGGCTTGCCGCCGCCGCCGCCGCCGGGGGCAGATGGCGCGGGTTTGGGCGCGGGAGGCGCGGGAGCGGGTGGCGGCTCGCTGGCTACGGGAGCCGGCAGTCCGGATTCTTCCTCCTCCTCTTCCTCTTCGAAATCTTCTTCCAGCGACTCGCTGTAAGCGCCGCTGTCGCCGAATTCTTCTTCTTCATCGCGTGCGTAAAGAGTGGGATCGTCGAACGTCATTGCTCCTCCTGATTCGTTGGCGGCCGGGTGCGGATGGGGCTCCTGGCTGCGGACACAAAAGAATTTAAAAGACCACCGGAAACCTCTGCTGGAACGGCGCGCGATTATAGCACGACATTCCGTGCAGTTTGCAAGGACCACCGACACAGACTGCTGGCTATCCTGTTATCACAGCGGGCCCGGAAAAGGGAAGAGGAAAAGAAGAAAAGGCGGCCGGAGTCATTTCCTGCGTTCCCAGCACGTGGGCACTAACTCAACTGGGCGCTGCTTCTAGTGCGCTCCGGCGCGGGCCGTATTGCGAGCATCATGGAACCGAGCGACCCAGCCGGACGCCGCCAGCCCTGCGGGCGCGTCAAGCGTACCGAGTCGGCCAAGAGAGTCCCCGATATAGAATTTGGCATTGGGCGCAAGGGTTACCGCGTCGGTTGGAATGTGAATGAGCGGATCGTCGGGCAGATTCGCTTTCCACAACATTCGCCCGCGAGGGCTGATTGCGAGGAGATCACGAACATAGCAGACATAGAGCGTCCCATCGGAGGCGAGATTCAACAGACTGCTTCCGTTCGGGGTGTTCCATTTCGCCTCTCCATTGGGATCGAGGGCTACGACTTGCTTCTGGTTTCCGTCGCCCTCTACATGGATTGATACGGTTATGTATACCGTGCCGTCGGACGCTATTAACGGACCACCCACAAGAGCGTAAGACTCGGTGCGCCACTTCACCGTTCCTTGAGAGGTTAGAGCGAATAACTGCGAGCTCAGCCCCCCGGGGTGTCTGCTGGTGAAGTAAACGGTGCCGTCGGTGCCAACCGCAAGGTCACCTTCAAAATAATCGGACTTTTCAAACGCGCATTTCCATTTTTGCGTGCCATCGGGCGCGAGGGCGAAAAGAGCGCCAGCGGCGAGCGCGTACACCGAGCCATCCTCGGCGATTGCGAGGGAATAGAAGTCTTCGCCGGGATCGAACGCCCAGCGCAGAACCCCGTCGCTGGTGAGTGCATAGACACCATGGCCCACCCAGTACGTGGTCCCGTCGGCCGCAACCGCAGGTTGGCTACAAGCCGGCGACTTCGGCGGAAAAACGGTCCCACCGCCAAAATCACGGCTGCGGAAAAAGGTGGCTGGCGGAAATTCATACGTCCATTTCTTTGTGCCCCCGGGCGAAACTGCCCACACCGAGCCTTGGCCGGCGTAGAGTCCGTTCGAAGTGCTGTCGGTCGTGCCGGTTCCAAACAAAATGGTGCCATCGTCTGCAATGGCCGGCAAGGTACAGATTCCGCCGGGCGGTCGAATCTGCCACCGCAACTGCGTCCCTAACGCCACGAGCGAGAGTCCCGTTGGACCTCTGTCGTCATTGGGCCTGAGGAGGTAGATGGCCCCGTTTGGGCCATAGGTAGGTGGAAAGGATATGGCCTTGCCATTCCATTCATTCACCCAGTGAATGCTGTCGGTCCGGTCATCAGTGACATTATGATACGCACCGTTGTAGTACCAGCAGAGTGCCAGTATTCCGTTCCCAAGGAGTACAAGAATCAGCGCGGCTGGCGAAGCGTACCTGCTGAGCAAAGATAGAAGGCCCACCAGAACTAAGACGTACACCATCGTCCAACTCAACCACGCACGAGAAAGGCCGGTGTTTCCCAGGAATCCGAACACTAAAGCAAAAGTGGCAATTATTCCAACCGAGATCTCACTCATGCGGAGGAACAGCCCGGCTCCTTTCGGGCTCGATCGAAACTCGGCTACCGCTGCCACGCCGAAGCATGCCAACAGCCCCAACAGAAAAAAAAGCAAGAAGATTAGCAACTTAAGGATCAAGGCCAACTCCCTTGCGAGGGCAGCTGCTCATGGCTTTCAAGCACTTCCCGAATCCCCGACCTCGCCGTACGTCTCCATTCTGATTCGACGACGAGTATAAGCCGGGAGAGTTCAGGGCTGGGTAAGGGAATTCCCCTTAAGTTAGCGCTTTTGGGGCCACTCGCGTTTGTTAGCGCGCTGATTGCACGATCAGGATCATGCCGGGGCGGATGACCGCGACGTTGCGGTTGTCGCGTTGGAGGGCAGCCACGGTGGTTTTGTAGAGATTAGCGATGGAGTAGAGGGTCTCACCGGTTTTTACTTTGTGGTGAACTACGGCGGCGGTTTCGCTTTCCGGCCTTCGCTGAGAGACTTCCGCGCGTTCGGAGATTGCCAGGCGTTCGATCTGCGCCGATTTGGTGGCTGGCGGCTTCGTGCTGGCGGTTTCCGCGGGCTTGGCTGGGGCGGCGGGGTGTTTTGCTTTCACCCGTGCCGAGGTGACTTCGGCTTCATGCGCGCTGGGGGAAACTGGCAGATGCAAGGCCAGGATGCGGCGTCCGCTGAGGCTGTTGCCACGGATGCCGTTCCAGCGGCGCAGCATTTGCGGCGAAACGCCGAAGTTTTCGGCGACGGTTTCGACGGTGTCGCCGGAGTGAACTTTGTAGCGGGTGATGCGGCGGGCGTAGGTCGCATTCTCGCTGGCGGGATGTTTGCCCGGGGTGACGGGAATCACCAGCCTGGCGTCGGCTTCGAGTTCTGCATCTTCAAGATGGTTGGCTGCGGCAATCGACTTGGCCGTGGTGTGATAGGTGCGGGCGAGCGTGGCCAGGGTGTCGCCGGAGTGAACTGTGTGATAACGCCACCACAGGCGCATGTCCGTGGGGACCGAATTGATGGCGGTTTCGTATTCGTCTTTCGTCCCGGCGGGCAGGTGCAGTTCGAACTTGCCTTCGCGCGGGGTGGTTAGGCGCAGCAGGCTGGGATTCAAGTCCTGCAATTCGTCGGGAGTGGAATTCACGCACTCGGCTACCAGACGAAGATCGACAGGATAGTCGATGGTGACCGCGTCGGACGGCGCCGGGCGATCCATCGCGACCGCGTCCAATCCGTACTGCGAAGGGTTCTTGGCCATGATGGTCACGGCCAAAATGATGGGAACGTAATTCTTGGTTTCTTTGGGCAGAACGTTGCGGTTGTAGAGTTCCCAGAAATCGGCGTAGCCGGTGCGCTTTACGGCAGCCTGCACCGTGCCGGGGCCGGAATTGTACGCGGCCATGGCGAGATACCAGTCACCGAACTGGTTGTACAGATCTTTCAGGTGGTGGGCGGCGGCGCGGGTGGATTTTTCGGGGTCCTGACGATCGTCGACCCACTGGTTGTGGTAGAGGCCGTATCCGCGGCCGCGGGAGGCCATGAACTGCCAGATGCCGCGGGCCCCGGCGCGCGAGACGGCAAGAGGATGAAATCCTGACTCTGCCTGCGCCAGATAGATCAGATCCTGCGGGACGCCTTCATCCTTCAGCGTCGCCACGATCATGTCGCGGTAACGGCCCGAGCGGGCGAAGGCGCGCTCGAAGACGCCGCGTCCGCGGCCCGAGAAGTAAGTGATGTAGCCGGCGACCTGGTCGGTCATCATCAGCGGCAGGTCGGAACGGGTGTGCTTGATTTCAGCCTGGGCTTTGGCTGCGACGCCGGCATCGGCGGCAGGAGTGATGCCGTTCGTTATGTCAATGGGCGCAGGCTCGGATTTCTGCTGGGCTTCTTGCGATTGGTCGGAATCGGCCGCGGGGCCGCCGGGGTAGAGTTCGTTCACGCCCTCGACGATGTGGTCGAATTCCTTTTGCAGGCGATCGTCAGAACGGACGTCGAGATTGCTGCTCAGCAGGGCGTTCAGCGCGTCGTCGAAATTCTGCTTGGCGGAGTCGCTGTTACCTGCGTGATAGTTGGCCACTCCCTCCTGATATTCCCTTTCGGCCCGAGTGATCAGATCGGCGACCGGGTCGGAAACCGGAGCGGAAGTCTGGTCAGCGGCGGCTACGGGTGCGGCCGGTTTCTGAGGCGGAGTCTCTTGCGGCTGAGTCGCAACAGTTTGCCGTGCTGGCGATGGAGCGGGAGGTCGAACCGGCTGCAGTGCGGGTGCGCTTCCGGGCGGAAGGAGGGAAACCGGCTTCTGCGCCGTCTGGCAGGCAGTAGCTGCCAAAAGCAGAGTGGCGAGCGCGGCGGTCGGAATCTTTGTCCCTATCTTCATCATCCCAATTTTCATCTCTAGGCTGGCTAATCGCATGTCTTGCTATGAGATGCGCGCTTCTCCTCTACGAATGCCGGTGAATTCTATCAAATCGTACTCGGCGGGCGGGCTTGGGTCAATCGCCGAAACGGCATCACCGACGTTACTTTCGGCACCAGGAGCGGATGGTTACCAGACCGGACCCCGCACTTCAGCCGTCAGACCCAGCCGTCAGACCTCGAAGTTAGGATGAGTGATCTTCCGCCCCGGTTGTCGGCTCGTCCACTGAATTCCGGGGGTTGAGGCCTGCGGCCTCGCCGTTCAGACGCGCCAGTAATCCGGCCGCCAGGTCTTGATCGATTTCTTGATATCGGCGCGTGAGAGCTTTTCGTTCAATGCGCGCTCGGCCAGCTTGGCGACTTCGGCGTCGGAGGCGAAACGCAGGCCGCAGAGTTGATCCTCCGTTAATTCAGGGATGCGGGAACGCAGAGGCTCTGCAGCAAGCTGGGTAAGGCGCAGCCGCTCTTCCAGGCGGATGACGCGATCCTGCACTTTGAGCGGGTACGTGCGCACCTTGAAGACCAGGAGCAGGCAGGCGACGGCCAGCAGAATCAGCAGGACGGCGTGGATGTGATCGCGAAGGTCGCCCTCTGTGATATGCGCAAAAAAATGGATCAGCGTCAGGAGCAGTCCCAGCACGAAGACCGGAAGAATGAAGAAATGAAATGCTGGGTCCCAGCGAGTGTGATCGGCAAAGCTTTGGGGCTTATTTTCGGCCATTCGGGTACTCCTTGCGGAAGGACGTGCCAGTTTAGCAGAGTTCGGGACAGAACCTTTACATGGTGTTGACATGACTGCGGCTGAGGTTTGCCATTCTTGTTTCCGAGCCAAGGCTGTACCGAGCAGAGGCAAACAATCCACGACGATTGCATCAAGGCCGCCGGTCGCTGTATCTCAAAACTCTGACTGAATTCTGACTGAATCGCTGAAAGGATTATTGATATGAAAAGAAACGGGAGTTTCCGCGGCCCCGATCCAGCTCGTCTGGCGACCGGGGCTCACAAACCATCCGTGCGCGGGGCTGTTGTAATCGCAGCTGCTGCCCTGCTTGCGATCTTTCTGGCAACCGTGCTGGCAACCACGACGACATTTGCGGCCAGCAGTGAGACCGTGCTGCATACCTTTACGACCTTTACTACGGGAATCGGGCCGGACTCCGGTCTGGCCATCGACGCGGCGGGAAACCTGTATGGCACGACCTACCAAAGCACTTCGGGATGTGTTCCTTCCTGCGGCAACGTTTACAAACTGACCAAGAACAGCGACGGCAGTTATGCCTTCAGTGTTCTCCACAATTTCCGCGGACAACCCGACGACGGGGCCGCGCCCTGGGGAGCTCCGGTGCTCGACAGCGCCGGCAATGTGTACGGCACGACGACCAACGGAGGTAGCGGCTGCGGCGTGGTTTACAAGCTGACGCCCACGGCGAGCGGAACGTATACGTCGACCATCATCCACAGCTTCAATGCTGTGCCGACCAACGACGATGGCTGCCAGCCATATTCGACCTTGACTTTTGACCAGGCGGGAAATCTTTACGGCACCACCAACCAGGGCGGCGGCGGGGGCGCGGGCGGGACATTTTGTTTCAACGGCTGCGGTACGGTGTTCAAGCTGGCGCCGAACTCGGATGGAACCTGGACGGAGAGCGTGATCCACAGCTTTCCCGGAACGGCAGGCAGCACGGATGGACAAAATCCGCATGGTGGAGTGGTTTTCGACAGCAAGGGAAATCTCTGGAGCACGACGCAAACCGGGGGCAATCTGGAGTCTTGCCTGCAGTTTGAGGACTTCACCGGGTGCGGAACGGTTTTTGAATTGACGCCGAATGCCGACGGGACCTGGACGGAAGGCACAGTATTTGAATTTACCGGGATGAGCACCGGCTTCAATCCGTGGGACGGGTTGGTCGTAGACAGCAAAGATAATCTCTACGGCATGACCACCAACGGTGGGGTCAGCAATGGAACGGTTTTCAGAGTAACGCCTCTGGCTGGCGGTGGAGTGGCCGAAACGGTCATCCACACCTTCGCCGCATGTAGTGCCACGCGATGTCCGGATGGAGTGCATCCCTTTAACGGGCTTACCATCGACGGCAGTGGGAATCTTTATGGAACGGTGTTTTCCGGCGGGGGCGCCGGGCCTTCCGCCGGCGAATTCGTGGCTGGGGATGGCATTGTCTTCAAGCTGACGTCGAATTCGAGCGGCAAGTGGAGCGAGGATATTCTCTATCGCTTCAGGGGCGAGAGCGACGGAGGCTTCCCGCAGGGCGATCGGGTTGTGCTCGACGGCGAGGGCAACATCTTCGGCACGGCGAGCAACGGCGGTGCGTTTAACCTGTGTCCCGTGGGGTGCGGAGTGGTATTTAAGATTGTGCAGTAATTCCGCTGGTATACTGAGCGGCTCGCGTGGCGGGCCGCTCGCTTCTTAGTCCGAGTACCAGTCCGAATACCAGTCCGAGTACCATATTCAATAGCAGGTGACCGGGATGGAAAACGCCACTCTGCCGAGACGCGCGTTGGGGCGCTTCGCCGTTATTCTGATCGTCATTGCTGCCATACTGTTCTTGTCCGCCGGTTCTGTGCGTTACTGGCAAGGCGGCGTTTTTCTGGTTCTGATGGCTGCCTTCTGGATTTTTTCTTTCATCCATCTGATGAAACATGACCCGCAATTGCTGGAGCGCAGGTTGCAACGCAAGGAGGTGCAACCCGAACAGAGATTATTTCAGAAGCTGTTTAGCCTGCTTTTCTTTCTCGGGCTCGTGCTGCCCGGACTGGATTTTCGCTCTGGCTGGTCGAGGGCGTGGCTGGGTCCGATGCCGGTGTGGCTGATCATTGTGGGGCAGGCGCTGGTCGTGGCGGGAGATTGCCTGGTCTTCTGGGTGATGAAGACTAACAGCTTTGCGGCCAGCACGATTCAGGTCGAGACGGAGCAGAAAGTTATTTCGCGTGGTCCCTACGCCTGGGTGCGCCACCCCATGTATTCCGGGATGTCGGTGATGATGCTGGCTACACCTCTGGCGCTGGGATCGTATGTAGCCTTGCCGGTCGCCGCATTGATAATTCCTCTACTGATGTACCGGCTGATTCATGAGGAA
>Ga0187859_10001887_pt1 | contig 13176 bp, 13 predicted proteins | sample June2016WEW_10_1_2_FD_133019 | JGI IMG/M metagenome (GOLD analysis project Ga0187859, IMG submission 133019) | Peatland microbial communities from SPRUCE experiment site at the Marcell Experimental Forest, Minnesota, USA - June2016WEW_10_10 | ecosystem: Environmental > Terrestrial > Soil >...
AGTGTCCGATGGTGTAGAGGCGCGCCAAGACTGTTTGGATGCGAACACATCAGGCGGCGATGCGAGCGAGCGCGGCGATGACAGAGGCGTCTTGTTCGGGAAATACCGTCCGCAGGTCGAGCAATACCTGCCCATCTTCCACGCGGACAATAATAGGAGGGTCGCTGACGCGCAACCGTTTGGCAAGTTCGTCGGCGCTTAAACCTTCGCAAGCCAGCGCCAGCACGCGCGTTTGGAGAACAGAGGATGGCGCAGCGCCGCCGCCCAGGATCGATTCTCCATCGATAATCTCAACCTTTAATTTTGTCGACGCAATTTGTTTCACCAGCGCTTCTGCGCGCTGGCCGATTTCTTCTTTCGTGAGCCGCATCATGCGCAGGGCGGGAATTGCATCGTGATCGTGACGGACGTACGCGAGAAGAGTAGCTTCCAGAGCGGCATAGGTGAGCTTATCCACGCGTAACGCGCGGAAAAGAGAGTTCGATCTCATGCGTGAAACGAGCTTAGAAGCGCCGCTGATTAGGCCCGATTGCGGACCGCCGAGCAACTTATCGCCGCTGTAAGTAATGACGTCGACGCCATTGCGCAAGCTGTCGAGCACGCCCGGTTCACCGCTGATTCCAAGCGAGCGCAGATCGAATAGAGAGCCGCTGCCGAGGTCTTCCATCAGCGTCAGATTGTGCTGACGCGCGAGCGCGACGAGTTCGGTAACCGGCGTTTGCTCGGTGAACCCAGTTATTTCGAAATTTGATCGATGGACTCGCAGCAGAAGGCGCGTTCTCTCATTGATGGCTTGCTCATAATCGGCGATGCGAGTGCGATTTGTGGTACCGACTTCGCGCAGGATTGCCCCTGATTTTGCCATCACGTCGGGGATGCGAAACGATCCGCCGATCTCGACCAGTTCGCCGCGGGAGACGATGACTTCTCCGCCGTCGGCGAGCGTGTTCAGCGCCAGCAGAACCGCGGCGGCGTTATTATTCACGACGATGGTCGAGATTGGTGTGCGATCGCCATTTATTTCTTCATGCAGCAATCGTTGAAAGAGCCGCTGGACGTGGACATCGCGCTTGCCGCGCTCTCCGGTGTCGAGATCGAATTCGAGATTGCAATAGTTCGCCGCGGTTTCGCGAATGTGATCCATTGCTGCTTCGTTCAACGGCGCGCGGCCCAGATTGGTGTGCAGGATTACGCCGGTGGCATTGATTACAGGCCGGAGAGAAAAACGCAGCGCATGGCGGAGCTGGTTCTCGACAGCGTCTGCGAGGCCTGTCAGCGCGAGATCGAATGCATTTTCGTCAAGCAGGCCTGACGCGATTTCCTGCCGCAGGCGGGCCAGCACGGCGCGGGCCGCATCTACGACGGACTCGTGGCTATTGTTTTCCAACAGGCGGGCGATGGCGGGAGTACGCATGACATCGTCAACCGACGGAATTTTGCGAAAAAGCTCCGGCGTTGCTGCTTTCTTCACTGGGGAATTATCCCACGGGCTATGCACTTCAGGTGCTCATAACGTATGCAGATAGGCCAGCAGGTCCTGCATATCTTGCGCGTTCAGCACCTGACTGTAGCCCGGCATATCGGGACGGCCGCTGTGGACGATGTCGCTGACACGGTCGTCATTCGCGGGCAAGCCTGTCTGCGGGAGATACTGATGCTGAAATATGCCTTTCAATCCCGGGCCTTTTTTTCCTTTGGTTGAATAGGGATGATGGCAGCGGTCGCAATAGTTGTCGTAAATTTTGCGTCCGGCGGATTGCTGCGGATTGAGCCCGAGTTCAGCGTCGGATTTGCGGCGCTCGATGTCGCATGCGGCTAGTGAAATAAGCGCGGCGCATGTGAAGAGAAGTGGGATTATTCTTCGCAGTGCTCGATTTACCGATGCTTGATTTACCGACTGGCCGTTTCGCAATTCCATGAATATTTGTGCGCTTCCGCTCTCAACTCTTGACAATAAACATCCATGATAGAGCAAAGCCACACCGGTTGCGGCAATCGATAAGGCTATCTTTGCTATTTTAGAGTCTGCCGCATGAGAACTGTCTTTCAGTGGAATCTGGGCACGCGCACGCTTGAACTGGGGAAGCGCACGTTGATCATGGGGATCGTCAACGTGACGCCCGACTCTTTTTTTGACGGCGGCTTGTATCTCGATTCTGAAAAAGCGATCGCGCACGCGCTGCGATTGCTCGATGAAGGGGCCGACATCATTGATGTGGGCGGGGAATCAACGCGGCCGGGCGCTAAAGTCGCTCCCAGCGCTGAAGAAGAATTGCGTCGCGTGTTGCCAGTAATTACAGAAATTAAGAAGCTGCGACCGGGCGCGGTGATTTCGGTCGACACTTATAAAGCCAGCGTGGCGCGCGCGGCAATTAATGGCGGCGCTGAAATCGTGAACGATATTAGCGGGCTGCGCTGGGATCCGCAGATGGCGCGCACCGTTGCCGAGTTGAAGTGCGGGGCGGTTCTGATGCATGTGCGCGGGCGTCCCGAAGAGTGGCGCAGCTTGCCGCCTGCCGGCGATATTGTTCTGCTGGTTAAGCGCGAGTTAAGGGACTGGGCGGAAACGGCGGTGCAGGCGGGAGTGCGGCGCGAAAGAATCGTGCTTGATCCGGGATTTGGCTTTGGAAAAAACTTTGAGCAGAATTATCCATTGCTCAGCCGCTTTCAGGAGCTACAACAACTGGGCTTTCCGCTGCTGGCGGGAACATCGAGAAAATCCTTTATCGGCCGCATGCTGGCAAAGGAAGGAAAAGATGCGGCGCCCGCCGACCGGCTCTATGGAAATCTTGCAGCACACACGGCATTGATTCTCAAAGGCGTGCACATCGTGCGTACGCACGACGTTAGGGCTGCGGTGGAAGCCGCGCGGGTGACGGATGTGATTCTCGCTGCACATTAGGCGTACTTCTCATCTTCCTATTGAAGAGAATGACCGTACTGGAAAAAATCGCGGGGCATCCGCGGGTTACGGTTCGCCGCGCGGGCGCGCCTGATCCCGAAGGCAAGTGCGTTGTCTATTGGATGCAGCGGGCGCAACGAGGCACGGATAATCCCGCGCTGGATGCGGCTGTTGCCATGGCGAATGAACTTGGCAAACCCGTGGTTGTGTTTCTTGCGCCGGTTCCCTTTTATCCGAACGCCAATCTTCGCCATTACCGTTTTCTTGCAGAAGGAATTCCTGATATTGCCGAGTCGCTGGAGCGGAGAAATATTGGATTTGTGCTGCGGCGCTATCCGGAGCACAGCTTGCTTCGATTTTGCGATGAAGTTAAAGCAGCTTTGGTGATCGGGGATGAAAACCCGATGCGCGAACCGGAATCGTGGCGGCAAAAGGCCGCGAAGGAATTACGCGTGCCGCTTTGGACCGTGGATGCGGATGTAATTGTTCCGTCAAAGTTGCTGGAGAAGGCGCAGTATGCGGCGCATATTATTCGACCGCGATTGCAGGCACAATTGCCTAAGTTTCTGCTTGCGCCGAAAAATCTGAGCGCTAAGGTTTCGTGGAAGAAACCGAAGGGGCTTACTTCACTTGCGGCGGATTTCGACATCACACAGGGCTGGCACCTTGATCGCTCGGTTGCGCCGGTTTCGCAGTGGCGCGGCGGAAACAAAGAGGCGTTGCGGCTGCTTCATGATTTCTTGAAAAACAAACTGTCCCGCTATGACATGGGCCGGAATAAGCCGGAGGCCGATTACACCAGCCGTTTGTCGCCATATTTGCATTTTGGACATATCAGTCCCGTCACGATCGCGCTGGCGGTTCAGAAATCGGAGGCGTCCAAGGCTGACAAAGAGGCGTTCCTGAATCAGATCATTATCTGGCGCGAACTCTCGATCAACCTGGTGCACTTCAATCCTGACTATGACAACTTTGAATGCGGCGAACAGTGGGCGCATCGCACGCTGGCCGGTCATGCAAAAGATAAGCGTCCTGTAACCTACAGCGCGGCGCAACTGGAAAATGCGGAGACTCATGACCAGTTGTGGAACGCGGCTCAGATGCAGATGGTCAACACGGGCTGGATGCACAACTATTTGCGGATGTATTGGGCGAAGAAAATTCTGGAGTGGACGCCTTCTCCGGCGAAGGCGCACCGCATTGCGGTAGAGCTTAACGATACGTACGAACTGGACGGACGCGATCCCAATGGTTATGCGGGTATCGCATGGTCGATTGTAGGCAAGTTTGATAGGCCCTGGTTCGAGCGGCCTATTTTCGGCCAGATTCGCTATATGTCGGGTGCGAGCACCGGTAAAAAATTCGACAGCAAGAAATATATTCAGCAGAATCTGTCGGCAAAACTTTTCTAATTTTCTAAGCGCACTTACCACAGTGACATTTGCCGCGTGACTTACGTAACCGACCCGGGCTGTATCCGGCGTTGATCTTGCGAAACGTGTTGTAGCATTCGTGAAGCAAGAGAACGCCTTCTTATGTCTTCCCCTACGAACCCAGCTAATCGTCCGCCTAGTGTTGCTCCAACAGCTCCTCCAACTACTGCCGCACCTGCTGTTCGACCCGCTTCTGCCGGCGCGCCTGCTTCTGTGCCTGCCGCCAGAACTGCTACTGCTACTGCCGTGGCGCCTGCAGTTGCTCCGGTTGCGCGACCCGCAGTTGCGGCTGCGCCCGCTCCTGCCGGTGCGCCTGCTCCTGCGCCGATTTCGACTCCAGAACTTTTGGCGGCGATGCTAAAAACTTCGGCGAAGATCAGCGATCTGTTTTTTTCGCCCGGCAAACCACCGTTGGTGGAAATTAATGGCAAGCTGGTACCTGCGGGATCGTCGCGCCCGCTTTCGACCGAGGACACCCGGCGTATTGCGGCTGATCTGATCGGGAATAATCAACATGCGACGGGAAATTTGAAGGAACTCGGCTCATGCGATGTCTCTTACAGTTTGCCGGGATCGAACCGGTTCCGAGTCAATGTTTTTATGCAGCGCGGCACCTGCGCGATCGTGATGCGGGTCATCCCCGGCAAAGTTCCCGACTTTGAATCGCTGAATTTGCCCGCTGAGTTGAAAAAGATCGTGGAGCTGCGCAATGGAATCGTGCTGGTGACCGGCCCGACCGGCTCCGGCAAGTCGTCGACCCTGGCTGCGATCATCGACAAAATCAATAAAGAGCAGTGTTATCACGTGCTCACCATCGAGGATCCGATCGAATTCCTGCATCCTCATAAGAATTGCCTGGTTCATCAACGAGAGTTGCATGCGGATACTCCGAACTTTGCGCTTGCCTTAAGGGCGGCGCTGCGGCAGGCTCCGAAGGTGATTCTGGTGGGTGAGATGCGCGACCGCGAAACCATCGAGATTGCGATGGAGGCGGCCGAAACCGGCCACCTTGTCATGTCCACGCTGCACACCATCGACGCGGCGAAGACGGTGGAGAGAATTGTGGGAGTTTTTCCGTTGGCGGAACAGCACACTTTACGCAACCGCCTGGCAAAGAGTTTCCGTTATATCGTTTCGCAACGGCTTATTCCCCGCAAGGATGGCACTGGACGCGTGGCGGCCATTGAAGTTTTGAAGTCCACGCTGCGCACCCGGGATTACGTGGAAAAAGGCGAAGGCGAGGGCAAGACCCTGCTGGATGCCATGCGGGTGGGCGGCCAGGAGGGCATGCAGCACTTCGACGGCGAAATCGACCGCATGATTCGCGAAGGCATCCTCGACATGGATACAGGACTCGCATACGCCACCAACCCCGGCAATCTGCAATTGGAGCTGGCCGATCTGGCGCGGGAAGAAGCTGATCCGCTGCTGGAAACGAGCCGGGCGTAAAAATCCTTTCCGCCAATAATTTTCCATAAAGACTTCGCTCAATTCAGCCTCACTGATTCCTCACTCGTTAATTGCGATTCCGCTTCCAGCAGTTCAGGTAGTGGGGCAGTTTGAAGAAAGATCCGCATCAGGGCATCTTTTCAGCGATGCCGCAAAGGCCACCATTCCGAATGGCTTCAGCCTCTGGGGCTTGCCCATCAGGGCACAGGGGCTAAAGCCTGCACGCCTGCCTGCTCTTGGCGGCACACCTGAACAGGCTGCGGAAAAACTCGATCAGGCGCTGGAGAAGGCTAACCTCAGCGGCTGAAGCCGTATTGAATTTGGGCGACTTAACTGCACGAGTGGAACTCGTGCCCTTCCCGATCTCACTCAAATGTGGGTTTTCCGCAGGCTGTGAAGGCATGCCCTGATACGGATCTTTCTTCAAACTGCATCACTGCCTCATTTCATGGTTTCAAGCCCGAATTGAGCGGTGATTGCTATACTTGGCTTGACTGCTGAAGAGCGGTTGGCTGGGATATCAGGATTATTTTCGTAGCGATTTAACTCTTTCAGCTGTAATCTGCGGCGTATCGAAGCCGGCGGCTTATTTTCTTAGTCGAAAAGTGCGGCGCTCCGGTTGAACCATGTCATCTGCATCCCGAATCCCCCTTCGAAAAGTTCGCAAGTCGCCGATCAATCCTGGCGATCCTTCCCCGATTATCGGCCAAGGCGAAATGGCGGAATTGGTGCGGAAATTTGATTGGAGCAGGACCCCGGTTGGTCCCATTAGCGCTTGGTCTGACACTCTCGTCACCACGGTCAATCTGTTGCTTGCTTCGAGGCACCCCATGTTTCTATGGTGGGGCGAGGAGCTGATTCAGTTCTATAACGACGGCTATCGGCCCAGTATCCGGGCAGACAAACATCCCTCGGCCCTTGGACAGTGCGGCATGGAGTGCTGGCCCGAGATATGGCCCATTATTGGACCGCAGATCGAAAGCGTTATGAGCCAGGGGCAATCTACCTGGAACACGAACCAACTGGTCCCCATCAACCGAAATGGAAAACTGGAAGAAGTTTTCTGGACCTACAGCTACAGCCCGGTGCGGGACAAAAGCGGAACCGTACAGGGCACGTTAGTCGTGTGCAGTGAGACTACGGAACAGGTCTTGAGCGAACGGCGTTTGCGTGCGCTGCTGGCAATCACTTCGAATGAGCACCGTACCGAATCTCAGTCCTTGCTCCAGTTCGCGCAGGGTATAGTGAGGAAGCTCGAAGTCGACCCGGCCGATTTGCCATTTGCGGCAATGTATCTATCGACGCAAGGCGAGATTTTGCACGCCGGAAGCACGACCGCAGCCAGCATCCTATCGAATGGCGCCCACTGGCCATTAGCAGAGGCGCTAAATTCTCACAGCCCGGTACTGGTGGAAAACCTGCAACAACGTTTTGGAGAGCTAATTTTTCACCCCTGGCCGGAGCCTGTGACAGGCGCATATGTTCTGCCGGTGATTATGCCGGGATCGGAGTTCCAGGCTGTTCTGGTTTTCGGAATCAGTCCACGCTTGCCCTTCGACGAGAACTATCAGACTTTTTTTCAATTGCTACGCGCCCGCATCACGAGCTTTCTGCAAAGCGAAGTTCACCGGCTGGAAATTGCCTCGGCTGCCCAGCGATTCAGCCGTTTGGCTGAAGCTAATCCTTTTGGCACAGTCATTGGCGACCTCCGCGGAAAGCTCAATTATGTGAACCCAGAGTTTCTGAGAACCCTGGGTTATTCAGAACCTGATGTAAGGCAGGGGAGAGTGCGGTGGGATATTCTCACACCGCCGGAGTACGCTGAGGCTGATGCTCGCGCGGTGGAACAACTTCGCGCGCTGGGACGCTGCGACGTTTACGAGAAAGCCTACATTGCGAAAGATGGACGCTACGTTCCCATCCTCATTGGCGCTGCAACCATCGATCCGGCAGCCGACGATCCAGAAATCGCAGCGTTCGTAACGGATCTCACTCCACTGAAAGTTGCGCAGGAAGCGCTGCGAACCGCAAATGAAGAACTGGAAAAAAAGGTTGCGGAACGCACCGCGGAGCTGGAATCTGAGATTTTGGACCGGAAGCGAGCGGAGATCAGCCTGCGCGAACTTACCGGCCGTTTGCTGCGCACACAGGACGAAGAACGGCGGCACATGGGCCGCGAGTTACACGACCATGCGGGACAAACGCTTGTAGCTCTGGAGCTAAACTTTGCGGCACTGCTGGAAGTCGCCAAGAGTCAGGATCCCGCGATCATCAGTTTGGTGGCGCAGAGCCGACAACTTTCCGATGACCTGTCAAAAGAGATCCGTACCCTGTCGTATCTTCTGCATCCGCCGCTTCTCGACGAAGCCGGACTGAAGTCGGCCCTGCAATGGTATGTGGAAGGGTTCTCCAAACGGAGTGGAATTACGGTCGAACTGGAACTACCTGAAGATTCCAGCCGGATTCCGAGAGCACTCGAATTAGCTGTGTTTCGCGTGGTGCAGGAGAGTTTGACGAACATTCATCGCCACTCCGGCAGCGCATCGGCGAAAATTAGTTTGATCCGCACCGCTAAGGCCGTGCGGGTGGAGATCATCGACCGGGGCAAAGGAATTTCTTCGAATGGATGGCAGGAGATGGCTGCGGCTCAGGTTGGAGTCGGAGTGCGCGGCATGGAGGAAAGGGTTCGCCAGTTCGGCGGCACCCTCAAAATCGACTCCAGCCCTACGGGAACGACTGTTACCGCAATGATCCCGCTCACGTCCGATTAGCGCGATTGCTGCGAATGGTTTGGTTACCGGAACCACGGCTAGAAGATTTTTGCCGAATCCAGAAGTATCGTCACCGGTCCTTCGTTTATTAGTTCCACTTTCATCGTGGCTTGAAAACGGCCGGTTTCGCAGCGCAGGCCGGCGGCGCGAATTTGTTCTACAAAGAATTCGTAAAGCTGGCGGGCTTTTTCCGGTAAGGCTGCGGCGTCGAAGGATGGCCGCTTGCCGCGGCGCACGTCGCCGTACAAGGTAAACTGCGAAACCGCGAGCACGATTCCGCCGGCGTCCTGCAGGCTGCGGTTCATTTTTCCCTGGGCATCTTCAAAAACTCGCAAGCCAGTAATTTTTCCCGCGAGATATATTGCGTCCGCTTCTGTATCATCGCGGCCAACAGCCAGCAAAACAAGCAAGCCCAGGCCGATCTGGCCGGTGATTTCGCCATCTATCGAGACTTGAGCGCGGCTTACCCGCTGCACGACGGCACGCATGTGGTTTGACCGCCGCGAGCGGCCACGTTTAGGATGCTGAAGGTATATCACAGCGATGGCCTCACAAGGCCATCGCTTCCTTTACAGCCATTCACCGGGACCGTTACACTACACGTTCGCCTTTTTCCGTAGCGGTAGCATCTGAAGGAAGAGTCGGAGGGGCGCGCACGCGCTGATACAACCCGAGAAACCGCGATCGTGCATCCGGACATCGAATTTCAAATCAAATCGAATTAAGCGAGGAGAAACATGGCAGCCGTTGACGAAAAGGTAAAGCAGATCATCGTAGAGCAACTTGGCGTGGATGAGGGCGAAGTCACTTCCAGCGCATCGTTTGTAGACGACCTGGGCGCGGATTCGCTGGACACCGTGGAACTGGTAATGGCGTTCGAAGAAGGCTTCGACATCGAGATTCCTGACGAAGATGCGGAGAAGATCCGCACCGTGCAGGACGCCATCGATTACATCGGCAAGCACGCGAAAGGCGGCAAGTAGTTTGGGACGCAGGGTCGTAGTTACCGGCATCGGCCTGATCTGCGGTGTGGGGAACACAACCGAGGAGGTGTGGCAGGCTCTGCTCGCAGGCAGGAGCGGTGTGGGCCGCATCACTCAGTTCGATTCCAGCAACTTCGCCTGCCAGATTGCCGCCGAAGTCAAGAACTTCGATCCGCTGCACTTTATCGAGAAAAAAGAAGTCAAGAAGATGGGACGCTTCATCCATTTGGCGATAGCGGCCGCGGATGAAGCGTGGAAGATGGCGGCCCTGAAAATTACGCCGGAGAACGATGAGCGCGTGGGCGTGCATATTGGATCGGGCATCGGGGGATTCGATATTATCGAGCGCGAACATCTGGCTCTTATAGAAGGCGGTCCGCGCAAGATTTCGCCGTTCTTCATTCCAGCGGCCATTGTTAATCTGGCGGCCGGACATGTTTCCATGCGCTTCGGCGCCAAGGGCCCGAACGAGGCTACGGCGACGGCGTGCACCACCAGCGCGCATTCCGTGGGCGATTCCTTTCGCATCATTCAGCACAACGATGCCGATGTGATGATCGCGGGCGGCTCCGAAGCTGCGATCACGCCGATGGGCGTAGGAGGATTTGCGGCCATGCGCGCGCTTTCCACGCGCAATGACAATCCCGAAAAAGCCAGCCGGCCGTGGGATCGCGATCGCGACGGTTTTGTGATGGGCGAGGGCGCGGGGATTTTGGTGCTCGAAGAACTCGAACACGCGAAGAACCGTGGCGCGACTATTCTGGCCGAAGTTGCGGGCTATGGCATGTCGGGCGACGCGTATCACATGACTCAGCCTGCGCCCGAGCATGAAGGCGGCTTTCGCGTGATGCGCAATGCGGTACGCGATGCCAGAGTCGTCGCGGACAAAATTGATTACGTCAATGCTCATGGGACCTCAACGCCGATTGGCGACACGCTCGAGGCCCATGCCATCCGCAATTTCTTCGGGGAGCGCAAGATCGCCGTCAGCTCCACGAAATCGATGACCGGCCACCTGCTGGGCGGAGCCGGCGGATTGGAAGCCGGCATCACGGTGCTGGCGTTGCGAGATCAAATCCTGCCACCAACCATCAATCTGGAAAATCAGGATCCCGAAACGGCAGGCATGGATTTTGTGCCCAACCATTCGCGCAAAGCGAAGCTGGAATATGCCATGTCGAATTCGTTTGGCTTCGGCGGGACGAACGGGGCATTGTTGTTCAAGCGGTGGAGTGAGTAAAAAGTTTCTTCTTCTGTCATTTTGTGCCTACCTATTTGAACAATCCTAAGTGAAAGAATATCAGTGAGCTTCTTCTTGAAACCTCATCGAGCTGCAGCCTAGTAACTATTACCTCTGTGCCACGCTTCGACGCTTTCGGGCCATTCCGTGAAAAGCGGCGTGGGCATAGCATGAATCTTGGCGGGTTCTCATTTTCCGCCACCGTGGTTGGACCGGAAAAATATCCGCCAACCAGCTTATTTGGGCTAAGTTTTGAGGGCACATTAGGAGTCATTTATGCAGTATGGGGTAGTTGTTTTAACACCAGAGACGAATCAACACATCATCATCAAAGCCGATCCGCGGTTTTATCAGCCTTTGAATACTACTGCTGCGGTCAAAGTGCCAGATGGAGGGTCGGGATGGGCATTTATTCTGACGGCTGTAACCATAATCGGATGGTCGGCCACGAGGCGTTTCTACAGTAAGATTTTACGGCGAGGTTCGGCTGCACGCTTATAAGCGCTTTTTATTCAGAAAGTTATCTTTGCTACATTCGTGTGTCCAACCCCCGATTCCAGGAACCAAATCTTTTCGCACCCCAGTGCACTTCGGATCGTAATACTTTTGGACACGTAGCCTGAGCCCTTCGGGGTCTTCCCAGTTTTTGCCCGCCACGCCACAATAACTCTCGTACTTGCATCTGCCCCGAACCCATGGAAAAAGCCTTTGGCACTGCTCTGGCACCACTTCCGTCCACGAAAAAAGGGACGGCCCGCGCGGCCCTGGTTGACCTGAAACAATCATCCCGCACACTGCTGACGGAGTGCTTTCGTCAGTTCGGCATTGAAACGGTAATGCTTTCCGCGGGCACCGCGGGGCGCTTGCGGCAGGAAAAATTCGAAGCCTGCGTGCTGAATCTTGCTTCCGGAGCCGAGGCGATTATGGATGCGGCCCGTACCTCGCCCTCCAATAGCCGGCTTGTACTTTACGGTGTGGGCGGGAGCGCATCGGAAGCCATGCGTTTTTCCAAATATGGCATTAATGCGATGTTCCAGGAACCTTTAGAGCGACCGCCGGTTCTCAAGCTGGTGCGCGCCACGCACATGCTCGTGCTGCATGAGTTCCGCCGCTACGCACGCGTGCCGATCATGACCGAGGTGACGGTTTCCGGCCCCGACAACCTTCGCCTGACCGTTTCCAGCGTCGATATCAGCTCGGGCGGCATATCGCTGAAAAGCTCGGAAGAAATACCGGCTGGAGCTAACGTCGAGATCTCTTTTTCGCTGCTCACGCTGCCGCGCGTAACCATCCGCGGGGCGGTCACCTGGCGCAAGAGCAAATCTTTTGGGGTCCGCTTCGATTCCGCCGACGAACGCCGCCGCAAGGTGAAGGAGTGGATTGACGGATATCTGGAAAGCTAAGTCTCCGCATTCCATTTAACAGGCTCATCGCTTGCAAAGCTTCCCGTTACAATACTTTTGTGCCGGAAGCAACCACCCACGAAGCCGCTGCTGCCGCTTCAGCCCCACGCCGTTTTACTCTGCGCCAGCGCATCGTTCTCCGCATCATCATTACCGCGGGATACTGGTTTATCCGCCTGATTGGCCCTACCCTGCGCGTATGCGTTTCGCGCGAGGAGGGCGCGCAGGAAACGATCGGTGAACGGCCACTGATCGGCTCGTTCTGGCACGCCTGCATTATTCCCGCGACTTACATGTGCCGCGATCTTGGCGTGCGCGTAATGAGCAGCAACAGCTACGACGGCGAATACATGGGCAAGATCATCCGCAAGTTTGGATTCGTCGCGGTGAAAGGGTCGAGCAGCCGCAATGCGGTGCGGGCACTGCTGGGACTGCGCCGCGCGCTACAGGAAGGGTGGTCGGTAGCTTTCACCATCGATGGCCCGCGCGGCCCGCGCTACAAAGTGAAACCGGGGCCGGTTGCACTGGCGCGATCTTCCGGCGTTCCCATGACGATGTTCCACATGGCGGTGGACCGCGCCTGGGTTCTGAATAGCTGGGACCGGCTGATCATTCCCAAGCCGTTTTCGCGAGCGCTGATGCGCTTCGGCAAACGCATCGCCGTTCCCGGGAATGCAACCGACGGAGAACTCGAGCGCTACCAGCAGCAGTTGCAGGATTCGCTTGATCGCGTGCGCGAGTTCGCCGAAGCGAATGTCGAGAAAGTCGGCACCGAAGAGTTCCCTGTGGCTTAGAGTTTCGCTCATAGTGTGTCCACCTGCGATTTTGCCATCAGGTAAGAACTGTAGAGATACTCCGTATTTTAAGTCCGCTACCGCAAACCAACCTGCATTCCACCACGCGGCATCTGATTGTCGCGATCCGGTTACTCAGCATTTGCCATTCGCTTCCGAGTCCCATCGCAGTAAGGCTGTCGATCCATGTCGCATCGCCAA
>Ga0187859_10001895_pt1 | contig 13165 bp, 7 predicted proteins | sample June2016WEW_10_1_2_FD_133019 | JGI IMG/M metagenome (GOLD analysis project Ga0187859, IMG submission 133019) | Peatland microbial communities from SPRUCE experiment site at the Marcell Experimental Forest, Minnesota, USA - June2016WEW_10_10 | ecosystem: Environmental > Terrestrial > Soil >...
CCGCCGCGGAATCTTTCAAGCCTGGCTTGGTGCTGATCTCCGCCGGATTCGATTCCAGGATCGGTGATCCATTGGGCAACTTTATGCTGACTGACGCCGACTTCGCGGATTTGACGATGGTGCTGCGCGAGATTGCCGACAAACACGCGCAAGGCCGGCTGGTGTCGGTGCTGGAGGGCGGCTACAGCCTGGAGGGACTTGCGGCAGGCGTCCGCGCGCACGTCGCGGCGCTGGCGTAGTCAGGCCGCTTCAATAGGATGTACGTCGCGAAGGATCTTGGCTATTGTCAACCGAGCTGCGTCGAGATCGTAGGCAGCTTGGAGGTTAATCCAGAATTCCGGAGTGGTTCCGAAGTAACGTCCTAAACGGAGGGCGGTGTCCGGCGTGATAGCTCTTCGCTGGTTGGTAATCTCGCTGATTCTTGTAACGGGTACGCGAAGATCGCGAGCCAGGCGATTGATACTCAAGGCGAACTCGGCCATGAACTGGTCGCGCAGGATTTCGCCTGGGTGCATTGGTTTCTTCTGAACACGCCTGGGCATCGCTTTTTGCTCTTTCTTCAGTGATAATCGGTCACTTCCACTTTATAGGAATCGTGCTCGCGCCATTCGAAGCAGATCCGGTACTGGTCATTGATCCGGATGCTGTACTCCCCGTCGCGATCGCCTTTGAGAGCCTCAAGCCGGTTTCCAGGTAATGCGCCCAAATCTTTCAGCTCCCGCGCGGCGTCCAGCATTCAGAGTTTTTGAAAAGCCTGCCGAGCGCAATTCTGAAAGGGCCTGCTTCGGCCCGTGACGTAAAGCTTTTCAGTCTCTTTATCCGTCTACGGCAAACCCGTTCCTCGAATGCCGGCTGAACACTAGCGGAACAAGAGCATCGTGGATGTTTGATTCATGTGCCCGAGATAAGCTTCGCCATACGTGCTGAAGCCGGCCACCGGCAGACCGGAAAAAATCGCGCCGTATTGCTCGCAGCGATTCTCGGCGCGAAGCTCGAGCGTACGCAGGATACATTGGAAATCGATGATCCCCGCGATGGGGCCGTCCGCTGACTTCCGCGCTTCAATCGCGTTTCGCGTATCGGCCACGATGTCGGTGGCTTCCAGAATTTCCAGATCCATGCCTTCTTTGATTTGGCAATAGAACAGGATGCTTTGGCCTTCCACGCGTTGCGGGCTGCGCACATACGGTTCTCCATCCACCATCAGCCCCAGCGGGTGCTTCATGAACAGCCCCGGCAAGGACTCCGGGGACACACCGAGCGCTCCAGCGTAGGCCGTAACCGCGGGCCGGTTATTAAACTCGATTACCTTGCGCTCGGCAACCTTGGTGGCTGTCAGGATCTTACCGGTGCTGAGGAAACTCTGGGTCTTGATTATCTCGAAGCTTCGCTTCACCCGTAAGAGCACCAGAACGGCCGCATTCGTATATGCCTTGCCCTGGTTGAATACCTGCGTACGTTGGAACTTTAGATCGTCGCCGGCCGATCCTCCCACGAAGAAAATGTCAGTGCGGTCGCCGATCTTTTCCATTAGATTCTCCTCAGCGCCACTCAAGCCGTCCGCCAGCACCAAGCCAACGTACTTGTGGATATCCATGGACGAAACCGGCGTGTGAAAGTGCTGCTCGAAGCTCGAGAAAGCCTCACGCACGCGCACTTCGCCGCTGAGGTTCTCCACCACGGCCGACCGGGCGTCCTCCACAATGTCGGCATCCAAAAACATCGCCACCACCGACCCGATCAACATGCCTTCGCCCGAGATCTCGCCGGCCGTAGAACAGCCCACCACCAAGGCTGTGGGGAAGGCCTGTTGCATTTGTTGGTTGAGCTCGATGGCATCGTACTTCGCGGAACTGAATAGCAGCACCACACGTGGTTGGCTGTCCCCGCACTGTTGCTTCAGATCCCGAACGGCATCCGGCAGTTCTTTGGTTGAATTCGCAGTTTTGATCGGCATTCTGGTTCGGCTCCGGGCGGATCTTTATATAGTCACTCCTAGTTCGACGGCGATGGCTTTCACTTTCGCCAGCACGCCAGGGTCATCGGGCGACGAACCATTGAAGCCGTCCGGGTTCACGCCTTTCAAAATCAACTTGGTCTTGGTAGTGCTTGCGATGGTGGGATTTCCGCTCGCGCGCTGCTGAATGATGGAATCGAGAATGCGCTTGATTTGTCCTGGCATTTACGGATCTGCTCCTTATAGGCGCTCCGGATACCGGCGCCCTCCGCGTTCAAACTAGGAGGTGGAGATTGGCCGGCTTTTTTCTCCTTTCGATTCATTACAAAGCCGCGATCTCTGGCCGATAAGATGGGCGACGAGACGAATGGCATGAGAACTCCAATGACTATCGGCAAGAAATTGATGTTCGCGATCGGCGGGATGCTGGCGGTTCTGTTGGGACTGGCGTATTCGTCGTTTTCATCGCTGGGAACGCTCGGCACGTTGTTGGACACCGCCGTAAACAAGACGGCTAAGAAAATGGTCCTGGTAGGGAGCATCGAAGTGGCGGTGGAACACCTGCGGACGGCCCAGCGCGGGGTCATTCTGTACTCCATGCTGAAAAACCCAGCCGTGGTAAACAAGAGCAAGGAACTGTTTTCCTCGAGTACCGCCGAGGTGGGGAAGCAAGTGGAGCAACTCCGGCCCATGCTGGTAACCGAGGCTGGCCGCCACGCCGCGGATACCATCCAGGCCAAAGTTGAGGCCTGGCAACCGCTCTACCACGAGATTGTGCGGATGAGCGACGCCGGCCAGTTCGATGAAAAGCTGAATGACACCGTAAACGAAACGCTGGTCAACTACGAGCCGATGCTGAAATCGGTGGAACAGCTACAACAATTGCTCAGTACGATTCAAGCGGCCGAGATAAAGGCCGCGGGCGAGACGTCTTCGTACAGCCGCTGGACGGCTGCGGTGTTGATTGCCCTCTGTCTCTCGGTGGGCGGCATCGTACTGTGGACCGTACGAGGTATCACAGGCCAGCTGCGAGGCATCGCCAGCCAGGTAGCGGACGGCGCGCGGCAGGTGGCGGAGGCAGCGGCTCAAGTTGCGTCCTCCAGCCAATCTCTTGCGCAGGGCTCCTCCCAACAGGCCGCATCGCTCGAAGAAACTTCTGCCTCCACCGAGCAAATCAACGCCATGACCCACAAGAATGCCGAGAACTCCCGGATGGCCGCAGAAAACATGGCCGAAGCCGGACAGCGCATTCAGGAAGCCGGCCACAATCTGGATCAAATGCTGTTGTCGATGAATGAAATTAACGCCTCCAGCGAGAAGATTTCGAAGATCATCAAAGTGATCGACGAGATCGCGTTTCAAACCAACATCCTGGCACTCAATGCAGCGGTGGAGGCCGCGCGGGCGGGTGAGGCTGGTATGGGCTTCGCCGTAGTCGCTGATGAAGTTCGCAACCTGGCGCAGCGCTCCGCGCAAGCGGCCAAGGACACCGCGGCCTTGATTGAGGAATCCATTGGCAAGACGAGAGACGGCAAGAGTAAGCTGGATGGCGTGGCGGCCGCGGTGCTATCCGTCACCGAAAGTGCCGGTAAAGTGAAGCTGCTGGTGGAAGAGGTCAAACTGGGCAGTGAGGAGCAGGCCAGTGGGATTGCGCAGGTGGCCAAAGCCGTCGTCCAAATGCAGAGCGTGACCCAACAGACCGCGGCTAGCGCCGAAGAAAGCGCCTCAGCTAGCCACCAGATGAACTCTCAATCCGGCGCGCTGCGCGAAGCTGTCGGCGAGTTGAATGCCATGGTGGGCGCTTAACCAGCGGCACGCAAAATCTTCCGTAACCAGAGACCAGCACAATTCGCCCCACACCTTAAGGGGAATTGGATGAAATCAAGGAAATATGCTGTCCTGCTGCTGCCGTTCTTTGTCGCGTGCGTGGTCCGCGCGGAATCCGCGCACGAAGCCGCTTTGAAGAATCTGAAATTCCGCGAGATCGGTCCCGCCATCATGGGCGGCCGCGTGGACGATTTCGCGGTGGTGGAATCGGACCCGCGCATCATCTACGTTGCGTCGGCCGCCGGCGGGATTTTCAAAACGGTCAACGCGGGCATAACATGGGAGCCGATCTTCGACGATCAAATCAATTCCACTATCGGTGACCTCGCCCTGGCGCCGTCGGACCCTTCCATTCTCTGGGTCGGTACAGGCGAGCCCAACAATCGCCAAAGCTCGTCGTGGGGCAATGGTGTCTACAAATCCATGGATGCAGGCCGCACCTGGACGCATCTGGGCCTCGCTGAAACGCGGCACATCGGCCGCGTGGTCATCCATCCAACTGACGCTAATATCGTCTACGTAGCCGCGCTCGGTCATCTATGGGGGCCGAACAAAGAACGTGGCGTGTTCAAAACCACCGACGGCGGCGCCACCTGGACACATTCACTCTTCATCAACGAAGACACCGGCGTTTCCGACATCGCCATAGATCCTCAAAGCCCGAACACGCTTTACGCCGCTGCTTATGAACGCCGGCGCACTGTATTCGGTTTCAACGGCGGAGGGCCGAGCGGTGGAATCTACAAAACCGTGGACGGCGGCGCGCACTGGACCAAGCTTACCAAGGGCCTTCCAACCACAGGCGACATCGGCCGCTGCGCAGTGGATATCTCGCGCAAGAATCCGAACGTAGTTTACGCGCTGGTGGAACACATCAAGGAAGGCGGCATCTATCGATCGGAAGACAAGGGTTTCACCTGGGCGCGCATGAGCGACACCAATCCCCGGCCCTCTTACTACAGCCAGGTTCGCATCGATCCGAACAACGATCAGAAAGTGTGGGTGCTGGGCGCGCCGCTGTATTACACCGAAGACGGAGGCCGCACCTTCCGCCAGGACCGCTGGCAGAAAATACACAGCGATTTTCACGCGCTTTGGATCGATCCCACAAATTCCGACCACATGATTCTGGGCTCGGACGGCGGCATCACCATGACGCATGACGGAGGCCGCAATTGGGATTACGTCAACAATGTTCCGATCGGCCAATATTACGAGATCGCGTACGACATGCAGAAGCCGTATCACTTGTGCGGCGGGTTGCAGGACAACAACTCCTGGTGCGGCCCCAGCGCCACTACGGCGCAGCGCGGCATTTCGAACGACGAATGGATCACTGTGGGCGGAGGCGATGGCTTCTACGCGCAGGTGGATCCAACTGACGCGAATATCGTTTACGCCGAATCGCAGGATGGCAACCTGCTGCGCCGCGACTTGCGCACCGGCGAATCGCGCTCCCTCCGGCCGCTTGAAGAAAACGATCAGGCGCCGCGCTACCGTTTCCAGTGGAATTCGCCTGTGCTGATTTCCGCGCATGATCCGAAGACGCTTTACTACGGCGGCAATCATCTGTTCAAGACCACCGATCGCGGCGATTCCTGGGAGCGGCTGGGTCCCGATCTCACCACCGGCATCGAGCGCGACAAGCAACCAATCCTGGGAAAAGTTCCCGATAAGGACACGCTGTCCCGGCACGACGGCGTGCAGCAATTCCCGTGCATTACTACTATGAGCGAATCGCCGTTGCGCGCCGGGCTCATCTGGGTGGGTACGGACGACGGCAACGTCCAAGTGACGCGCGATGGCGGGAAAACGTGGACCAACGTCGTTAGCAAGATCCCGGGCGTGCGCAAGGGCGCCTACGTGAGCCGCGTGGTAGCTTCGCCGCACGATGAAGGCATCGCCTACGTGGCCTTCGACAACCATCGCAGCGACGATTATTCGGTGTATCTGTATATGACGAGCAACTACGGCGACACGTGGACGCGCATCAGTAACGGCATCCCGGAGGAAGCCGGCACCGTCCACGTGGTTCGCGAGGATCCCCAGAACCGCAATCTTTTATTTGCGGGGACCGAGTTTGGTCTCTTTCTCTCGTTCGATCGCGGAGCGAACTGGCAGCGCATGAAGAGTGGCCTGCCGACGGTCCCAGTGGACGACATTCAGATCCATCCGCGCGATCATGACTTGATTCTCGCCACGCACGGCCGCTCGCTGTGGATCATGGACGATATCACGCCGCTCGAAGAAATGAGCGACAGTGTGCTGGCAGCCGATCTGCATCTGTTCGATATGCGCTCTGGAATCACGTGGCATCTGGCGAACAATAAAGGGAACGTGGGCGCGCGCGATTTCATCGCGGCGAATCCGCCTTACGGCGTGATTGTGGATTATTTTCTGAAAGCCAAACTGGAGGGCCGTAATCCAGTCAAGATCACGGTGACGGACAAGGCCGGCGCAAAGATTCGAGAGATCAACGGAACCGCCGAGTCCGGTATTAACCGCGTGGCTTGGGATCTGCGTTATGATGCGCCGGTGCGGCCGGACGGGCAGGGAGGCCGAGGTGGGGCGGGCGAGGCTGAAGCGCAAGGCGAACCTGGTGGCGCAGGTCCTGCGGCGCGCGGTCCTGCGGGTCCTGGGGGTCCTGCTGGTCCGGGTAGTGCTGCGGTGCCCGGAGCGGGTGGAGTCGGCGGTTTCGGATTCGGCGGCGGACGCGGTCCACTGGTCGATCCGGGCGATTACACTATCACGGTGGCTGCGGGTGGTAAATCCGAATCGAAAACCGCAGCCGTTGACGAGGATCCGCGCGTCAGCATGCCGGCCGAGGATCGCGCTCAGCGCCGCCAAGCGCTCGACAAGCTGTATGCCATGGCTCGCCAGGCGGACGAAGGGCGCCGGAAGATCCTCGCGATCCGCACTTCGCTCACGGCTCTGACGGATGGCTGGAAAAAGCCGGCCGCATCGAAAGTCCCCGACGAGGTGAAGAAGGCCGCGGACGATCTGTTGGTCAAGGTAAAGGAAGTGGCGGGCGTGTTCGAAATGGAGCGCGAAGGCCAGCTCGGCGGCGCAGGACCGCCGCTCAAGTACACGCCGCCGCCGGTGAATCAAAAAATCGGCCGCCTAATGGGATCGATCGACAGCTATTCTGGGCCGCCCACCGCGCGTCAGATGGGGGACATCCAACAGGCATCCGCGGAGCTGGAACCCGGCCTTGCTGCTGTCAAGAAGCTGGAAGATGAAGATGTGCCGCGGTTGAACAAGATGATGGCGGACGCGGGCGTTCCCTACATCAGCGCCGATGTTCGTCCTGGGAGGTAGATGGATGAATACCTTCGAGCAACTCTCCCAGGACGCACGCTACGCGCTGCGCATGCTGCGCCGCACGCCTGGATTTACCGTGGTTGCAGTCCTGTCGCTCGCTCTCGGAATCGGCGCTAACACTGCAGTCTTCAGCCTGATCAATACTCTGATGCTGCGCCTGTTGCCGGTGGAGCGGCCGGAGCAACTTGTGGAGCTGCTGCAAAAATACCCGGGTGAGCCACGCGGAAATGGCTACTGGTCTCCGCAAAGTTACGCGCACTATCGGGATAATAATCATGTCTTTTCGGCCTTGATCGCAGCTTCTCCGCCATCCAGGGTCAACATCCGAGGCGAAGGATTCGATGCGCGACTAGCGAGTGGCGAATATGTCACCGGCAATTTCTTTTCGGATCTTGGCGTGAAGCCTGCCATCGGCCGGTTGATTCGCGCCGAAGACCAGGCTGTTGCCGTAGTGAGCTGGGCTTGCTGGAAGAACTGGTTCAATTTGGATCCGGCTATCCTGGGCAAGCGAATCATCGTCGAGGACCAGCCGGTAACGATTGTCGGCGTGACACCACGAGCATTTTTCGGGTTGCTGGTAGGAACACGGACTGACGTTTGGTTGCCGCGCAACAACAATTCACCAAGCGCGGGGCTGATTCTGATGGGACGTCTGAAGCCCGGCGTGTCCATCGAGCAGGCGCGCGCGGAAATGACTGTTCTCTACCGGTTCACCATCGAGGAGAGATTCCGGAACGGCAAAGATCCGCTCACGCGCCAAATGAGGATTGAACTGGAGCCGGCGGGCGCGGGGCTCTCGCTGCTGCGCGATAACCTCGGACAGCCGCTCGAGGTTCTGATGGCGCTGGTGGGTCTGCTCCTCGCGATCGCGTGCACGAACGTGGCCAGTTTGCTATTGGCGCGTGGAGCCTCTCGGAGCGGCGAAATGGCCGTGCGGGTCTCGCTCGGCGCCGGCCGCCTTCGCCTGGTGCGCCAGGTGTTGACGGAGTCACTGATGCTTTCCGCGGCGGGCAGCCTGCTGGGTATCGGATTCGCCTATTTCGGCGCCCGCGCGCTGGTGCGGATCATGACGTCCGGGCGGCAAATCATCGGATTGCCGCAGCCTTTCGAGATCGATGTGCAGCCGGATGCGCACGTGTTGCTGTTTAGCGTAGCGATCGCACTATTGACCGGAGTGCTGTTCGGACTGGCGCCTGCGTGGGCGGCGTTCACTTCCCGGCCGGCCTCCCCGCTGCGCGAAAGCGGGCGAGCCGGTGAGACCAGGCTGCGCCGGCTTTTCGGAAAGGCTCTGGTGGTCGCGCAAGTGGCCTGGTCGGTGGCATTGTTGAGCGCAGCGGGTTTGTTTGTCCGCAATCTCGCGAATCTCCGCCATGTGGATCTGGGCTTCCGTCGCGACCACGTATTGCTCGGGACTCTGGACCCGTCTCGTGGCGGATACAATGACGAACAATTATCCGGCGCATACCAGGAACTGCTGGCGCGTTTCCAGGCAATTCCGGGCGTGCGTTCCGCCTCACTCTGTGCGCCCACGCCGCTCTCCGGGGCCGGCGCCAGCGGTTTTGTAAGCGTCCAAGGCTTCGAGGAGAAACCGGAGGACCGGCGCTACATTTCGCTCAGCTGGGTTGCGCCGAAATATTTCGAGACGCTGGGAACGCCGCTGCTGGCCGGCCGCGATTTTAAAATCGGTGACTCGCAAGCCGCGATCGTCAATCTGGCACTGGCACGCTATTATTTCGCCGGCGGCGATCCCATCGGAAAGCATATAACGCTGGATCACGCTACCGGCACTCGGGAGCCCAGGTCCTACGAAATCGTAGGCATGGTAGCCGACGCCAAGTACTATGAGATTCGCGAACCCACGCCGCGCACCATATACCTGCCGGCATTCCAGGATGGCGGAGTGCTGGCGCAAAATTTCGTATTACGGACCAATGTCGACCCAACCGCTGTAATGGGCGATGTTCGCCGCACGGTGGGCGCAGTTCTGAAGACCGTTCCAGTGGCACGCATCACCGCGCTATCCGATCAAGTGGACGCCACTATCGTCACCGAGCGGCTAATAGCAGCGCTATCGGAGTTATTCGGCGGCCTGGGATCGCTGCTCGCGGCCATCGGCCTCTACGGACTACTCGCCTACACAGTAGCCCGGCGCATCCGGGAGATTGGCATACGTATGGCGCTGGGCGCCACGCCCGCCAACGTAAATCGGATGATCTTCGGTGAGGCGCTCGGAATGGTTCTGGCGGGACTCGCGCTCGGGGTGCCGTTGGCGCTGTGGGGCAAATCCTTCGTGGCAATTTTGATGCATGATCTTCCTCAAGACAGCGTCGCGCCGATCGCCTTCGGCGCGCTGGGGATGATTGCGATTACGTTCATGGCAGCGTATGGACCGGCGCGCCGCGCCGCTCGCGTAGATCCAATGGAAGCATTGCGGCACGAGTAATAAGCGTCAAGAATGCGTCGAGCCCGATTCGCCGTCCCGCGCGACTTGCATTTGAAGATTTACCAGAGAATCAATCTCAGACAGCAATTTGTGGATATCGATGGGCTTTGAGATGTACCGGTCTGCCCCGGCGGCCAAGCATCGTTCCGCATCGCCCTTCATGGAATGTGCCGTAAGAGCAATGATGGGCAAGTGGCGCCCACTGCCCCGCTCGTCTTCGCGGATATGGGCCATCGCGGCGAATCCATCCATTTCCGGCATCTGCATATCGCAGAGCATCAGATCAAATTCCTGTTCTTTGAGGGCGCTCAAGGCCGCGCGTCCATTGTCCACCATCGCAGCGGTGTGGCCGGCTTTGTCCAGCAAACGCCCCACGATTACTTGATTCACCTTGTTGTCCTCGGCCACCAGAACGCGCAGCCGTTTTCCATTCGATTCCATGCGCGGCGTTTGGAGTGCGGGCAATACACGCGGCATTTTCTCCGACACTCGGAAACGGACCGTGAAATAGAACGCACTGCCTGCTCCCACTGTGCTCTCCAGCCATATGGTCCCGCCCATCATCCTGGTTAGCCGCTGCGATATCGGGAGCCCCAGGCCGGTTCCTCCGAATTTCCGCGTGGTGGAAGCATCCGCCTGCGCGAACGATTCGAAGATCAGCGTGTGCTTGTCCGGTGCAATACCGATTCCAGTGTCCCGAACCGAGAAGCGCACCAGAACCTCTTCGTCCTGTTCTACATCCTTCTCGACTTTCAGGTACACCTCGCCGCACTCCGTGAATTTGATAGCATTCCCCACCAAGTTGTTCACTACTTGCCGGAGCCGGACCGGATCGCCGATCACGTCTTCGGGAACATCTGGAACGATCTCCCACCCTAGCGATAACCCCTTCTGAAGCGCGCCTACCTGGAGCGCCTTCATGGTTGCTTCCAATGATTCCCGCAGCCTGAATTCCTGGTGGTTCAGGTCCAACTTGCCGGCTTCGATTTTCGAGAAATCCAGAATGTCGTTGATGATGGTCAGCAACGCGTCCGCGGACCCCTTCAGCATTTCCAGGTATTCGCTTTGCTCACGCTCCAGCGCCGTACCGAAAAGCAGCTCCGTCATTCCCAGGATGCCGTTCATCGGCGTGCGGATCTCGTGGCTCATATTAGCCAGGAAAGCGCCTTTCGCCAGACTGGATGCTTCCGCCATTTCCTTGGCCTTCATCAGTTCCAACTCGGCTCTCTTGCGCTCGGTTACGTCCTGGGCCGCTACCAGCACCGCGGTCCGGCCGTTCCAGTCGATTTTTCGAGAGGTGATTTCAACATCGATCATGCCGCCGTTTTTCAGGCGATGCCTCCACAACTTGCGGTCCTGGCCTTCCGGTTGACGAATTTTCTCGAGCAACCTTGGAACGTCTTCGGGAGGGCGGATGTCAGTCACTTTCATACTGAGGAATTCTTCGCGTGTGTAACCGTAGCGGGCCACGGTAGCGTCATTCACCTCAATGTACTGAAGCGTGGCGAGGTCATAGAGAAAAAGGGGCAACGGAGTGTCGTCAAACAGGATACGGAATCTGGACTCAGTGGCTCTTAGTTCCTTAGTGCGCGCTTCCACCAGAACCGCCAGCTTGCGCTGATTGGCCTTTATTCCCGCCACTCGATTCCGATAAAGCAGCGCCGACGCGAGCGCTACCAGCAATCCACATCCAATGTAGAAATACGGAGTCTGGTAGAAGTGCGGTTGGATCGAGAAGCCAACTCCGGTGCCAATCTCATTCCATACGCCATTGTTGTTGCAGGCGATCACCCGGAAACGATAGTGGCCTGGCGACAGATTCGTAAAGTACGCAATCCTTCGTCTTCCAGAGTCTATCCAGCCTGAATCGAATCCTTCCAGCATATATTTGTAGCGAACTCGCTCGGCCGCCGTGAAGCTGAGCCCGGAGAAGTGCAACTCCACCTGCGCGGTCCCCGGGCGAAGCGCAATCTCGCTTCCTAGAGGAATCGATTTCCCATCAGCGATCAGTTCCTCCACCACCACCGGCGGCGGCATGGTATTGCTGGCCATATGGCGCGGGTCGACAACCGCAACTCCCTTTATGGTTGGGAACCACAATCTTCCGTCGCGCGTTTTCCATCCCGCCGGCTGATTGTTGCTGGTGCATTCGGCGGCCTTCATCCCATCGGCTTTGCCGTAGGCGAAAGAATCCACCGACTGCGTTTTGCCGTCTGCCAGGTCATTCAACTGTTTTTTGCTGACCCGAAACACACCGCGATTGGAGCTCATCCAAAGATTTCCTTGGTTATCTTCCAAGATCTGGAAAATCGTATCGTCAAACAGCCCCTGCTTGGCGGTGGCGATTGCGATCCGGCCGGCTTGGACTCGGCACAACCCGCCGCCGTTGGTTCCCGCCCAAATATTTCCGCCGGAATCCTCGTACAGGGAAGTAACGAACTCCTCCGCGAGGCCCGCCGCGAAGCTCCGGAACTCACCGCCGTCGAGCCGCACCAGACCATGGCCGATGGCGCTGATCCACAAACTTCCGTCCCGGCTCCGCAGCAAGGCCATAATCACGGCGTGTTCGAATTCCCCGGGCAGCCTCGCGGGATGAGAGCTGCCGCGGCCCATGCGGCACAATCCGTCCGCCGTTCCAATCCACAGATCGCCGTTCGCACCTTGCGCGAGCGACAACACGACGTCGTTCGATAGACCGTCCTTGTGGGAATATGTGCTGAACCGTCCGTTGCGCAAGACGTTCAGCCCCGCGCCATCGGTACCGATCCACAGATTGCCCTGCTCATCTTCGAGCAGCGCGCGCACCAGATTGCTCGACAGGCCATCCTGGGTGGTATAGTTCTTGAACTTGCCGTCCTGGAACCGGTTCAACCCGCCGCCCGCCGTTCCGATCCACACGCTGCCATCGCGGCTTTGATAAATGGAAGTAGCCCGATTGTGAGACAGGCCGTCATTGACGGTATAAGTCAGGAATTCGCGGCGCTTCAGCCGGTTCAGACCGCCGCCGTCAGTTCCGATCCAGAGATTGTCTTCACGGTCCTTAAAGAGGCACAACACCACGTCATTCGATAGGCCCTGCTCCATTGTGTAAGCGGTAAACTTGCCGTTTTCCAGGCGAGCCAGTCCACCGCCATTGGTACCGGCCCAAAGCTGGGCGCCGGCTCCTTCGCCGATCGAAACGACGGAACTGTTCTCGAGCCCCTGCGCCTTCCCAAAAACCGCAATCTTGTCGTCTCTGATTTGATCCAGCCCGCCGCCGTCTGTGCCAACCCAGACGCTACCGCTCCGGTCTTCAAAAAGCGCCAGGATTCGATTGCTGGACAATCCTTGCTTCGCCGTGTACCAGCGCTCGCCCCCAGCGCCAATCCGCGATAATCCATGTTCCTCCGTGCCAACCCAAACGTCGCCCCCCCGATCCACCAACAAAGCCGTCACGCTGGCGGTAAAGGGATGGCCGCCGCTGCCGTACTGCGCAAATCGTTCCCCCTGCAGCCGGCTCAATCCTGCGTTGGTGCCCACCCACAAGGTCCCCCGACTGTCCCTTGCGATGGCGGTGACTCCGCCCTCCCGCAGTCCATCTTGTACTCCAAAATTCCGGAAATGGCCGTTCAAAAACC
>Ga0187859_10001896_pt1 | contig 13154 bp, 10 predicted proteins | sample June2016WEW_10_1_2_FD_133019 | JGI IMG/M metagenome (GOLD analysis project Ga0187859, IMG submission 133019) | Peatland microbial communities from SPRUCE experiment site at the Marcell Experimental Forest, Minnesota, USA - June2016WEW_10_10 | ecosystem: Environmental > Terrestrial > Soil >...
CGCATAATCGATCTGCGTCGGCATCCGCCCTAGCGGGGTCTCGCCAAACCGCACCAGTCTTACCAACAATCCGGATTTCTCATCAAAATAAAGCCGCAGCGGAGTCTTGCCCTCGCGCTGTCCCACTACAAAATAAGCGTCGCTATCCCCGATCTTCTCCGTCCCGCGAACTTCCGCTTTGCTGAACAAGTCTTTCAAGTGCGCCGCAAAGTGTAAATCCGCATCGATCGAGGCCCCGTCAATATCCGGACCATGCATGCCATGCATCGGACCTTTGGGTGAGCCTAACCATCCTTCATGCCCGTTAAATCCCGTAACGCTGTCCCCATCCGGAGTATGCGTAATCGAAACCCGTTTGTCCGGATCTTTCGAATAAATATCAATCGGCACATTCCGGTCGCCGAACGTAATCGTCCCCTTCATTACCCGGCTGTTAATCTTCTCTACCGCAGCCGCGCCACCAACCGCCTTCAAATATTTATCAAACAACTCTTGCGCGGGCGGCCCAGCCGCGTGGTGTTCCTCCTCATCGGCAGGATGCGTTTCTTGCATTTCCGCCGCCATCACCACGGGTATGCCCACCGGATGAGCATTTCCCTGATGGCACGTGTAACAAGTCACCTCACGATGCGCTTCAAAATTGTCTTTATTAATGGCAAACATCATCTCCATCATCTTGCGCGCCGTTTGCTTGGGCTTCTTGTCGTCTTTTTCGAATGCTCCCTGTACATGGCAGAACTCGCACTCTTTGCCCAAGGATGCAGTAATGAACTGCATTGCCGGAATCAAGTCATCGGCTGGAATATCTTTGAGAACCTGAATATTTTTAAACTGCTCGGCCGCAGTCTTCGGACCGGAAGTGCCAGTTTGAGCCGCGCCGGCCTGCGCCCTGGCGTGATCGATCACGAATGTAGAAACAACTAAAACCATCGCCGCTCCGGACATTAATACCCGGTTTCTCCTCATCATTTATCCAGCCTCATGTGGAATCTCGAAAGTGTAGCAAATTGTTTCGGTGCTTTGTCATTCCGATAGCGAGCGAAGCGAGGGAGAAACCCACTGTTAGCAGGCAAGAAGCACATACTCACTGCCTCACAAAAAACTTCCACTTATCCATTCCCGCCGGAACGACTACATCAAAAAATCCCACCATCATCTCTTCCGACGTCTGATCGCCCCACGTCACCCATTTCTCCGGATCAGGATTATGCGGATTCTTCTTCGAATTGTCATACCATGCGACCGCACGCAACTTCGTGCCTGCCTTTAACAGGCGCGGCTCCGCCAGCTTATAACTCAACTGCCAGTGAAAGTGATAATTCACCCGAAGCAGAGTTTCCAACTTTCCATCGTCATGCACAATGTCATATTCAAAGCGTTTTCCACGCAAATGCATATGCGGAAACAAACTCAGCAGCGTGCAATCGTTTGGCAGCGTCCCCTGCACCTCCACGCGAAAATCTTCCGCCCTCGGCGGAATCATCAGCGCATGTTGATTTAATTGCAAAGTTATCACGCGCTGCTTTGGCGGCATCTTCGCAAATACCATCCCCACGCTACTCTCATCGTGCGCCGCTTCGCCGTTGGTTGTGTAGTGCATCTGAAAAACCAGATCCGATCCGGCTGGTACAAACTTCGCCATTCCATCCGCGAATTTATCCGCAGCACTTCCCGGCGCATACACCAGAAGCAAATCGCTGGTGGTCTCATGCGCCTGCCGTCGCTCTGTGGGATCACTCAAATCTGATGCGGTAAACGCTTCGCCTACGGGAGCATGTCGCAGCCAATCTGCACCCGGAGGCCGAATATATATCACCGCATGATGCACATGCTCCGGCGACGAAGGCCGCACCTCAACCATCTGCACCCAACGGTCCCCGGCTAATTGCGTAGGCACAATCTCGTATGTATACTCGACCTCACCATGCGCCGGAATGGGTACCGGCTTCGGCATCTTCACAACCACATCCGGCAGCGGAATATTCCATCCCTCGGTCCACTGACGTGGTGCAGGCGCATCGCTAATATTCCCCGCGGGAGCGCCAGCTTTATCCCACGCCGAAATCCTCGCAATCTCCTCAGCCGTTAACGAGGGATTATTGGCAAACTTTCCATACCGCGGATCGGCAAACCAAGGCGGCATCGCCTTCAATTCCACCGCAGCCGCAATCTTTCCCGACCATTTCCGCGCCTGCTCGTAAGTCACCAAAGCCATTGGCGCAGGTTCTCCGCTCCTATGGCAACTCTGGCAATGATTCTGCAAAATGGGAAGGACATCCTTGTAAAAGGTGGGAGTGGCGCTTTCAGCTTTTCGATCCTCTGGCAATAGCATCAACGCGGAGCAAAATATAACCATCAAACCAAGCGCAAGGGCGGTCTTAACGACTTGGCAAGCAATATCGATATTTCTAAACGCACCCGGGGACGATCCAATTCCCAAAGAATAACCCTGTATTCCTCGGTGTCCTCCGTGGTGAAGCTTCCCCAGCCATTGCCGAAGCGCCATCCAAAAATGCTACAGTAATCGCTCCATGTCCGCACCCGATTCCAAGTTCGTGCGCGCCTGTAAATCACAGGCAGTCGAGCGCACCCCAGTCTGGTTCATGCGCCAGGCAGGGCGTTACATGCCCGAATACCGCGCCGTGCGCAAACAATATTCGTTGCTCGAAATTTGTAAAAAGCCCGCGCTGGCTGCCGAAGTCACCATTACCGCTGCAGAAATTCTCCAGGTTGATGCCGCCATCATCTTCGCTGATCTTCTGCTTCCGCTGGAAGTCATGGGCCTGCCCTTTCATTTCTCGGCCGGGGAAGGCCCGGTCATCGAAAAGCCGATTCGCAACGCCGAAGATATCGCCCGCCTCCGTACCGACCGCGCAGCGGAATTAGGCTACGTATCCGAGGCCGTAGGCCTGGTGGCAAAACACTTCGCCGAAACAATCCCGGTAATCGGATTCTGTGGAGCTCCCTTCACCCTGGCGAGTTACATGATCGAAGGCGGCGGCTCACGCCATTATCTCCACGCCAAAAAAATGATGTACAACTCTCCCACCGCCTGGGACGAGTTGATGCGCAAGCTGGTCGAAGTCACCACCGAATATTCCGCCGCGCAAGTTCAGGCCGGAGCCGACGTTATCCAAATCTTCGATAGCTGGGTTGGCTGCCTGAGCGTAGACGATTACCGCCGCTATGTTCTTCCGCACGTTACGACAATGGTGAAGCGCCTGCAAAAAACTGGCGCGCCCATTATTTATTTTGGCACGGACAGCGCCACGCTCCTGCCCGCGATGAATGAAACTGGAGCCAATGTAATCGGCCTGGACTGGCGCATCCCACTCGACCAGGGCTGGAGCACGCTCAACCATGGTTGCGCTGTACAAGGCAATTTGGATCCCGCGCTGCTATTCGCCGATTGGAAAGAATTGAAGTCGCGAGCTGAAAGTATCTTGCGTCAAGCCGCCGGACGCCCCGGCCACATCTTCAATCTGGGCCACGGCATCCTGCCCGAGACTCCAGTAGAGAACGTAAAAAATCTCGCGCGCTTCGTGCAGGAATACTCCTTCCCGGCGTCCGGCTCCCGGAAGCCGGAACCGGGAAACCGGCTCCCATGATCCGCATCGCAATCATCGGTGGTGGCATCTCCGGGCTCTCCGCCGCATTCACGCTGGAACAACTCCGGAGCGAAATCCCAAACGACTACACTCTTTACGAATCTTCCCCGCATGTAGGCGGCGTGCTGCGCACGGAGCACATCGACGGCTGCGTAATCGAAGCCGGCCCCGATTCCTTCCTCACCGAAAAAACGTGGGCGACAGATTTCTGCCGCACCCTCGGTCTCGGCGATCAACTCATCACCTCAAACGACGCCGACCGCAAAACCTACATCCTCGTCAACGGATGCCTAATCCCGATCCCCGACGGCCTCATGTTCCTGGTCCCAACAAAAATCCTGCCCACCGCCTTCTCGCCTCTTTTTTCCTGGAGCACAAAACTTCGCATGGCGCAGGAATTTTTTCATCCTCCACTCGTCGCTGACTCCGATGAAAGCGTAGCCGCATTAGTCAATCGCCACTACGGGCCGGAAATGGTCGACCGCCTCGCCGACCCGCTGCTCTCCGGCATCTACGGCGGAGAAGCCACCAACCTCAGCGTCCGCGCCGTCCTTCCGCGCTTCGCCGAAATGGAGCGCACCTATGGCAGCCTTGGGCACGCCATGTTGGCCGCCCGGAAAAAAAGTCGCGCAAACCACCAACCGATCTTCACTTCGCTGAAGAACGGAATGCAGCAACTCGTCGAAGCAATAGCTTCCCAGCTCAACTCAACTTCAGTGCTTACAAATACTCCTGTGCAATCCATCCAGCCGGAAGCAAATGGTTGGACGGTTTCCTCTCCCGCAAACTCCGATAAATACGACGCCCTGATCTTGGCCACTCCCGCACATGTCACTGCAAAACTTCTTTCGAGCTCCACTTCCGAACTTTCCGCCGAGCTAGCCGCCATTGCTTACAGCTCTTCTATCACCGTAGGCTTGGGCTATGATCGCGAGGTCCGCCGCTCGCTCCCGCCCGGCTTCGGATTTTTGGTCCCACGCAGCGAAGGCAGGCAACTGCTGGCCGCAACTTTCGTCCACAACAAATTTCCCTGCCGCGCCCGCGATGACCGCGCAATTCTGCGCTGCGCCTTCGCCGGATCAAATGCGGAAAACATCTGGCATCTCTCCGACGACGCCATCATCCATCTCGTCCGCAACGAGCTACAGGGAATCCTCAACCTGCGCGCCACGCCGCTCTTTGCCCGCGTTTACAAATGGAAGTCTGCCATGGCTCAATACGGAGTGGGCCACGTGGAACGACTAGGCCGAATCGAGCGCCTGCGCCAGCAACTCCCGGGCTTGGCCCTGGCTGGCAACGGCTACCGAGGCATCGGCATACCCGACTGCATCCGCTCGGGCCAGCAAGCCGCCAAGCAACTCCTGCATCTCTAAGTTCTGTTGTAACAGTGTGGTCGGGGGCGCTGCGCCCGAAAATACGAAGAGAAAATTACTGCTGAGATTGGTGGGCCCTCCAGGATTTGAACCTGGGACCAATGGATTATGAGTCCACTGCTCTAACCGCTGAGCTAAGGGCCCAAATTGAAAGCAGGTAAATCATTCTACAGGACTGAGTGCGCGGTACAGAAACTTCGCGTGGAGCGGTTTGGCCGCCGGTGGCTGTTCTGGCAGCATGGGTTAAGACACGTTTTTTGGCCTTCAACCAAGTGATACGATTCGAGGATTGTGAAAACCATACTGCTACTTATTTGTTCCAACATCTTCATGACGATTGCATGGTACGGCCACTTGAAGCACCGTAAGGCTCCGCTTCTCGCCGCAATCGTCGTAAGCTGGCTGATTGCGTTTGCTGAATACTGTTTTCAAGTTCCTGCGAATCGGCTTGGCTATGGTGAATTCACCGCATTTCAACTGAAAATCATCCAAGAGGTAATCACTCTCTGCGTGTTTGTCGTCTTCGCATGGTTGTATCTCGGTGAAACTATCAAATGGAATCATGCCGTATCGTTCCTGTTTCTGATCGGCTCTGTGGCGTTTGCCTTCTGGGGGAAGCTGTAGTTTGGAAGCAGAAGGGGTCAATCACAGGCACAATTACTTAAAAGACCCGCTAGACCGCGATTTTGATTAGTAGTCAGTTTCCTGTGGGAGTTACTGCATGCGAATTCCGAAATACTTACGATGCGCGGTTTTTGTCGGGTTGGTGGCATCGACGCTGTGGGCGCAGAAATTTGTTGCCGTGCCGCTGACCGATCTTGGCGCTGGCAAGTACAAGGGATTTCAGGGCGGATTGTATGAAAACGGAACGAATGAGGTGCCGCGCGATCATGCGGCTGACGGGCTTGCGCTGGCTGCACAGGTGAAACCGATTCGCGGGAATTTTGTTTTGCTGGCAATCGGTATGAGCAACACGGTGATTGAGTTCCGCGGATTTCAGGCGCTGGTGAACAGCGAAAATCGCATGAACCATGCGACGATGGCGGTGTTGAATGGGGCGAAGGGATCGATGACCGGTTGCTTTTGGCGGTTCGCCACGGAAAATCCGATACTGGGCGGATGCCGCGCGCCGCGCTTCATTCATAATCAATACGACCGGATTCGCGATGAGGTGCTGACGCCCGCGGGACTGAGTGAAGATCAGGTGGAAGTGATTTGGGTCAACAATGCGAATCCCCGGCCAGATGTTGCCTTGCCTGCTTCCGATGCGGAGGCATATGTGTACGAAAAGCAAATTGGAGAGATGGCGCGGGCGGCGCGGGCACGATATCCGAATCTGAAGCTCATGTTTATTTCCAGCCGTATTTATGCAGGATATGCCAGCGTACCGCTGAATCCCGAACCGTATGCTTATGAGTATGGTTTTTCGGTGAAATGGTTGATCCAGGCGCAGATTGAGCAGATGCGCAGTGGGAAGGTGGATCCGATTGCGGGCGATCTCGATTATAAGAAGGGTGTCGCGCCGTGGATTGCGTGGGGACCATACTTGTGGGCCGATGGGACTGTCCCACGGACCGATGGATTGACCTGGAAGGCCTCGGAATTTCAGGAAGATGGTACGCATCCGAATAAGGATGGAGTGGATAAAGTCGCACACTCTCTGGAAGATTTTTTTATGACTTCGGCGTACGCGGCGTGGTTCAAGAAAATAGACAAATAAGGTTGCAGAATTGGGCGCGTCCTTAGCTCTTTATCTGTATCCTTACAAAATCTTTATGCCCTGTTCGATACCATTCCGACTGTGCCACGCTTCACCGAGGAACGGATTAAACGGCTGTGCGGTGAAGCGATTACCGCTAAGACACAAGAGGACCTCGATTGCGTAATAAAAGAGCTTCGTACCGCTCTTGAGGAACACATTCGGCTGGCCAAAGAATCTTTAGAGTGCAGCGCCATCGCTCTTCCCTCGCTCAACTCCGGGAAGAGGAGGCGTGGCTAAAGCGATGCCCTGATACGAATTCTTTGTTCAAACTGCCCTAAATTTGGCCAAAAAATCGCCCCAAGCAAGGCTCAAAGGTCCCATCCTAAATTTTGTGGTTTCGAATCCTCTCGTTGCGCCGGTTGGGTTTTCATTGTAAATTCGAGCTAGGGCTTAGGAACTATCATGCGGTCGATCTCGAAGCGAGTTGCGTGGCTGTCGCTACTGCTGACGTTGTGGTCGGCATTTGCGTTTGCTGTGCACCGGCATTCGAGCCAGGATGAATCCACCACTTGTCAGGTTTGCGTTGCGGCGCACTCGGCGTCGCCGGCCAGTCCATCGGTTGCACCCAAGCCGGTATTTCGCCGAGTGGTTACGTTCCGACCGCAGGCCAGCCGCGCGAAACAACACCTCGCCATTTTTGCCTTATACGTTCGCCCGCCTCCAACCGTCTAAAGATCATATTCAAGCACAGGCCCGGTTCATTTTCTGGAACCGTTTTCTTTGATCTTTTGACCGAGAGCATCTCTCAATGAATCGAAAAGGCATTCCGCAGGGGCTAAAGCCCGGCGACTTATTGGCTTTAGACGGTACGGCTGAAGCCGTGCCTCCCGGTTTTTGCCGCGTGTCTTTGCCGAACGGTTTATGAGATAGCTCCATATCTTATGGAGGAATCATGCGGGTTTTTTATCGGGAGTCGCAACGGGCGGCTCTGACGGTATTTTTTCTTTCAGCTTTAGGCTTATACGCATTCGCGCAATCGGGTGGTTCTTCCGGCACGGTGAGTGGGACGGTGCTCGATCCCACAGGCGCGGTGGTGCCTAATGCCACGGTGGAAATTCATAACCCGGTGAGCCATTTTGACCGGTCGGCTGCTACCGATGCTGCGGGGAACTTCAGCCTTCCAAATATTCCCTTTAATCCTTACCACATGACGGTAAGTGCGGAGGGATTCGCGAATACGGCGCAAGACGTGGATGTGCGGTCGGTGGTGCCAATTGCGGTGAAGATCAATTTACAAGTCTTAAGTTCCACCACAACGGTGACGGTGGAGGCGGGCGGAGATCTTGTAGAGAATGATTCGACCTTTCATTCCGACATCGACAGGAACTCGTTCGACAAGATTCCACTGGAGAGCGCTACTTCTTCTGTGAGTTCGTTAGTGACTCTTTCGACCCCGGGGATTGCCGCCGATTCCAACGGCTTGTTCCATGGACTTGGAGATCACGCGGAAAATTCGTTTTCGGTGGATGGGCAACCGATTACGGACCAGCAGAGCAAAGTATTCTCCAACCAAATTCCACTTGATTCGGTGCAATCGATGGAAGTGATTTCGGGCGCGCCACCGGCGGAGTATGGCGGCAAGACCAGCGTGGTGATTGTGGCGACAACGCGCTCGGGGCAAGGCGTGACGAAGCCGCATGGCAGCGTGTCGACTTCTTACGGGTCATTTGGATCTTCAAACATAGCCGCCGATGTGGCGTATGGCGGAAAGAATTGGGGAAATTTTATTTCCGCGAGCGGGCTGAACACAGGGCGATTTCTCGATCCTCCGGAGTTTACGGTATTGCACGACAAAGGCAACCAGGAAAATGTATTTGACCGCGTGGACTTTCAACTTTCCAGCGTGGATTCGATTCATTTGAATTTCGGCTACACGCGAAGCTGGTTCCAGACGCCGAATTCGCTGGATGCGCAATACGCAACCGCGTGGAGCGGGCTGGGCGGAGTGGATGCGCCGGATGTGAATAATTATGGCGGCGTTGCTCCGAATGGGACGATCGTCGGAGCGACCGATCAGCGATCGAAGATTGGAACCATCAACATCGCGCCTTCGTGGACGCGGGTGATGGGCGCCAATTCTGTATTTACGCTGGGCGCGTATGTGCGGCGCGACAATTACAACTACTACCCGAGCAGCGATCCGTTTGCCGATTTAGGACCGCCTAGTCTGCAGAGGCAATCGGTGGGGCAGTATCGGACGCTTACCAATGCCGGGCTGCGGTCGGATATTTCCCACGTTAAAGGGGTTCACAACATCAAAGCAGGCGTCACGTACGGTCAAACATTTCTCAATGAGAACGACACGCTGGGGATTGTCGATCCAACTTATAACGCACCTTGTATCGCTTTTTCCATCGATCAACAGCGATACGTTGCTGCGCCAGCGGCGGGAGTTGCGAATCCCGCGCAGTGTACTGGCATCTACGAGCCGAACATCGCGAATAATCTTAATGCACCCGCTTCCGCGCTCTATCCGAACTTCAATCCGGTCTTGTTGCCTTACGATTTGACGCGCGGCGGAAGTTATTACGATTTTGTTGGCCACACCGACGTGAAGGAGCTTGCGCTTTACGTGCGGGACAACATCACGAAAGGAAACTGGTCGTTGAATCTCGGTTTGCGCGGGGATTTGTACAACGGCTTGACGATTGCGCGGCAGGCCGAGCCGCGCGTGGGAATCGCTTACAACGTTAAGAAGACGAATACAATTCTGCGGGTTTCCTACGCGCGCACGCTGGAAACCCCATTTAACGAGAACCTGATCCTATCCAGCGAAGGATGCAGCAACGCAGTTTTGTCGCCGCTGCTACTGTGCACGCCAGGAGCCACGGGACAGCTGAATCCGGGATTCCGCAACGAGTTTCATGCGGGACTGGAGCAGGCGTTCGGGAAATATCTGGTGTTTTCCGGCGAGTGGATTTCGAAATATACGCACAATGGATACGATTTTAGTGTGCTCGGGAATACACCGATCACGTTTCCGATTGAATGGCACAACTCGAAGATTCCGGGATATGCAGGGCGCGTGAGCGTTCCGGAGATTCATGGATTTTCGGCGTTGATGGTTTTCTCCAGCGTGGCGGCACGGTTCTTCCAGCCGCAGATTGGTGGGGCCGGTACGACCGTTGCGACTTCCGCCGGACTTCCGTTCCGGATTGACCACGATGAAAAATTCAATGAGACTACGCATCTGCAGTATCAGCCATGGAAGCGCGGGCCGTGGATGGGATTCAACTGGCGGTATGACAGCGGGCTGGTGGCGGGAAATGCTCCATGTTATGGCGTAGGCGTGAGCAACGATTGTCCGCAATCGGCTACGCTGAACGGGCAACCGGCGGTGCTTTTGCAGGATGCTTTTGGCAATCCACTGAGTGCCGATCAGGAGTACGAAGCCGGGTTTACGTGCAACGGGGTTCGCGCGACGCCGACGGCTCCGCTGCCTTCGCCATGTCTGGCATCGCAATTTGGAACCGGCTTGATTAAAGTGCCGGCGATTGGGACGGAGAATGATGATCATAATCCGCCTCGGATCGCATCAAGGCAGCTGTTCGATCTCTCGGTGGGCCACGATAATCTTTTTCATGGGGAGAAATATAAATGGAGCGCACAGTTGACCGTCATTAACCTGGCAAACAAATATGCGCTTTACAACTTTCTCTCGACATTCAGCGGCACGCATTATGTGACGCCACGGACGCTGACGGCTGAGTTGGGATTTCATTTTTAAATGAAGCTGGTCGAGGCCGCTGCGGGCTCCCGCAGCGGCTAAAGCCGGATTTCTTAAATAAGTGCTTATCGCAGCGCTGAAGCGCTGCGCCACCCAAAGGCAGAACACCCCTAAAAGCAGAAACCCATTCAAATCAAAACCATTCAAAATCTAACCGCTAAAAATCGCCTACTCAAACTCTATAGCGCACTCAGTGCCGCTAGGTTGTTTCTTGGGATTGCCGAATAAAGGCTTGCAGGTTTGTTTCGAGGATATTCTTATTTGCTTCAGGCAGGTCGATGAAGCGAAAGGGTTGCAGCCATCCTTGGGTAGCCCACATAGGAAACAGCATTTCGGCTTTTTCGCGGATGGTAGTTTCGCCGAGATGGAAAATCATCTCCACTTTAAGTTTTTCATCGAGCGGCTTGTCGACGTTCAATAATCCGCCGGTAATGGAGAGCTGGTGCAATTTACCTCGGACCTGGCGGCGATTGGGTAATTGGACCAGTGCCAGGATGGAGCCGCGAAGCTTTACGCGAAACGGGCGCGGCGTAACAGTTGGCGCTTTGCCCGATGGGGCTGGGGCTACCGAGGGTTCTGAAGTTTGCGACATCGTTCTTCTATTATGGTGCCGGACGAATTACTCGACGAGGTTACGAAAGAACGGAAAGATGCAAGACCGTTCGCGTAAGTGGGAACGGTAAAGTTTTTTGGCTGCTTTGAAGCCTGGCGCGCGAATTTATCTGCTTCCGGCAGGCGTTCAGCGATGGGCGGAGGCGAGGTTATATGGCCACGCGGTTCTGCTCTTTTTTGGCAGTACCAGGACTCGACCCGCTTGCGGCGGGGATCTTAGGATCCGCGGCGCAATTCCAATCTTCGGGCGGATCGGCGATACCCCACACATTGCCATGATTGTAGAGCGAGATGCCGATCAGGAAATATTTGCCGTCGTTGCCGAGAGGCAAACAGTTTGCCACGCGGCCGGACGCGGTTGTACCGTTAGGCAGATTGCCAAGCAGGACAGGGGTTTCAATGGGCAAGGCTTGCGATGCGCGCAGTCCGCAGCCTTGCGGGCTTACGACCAGAGCGACACATTGCGCCGAGAATGGATGCCTGCGATCCATGCTGGTGAGGAGCAATGAAATTTCTACGCGCAGGCGCGTGCTGCGGCGGGTTGTTTTGGGTGTGAAAACTTCCATCCGGGATCTCTCGAGTCCTTACGTCTAGTTTGACAGAAGCTGCACATCGGACGTCGCTAAGAAATTGCGTGGCATAGTGACGGAGGTAACCTGGGATTGAGGTACGTTGGTCCTGTTAAGATGCTCGGCATCTGTGAATCTCCCGACAAAATCTGCTTCCGACAATCCCGAATGGAAGTTGTTGCTGGCTGCGATTTCGGGTGTACCTTCTGACCGCGAACCTGTGCGGAACTTGCTCGACAAGCCGCCGGACTGGAATAGTCTACTGCGCCTTGCGGACCGCCATGGCGTGTCTTCGCTGCTTTATCAAAAATTTCTGAAACTTGCAGATGCCATTCCGGCAGCTGCACTGGCTTGGTTGAGTCAGGGTTATGAGCACAACATTCATAAATCCCTTTTTCTGACGCGCGAGTTGGTGCGGATTTTGGATTGCGCGGAGGGCTTGGGGATCACGGTTATTCCGTACAAGGGCGTGGTGTTGTCGGAGATTTATTACGGCGATATCGCGATGCGGCAGTCCGGTGATATGGATTTGCTGGTGCGAGTGCGGGATGTGGCGCGGCTGAAGGATGCGATTCGTGCGCTCGGTTACACAGAACGCGTGATGATTCCTGAGAATGCGGAAGCTCACTACATCAAGTCGGGATACGAGTGGACGTTCGATAGTGCGGCGGGGAAGAATTTGCTCGAGATCCAATGGGCGCTGCAACCGAGATTCTATGCCGTAGATTTCGATATGGAAAGATTGTTTGAGCGCGCTGTAGGTGTAACGGTTGCGGGGCGACGGATGAAAACGCCTTCGCCGGAGGATTTGTTGCTGGTGCTTTCTCTACATGCGGCGAAACATGTCTGGGCACGGTTGATTTGGCTTTGCGACATTGCACAGATTTTGCAACGGGAGTTGGATTGGGAGTGGATACGGGATCAGGCGAAGAAGCTGGGGATTGAGAGAATTTTGCACGTCACTTTGATATTGGCAAATCGATTAGTGGACGCGAAGGTTCCGGGGAAAATAGAAAGTGCAATTCAGGCAGATCTTGCTGCGGGGGAATTTGCACAGCAGATCGCTATTTCTATTGCCGGTGGAGTTGAGTACGAGGAACAGAAGATTTCGTATTTCCGTTTGATGATGGGGCTGCGGGAGCGGAAGATGGACCGAATGCGATTTTTCATGCGGCTGGCTTTTACTCCGGGGCCGGGGGAGTGGGAAGTGGTTCGGTTGCCGCAGGTGTTTTTTCCTTTGTATCGCGTCGTGCGGATTGCCAGGCTGGCTGGAAGGTTTGTTCGAGAGTAGGAAATTTGCCGGAAAGTACGCATGGGCTGAAGCCCTTAATCCAGCAGAAGTTTATCGCAGCGCTGAAAGCGTTGCGCCACCCCAAAGCTCCACATCCCAAAAGCTTTACATCATTATCCTCAACGGCTGGCTAAGCCTCCGGCCGTTTCACCGCCATCCATGGTGTAGACGTGGCCGGTGGCGTAGGCTGCGTCGTCGGAAGCCAGGTAGGC
>Ga0187859_10001898_pt1 | contig 13150 bp, 12 predicted proteins | sample June2016WEW_10_1_2_FD_133019 | JGI IMG/M metagenome (GOLD analysis project Ga0187859, IMG submission 133019) | Peatland microbial communities from SPRUCE experiment site at the Marcell Experimental Forest, Minnesota, USA - June2016WEW_10_10 | ecosystem: Environmental > Terrestrial > Soil >...
GGGAGCGTACGGATAGCCCCCGACATTCGACATTTTCACCGGACGGGGTATCTGCGACACCGCAGGCCCAGGCCGCGGCCTGCGGGTAAGCCCGGCGGCGAGGTGTCCGCTGGGGGATCCCCTAACGGACATGCTGCCCTGCGCGTGGTCGAGGGAAATAAGTGCGAGGAAATAAGCCCACCTGTTTGCGCTGCATGAGCATGCAGTACCGAGCTCGCTGGCCCGTCATGACAGAGACAGGAGGCAGGTGCGGGATACCGGTCCTGCCCAGGCAGCTTGCGGTCGGCTTAAGGCTCTTGCCATTTCCAGGATTGCAATGGGGATCCGTCTGGCTCGCGCCCGGACAGGTAGCTGGAGGCTTCGTCCGGATGAATCTCGAGGAACAGACGGAACATGCCCGTCGGCCACACCAGCCTCGGTCAGCGGCGGTTCTTTCTTGGCAGGGTGTATCAGCGGGGATCATGCGGTGCTCCGGTTTGGTATCTGGCGCATTGCCGTTGCCGCCGGGACTACGCAAGGCGAGGCCGTCCTGTGGCGCGACTCCGAGACCATCGCCTGGTGCGATTGGGATGTCACCGCTACCAATCGGATCGCCTGGCAGGAAATGGTGCAGCTAGCCAGGCATCGCTCCATCAGGAAGGAACTGTCCGATGACTGAGGCGGCGTCAGCGCCCTGGCCGGCTGCCGCGGCTTGCGGTCCGCCACGCCGACGGCTGCTACGGCAGGAATGCCATCATTGCCCCGGTCACCGGACGGTGTAACAGCGATGTCGTGGCCGGGGGATGTGATCGGGCGGGATGGGGAGCTCGGGTACGTGGCCGCACTGCTGGCGCAGCTGGCGGACGGCCCGGCCGCTGTCGTCTTTGCGGGGGAACCGGGCATCGGCAAGACGACGGTGTTGCTGGCGGCGGCCGAGCGGGCGCGGGCCGCCTCGGCCGTGGTGCTGTCCGCGCACCCGGTGGAGGCGGAGGCCGAGCTCGGGTTCGCCGCGCTGGCCGATCTTCTGGCTCCGGTGGTGGATGAGCTGCTGCCCGCTCTGCCGGAGCCGCAGCGCCATGCTCTTGCGGTCGTGTTGCTGTTGGAGGAGCCGGGCCGTCCGCTTGATCAGCGGGCCGTTTGTGCCGCCACCTTGTCGGGGCTGCGGATGGCGGCGGCGAGGGGTCCCGTCGTGCTTGCTATCGATGATCTTCAATGGCTGGATGCTTCCTCCGCCCGGGTGCTCGACTTCGCGTTGCGCCGCCTGGGCGGGCTGCCGGTGGGCGTGGTGGCGTGCGAGCGTGCCGGCGCCGGGAACCCGCCGGCAGATCGCGCCGCTGGGGTGAGGCTGGACCTGGGGCGGGCCCTTCCTGCCGGCCGTTGCGCCCGTCACGTGCTGGGGCCGCTGAGCCTGGGGGCGCTGCAGCAGGTCCTCAAAAGGGAGCTTGGGCGCTCGTTCCCGCATCGGACGCTGGCCCGGATCGCCCGGGTCGCGGGCGGGAATCCGTTCTACGCCCTGGAACTGGCCCGCTGTCTCCCCGAGGACCTCCCGGGCGCGGCGGACCTGACCCTGCCGGAGGATCTGCGCCGGGTCGTCGAGGACCGCCTCGCGGGCCTGCCCGGGCGGACCCGGGAGGCGCTGCTCTTAGCGGCTGTGGCGGCCTCGCCCACCGTGGAGCTGGTCAGGTCGGCGGCCAGCCCGGGCACCACGCCCGAGGATCCCATCGAAGCCGCCGTGGCGGCCGGGATCGTCACCCTGGAGGGGGCCCAGGTCCGCTTCGCCCATCCGCTGTTCGCCGCGGGCCTGTACTCCTCGGCGTCGCCGGGCCAGCGCCGCCTGGCGCACCGCCGGCTCGTCCCGCTGATCACCGGCATCGAGGAGCAGGCCCGCCACCGGGCGCTGGGGGCGGAGGGACCCGAAGAGGGGGTGGCCGGTGCGCTGGACGCAGCCGCCGAGCACGCCCGGCGGCGGGGCGCGCCCGAGGTCGCCGCTGACCTGGCCGAGCACGCCCGGGTCCTGACATCGCTGCAGCGGAGCCCTGATCGTCAGCGGCGCACGATCAAGGCGGCCGAGTACCGCTTTCACGCCGGCCAGCTGCGTCACGGCCGCGAGCTGCTCCTGGCGGTGCTGGCAGAAGAGCCTGAGGGCCTGGTCCGGGCCGGTGCGCTCCGGCTGCTAGGGGAGATTCACTACAACGAGGACAGCTTCGACAAGGCGGTCGCCGCGTTGCAGCAGGCGCTCGGCCACGCCGGGGACGACCGGGGCCTGCGGCTGACGATCGAGCTCAGCCTGACCTTCGCCATGGTCTCCCGGGCTGACTTCGCCGGCGCGGCGGACCATGCGGGCCGGGCGCTTGCCCTCGCCGACCTGGGCGCCGATCCTGCATCGGTGGCGGAGGCCCTCGCCGTGGCGGCCATGGCCGGCTGCCTGCTGGGGCATGGCATCGACCAAGCGAAGGTGGAGACCGCGCTGCGGCTGGAGGACCCCTTTCACCAAGTCCCGGCCTTGGTGCGTCCAAGTTTAATCGCTGCCCACCTGGCCCTGTATGAGGGACGTCTGGGCCGTTGCGAGCAGCTGCTGCTGCCGCTGCGCGAACGCATCCTCGAGCAGGGTGAGGAGGGCGAGCTGCCGGTGGTGTCCTATGCACTGGGCTGGTCGGCCTGCTGGCGGGGCGACCTGGAGCTGGCCGGCGCCTATGCGCAGGAGGCGATCGAGACTGCGGCGCGGATCGAGAGCGACTCGCTGCGCTGCCAGGTGCTCGGCTTCGCGGCGGTGACCTCGGCCTACCGGGGCGAGACGGCATTGACCAAAGCCAGAGCCGGGGAGGCTATCGCGCTGGCCGCCCGCACCGGCTACGGCCTGGCGGTGCGGTGGGCCAGCTGGGCCCTCGCCATCCTGGCCCTGTCCCAGGACGACCCCCTGGCCGCGGACGCCGCCCTGGCGCCGCTCGCTGCGCCGTTCGAGACCCATATCCCCGAGCCGATCCTCGCGTTCTTCGTCCCCGATGAGATCGAAGCCCTCATCGGGCTGGGCCGCCTGGACCGGGCCGCGGGCCTGACCGAGGCATTCGAGGAGGCGGCCGGGCGGCATCGGCGTCCCTGGGCGCTGATGCGGGCGGCACGCTGCCGCGCCCTGCTCCTCGCTGCCCGGGGGGACGGCGAGGGGGCGGCCGCCAAGGCCGGTGAGGCGGTCGGCAGATGCGCCGGCCTCGAGCTCGCCATCGAGTCGGCCCGGACCCTCCTCGTCGCCGGCCAGATCGAGCGGCGTCAGCGCAGGAAGACCGTGGCGGCCGGTTACCTCCGGCGGGCGCAGGACGCCTTCGAGCAGATGGGAGCGGCCCTGTGGGCCGAGCGGGCCCGCACCGAGCTGGCCCGGGTGGGCCTGCGGCGCTCCGCCCCGGCCCAGCTGACTTCCTCGGAGCAACGGGTGGCCGAACTCGCCGCGGCGGGCCGGACCAACCGGGAGGTCGCCGCGCAGCTGTTCATCAGCCCGAAGACCGTCGAGGCCAACCTGGCCCGCATCTACCGCAAGGTCGGGGTGCGTTCCCGCGCCGAACTCGGCGCTCAGCTTGCCACCACGAGATTCATAGGGTCCCAGCCCCCGCAAACGTAGGGAAACACCCGATTCCTTCCTGCCCGGGCGGGGCCAGACTTTTGCTGTGTCAAAGGGCGACGGGGCGAGGGGGTACCTGGTCGAGTGCTACTGGCCCGGGGTGACCGAACAGGCGGTGGCCGACGCCGCCCACCGAGCCGTCCAAGCCGCTGCTGAGATCCGCCGCCAGGGTCACGACGTCAACTTCCTCACCGCCATCCTCGTGCCGGCCGACGAGACCGTCTTCTGCCTCTTCGAAGGCCAAGAAACAGCGGTGCGAGCGGCTAGCCACAGAGCGGGGGTTCCGGTCGAACGGGTGCTCGAGTCAGTACGCGTCGACGGGAACCACCCACAGACGACCGGGAGGTGATCATGCAGGGAGTCCCGCAAAGGCCTGATCCGGGCCAGCCAGCTGACCTTCGAGCACCTGACCCGGGAAGAAGAACCGCTGGGGCAGTGCGGACACAAGTCCCCCGACTCCTCCTACAACCACTGGTGCCTGCCGAGTGCTACTGGCCCCGGGGTGACCGAACAGCCGTCCGCGGAAAGGAGGAGCTGCGTTCAAATGACCAATATGTCGGATCCCGATGAATCGCCTGGCAATCCACCGAAACCGATTAAGCCTGCTGGGCCTAAGAGAGGCGCGTTCCCCACACCGAAGTCGGAAATTGAGAAGGCGAAGCCGTATATCCCTGACATGGGCGAGAGAGAGGACTGCCCGGAAGGAAGCCCAGATCGGCCGACGGACGCCGAGAGTGAGAAAAAATGCTAACCCCGGCCCAGCGCCTTTCGATCCAAGCGAGAAACTTATCAAACTTCAAGTCAATGCGAGAGGACAGTCACATGATGCCGAACCAATTCCCGAAGCGTGGTCTTATCCCGACTCCCAGAAACGTGCTCGCCGCTGCAGTGCCCTACTCCGCTCGCGTAGGGGCGGCACCCAACTCTATCGTGATTCCCAAGCAGATCTCGTTTTGGGGGAACTACGACAACGGCGACTGCGTAACAGCGGAAGAAGCGTTCGCCAAGGCATGCAACAATCCTGAGGTATTTGTCTCGGATGACGAGGTTATTACGTGGGCGACGAAACATGGGGTACTCAATGGCGCCTCTATCACCCAGGTCATGACGTGGATGCAGAACGACGGATTTCCTGAGGATCCGCTCACTTATGACGACGGCCCCTACTATTCTGTAGACTGGACGAACGCTGGAACTCTTGAGAGCGCCATTTCCGAGGGGCCCGTCAAGCTCGGCGTCGCAGGGGACCAGCTCAATAACACCTGGTGGGCGGCAGGCGGTGGTGCGACAGGCGGTGTATCCGGGTGGTTCGCAACGGGATTTAAGGACGACGGCAACGAGGATCACAGCGTCTCGTTGTGCGGCTATGGGTCCATATCCTGGCTGGCACAACAGCTGGGCGTCCAGGTGCCCGCGGGAATCGACGGGGCGCAGCCGGGCTATGCGATGTTCACGTGGGATTCCGTTGGGATCATCGACGTGCCCTCCATGATCGCTATCACGCAGGAGGCGTGGCTCAGGCAGCCCACTACGGTGACCCGCGATCTGTGGAATGTGCAGCAGCTCAACGGGGGCGGCCTGACGCGGGCCCCGGCGGCGGCGGGTGACGCGGCGGTGGTGGAGTACAACAACCAGATGCACACGTGCTACCGCGACGGGAACGGCCTGATCCAGGACGCCTGGTATGACGGCCAGGGGCACTGGAACGTGCAGCAGCTCAACGGGGGCGGCCTGACGCACGGCCCGGCGGCGGCGGGTGACCCGGCGGTGGTGGAGTACAACAACCAGATGCACACGTGCTACCGCGACGGGAACGGCCTGATCCAGGACGCCTGGTATGACGGCTGAGGAAAACCCAATGCCACGTCTCACTGCACCGCGTGTTCCGCGCTCAGCGTTAGCGTGGCGGCGTCACTAGCGGTGAGCGTGTGCGCGACAGCAGAAACCCCGCCCGGCGGCGCCGGGCGGGGTTTCGTGTTCATGGTGTCGGCGGGGTGCTCTGGACGAAGCGGATGCCAGCCCCGATCCCCAAGCGCCCGCCGAACAGCGTGCAAAGTCACAACATCGAGGCGGGACCGCAACCGAAGCGACTGCCAAACTCGATGCCCAAATGCCAAACTCGGTGCTCAGTCACACGGACCGGGTGATAACCCGCTTCCGGGCTATCCATTAACCGGAGTGCCCTACCACTGCGGCCGACGTTCGCGCTGGTCACGGAGTGAAAGAGCCCGTCTCCCTGGCTGCTCTGGCGCGTCGCTGATCTGCGTTGCTCCGGTTAAGTGGATACCCCGTACCCGCTTTATCACCCGGTCAGGCGGAAATCGCCACTAGGAGCACCGGGATCAATACGCCCCGCTGCGGCGCAAGTGATCAGCTGACAACTCCCTGCCCCCGATAGCCCAAGGTACATGGGTTCGGGATCTATCCGCGTATGCCAGCCACCGACTGCCATTGGGGGCAAGGCTCAGTAAATGGCGGGCGACGGAATGTTCTGGCCGCCCGCCATTTCTTTTACCAGCGGCAAGCCGGCCAACCATGAACGTCACGAAGTCCGGTTGGAGTAGAACGGGTTGTCAGACGTAACTGACAGCCCCGACATTGCCGCTAGCAAATCCTGATAAGCCGAGCGCTGGCCGGTCAAGGCCTGGTAGTTGGCCGACAGCGTCGGGCCAGCCGCCTGGACGATCTGCGGAATCGTGTACCCGAGCGAACGCATCCAGTAGATGTAAACGATGGAGCACCCGGTCGACACAGCATCCTGGTCGGTCTGCTCGGTTTGCGTAACCCAGTCCGGGAAACCTGCTTGCGCCCAGGCTGGTCCTGTGACGAACGCGCTCAACGTACCCGCGGGCGTTTCCTGCTCGGCGCAGAAGCGCGACAGCCCCTCGCCATTGCTGAATCCGCAGTCCCATCCGCCGCGTTGCGGGCCCATGAAACATTCACTCAATTCGGCCACGTACAGGGCAACCTCGAGGTTCAGGGGGTCGACTGCCGTGCTTGCGAACGTCGCGTCGAGGTACATCTGGCCGCCTGTAGTGAAGTCGCATCCATAGTGATACGCGCCGCCCGAACCATCATTATTCCCACTCAGAGGTGCGATGATGACGTCAACAGCCGCCCCGGAAATGCCAAAGAAATTCTGCATGTCATCGTAGGGGGCGGTGACAACATTCAGCATATCGGTGGCGAGTGATGATCCCGGCGTGCCAAGTGCCGGGTCGTAATAGACCGCGACATTGCCGACGGCGCCGGCATGGGTAGCCGGATAGTCAAACCCGGCAGGACGCGCCGCAGTTATCTGTTCTGCAGTTCTTTCCTTGCGCTGTCCGCCAGGCGGAAGAAGTTCTCGCATGTTGGTTCCCCTTTTCAGCAGAAGAGGCTTATCGCCGGGAGAATCGGGCTCCCAGGGCTGGTTCTCAGAAGACTCCTTTGAGTCTCGGGAGTGAATCGTCCCTGGTGGCGACAAGGCGGGCCACACCACCGTCTGCCCGGGCGGAGCGCAGCCGAGCGACGGCCCGCTCCGGTTGGCCGGCGGCGCGCTGCCGAACGGGCGGAGATCTCAAGCAGGGCACAAACCCCCGGGCATCACTTGCGGTGGCCATGCTCGCCGCGGGTACTGCTCCACACCGCAACTGAGGCCGCTGTCCGACAGGACGCCGGTAAGCCCGGGGGTTGCCTTCGGCCCGGATCTGCCCGTGGTGCGGGAAGGTCAGCCACCTAAGCCCAGCGAGGCGGGAGGTGTTGCGGCACCTGACGTACCTGAGAGGATGGCTTCGATCCCTTCTAGATCAAGGGGCCGAAGCCATCCTCTCGGCAGGCAAGCCGAAGATCACGGATCATCACACGGGTTCCGGTCGACGTACTAGAGACCCGCCTGGCGTTAGGCCTGGTTACGACTTCGCCGGGACCTTCTGCACTTTCGGCCCGGCCCCGGAGACGGCGCGCCGGGCCACACCAGCGGGCTGCGCCTTGCCGCGTCGGCCCACCTGGGGGGTTTTAGGAACGTCCTTGCGCTCTACCACTGTTATCGTCCCGGCCTGCTGGGCGGGCTGCTGGCGCCGCTCGGCGGTAGGTACCGGCTCGCGAGGCTCAGCGGCAGCGCCACGTTCGGCCCCCAGTTCGCGGAGCACCTCAACCCGGGCGTCGCCAGACATGGTGCGGCGGCGAAGCGCCTCCGCCGCCTTGGCCAACTGCTCCTGCGCCTTGTCTCCGAATGCCTGCTGCCAGCCGGGCAAAGAGACGACCTGGTAGGAGACATATCCGCCCGACGCCAGCTGCCAAGGGCCGGCGACAACGCCGAGGAAATCGTAGGGCCCGTTGGGGTCGCCGGGTGCATACCAGGCTGGGGTCGCGAAATCGGAGACGAGGTTGCCGTTGGGCCCTTCGTAGTAGATGTTCTGCTCGACCGGGTCGCAGACCTCTTGCAGGACGATGACGCCATAACCGTCCCCATAGTCATACAGGGCGCAGGTGTCGGCCAGCTGGTCGGCAAGCATCTCGAGCAGTTCGTGGGAGATCACCCCAGTGACGGGGACGCCGTACTGCTGGCACAGCCCGGCGAAGATGACGGCGTACGGCTGGTAATTCGCGTCGATCCAGTGGTACCCGAGGGCGCCCTGGGGGTCGTTCGGGCCCGGGAGGTCGACGACGACGAGCGGAGTGCCCCCGCCGTTGATGTCTAGGTAGGCATCGAACCCCCAGTACCAATTGAATTCGCCCGACACCTGCGACTGGAAGTCGGGCAAGGCGTTCTGGAGCTCCGCGTCGCTGAACACAGTGGACCCGTTGAAAAGGCTAATGTATCCACCACTCACCTTGACTATCTCCTTTTTTCTTGTATTTCTTGAAGTGCCGGTCTGTGCACGAACGCCGCCCGGGCGCCATACGCCGTTGCGCCGGAATATTCATCCCAAGCTCGCCTTTGGACTGGATCGCGTTTGGGCAGAACACTGCCGGAGTCGGGAGCTAGTTACTTCCCTTTCACCAAAGCCGCTCCGTGGCTGGAATGAGTGCCCCGGTCGGTTCCAACGGGTCTTCGGGCGACCGGGCGACGTCGTGTCACCCGGTCATCATCACTGGCCGCTGAACCCCGTGTCGCTAGGGTCGGCCCCTAGGCCTGACCCCTAAGTTCGACCCTAGGGTGTGGTGCGGGCGGGGCTGGGGGCTGCCGGTGCGGGTGATGAGGTCTCGCCGGGATCGGATGCCGAGCTTGTCGAAGATATGGCCGAGGTGGAACTCGACGGTCTTGACGCTGATGTAGAGCTCGGCTGCCGCCTGGCGGTTGGAGCAGCCGGCGGCGACCAGGCGGGCCACTGCCTGCTCGGCCGGGGTCAGACAGGCCAGGGCAGGCACGGTTTCCGGCTCCGGGGGCGCGTCGGCGGCGGCGAGCTCACGGTCGCAGACCTCCAGGTAGGTCCGGGCGCCCAGGGTGATCAGGCGCTGCCGGGCGGAGCGCAGCCGGGCGACGGCCGTCTGCCGTTGGCCGGCGGCGCGCAGCCGGCGGGCGTCGGAGATCTCGAGCTGGGCCAGGGACAGGGGCACCCGCAGGCCCTGCGCACGGCGCCAGGCGGTCTCGAACGCCGCCGCGGCGGCGTCCTGGTGGCCGGCCGCGGTGGCCAGGTCGCCGCGCAGCCGGGCGGCGGCCACCAGGACCGACGCCGGGCCGGCCGGTGACAGGGCCGCCTCTAGCTCGGCCAGAGCAGTTTCGGCCTGGCCGAGACGGGCCAGGCCGATGAGGGCGTCGATCTCGAGGGATCGCCAGTCGTAGCGGCCCTGGAGGCTCACGACCTCCGCCTTGCCCGTGGCGCGCGCGGCAGCGGCGGCGTCGGCGACGCCCTCGAGATCGCCCCGGGCCGTGGCCAGGAACGCCTGGGCGATGGCGCCCGCAGTGATCGCCTCCGGGTCGCCGGAAGCCCGGCCGGCTTCGGTGGCCATGCGGACGTGCGCGCTGGCCACCTCCCAGTCGCCGCGCAAAGCGGGAATGACAGCGGCGGCGCTGTGCACGAAGCCGAGGTCCTGCACCCGGTCGGCGTCCTGGGCGAGTGAGACGGCCAGCTCAGCGTGCGCCAGGGCGTCGTCCCACGATCCGAGGCGGTACTCGGCGCCCGCCAGGTAGCACAGGCAGTAGCTGGCATACCGCAGCGGGACACCGGCACGCAGTCTCGCCGCACCGATGGAAAGATCGGCGATCGCCCCGGCCAGGTCCTCGGCCAAGAACCTGGCCATGCCCCGCAGCACCAGGGCGTCGGTGTCCTCCCGCGACACCTCGGAGGGGGCGGCGGGCAGGAACGCCAGCCGGGCCAGACCCTGCGGTCCCCGCCCGTCGGCGGAAAAGGCGATCGCCAGCACGCCCAGGGCCCGGTGGCGGACGGCGGGTGCGGCGCCGCGTGCCGCCGCCGCCCGCTCACCCCATCCGATCGCTTCCGGGATCCGGCCCGCGGCCAGGCACAAGCCCGCCAGCTGGGTGGCGGCCGCGGCGCCCACGGACGCGTCCCGGACCCGATCATGGGTCTGCCACGCCTCCTGCAGGCGTTCCTCGGCCGCACCGGCCCGGCCCGCGAGGAAGTCCAGCGCGCCCAGCAACCAGCTCCGCCGCGCGCCCGGGCCGGCGGCCCCAATCCGGGCGGCAACGACCTCCGCCTCGGCCACCTCGCCGCAGGTGACCAGGATCTCCAGGGCGTCCAGCAGGCGGCTATCCGCCGCCGCTGGCTCGCTGCTCGCAGCCGCCGCTTGCGCCAGCCAGGCCGCCGCCTGCGCCATCCTGGCCACGCGGCGGGCCTCCCAGCCGGCCGCCTCAAGGTCACTGGCCAGCTCATCGTCCGGGCCGGCCGCCGCGGCCACCCGGTGCCCCAGCGCCGAGTGCCAATTCACTAAACCCGCCGCCTGCTCGTGCAGCCGGCGCCGCCGGACCGGGCTCAGATCGCCGTACACGGCCCGCTGCACCAGCAGGTGGCTGAACCCGATCCCGGCCCGGGCCCCGACGCGCCGCTCGACCAAGATCCCTGCCGCTAATGCCTCCCCAAGCCCCGGCAGCGGATCATCCAGACCCGCCAGCGCGGCCGCCGCCGCGAGCTCGCAGCAGTGGCCCAGTACCGCCGCCGCCACCACCAGCTCCCGGGCAGCCAGGCTAAGCGAGCCTACGCGCAGCAGCACCGCCCCGGCCAGGGGACGCGGGACCCTCAGCACCCCGCCGGGCCGGTCAAGGCCCTCGATCCCGAGCTCTTCCAGCACCGCCCGGCAGTACAACGGGTTGCCGCCCGTCTGCTCGAGCAGCCGGTCAACGGCCCAGCGCGGCAACTCCCCCATCCCCAGCGCCCGGCCCAGCGTCACCACATCCTCAGGTCCCAGACCGCCTAGGCGCACCCGGCTGACCCGGTGGTCCCCCGCCAGAAAGCGCTGCCATCCCGCGCTCAACCGGGACAGCTCCCCCGCCCGGGCCGACACCACCACCAGCACCCGGTCGGCCTGCAGCCGGCGCACGGCGAACAGCAACGCCCGCGCCGACGGCCCATCCACCCACTGCAGGTCATCGATGACAGCCAGCACCATCCCCCGGCCGCGGCACAACTGACCCAGCCACACCACCAGCTCGGCGCCCACCGCAAGAGGATCGGTCCCCTCGCTCAGCTCCGAGGTCACCAGCTGACCCACGATCCCGTACGGCAACCGCAGCTCAGCCTCGTCGCCACTGGCGCGCAGCACCGTCGCACCAGCCAACCCCGACGCGAACCGCGCCAGCAGAGTCGACTTTCCGATGCCCGCTTCACCCTCGACCAGCACCACCGTGGGCTGGCCTCCGCGTGCCGCCGCCGCAGCTTCGTCCAGCAAGGCCAGCTCCGCCACCCGGCCGACAAACAACTTGCGGCCCGGGGCCGCAGCAGGCGGCAACCTGCGCTCGGAAAAGGTCAACGCTCGCCTCCCCTTTGGGGCGCGCAAACCTGATAGGGCCCCGTTGCTCCGTCGCAGACCAACAGGCACGTGTGGAGAACCGATGGAGAACGTGTGCAAACGGTGTGACGACCCATGCGGCGTTCCGATACAGCGCCAGGGCAGGCAGGTGACCTTCGCCGGGCTTGAGCTAGTGAGTACGTGATGGCGGGGAAGAGGCAGCAGCTCCCGGCGCTGATCGCCGCGCCGGACACCATGCCCGTCCCGGAGATCCTGCGCAGGGCCCCGCAGCACCGTTCCCGGCCTGCCGCCGGGAAGCCAGGCCTGCCGGGCCCTGCGCAGCCGGATCTTCGAGGTACGAGCGGAGCGAGTCATGGACTGCGAGACACCCGTCGAATGTGCCCGTTGGCTGGCGGCCTCGTTGTGCGTGTCGGCCCGCTCCGCAGGGGGGCAGCCTAGATCAACCTTGGAGGCGACTGCGCAGAGTGGAGTGGACGGCGGCAGTGAATGCCGCCCGATCCTCTGCGGGATGGCCGGGGATATCCAGAGAGGTCACGCTCTGGCCGTCTCGGACCTCCACGCCCGTCTTGTTAGATGCGGACTCTGGGTGGTGCACGCTGAACCCGAGCACGTTGCCCTGGGCGTCGTGAACGATGTCAACTTTCGCCATTATCGGTTCCCTCCTTAGTACCGGCTCGGGGCCACGATGACGGTGGGCTGGTAATAGACGTAGTCGGACCCATTGTTGCGCAGGTGGGTCCAGAGGGTACCGGGAGTTGACCACTCCTCAACGATCTGGATCGAACCTCCTGCGGTGGACCAGTCCGTAGGGGTGATGCTCATCCTCGACCAGTGCTCGCCATCGAAGATCCAGGTGAACCATCTCCACTCTTCCTGGCCGGGAGCCAGAGCAATTACGCCCCACTGGCCGAAATCGACTTGTACGCTCACGGATTTCGCCTTCCCTTCCTCAGAATCCCGCCGGCCACATGCGTTCTCCTCGAGTCCACAACGAGACCCTGGATCGATACGCCGGCAGAGCAAGATCTGCTGCGCAAGCCCCTCTCAAGGAGTGATGCCGGTGTCACTTGGTCATCGTCACCGGCCACTGGCCCCGGTGTCGCTAGGGTCGGCCCCTAGGCCTGACCCTAGTTGTGACTGCTGGCCCGATCGCCGGGTGCAGGCATGTTCGAATTCTTGTGTGAGCAAGAAGGCCACCAGGAAGCGGGATGGCAGCCCAGCCGTGCAATGGTGCTGGGAAGACCTGGACTGACACGGCTAGGTGCAGTCATCGTTTATCCGGGCTGCGTTGGTGATACACAATCTGCTTTCCCTGCGTTTGCGCTGGGCGGCTGTGTATCGCATGCCGTGTACGCGGCAATGTCACGTATCTGCCGGAACCAGCCCGGCGCGCTGCTGCGGCCAACAAAGCTCGACCGGCTGGGCCGCTCGCTGGAGCACCTGATCGAGTTGTCCCGGCTCCTGCAGGCCCGGGGCGTGGACCTGATGGTGCCTTGCCCGTCGGCCGCACGCGCAGGCACGCTGTCCGTAAGGGGATCCCCCAGCGGACACCTCGCCGCCGGGCTTACCCGCAGGCCGCGGCCTGGGCCTGCGGTGTCGCAGATACCCCGTCCGGTGAAAATGTCGAATGTCGGGGGCTATCCGTACGCTCCC
>Ga0187859_10001899_pt1 | contig 13144 bp, 18 predicted proteins | sample June2016WEW_10_1_2_FD_133019 | JGI IMG/M metagenome (GOLD analysis project Ga0187859, IMG submission 133019) | Peatland microbial communities from SPRUCE experiment site at the Marcell Experimental Forest, Minnesota, USA - June2016WEW_10_10 | ecosystem: Environmental > Terrestrial > Soil >...
AATTGTCTCGCTGTGGTCAACATGAGTTTTTGGCTCATTGCAGCCGCACATTAAGATTGATAACAGCAGAGTGAATGCTAGTTTGTAAAAGGTGTTCATGGTTTCTATCCTTGTCCCTTCGGGCACTCCGACAAAACATCTTCTACCATTTCTCGGCCCTCTGCCTGCGTCACCCGGACTCGTTTAGGGCGGGGGTTAGCCTTCGTCAAGGCCCGCACACGGGTGCAGAAAGTGCAAGGGCAATCAGGACGGTTAGAACATACTATGAGTTTGTTTGCTGAAGTCATTGTTTCTCTTCGTTGTATGATTTCGCTTCCAAAGCTTTCAGCCCTGCAAGTGCAATCTCAGGCAACTTGCCTTCATAGTGATCCTTGGTAACACCTTCATCTTCGCGCCCGCTCTGCGTCGATTTTGTTGGCCTTTGGGTTAACAAACAGGTCGGGCAAATATATACGGGAGGAAGGTCAACATGCTGGGTGATCTCTTATCGCCGTAGCATCTCCGTCGCCCGTTACTTCTCTTATCCTGCCCACCCGCAGAGTTGTCGCGTTGATCGAAACATGAACGCCCTACCCGTCTATTACACCAGACATAAGCTCGCCGCGAGCGAACTTCGGTCACTATCATAGTTGGGCTGTAAGGCTAGCCCCAGTAGTACCGCCACGTGGTACGGAGGAGCACATCTTCAATGCCCAGCCTCCGATGCCGCTGTCTGTTCCCAGTTGTCGGGCGGCAAAGGCACTCCCCAAATGTTTTGCGGCTTATCAAGTTCGATCCCGCAGTGCAGCGGGTTCTTAGAATCGATATAAACTACCCGAGCCCTGGCTCGCTTGTCCGTCAGGTAGACGTATACCGAGATTCTCATTCCCGTTCTCAACCCGATTTCCGTAGCGATCAATGCTCCATGGACGTTGACGACGATAGTCTCTGCCTCGCAGGTCCCGCCCAAATTATCATCCTCAAGCGCGATCACAACCTTCAGAGGGACACGAGTACTGCGTCGGTATTCCCCAAACGCCGCCTTAGACAGAGCGGTAAGGATACACATGGCGGCCACTACATGAATACCTAACCGAAGTTCGTTACCACTAGCTAGCCACCAGTACAAACCTTAACCCGTTGGAGCCGTTCCTCAGAGGCGAAGATAGAAGTAGTCTGTAGTCGAGCAGCACTTGGGGGAGGGCTGTTTGACTGAAGCGTCCCGTGACTCGAAAGAGGCTGGGGCGTTTTGTTTTGCGCCTCTCGCCAATTAACCAGCGACAGCCGCTAAACCGATCAGTCAGCGCCCCCGCTGTGCACAATTGTTTTGGTGTGGTCGCAGCAGCCATCTAAGGTAAAGGTAATGTTGATTGCGAAGATTACATTTCTCATCACTACTGTCCGGCTAAATTTTCTGGCAGCCGGCCTAACTCGTTGAAGATAAGCCCGATAACGCATGGTCGAAGCAAGAGCGATTTTGAATGGAAACAGGCTGGATTTGACCTCTTTCCGCCTGTCTATGGATGAAACAATGACGGGTGAACTCTGGACTCACCGTCTTCTCGCAACTGATCCAACATCTCCCCGAAAAAGAATTTCCAAAGTGTGTTGCCCGCCACAACGGCGACTCTAACTTCAGGGGATTTTCCTGTTGGGACCAATTACTGGCGATGGCGTTCGCGCAACTCACTTATCGGGAGAGCCTGCGCGATATCGAATCCTGCTTGCGCGCTCTCCAAAGCAAGTTGTATCACATGGGGATCCGAGGCAAAGTGTCGCGCTCGACGCTGGCCGATGCTAACGAATCTCGTGATTGGAGAATCTTTGCGGAGTTCGCTCAAGTATTGATCGGCATCGCCCGGCCTTTGCAAGCGCATGACTCGATTGGCGTCGATCTGGATCAAAGTCTGTATGCTCTGGATTCGACGGCCATCGATTTGTGTCTGTCGATATTCCCGTGGGCAAAGTTTCGCCGGCGCAAGGCCGCCGGCAAGATGCATACTCTGCTGGTCCCACCTGTGGAGCATCTGTTCTCCACACTTTTTGCATGTGGACGGGCGGGTAGCATTGATGTTGACTTCTTTGTATCCGCACCCGACGCAGATGTGCTCGATTCGGCTCATTTCTTTTCGCCTAACTGCCGTGTAGCCCCCGCACGTTGCGTCGTTGGTGGCGGTGACCAAAAGCAAGTCCGGAGGTTGCTTCTAGAGTGAAGTGGGGTATCGCTCCATCTCTTGGAACCCTTGTGGCAGTAGAAGGTCAGGATTAGCTTTGATTGCGGGCGTTACCTTTGCAATCTTCCAAGGGCTCTTGGATATCGCCTGCCTAGGCCAAACTTTACTGTACCGAGCCCACAACATCTGTTGCAGGAGGACGCCGTCCGCCATAAGGCGGTAAGTCACCTCGCAGTGCTCTCCAGAATCCGTACTGTGTCGGACATAATCCGCTACGGTTTCGCCATGTGGAGAGCTTAGCCATAAATGTAGATGCAATCTTGTGATTCATCCCGTCAGAGTGTGGTCTGCCGATGGCCTGCCGTCTGTGAGGCTAAGCACCGTCCAAAGTGATTTCGTCACGGGTCGATTGCCCTGTATAGAAACATTGACAAGCTACCGGGCGCAGCATCAGATCAGGAACGTCGGCTCCAGGGTTGCAGGAAATCCTAGACGAGTCGGTGGTCCTCACCGACTGGAGGGAACTGCGGACAAATCCTCGGCAAAAAACACTTCGTCTTCCACCCAACCAGAGATTGGCAAATCGCCGAGGCAGAGGTGTTCCTTGATGACTAGCCATTGCTTCTTGACGATTCGCCATAAGAGACCCTATCAGACATTACCGGGCATGGACGATCATCCATACCAGCAAGGCCACGAGTACCACTGAATTGGAAACCAGCACGAACGTCAACCACTTAATGCCGCGACGCACTGCCTCGATGCTAGCTTTCGCCTGGTCAACTTGCTCGCGTACCTTTTCAAGCTCCGACTCCAGTCCGTCCAACCCCTCGCATACTCTGGTATGGAGGGCCTGTAGTGAATCGAGCAGCCTACTGGAAACACCTGATTCCTGCTCTAGCTTGCGTTCGAGTTCCTCTATTCCTCGAATCAGATTCGGTAGCGCATCTCTCTTGTTCCTCGAATTTCGGTCCAGAGCGGAACCGACTCTCTGCATGAGTATTGGAGTGCCATGCTTGGCTATGTGTGGTGCTGCCTCGACGAGTAAATCCTTTACCACATTTAAGAATCCTCCGAGCCATCCCATGATTCCGCCCTCATCGGCCAATCTGATTTATTTCGGCAGCTTGGCCCGTGGCCAGCGTAATCCCGCCCGCAGAGTCGCAACATTGATGAAACTGTTTTTGACACACCGCTCAGCTTGGAATATTGGGTAAAGGTGCGCATGCCAGCGACGATCCAGCCCGTGCGGAGTCACTGTGCGTTTCGCCAGCAGCGCGTTGCTCAGCTTGGTTCGCAAGTCGCTAGTGGGTGGGTCCGCACCCAAAACGGGCAGTTCGACTTTGACAACACCCATAAGCGGATATTCCATGTAGCTCTTCATCCGCAGCCGGATGTACCAGACGGAAACTACGCGCTCGTGGCGAAGATGCTTCCGATGCGACATGAGTACCAAGGGCTTCATCGTTTAGGCGGATTTCCTTGTTTGCGTGCAAAACTCGATGACCTTTGCACGTTGCTGGTGCGAGGCCCCTTTTTAAGGTTTGTGGGAGATCGAAGGTAGGTAAAACTCGATCACCTTCGCCATCGCCATCTCCTTCATCCATCGGAATCTCTGCGCACGGGCTATAACAGCCCTCCCATATTCGTCCGGACCTACAGCGTAGTCGAATCGCACAACCGGAGTCTGAGCACAATTGTCCACAAACAGGCACGCCTGTCAGCCCCCCGACAGGAGGTAATGCCGCTGCTGAATGGCTCGCACCGAGCGACCTAAAGCCTTGCTGATGCGGTCGGTCGGGATGTGCTGGTTTCCCGCATTGAGGAGCGAGAGCCCGTCCTACTTTGGCCATTCGACGGCTCTCTTCATGATTTGCTGACGCCCGGAAACACGGTGATTGTGGACACCTACCCAGCGGACGGCTACGGTTGGTTCTTAAAAGGTGCGCTGCTACGGGGGAAGGGGAAGGTGGACGCTCGGAGCACTGCTGAACTGGGCACAATCCTCAAACGTCACTCTCGACCCTGCCCTTCGCCGTGCCATCGATGGCGGATTCCCCAATGATGATGCGTTCGACGCTACAGTGGGACTCTTTGGCATGCCGGAGGTTCTGATGGGCAGGAGGGAATCGGGGGAATCGGATGACGAAACTGTTAGAAAGCTAGAGGGTTGGATTCTCGGTCAACGTATCCCACCGTGAAAACCGTGCTCCCAGCCGCAAATTCTGGTAGAACATCAATTCGATGCCCGCACTTGCACGCTTGGTTGAACGCAAATCCCGGAAGCCGCCGTCCCATTACGAATACTACCTGCCACTCTCCGATGTCCTGATGGCCTTGGCAAAGCGGACGACAGACAGTTGGTGTCCGCCTGAACATCGCGTGATATTGCGCGGTGCCCGCTGGTGAACGTCCGAGTTCCGACGTGGCAGGCGAGAAAAAATCTCTGGGCGCTCCAAAAAAAGCACGAGGCTCTTGCTGCTGCGCACGGGCTCACCGCGACGTCTGTGTTTTGTTCGGAACGCTTTGTCGCCTCAACTCCCATCTGTGCCACAATTGCTGCTGCCCATGCCACCTATTGAGATGCCTGAGTATATCTCCGCACGAATCAAGCAGTGTCCTCCATCGGGCAGTCGCGTTGTGCCGGGCTCGACGCCAGTTGTAGCGTTTGGCGATGTACGCCAAGCGAAGGGCGCAACTCTGGGCTGGAACCCCAGCAAACTCGAATTTTTAGACGGTTCCGGAAGGCTGCTGGAGGGAACCGAACGACGGCTGGAAACGAAAACTTCTCTGAAAGCGCGGCGTAACTCGATTGGTTCCGCTGGCGATGTCAACATGGTATTTGAGGGTTGTAATCTCTACTTTCAGCTCCGGGCCTACCGACGCTGGTTTGATGTGCCGGAGAAGGTACTGAAACACGTTGGTGCCAGCTACTATGACGGCTCCGCTTGCCATTTGGACCTTGTGCAATGGGCGACCGATCCGGTTTGGGGCAAGCTTGAATCGGACGAAAGAGAATCCTTACTGAAAGGCTGATATTCCTTTTCTGCTTGCAACTAGCACATGAATGCATCCGGCTCCTTCTACTCAACGGGACGGGTGTCATGCGAGCTTACGATAGCTATTTCGGAGGCCATCTTCAGAAGGTCGAGTTTCTAGACGGAGGCCGGATTGAAATGTTTTCCGGGCAGCCAACCTCAAAGCTGAGCGTGATTGGATGGAACATCAATCTCCAAAGCTCGTTCGGAGTATCGAATGCTGAGATCACAGCGATTGGGCAGAGGGGGGCTCAACTCATGAAACTCTGACATGAAATCTGCACGCGCCCTGACTGAGTCATAATGGCGCGTCATATGCGCCGGCAAGGATGACCAGTCCGCCACGTTGGATCGCGAGCCTGATCAGGACAAGAGACTCGACCCCAATGGCCCCCGCATCCGCTACCCGCAGTGCGGGCGGTCGCCCCGCAAAGAAGACCAACGGTTTTGCTCGTGCGGAGAGGAACGGAACACATTCGAGACGGTTTTGCCAGCCACAGTGTCGTTTTCCTGTCGGACTCCTCTGGCGGCGGGTGAATCTGCATGCAGGGGGGCGCGTGCAGGAGCCCGCAGGCGAAATCTCAGCGAAGAATCGGGTGTAAAATCTAGCGTAGATCGTGACAAACTCCATTCGGGAAAATTTGCAAACTATGAAAAGGCTACGGACTCTCGCCCTACTAATTGTCGTTGCACATTGGATCGTCGCGATCTGGCACCTGTTTCTTGCGGCAAGCGTTCTTCCAGCCCAAAACAACAGCGTTAGCTGGCTGGCAGTAGTTCTGTTGACCTTACTACACGGGGGCGTATCGATTGCGTTGTGGAAGCTCAGCGACAAGCTTATTGGTTTGGTCTCGCTAATTTTCTTTTTGGCTGCCTTGACTGCCGATCTTTATGAGCACTTCCTGCATGCATCTGGAAACAATGTGTTCATGGTCGCGCCCGGTGATTGGACTGCGTGGTTTAGTGTGAGTGTCTTTATACTTCTTGCCCTCGAAATTTTGGCATGCTCCCTTGGAGTTCTGTCGCTGGGCGACGGGACAAGGAAGCACTCAACACCGGAACCTAATTCAAATCTCCCTAAGCAAAGCCATACTAGCCCTTCCTCCAGCCAATTCAACGCGCTCATGCAGACGAAATCTTGAGCGCAGAGACGGGTAGGACGGCGTTGTCAGGAAACGGCGATTCGTAGGCAGGAATCCGCCGCGATGTTAAACGACGCTGCCAAGTCATCTATAGTTATTGATCGCGAGCCCGATCAAGACACGAGCCACGATTTTTCCGGCTCTCGCATCCGCTGCCCGCTGTGCGGCTGGTCGCCGCGCAAGGAAGACCCTTGGTTCCGCTCATGCGGGCATATGTGGAACACTTTCGATACGGGAGGAGTCTGTCCAGTGTGCCTGCACCAGTGGACTTCTACACAGTGCCCCAAATGTGGCGACTGGTCGGCGCATTCGGAGTGGTATGCGCCTTCGTGAGAAAGAGGAGACGGTCAAGTGAAAGTGGTTCTCTTCGGAGCAACGGGCATGGTCGGGCAGGGAGTCCTGCGCGAGTGTCTGCTCGATCCTGATGTCGAGAGCGTCTTCGCGGTTGTCCGCAACGCCAGCCTGCCTCAGCATGACAAGCTGCGCGAAATCGTACACCAAGATGTTTCTGATCTCGCGGCGGTTGGGGACAGGCTCTCAGCCTACGACGCATGTTTCTTTTGTCTCGGCGTCTCGTCAGTAGGGATGAAGGAGGAGACGTATCGGCGCGTGACATACGATCTGACGATCTCGGTGGCTAAAACCTTAGCCAAGCTAAACACGACAATGACCTTCATCTACGTGTCTGGGGCAGGAACCGACAGCACGGAGCGCGGGCGAAGCATGTGGGCGCGGGTAAAGGGCAGAACGGAAAACGCGCTATTGCAGATGCCGTTCAGGCTGTGTTCCTGTTTCGCCCTGCGTACATTCAGCCGCTTCATGGAACTCGCGCAACGACCAGATGGTATGGGGCGGCTTACGCTTTGATGAGACCCCTCTATCCGTTGTGGAAGATGCTTTTCCCGAACTGCGTGACAACGACTGAATGCGTAGGTCGCGCCATGCTGAGCGTAACGAAGCGAGGTTTTCCCAAACCTGTCCTTGAGAATCGCGACATCAACCGGATGTGTGGATGAATTTGCGCGGGGCTTAGCCTTCAATTCCGGCTAGTCGGATCACTGGGGCCTCAGATCGGCAGCAAACCCCGTACCGCTGCCACAGCCGAAACCATGGGCTATGCGCGAGCATCTCGTTGTGCCTGCGATTCCGCAGAGATGTCGTTTGCGCTGAGTGGCCTAATATCCGGCGCTTCGAACATTTCCTGTAGCTGCTCAATCTCGTCAATGATGCGTTCAACGTGCATGCGTCACAATCATCTAGTACGAAGCGGGAATGGGTCAAACTGGAACGACGAACATTGGGGCAGAGTTGGCGGGAACTAACTCATATACCAGCCACCATTGACCGAAATCGTCTGCCCAGTCATGTAGTCATTCATCGCCAGCATCACAGCCACCGATGCGACATCGTCCACCGAACCAAAATGCCCCATCGGAATAAGATTCGGGTTGGCGTTCGGGTTGCTGGTCACCATATCGGTCTCGATCAACGCCGGAGCAATAGCGTTCACGGTGATTCCGTCTCGAATGAGCGATGAAGCGCAGGAGTGCGTCAGCCCTATGATCCCCGCCTTGGACGCAGCGTAGTGCGCCCCGACAGCCCCGCCCGTCTGTGCGGCGACTGAAGAAAGGTTGATGATGCGTCCCCACTTCCTTTGTCGCATGCCGCCAACCACCGCCTGCGTCACCAAGAACACCGACTTAAGATTGATGGTCAGCACTTCGTCCCATTCCGTTTCCGTAATCTCCTCCAATTTGCGCGGATGAGCGATAGCCGCGTTGTTGACGAGAATGTCGATGCCATCAAGGTGCGCCTCAACCTCTACGATCATGCGCCTCACGTCGGCCGAGACCGATACATCGGCCTGAACCGCGATTGCCTTGCGTCCTATGCCTGCGATTTCGTGACACACTCCATTCGCCGCGGCGGCACGCTCACGATAGTTGACAGCGACATCGGCACCAGCCTTAGCCAGTGCGATTGCGACTGCGGCACCGATTCCGCGACTTCCGCCAGTTACAAGAACAACTCGATTCTTCAGGCCTTGCATGACAATGATTTTCTCTCAAAGGCACCAATGCACAAATAGTTGATTCCTATCCCATTTCCCTCACAGCCTCGGCTAACACTTCGATGATCCGCAGCCCCGCCCTCAGGGTCTTTTCATATTGATCTCGTTCGGGATTGTAAACACTCAGTGTGACTGCTCGGACTCGAAAACGAGCAAACACGGAGCGAATCGCTTCTTCCATGTCCTCCAGCGAAAGCCCACCGGGTACAGGGTCGAAAACGACGCCGGGCGCGACTTGCGGGTCCAAAGAGTCCATGTCAATGTGGAGATAAACCTCTGGTACCCGCTGCGCCAGTCTGTCGAGTGCAACCCGCACATCGCCCTGTGGCTTTCCCTCGTGCCATTTCACTACCTGCACGGCAGAATGGTCGAGGTGCTCCTTCTCCGCTGGGTCTAAGTCCCTCACGCCCAGCAGGAGCGTTGCTGATTCGGCAATCGGAGTGTTGTTGCCGATCTTCGCCCAGTAGTTTCGATAGCAGTGCCCGGCGATCACGGCTAGGGACATACCATCAAAGTAGCCGCTGGTCGTCGTTTCCGGCGTATTGAAATCGCCATGCGCATCGAACCAAACGACGCCGCACTGCCCATGGTCGAAGCCTGAGAGTATGCCTTTGCTGACATCGCAACCCCCGGCCAGTACCAAGGGAAACTGGTTGGCCGCAATCGCCTGCCTAACAAATAGTGCGAGTCGTTTGCTTACGACTAAAGATGCGTTTCCGCTATCGCGAAACGGCTCGCCCCGTTCAACCCGCTTCACGGTTACAACGATACCGTTGGCAGCAATCACTTTGTTTGCGCCAGCCTGCACTAGCCGCTCCGGCCCCTTACTTGAGCCCTGACGCTCGTCACCCATCGTATAGGGAACCTGAATCAAACTGATGTCCATGCTCTTATTTTCACATGACGTTCAGCCACCGCGATTCGTCCTCGGCCAGTCGACCCTCCAGCGCCCTCCGGATGTTGGCAGCCAGAACAGTTTCTTTGGCGGCGTTCCTTTCGCATAATGGTAGAGTGCAGCAGTTCGCTCATAGAATCCGCGAGTATGCCACGAGTCCGAGAATCCGAACCGTTGGAAATCGAGATGGTGGCAGAATTCGTGGCAAAGTGTACACAGGAACGTGCCGAACGATGTGACCTCCGTGCGCATCGCCGTCCGCATCCAGACGCGGATCAGCATGGTCTGGGGAGTGCAGTCGCCGAAAAGCTCTGTTGACCAGTTTTCACGGACTCGAAGCGGTCGGGCTGCAAGCACGCGGATGCAGTTAATGTCTGAACCACAGCAGGCCGACGAGAGCCCATAGAGCAATGAGGATGCCCCTCAATAAGCTGATTATCTGAGCTAAGAAGCCCCACAATCAACGATCTACCATTTCCGGGTGCTACGGCATCCCCTGAAAAGGAACTTGTTATGGAAGACGAACAACTTAAATTGCCGCCGGCACGCAGTTTAATGAGATTGCCTTGCTGTATGACAACATCTCGGACCTGATCGCGGCCCAAAAAGAGACAAACCGCAAATTGGACGCACTGTTAGCCAACAGACAAAACCCCATCGTGCCGTGATGGGTGGTGGTTGCCCGGCGCGGTCAAAATTGTTTGCTTCACGCCCATGCTTGATTAATAGCATCCACCACTTGATCAAAAGGGGCTTGCGATTGATAGATCGTTCCAACACTCAAGACGATCCTCGTACCACCGGGAATGCCTTCGACAGACACTATATGTGCGGGATTGACATGAACCGTCCGTGGTTGATCGTTTGGGTCTTGCCCAACATTTTGAATTACAGCGAGTCGTGCCATTTCATCACCTCGGATTGATTATCAACCAAACTTCTACAGGGAGTAAACCAACATGGAAATCTTAACCATTACAGAACTCGCTGGCTTGCTGAAGGTGAGCAAGTCACAGATTTACGAGATGACATAAGGAGCGCATGCGCAGTCCGGTTACTTAAAGCAAAGATAAGCATTCGCTTTCCAGTTAGTGAATTTCATCAACAATAGTTGCCCGAATTCGAGGGCGAGCGTCAATCCGATTCGTGCTTGCTCGCGTTCCGGCACACCAGGATGAGCCCCGGCCGAGAGACTACCCCAAGCCGAATTGAGGGCGGCTTGTTCATCAGGAGTAAAGAAACCAACATTTCTCAAGTACTCGATTCGGTTAGTTGTTCCGCCAGGCAGCTTAGCGACCCAGCAAGGTCGGTGTTCTGCTTTTCATCCATTGGCCACCTGTGCCGTGCGATTATACGCGCCGCCTAAGGTGCAATCGTTCCTGCCAGCAGTACGGTGCTACCGATTGTTGGCGTAACAGTTCGCGGTGAAAGGCGCTGGACTTCGGCGGGTGTAACTCCTGCCCGGGAACCGGTTCGCTCCACCCAGTAGGAATCGAAGCGGCAGGGGCTTCGTCCAAATCGTTAACGGCTCACCGACCGGAGACTGAGTTTTGAGCGCCCTTGTTGCCGGAGGTCGAGCGCGGTAATCGGGTATGGCGATGATTCGCATCAGGTTTAGGCACTCGTCACGTTTGGTCGCGGGGGTCGCGCCATGCCAGATTCGGGTAATCATACGGAACTCCTTAAGCATCATTTGCGTCCAGAACTCTTAGATGTCGCAACCGGGTGCTTGCACTCGCGAACCCCGGTCAATGGGTCAATGATTGAAAACTTATCCTTGCGAGGTGCGATCCACCGGGTTTGCAGTGCTAGCCTATCGTCATGCAGAAGCCCGTCAAAGAACGCATCGCTAAGTTGCGAGACGAAATAGTTCAAATCAGCGAAGCGAACAAGCAGTACGTGCAAGGCGGCAAAAAGATACCGGGCGCACCGGAACATGAACGTCGGCTTCAGAGATTGCAGGAAATCCTAGACGAATTGGTGTCGTTGACCGACTGGAAGAAACTTTGAGGATGTATCGACCGCAAAACTCACCTGATATGGGAATTTTACAAGTGCTGGGGGGGCGCACTCTGGGGAGGAAGCTCTTACAGCTTAAATATTGATGCTAACGAAGCGTCATCAATGTGGCTAGCAGGTGCCATCCAGTGAACAAACTCACTGGCGCTGATGTGTGTCGGCTTTTGAAACTCCCTTTTCTCAAGTCCCGATTCAAGGTCTGCTTGTTTGCCAGTGTTGGAGACCACCGTCCACGTCTTCGTCTTCATTGTCTTTGCCTCGCTTGATGGCGGCAGAGCAACTACGCCGCTGCCTTCCGTGCGTTCGTGTAGCTATCCATCGTCTGGGTCAACTGTGCATCCACTTCGTCCGCGATGATCATGACATCCGGCAAGAGTGCGCTGAAATCCAGAGCGGTCAGATGCTTGTGCAACGTCCCAAAGATGGTCACTTGAAGGATTCGTGATTCATGGATCAGCATGCCGGAAGAATAGCCCTGCGTCCGTCGCAGCTTGCCATGTTCGATGGCAGCCGGGGACGCGATGGCATCGCTGTCTTTAACGGGCAACTTGGGTCTGCCCAGACGTTCGATTAAGTCTTCCACCAGCTTAGGAAGGTGTCCGCTGCGTTCCTCATCGCTAAGATGAAGATGGTTGAGTTGCGGGGTCTTCTTTGTTCGCGCCAACCAATCCGCTATCAGAGGGGCCTTACATTCAGCCAGTATCGCGGCTACGCTCACCGTTCCCCCCCCCTGCAATTTGTCATCCACCATCAGAACATTGTGTGCGATTGGTACTTTGACTGGAGCAGCCATCTAACACCGTCTTTATCTTGTCGGGATTGATGCCACTCTAACCCTGAATCATTCGCAAAACTGGTCAATAGTAAACAGGTTCGGTTCCTTGCGCATTTTGGATTCCCAAATTGGGAACCTACCTGTTGGAGCACCAAGAAAACTTTTGCGGCATCCTCACGGTGCACCGATGAACTTGGTATTTCGTCATCAGCTACACTTTAATTAAGACCTTCCGTTTCCTCGTTCGTGCGGCGGGGCGGTAGTTGTCGAAACCTCCCGATTGCGCTCAAAACTCCAGTTGACGGGCGAAGAGCCAGCGCATGCTTGTGACGCCTGATTACAAAGCCCCGCCAGTCGGTCATATCGCCGGTTGCCGAAATCGTGTCAGCAAGATTACTGTTGGCATGATGATCTCGATTCGGGCTGCAACACAGCACGACGCAGTTACAATCTCGCACGTACAAGTGCAAAGCTGGCGGACTACCTACGCTGGCATCGTTCCCGAGGAATACCTCGCCACTTTGGACGAGGCAGAGCGTGCGCTCCGGTGGAGAGATTGGCTCACCCGTGACACACGGGTCTATATCGCCGATCTGGACGGAGAGATTGTGGGCTTTATCAGCGGAGGGGCGATTCGTGAACCAGTCCAGACATACGATGCTGAGTTGTATGCGATCTACCTGTTAGAGCAGGCACAACGACAAGGGATCGGAACAGCTCTTCTCAAAGAGCTTGCAAAATCGCTGTTGAGTAAAGGCTTCACAGGCATGATCGTTTGGGTACTGGAGAAGAATCCTTCGAAGCACTTCTATTTGAGATCGAGCGCCCAGGTCCTCACAACCAAAGACATCCAAATTGGGGGTGCGACGCTCTCTGAAGTATCCTACGGGTGGCCCGACCTACATGCGATCGCATCGCCCAAATGATCCGAGGGTGTAAATAAAACTGTGTAAACGGCCATGGGAAGAAGAAAATAGGAGACCCCATGGCAATCGACAAGAAGTTGATCGACCAACTGCTGACCAACTACAAGAAGCCCGAGGATATCATC
>Ga0187859_10001904_pt1 | contig 13129 bp, 13 predicted proteins | sample June2016WEW_10_1_2_FD_133019 | JGI IMG/M metagenome (GOLD analysis project Ga0187859, IMG submission 133019) | Peatland microbial communities from SPRUCE experiment site at the Marcell Experimental Forest, Minnesota, USA - June2016WEW_10_10 | ecosystem: Environmental > Terrestrial > Soil >...
GACCGTCTGTTTGAGTGGTTTAAGAAGCATCCGGCCGCTAGTCAGGACGCCCAGGCGGTCTCGGAACGGTTTGAACGTTTCGTCTGCGCGCAGCAGTTCTGGGACCGCGCCATGGCCGAGGCAATCGCCGGCAGACTGCGCGATGAACGGCATCCGCTTGTCGTCGGCACCATGGGCAGTGGCCATATTGAGTACGGGGACGGTGTGCCGCATCAGCTCGCCGCGCTAGGGGTAAACTGTGTAGCCACCGCACTGCCGTGGCCCACGGATACCGATTACCCGATCCATGACCCGCCAATTGCGGATGTTCTTTTCGGTGTGGCGCCCGCTCCATAACTACCCATAAGCACAGCAACAAATGCGGTTTTGGCATGCCACCCGCTTTAAGCGAGACAGCCAAAAACCTACCCCCGCTCGCTATCCAGGTGTGCCATTTGAAGTTCTGCGTATCTGGTACCCGCCGCAGCGCCCTTAGGCAGGGCCTTTTCGATCGCGAGCAAATCTTCAGGCGCAAGAATCACGTTCAGCGCAGCAAGAGATTCGGCCAGACTCTGCCGACGACGAGCACCAATAATTGGCACGATGTCTTTGCCACGCGATAGCACCCAGGCGACTGCGATCTGTGACAAGGTCGCGCCTTTTGCCTCTGCGATCCTTCGAATAGGTTCAAGGAGTTTCAAATTTCTTTCCAAGTTCTCGCCTATGAATCGCGGACTGTAACTGCGGAAATCGCCTGACGTTATTTTATCCTTCGACCAGCGATCGCTGATAAGTCCACGCGACAGAACGCCATATGCCGTGATGCCAATGCCAAGCGTCCGGCATGTCGGAAGAATTGATGCCTCGATGCCCCGTGAGAACAGCGAATATTCGATCTGCAGATCGCAAATAGGGTGGACCGAAGCGGCCCGTCGAATCGTTTCGCTTCCGACTTCCGATAAACCGACATGGCGAACATAGCCGGCTTTCACCATCTCTGCGATGGCGCCAACCATATCTTCGACGGGGACGTGAGGATCAAGTCGCGCAGGGCGGTAGATATCGATGTGGTCTGTACCTAGTCGTTTGAGCGTGTACGCCAATGCCGTTTTGACGGCAGCAGAACGCGCATCAAATCCCACCCATTTCCCTGCGGGATCGCGCTGTGCGCCAAACTTGACGCTCAATATGATCTGATCACGCGGTCTGCCCTGGATTGCCTCGGCGATAAGCATCTCATTATGGCCCATGCCATAAAAGTCACCAGTATCCAGCAGTGTTACATTTGCATCGAGTGCAGCGCGGATAGTGGCTATGCTCTCAGAGCGATCCGAAGGGCCATAGAAGTCAGACATGCCCATGCAGCCCAAGCCGATGGCTGAGCTCGTCGGACCTTTCACTCCAAGTGATCGGGTTAACATCAAATACTCCCGTTTTTATGTATACCCTGCTCTATCCATTTTCCGAGTTGATAACTGTCGTCGGCCAAATCTCGCTTGTTGATCTTTGCGTGCAAAAAAGACCGCCTTACGGCGGTCCTGATTATAAAGCCTTTATGATCTGAAAATAAGCGTAGCGCAAAGGCAGCGCCTCCTTCGCCAACGATCACCATCCAGCCTATTGGGTAGGCAGATATGCGCATGTTATAGCGCTAGCCTTGCGCGGTGCGTACAACTGAGTGTTGTTCTCGAAACTGACCGGAGGTGACAACATGTATTTCTATCAACTGCCGAAAGGTGGCGCCGGTATCGACTCACTAGTTAAGGGGGAGCGTCCCAATCCTAAGGCTGCCTATCGTCAGGTCCTTGTCAAAGTTGTAGCCTGTTCGCTCAATTATCGAGATCTCGGCATCGTTCGCGGTAGCTACCGCCTCCCGGTGCGCGATAACCTCATCCCGCTGTCAGATGGTGCCGGAGTGGTAATCGAGGTTGGTGAAGGAGTGCGACGCGTCAAGGTGGGTGATCAGGTAGCCGGTAACTTCTTCCAGCGCTGGAATGCCGGCGAACCGGGACCGGATACGCACTTGAGCGCGCTCGGTGGCGGCATCGATGGCATGCTGGCCGAATACGTTGTACTCGAAGAAGAAGGCGTTGTGAAAATCCCAGCACACCTTTCTGTCGAAGAGGGGGCAACGTTACCCTGCGCCGCTGTGACGGCATGGCACGCTATGATCGAGCACGCGGGCCTTATCGCGGGCAGCACAGTGTTACTCCAAGGCACCGGAGGCGTCTCCATCTTCGGCCTGCAGCTTGCAAAGGCTATGGGCATCCAAGTCATCATCACTTCGTCAAGCGACGAAAAGCTCGCTCGCGCGAAGAAACTCGGCGCCGACCATGGAATCAATTACAAAACAACGCCCGAATGGCAAAAAACCGCATTGGAAATCACTGGAGGCCACGGCGTCGATTGCGTAGTCGAAGTCGGTGGCGCCGGCACGATCGTGCGTTCGTTTGGGTCTATTCGCGTTGGCGGCAAAGTCAGTTTGATCGGAAATTTGAGCGGACCCCCGACAGAGCTTAATCCAGGGATGATCCTGGCGAAGCGAGCAAACGTTCAAGGCATTTCTGTTGGCTCGACTGAAATGTTTGAAGCAATGAACCAAGCGATAGCAACAAACAAAATTAGGCCAGTGATCGACAAGGTGTTCGGCTTTGACGACGTACATGCCGCCTACAAGCACATGGCCTCGGGCTCGCATTTTGGCAAGATTGTAATCACCCTCACCTAACTGATCGGAGCCCTTGCCGCCAAGCGGTCCGCTTGCGCCAATATGCCGCCGAGAAGCAATCGCAACGAACCGATCTGCTTCAGCCCGTAACGTGGCCGGTGGCAACAGCAACGACCGACGACAAGCCGCAACCCAATAAGGAAACAATCAATATTGGCGCCCGCTTGCGTGGAATGTGGCAATAGGTGAACAAGAGCAAGTTTTCGGCACACACAGGGATGATTAGCGTCGCGTATAATGACGATTAACCACGTTTGTTCCTGTTTGGTTGCGCTGTATCGTTGGTCAGGACTGCCTATAGTCCAAGCTCATTTTCTCACATCGCTTGGTCTAAAAGAGCCAGGTCAGGTCAGATGCAGCCCGTAACAGGATCTTGAATTCAAGCTTTCACCGAACCCTCAACCACCACCTCGATAAGTTTTGTGCCAGGCCGGGCGAATGAGGACATGAGCGCAGGGGCCACGTCCTTTGCCTCCGTGATGCGGATTGCCTCGAGTCCGAGAGCCTCTGCAAGACCGACAAAATCAACCGACGGATCGACAAAGTCCATACCGATGAAATGGTCACTCTGGTGGAATGCCAGAAGTCGCTGCTTAATAATCCGATAGCCACCGTTGTTCGCGATCACAACCGTCAAGGGCAGCTTGTGATGTGCCGCCGTCCACAGCGCCTGGATCGAGTACATTGCACTGCCATCGCCCGAGTAGCAAACTACTGACCTATCTGGATTTGCCAGGCTCACACCGACCGACGCCGGCAGTCCCCATCCGATACCGCCCGAGGCAAGAGCGTGATAGCCGAACCGATCACGATTGGGACGCAACGCTGGCATATAACGTGAAGCAGTCAGTCCCTCGTCGACGAGGATGGCGTTAGCAGGCATCGCCTCGGCAACCTGCAGCGTCAGCCAGTCAGGATCAATCGGCGCGCAATCCCGATTCTTTGCGATCTCATCGACAAGCCTTGTGCGCTGCGCCGTCCAATTCTTCGATGCTAAGGCGGCGATACCATTCTTTGCGCGCTTGTTCAGTGCGGCACCGCCCGCAGCCTTAAGAGCTGGGATCAGCACCCGCAGCGTTTCTTTCACGTCGGCCTTGAGCGCCATTTCGGCCGCGTAGTTCTTGGCCAGATCCCATTCAACGAGGCCGATTTGTACGATTGACATGCCATTTGGGAGTGGATCGACTTCACTGTGAACCGACATGCGCAGCGGGTCTGCCCCGAGAACAATCATCAGATCGTATGCGGCTAGCATGTCCCGAGTCTGCTTCTGCACACGGGATAGCGCCCCCATGAAGCCAGGGCTCTCCGACAGAAAGTGTGCGCCATATGCCACCGACTGCTGATAAGCAGGACAGCCGAGTATCATCGATAAAAGAGCGGCTTCGTCCAGCGCATCGCTCTTCACGATCTCGTCGCCCGCGATGATAACGGGGCGCTCTGCCCTAAGAATGCGCTGGGCCAACGCTTGCAAGGCGTCATCCGAGGGCCTCACACGCGTATCGACACGAGTCGAGCGCCCAAGATCGACGCCGGCCTCGGAATTCAGAATGTCCCCCGGCAACGAAATAAAGACCGGTCCGGTCGGCGGTGTCGTCGCAACCTTAGCGGCCCTGCGTACGATCCGCGGCAAATCCTCAAGCCGCGTCACCTCAACGGCCCATTTCACCAGCGGTTCGGCAATCCTGACGAGTGGGCCATACAGCATCGGCTCCATCAGACCGTGCCCCTGCTCCTGCTGACCAGCGGTCAGGATAATGGGAGTACCGGTAAATTTGGCATTGTACAGTGCGCCCATGGCATTCCCGAGGCCGGGCGCCACGTGGACATTGCAAGCAACAAGGCGGCCCGAGGCCCTGCTGAACCCGTCCGCAATGGCGACCACGAGGCTCTCCTGCATCGCCATCACGTAGGTCAGATCGGGAAAATCCTTCAGCGCATGCATGATCGGAAGTTCAGTAGTCCCCGGATTTCCGAAGAGATGCGTGACACCCTCGTCCTTTAGCAGCGTCAGAAATGCCGAGCGTCCGGTGATGCGGTTCATGGAAGGTCTCTCATTCCCGCGGGCGTCAATGTCAGGTTGGAGGCATCATGACCGGCTTCTAACTGATAGAGTAACGGAGCCTTGTCATAGCTGCGTTGCAGCCAAAAGAGCTGTGCCTCCACCGCCAGTCCTCCCAAACCTAATCTTCGGTACAGACAGTTGTCCACGACGTGCGGGCTCTGCCACACCGCGCCGCACTGGTCTTTTGAGATTGCTGCCATCGCGCTTGCGGAAGACTGGTAGACTCGTGCCGGACAGACATCATTTTGTGTCGACTATTATTAGGCCGAGAACTCTCTATTTTAAACCAAAGTAGGCGCGGCGCAGCGCGTCATTCTTATGTATCTCAGAGACTGTTCCGAAGAATCCGATACGGCCGTTGTCTAGCGTGTAAACGCGATCGGCGAGTTCCAGAAATTTGACGTTTTGTTCGGCAATAAGGAGCGCAAGGTCTTTCGCGCGGAATTGCGTGAGCACACGGACTACCTCTTTGACGAACAGCGGCGATAGGCCGGCCGAGGGCTCATCCATGACGATAAGGCGAGGGTTACCGGCGAGTGCCTTGGCAATCCCAACCATTTTTCGCTGACCTCCGGATAGGCTACTGACGAGCGCGCGACGGCGCTCCGCGAGAGCTGGGAATACTGCATAGAGTTCGTCGGCCCTCCCACGTATTTGGCTCCTGGGCAGGAATTGTGCGCCGATGAGGATGTTTTCCTCGACGGTGAGGCCAACAAAACCTGAAGCCTCGGACATGTAAACAATACCGCGCCGCACCCGGTGGTCAGTGCGCAGCCGCGTTATATTAGCATTACCAAAATCAACCTGGCCTTCCCATGCTTCGATTAGACCCATAATTGCTTTTAGAAGCGTCGTCTTGCCTGCGCCGTTGGCGCCGAGCAGAACAATAGACTCGTGTTCATGGACGCAAAGATCGACGCCCCACAACACCTGGATTCGTCCATAACCCGTGGTAAGGCCGGTCACTTGAAGCAAGGTTTTCGAATATCCGTCAGGCTGCATCCTCTCCTCCGAGGAATACCTCAACAACCTGCGAATTCGTAAAAGCGTTTGCCAGTGATCCTTCGAAAATTTCCTTACCCGCGTTCATGACGACAATGCGGTCGGTAATCTGGCCAATGAACCCCATGAGGTGTTCGACGACGAGAAGTGCGATCCCGGAGCAGGCAAGTTCCTTCAGCTTGGCGGCGATATGCTCAAGCTCTGCGGGGTTTAATCCGGCCGCAAGTTCATCGACGAGCAGAAGTCGCGGGCCGGTCGCGAGCGCACGCGCCAGGTCGAGCATCTTCTGGCGCGCGCTATTGAGCTCGGCGGCGGGCTGGTCCGCGAAAGCCAAGAGGCCGAGCGAGGACAGCAAAGCGTCCGTATCGGCCCGGGTATCGCGGTTGCGCCCATATGCGATCGCGATGTCCACGTTCTCGCGTACGGTGAGGGTGAGGAACGGTCGGGGGATCTGGAAAGTGCGATTGATCCCGGCGTGGACGAGACGGTGCGAGGGGAGACCCGCGACTGCGCGTCCCTCGAAATGGATCGAACCACCGTCCGGTGTGTAGAGGCCGGAAACGATATTGATGCAGGTCGTTTTGCCCGATCCGTTGGGGCCGACTAGGCCAAGAATCTCGCCCGCTGCCAAACTGAAACTCAGACCGTCAAGGGCCCGGAAGCCGCCGAACTGCTTCACAAGGCCGTCAATGATCAGAAGCGGGGAATGGTCAGGGAGCATTTAGTCCCCAACGCCCTAGCAGTGAGACGAGGCCATTCGGCAGGAACAATACCAGACCCATGATCAATGCGCCGTAGATGAGCTGAAAGTACTGAGGCGTCGAAATCCCGACCGCATTGTAGAGGCCATAGAGAATGACGACGCCAAGGATCGGTCCGACCACCGTCGCGTTGCCGCCAAACAGGGCGAACACGATGGCGAAGATCGTGAACTCGCCGCTGAAGACCGTCTCGGGATAGAATACCGATACGTACCAGGCGAAAACGCCGCCAGCCAGGCCGGCGATCAGCGCGCTCAAGAGCCAGGCGATGATACGCTCGCGCACCACGTTAATGCCGGCCATGCCGGCGCTGATCGGGTCCTCGCGGATTGCCTGCAATGCCATGCCAAAGCGGGAATTACGCAGATAAATCACGAGACCGAGTGTTGCCGCCAACACAGCGAGCGCCGTCCCATAAGCGAGCGTGGGATTGAAGACGCCGCTGAGGCTGATGCCATAAGGACCCTTGGTTATGCTTTCGAGGTTGGGGTTGGACACCACCTGCAGCACCGCAAGCGCGGCGGCAAGATTGGCGATGGAGAAATAGGCGCCCGACAGGCGAAATAGCGGCGTCAGAAGCAATCCAAGTGCAACGGCAGCGCCGGCCCCGACCGGCAGCGCCAAAAGCGGCGGCGTCTGCAGATGAATGACCATCAGCGAGAAGCCGTAGGCACCGGCACCAAAAAACCCGACGTAACCGAACGGCAGGTATCCGGTGAACCCGTAAATGACGTTGACGCCCTGGGCGAGCATGATGAAAATCATAAAATTGAAAAGCAGAAGATGATTGCTGTAGATACTCGGCAATATCGCGAACGCTGCGACCACCGGCACTAAAATTAGAAGAACGTGCCGCATGATCCTATGCACGGCGCACCTGCCTTCCCAGGAGCCCGCTTGGACGCACCAGCAGGATCGCAATCAGCAACAGATAGGGAAGAAGATTGGCCCATGAGCTGTAGTAGCTTTGCATGAACATGTAGGAAATACCGTAGACCACCCCCCCAAGCACGGTGCCGAGCGGATTGCCAAGAGAGCCGATAACAATCACGGTGAAGGACGTCACCGTCACCTCGACGCCCATTGCCGGGGTGATGCTGCCAAGCATGAACGGCGCAAAAACGCCGGCGACGGCCGCCAGTCCGAGGCCGATCCCGAATGCGAAAGCGGACACGCGATGGACGTTGATGCCGGTCGCGATCGCTTCCTCGCGATTCACCATGACCGCACGCGTCAGATAGCCGAGGCGTGTCCGGTAGAGATAAAGATAGACGAACATGACGGCGAGGCCGCTCACCACGCCGCTCGCCACCCAGGCCGCCGGAAAGGTCTGACCGAAGATCTCGATGGGGCCATTGTCGACCTTGTGGCCGACGAAGAACCCTTTGACTGTAGCGATCACAATTCCGAGCTGCACGCCGGGGATGGAACGCTCGCTGGTTCCGAATGCAATGGTTGTGATTGCCTCGATAACTTGCGAGAGACCGAAGAACAGAATGAATGACAACATTTCCGGATCGCGTGCCTTGAGCAAGCGCGGCACAAGCAGATAATAGAGCGGCAGTCCGACGACCGCGAATAAGGCAAAAACGATCGGGATCGCGGAAATCGGATTGACGGCAAAAAGAGTGAACAACCAGAATGCAAGGAATGCACCGAGCATTAGAAAATCACCATGCGCCAGATTCACGATGCGCATGACGCCGAACACAAGATTCAGTCCGAGCCCGATCAGACTAAAATAGAGGCCAAAGAGCAGGCCAGCCAACAGCGTATAAAGAAGCATCAGGGCGGGCGGGCTTGGGTTTCGATAGCTGCCATCTCTTGCTGCACGATCAGGGACGCGGATAGACCGGCTTTCCGGTTGCCACGTCATGCGGCCAAACTGTCACAAATTTCAAATGTTCGTGCTCATCAAGGATGAGTTGCCCAAGTGGGGTGATTTCCCCGATCTGCGCCCCGGTGGCGTCAAGTTCGAACGTGCCATCCAATGTCCTGAGCTTTCCGGACAGGCTGAAGATCGCCTTTCTCAGCTCAAGCTGATCGAGACTATTGGCGGCCGCCAGTGCACTCTCGATCACGAGCCCGGTCGTGTAGCCTGCTACCGAGTTGAATCCGAACTCGACTTTCGAGCCCGCATATTTCTTGTCCCACGCATCCTTGTAATCCTTGAGCGGCATGCCGAAGCTGGCCTGATAGACAATTTCTGAGGACGGAACGTAGGTGAACACGTAGTTCAGACCGGCGCCTCCGACATTCTTCTCCAGAAGCTCGGTTTCAAGACCGGGATAGATGCAGAAAAGAAACTTCGGTTTGATGCCGCTGTCTTGGACATTGCGCAGAAACGCGATGTCGTTGGGTGCGTAGCCAAGTTCGATGACGGCATCGGGGTTAGTCGCGCGAATATTGTTCAGCAAGACGGTGTAGTTAGACGTTTCGGTCGGAATACCTTCATCGTAGACAATTTCGACCCCGGAATTCGATTCCTTGATGAACTTCCGTACTGCGTTCGCCTGGGTGCCGGTGAAATCGTTCGTGGAATATAGGATCGCCACCCGCTTGATCCCGAGTTTGGGGCCGTCATGGGTGATGAAATCCGCGAGCGGCTTCGGCCAAATGCTGGAAACTGGATCGGACATCAACACAATGTAGGGATTGTCGGGGGTGAAGAAATTTGCTCCCGTACCGGTTTGGTCGATAAGCATCATCTTATGGTCGCGGGCGATGGGAACGGCCACCGACGTCAGCACAGACCCGGAATCTGAGACCAAAATGTCGATTTTGTCCTGGGTGATGAGCTGATTGTAGAGCGTCGCCGCAGTCGCGGTATTGCTTTGATCGTCATAGGCGATGAGCTTGAGCGGAATCTTCTTATTGAATGCTTTGACAAAAACGCCGCCCTCGGCGTTCTTCTGCTCAAGCCAAAGCTTGAGACCGTCATGGACCGGCATGGAAATGCTGGCGAAGCGTCCAGACGAAGCATAAAGGGTCCCGAGCTTGATCTCGGCAGGAGCGCCAGTTCCCTGAGCAAACGCCGTAGCCGAAGTCATCGATGCAACTAACAGCGCCAAAATTGTGTGCCGTGTCATGAACGTCCTCCGCAGGATTTTTAATTGATTGGCAATGACGCTAAAACAACGGTCGTAGCGGTGCAACCCCGCCGCATGGTCTTTAGTCAACGGAGGCGTCCGCTTCGGTGCTGACTTCGCCATCGATGGTAGTGCCGCCTGCCAGCAGGGCATCGATTTCGTCAGCCGATAGCCCGGCTTCCCGGAAAACCGAAAGGCTGTGTTCGCCCAGACGCGGAGCGTGGCGGTTTATCTTCAAGGCGGAACCGTTCCATCGGCTGGGTATGCCTATGTAGCGGATTTGGCCCTCGGTCGGATGCGATTTTGTTTCAAAAAACTTGACCGAGGCGAGGTGCGGATCGTCAATCAATGCGTCGAGGTCATTCATCGGTGCGCATGGAATATCGCACCGCCCGAGAAGATCAATCCACTCCGCGGATGTCCGCGTGCGCAGGATATCGGCCAACACGCCGTAGACCTCATTATAATGACGAACACGCGTCGCATGGTCCGACAGGCGGGAGTCCAAAGCATATTGTTCGACCCGACCGATCGCGGTGAAGAACGATTTCCAGTGCCTATCGGTATAAACCAGAACGCATAAGTGGCCGTCGCTCGTTGCATAGGGGCGGCGATTTGCGGTCAACAGCCGGCTGTATCCGGGCTCTCCAATGGGAGGATTGAACGAGCGCCCGCCGAGATGATCGCCCAGAACTAATTGCGCCATGGTCTCGAACATCGGGAGTTCGACCGACGATGCGTCGCCGGTTCGATTTCGATACAGAACGGCCGCGAGTGTGGCGTGAGCGGCATTTACGCCAACGATCCGATCGACGAGCGTTAACGGCACGTATTCCGGTGCATGCCCTCCGATGCGAGCGCTAACTGCCGGCACGGCGCAGATTCCCTGAATGAGGTCGTCATAAGCGGGCTTGCCAGCGTATGGACCGTTCTCACCGTAGCCGATCAGACTTACGTAAATGAGGCGCGGATTGGCCGCCCGCACATCTTTGTCTGTGAGTTTGAGCCGCTGCATCGCAGCAGGACGATTATTGTGGACCAAAATGTCCGCGGTCTCACACAGTCGCAGCAGAATCTTGCGACCTAGCACCTGCTTTAGATCGAGAACGACGCTGCGCTTGTTGCGATTCAGTTGTAAATAGAGCGCGCCCATATCGGCGCTTTTTTTCGCTCCGCCCTTCCGCATCAAATCGCCTTGAGGCGATTCAATTTTGATAACGTCCGCACCGTAATCCGCCAAAATCTGGGTGGCGTACGGGCCCAATACCATAGTGGTCAGGTCGACGATACGCAGCCCGTCCAACGGTGCCTGGATAGCTTGTCCTTTTGCCGTTGGCGACATCGCAATTCCGGTTGTTTTTAGTCCGTCACCGCATCATCGGATGACGCGACTTGAGTCTTCTTCGTAAGGTGGCGAGTAGATGACGAGAACTTTGCATGGCGTTGCACCGATCGCGGTAAAGACATGTCGCATGTCGGCAGGAAAATAACAGCAATCGCCGGGCCCGAGTTGCTGGCGCTGATTTTCGACCTCGGCGATGGCTGCCCCCTCAAGTATATAGCAGACTTGTTCGATTCCCGGGTGCGCGTGCGGCAGAGCGCCCTTTCCCGGCTGCAACGTCCCGCAAACGATCTCGATGTTTTTTGTACCCGTAAGCTTCGGATCGATAAGGCGCTTATTGACTGTGCCGATATGATTGGCAGGGTGATAGTCGGGAACGTTCTCGGCTCGAACGAAGTATCGATTACTCATGGCGTCCCTAATATGACTTCGGCAGCCCGAGAACCTTCTCCGCGATGAAGCTGAGAATGAGCTGCGGACTGACCGGCGCGATCCTTGGAATCATACTCTCTCGGAGATACCGTTCAACGTGATACTCCTTGGCGTAGCCATAGCCGCCATGGGTCATGACTGCAGTCTGACAAGCTTTGAATCCGGCTTCGGCTGCCAAGTATTTTGCCGCATTGGCCGTCGGCCCGCAGGCGATACCGTTATCATATTGCCGCGCGGCCTTGAAAACCATGAGACTGGCGGCTTCCAGTTCCATCCAGCATTCCGCCAGCGGGTGTTGGATACTTTGATTTTTGCCGATCGGGCGATCGAATACAATGCGCTCCTTCGCGTAGGCCGTTGCGCGCTTGAGCGCGACGCGACCAAGGCCCACCGCTTCCGCGGCGATTAGAATCCTTTCCGGATTCATCCCGTGAAGAATATATTCGAACCCGCGACCCTCCTCGCCAATTCGATCCTCGACCGGAACCTCAAGCCCATCAATAAACAGCAGATTTGAATCGACCGCCTTGCGTCCCATCTTCTCGATCTCACGCACCTCGATGAAGCGCCGATCGAGCACGGTGTAGAAGAGACTTAAGCCGTCTGTCGGTTTTTTCCCAGCCTCAAGCGGTGCCGTGCGAACGAGAATCAACATCTTATCCGCCACTTGCGCAGTGGAAATCCAAGTTTTCGTGCCACGCATCACATAGCGATTGCCAAGACGTTCGGCGCGTGTCTGCAGCTTCGCTGTTTCAAGACCAGCGTTCGGTTCGGTGACTGCGAAACAGGCTTTCTCCTTGCCTGCGACAATAGGCGGCAGCATCCGGCGCCTCTGCTCCTCGCTGCCGTAGACGACCACCGGGTTGAGGCCGAAGATGTTCATGTGAACCGCAGAAGCGCCGGAAAAACCGGCGCCTGAGGCAGAGATGGCCTCCATCATGATAGCGGCTTCTGTAATGCCGAGACCTGATCCGCCATAAGCTTCCGGAATGCAGATACCGAGCCAACCCTCAGATGCGAGTTCTTTGTGAAATTCGTGGGGAAACTTCCCATCGCGGTCGCACTGAAGCCAATAGTCGTCGTCAAAACGCATGCAGATTGTGGTCACCGCGTCACGCAGCGATCGTTGAAGATCTGAGGGTTCAAAGTCGATCGTCATGACTTCGGCGTCGCTGATAAATGCTGTTGGCCCGACCGCTTTTGTACCAGGGCGATGGTGAGATTAGTGCATCTATTGTTGCAGTTCGAGAGGCTTAAGACCGCGTCGGAGCGAGCTAGCGATATCCCGTTGAATAGGCGTCCGAGATGTAGGTCTGCGACATGGAGAATCCGCATCGAAGTCGACGAAGGACCCAAGCCGCTTTCATCGTGATCGTGGACAGATGTTCTATCGTCGTCGGAGGCGGTGTGAATCCTACTCATCAGCCCGACACGCGACCGGCCCATCAATTGCTTCTCTATTGCCCGCGATAGAGGCCCCGTGCTGATGCACGCGCACGACAGACGTGTCGAACTCTTTGACAACGAATACTGCGCAAAATTATCGTCGCTAGGGCGGCGCCGCCAAGCTTCTCCGCGTGGCCGCGATTTCCGTGCGCAAATATCAACGACAAAGATGCTTAGTTCTGACTTGACGCCTTCTTTACGCTCGGCGGAAAGGCGGGATTGGTTTTGGTGCCGCGCAACAACTCCTCGGCCATGGTGAGCGCCTTGTCGTCCTTCTCGTCCGGC
>Ga0187859_10001905_pt1 | contig 13129 bp, 14 predicted proteins | sample June2016WEW_10_1_2_FD_133019 | JGI IMG/M metagenome (GOLD analysis project Ga0187859, IMG submission 133019) | Peatland microbial communities from SPRUCE experiment site at the Marcell Experimental Forest, Minnesota, USA - June2016WEW_10_10 | ecosystem: Environmental > Terrestrial > Soil >...
GTATTGGACTTGGGGTGCACGCGTCCTGATTTCTGCACGGATGATCGCTCCGAGTCTGGACATGTTGTCAGACCTGCGCGTGAACCGGTGGATCGCGCATTTGCCCGAAGATCACCCACTTGGCAAAACAGCACACTTCGCTTTACAAGCGACCAATTCGATCACATGGACTTCAGCTCACAGCCGCCAGCTGGCGGTTTCGAATGGACTACGAATTTTACTCGTACACGGTTACGACAGCGTCCACCATATAAAGGATGACGATCTGACGTTTGCTGTCGGTTCGCGGTCATTCGCTGGTCAAAGGGCAACGACGCGCTCGATGCTGCACTCTGCTCGCTCGCGCGTTTTCTAGGCTCGCTTCGGTGTCCTCCTTTCAAGCGCTTCGTTCCGCGCACGATTCCGGTGAAGCGACACACACTCAGTTCGCTCGCCTCTTCGATGCGCAGCCCGCTCTGTACGAGCAGTTCTTATCCTTTGCTTGAGAATGTCGAATGTGGTCCGGACGACCGCATCCACTACTTCCTTCACATCAAACCGTCGAAGTTTGATCGTGTTCGCGTGATTCCCATTGGTGACGGGCTCGGCCGAATCCTGGCCGCCGACCTCGGACAAATCAGCAAACATTGGTCGCGATTCCGCAGATCCTTTGGCCTGCCATTGGCCGTGTATATTAGCGGATTGCGAGGTGTGGGGACGATCTTCGGTTGTCCAAGCTTATGAGCTATCAGCGACAGATTTCTGTCACCCCTAAGGGGCACGGCGACATGCACGACCTCACCGACCAAGTGGCTTCTGTCGTGAACGGTTCGGGAATCCAAACGGGGACAGTCAACGTTTTCAACGTCGGCAGCACGGCCGCCCTCGGCACCATTGAGTTCGAGCCTGGACTGCGACACGACTTGCCCGCCATTTTGGACAAGCTCATTCCGCCCAGCCGCAACTACGGTCATGAGCAGGCGTGGCATGACGGCAACGGGCATTCACACTTACAGGCGACACTGCTCGGGCCATCGCTGACCGTGCCCATTTCTGATGGCAAACTCGCTCTGGGTACCTGGCAGCAAATCTTTCATCTGGAATGCGACGTGCGTGGGCGCGAGCGCACCATCATTGTGACCGTAATCGGTGTTTAGAGATAATCCATCCAGAACTGGAATAGAGTCGCTACTATGGTCAAGCGTGCACCAGCCCGGAGGCGTCCTCGCAAAGCGAAGCCCGGAACGAAAGGTCTGGGCCCCACCGAATGCCGACTAGAGCAGCCGGCAGGAGCTGCAGCGGAAGCTGCAGAGGCAATCGCGAAAGCCGGCGGCTGCGTTGTGGGATCGTACAAGGATCCGCTCGGCGGACATCCTCTCTCGCTTTCGATTCTGCCGATCGATTCCGTCGAGCCCACCCCTTTCCAGCGAGATCTCTCCGATGCTCATCACAGACGACTAGCTGACGTTATCAACAAAACCGGGCGTTTTCTCGACCCGATTATCGCTGTGGTCGCACCGAATGGAGGCTTCTGGACTCCCAACGGCCGGCACCGACTCGAAGCCATGCGCCGCCTTGGGGCGAAATCAATTACTGCGCTCGTTGTGGCTGACCGCGAGGTAGCTTGGCAGATCCTCGCGTTGAATACGGAGAAGGCTCACAATCTCAAGGAACGCTCCCTGGAGGTCATACGCATCTACCGTGGTCTGGTGGATGAAGATGCCGCTCGTCCCGAATCGCAGTTTTCGTTCTACCTCGACGAACCCGCCCTAGTCACTCTCGGCGTCTGCTATGAACGCTTCCCTCGCTTCGGCGGTGGTGCTTACCATCCAATCCTCCGGCGACTGGAGAGCTTTACTAATGAACCGCTCCGCGCCGCGGTCAAGGATCACGAGAAGCAGGCCACGATGGTGCTCGACCTAGAAGAGAAAGTGGCGGCAGCGGTAAAGAAGCTGAAAGAACGTGGTCTCGTCAGCCCGTACCTGCGCTCCTTCGTGGTAGCGCGCATCAACCCGCTGCGTTGGATCAAGGGCGAACCGCCTCCACTCGAAGAGGTGCTTAAGACGATGCGAGAGCGTGCGGCAAAATTCAATGTCGAGAAGATCAAGCCGCAGGATTTGGCGGGAACCGGAGGACCACCAGACGAAGAGGGCTAGGCCCAAGGTGCTACAAACTGGGGCGCTGGTCCTCGCTTCCGTGGCACCGGGCACACACCTGGCACGCAGAAGTTCCTTAGGGGTTGTCTCTTGACCATCGAACTCTTGCCTGAGGGGCTGTGGGAAGTGGTCGAACCGTTTATCTCAGTCGTCAAGGCGAAGCCCAAGGGCGGAAGACCGCGCTTAGAAGAGAGGCATGTCTCACGGGCATTGTATTCGTCCTGCGCAGTGGGATTCCTTGGGAGATGCTACCGCAAGAGTTGGGCTGTGGCTCTGGAATGAGCTGCTGGCGACGACTGCGTGACTGGCAGGAGCTTGGTATCTGGCAACTGCTCCACTTCGTTTTGCTGGACTGGCTGGCACGTTACGGACAGATCGACTGGTCACGGGCAGTCGTGGACGAAAGTTCGATCCGGGCAGTTTTTGGGGGCGCCTGACGGGGCCGAATCCGGCTCACCGGGGCCAACCGTAACGACTCGCAGCAAGCCCTCGCACTCGTTGACGCCATCCCGTTCTTACAGGGGCAACGCGGACGACCCCGCCGTCGTCCTGATTGCGTGTTGGGCGACCGCGGTTATGATGCTGAGACGATCCGGCAAGGTCTGCGTGGCAGACGCATCATCCCTTTTCTTGCGAAGCGGAAGACCGAACACGACAGCGGACTGGGCCGGTGGCGGTGGGTCGTGGAACGAACCTTCGCCTAGCTCAATCAGTTTCGCCGCCTGCGCGTTCGCTACGAAAAGCGGGCGGACATTCATGAGGCATTCTTGTCTTTGAGGTGTGCACTGATCTGCCGGCGCTTCCTGCGAGTCGATTGGGTGGCGGCTTGAAAAGTTAGCTTTGCCCGAAATGCATCGACGGGTTAGTGTATGGCGACGGCAAAAGTGCCACACCCCCATTCCATTTGTTAACAACCGTGGCGGGGAGCACGCGTGCGGTGATGTCTTTCAGGAATCATGCCAGCTTCATTTCCTCACCTTCAGCCGTTAGGTAGGCAGCTGTGCCGTATCATTCAAAATCGGTAAGAGAAGTATTGGCAATCAGCTTATGATGCCTTTTGTTCGTCCGCCCGGGCCTAGGAATCGCGGGATAATCGGAAACTTCCCGTTGGGAAGCCGAGACCCGCTCGGACTGTATACGGAGTGGGCGCGTCAATATGGCGACATCTTCTACTACCGGGCCTTTAACCGCCGCATTTATTTCCTGAACCGCCCTGATCTTATCGAACACGTTCTGGTCAATGACTACCGAAGTTTCATCAAGGGTGAGGCTCTCCAATTCAACCGCCGGATCTTTGGCAACGGACTGTTAACCAACGAAGGAGATTCGTGGTTGCGGCAGCGACACCTTATCCAACCGGCCTTTCACCGGGACAGAATCGCGTCCTACGGCAACACCATGGTGGCCTACACGGAGCGAATGATAGCGGCCTGGCAGGATGGCGAAGTGCGAGACATTCATCAGGACATGATGCGTCTCGCGCTGGAAATTGTGGCCAAGGTTCTCTTCAATGTCGAGGTCACTGCCGAGAGAGACCGAGTTGCTGAGGCACTAAACACGGTGATGGAGCTGGGCTCGGGCGGACGTATGCTCCTGCCTCCAATTCTTCGCCTCTTGCCGACGCCCGACAACCTGCGTTACCGGCGTGCAGCCCGCCAGCTGGATGACATCGTGTACGGTCTTATTCGCCAGCGGCGAGCGAGTGGCCAGATTGCCGACGACCTCCTGTCTGAATTGCTGCAGGCTCAGGACGAAGGCGGTGGGATGACGGACCAGCAGTTGCGCGATGAAGTGATGACCCTGCTTTTGGCCGGCCACGAGACCACTGCGGTTTCGTTATCGTGGATCTGGTATCTGTTGGCGCAGTATCCAGAGGTGGAGAAAAAGCTGTGGTCAGAGCTTCGCGGGGTACTGAACGGCAAAAGCCCAGGAATGCAAGATCTGTCCAAACTACCGTACACAGAGCGAGTAGTAAAAGAGGCCATGCGTCTTTACCCCCCAGCTTGGGCTGTGGTTCGAAACGCTTTGAAAGACTGTGACATTGGCGGCTATCGAGTGCCCGCCGGAGCAACTGTGGTGGTGAGCCAGTGGGTGATGCACCGCGACCCTCGATATTATGAACAGCCCGAGAGGTTCAATCCAGACCGCTGGTTGGATGAGCAAGCCAAAACTGCTCCCAAGTTTGCTTACTTTCCTTTTGGTGGGGGACCGCGCACTTGTATAGGCGCCTCCTTTGGCGCGATGGAAGCTGCTTTAGTGTTGGCGGCGATTGCGCAGAGGTTTCAGATCCGGGTCGCGCAAGATCACCCGGTCGAGCCGTTACCCACCATAACACTCCGGCCTAGGCACGGCATTCAGGTGGTACTCACCCGGCGCGCGGTTGAGAATTCAGTTGCCTAGCTTGGTTAATTGTCCGGCCCGCGGAACGCCAGAACGGCGTTGAGACCCCCGAAAGCAAACGAGTTGGAGAGAGCAAATTCCACTTGGGCCGGGCGAGCGCGATTCGGCACGACGTCCAGATTGCAATTTGGGTCAGGCACCGTAAAGTTGGCCGTGGGCGGAAGTAAGCCATTTTCTAACGCCAGGACTGTACACACTGCTTCCATTGCACCGGTAGCACCTAGAGCATGGCCGTGAAGTGACTTTGTGGAACTCACGGCCAGCCGTTCGGCATGCGCTCCGAAGAGTTCACGAATGGCACGCGTTTCTAGGGGGTCATTGACGAGCGTGCCCGAACCATGGGCGTTGATGTAACCGACTTGCTCGGGCCGAAGCCGAGCACCAAGTAATGCCGCTCGCATTGCGCGGACCGGACCATCGATGGAGAGATGTGTGAGGTGATGGGCGTCCGATGACATTCCAAAACCCACCACTTCAGCATGAATCCTCGCTTTTCGTGCCCTTGCCGCAGCGAGAGGTTCCAATATCAGCATTGCGCCGCCTTCCCCCAAAATCAAACCGCGACGATCTTTGGAGAAAGGTCGGCACGTATCCGGTGAAATAACTCGCATGGCCTCCCAGGCCTTTAATAATCCAAAGCTGAAAGGAGCCTCGCTGCCACCGGCAATGGCCAGTTCCACAATGCCATTGCGAACCATCCAGAAGGCTTGACCGATGGCATGGTTAGCGGAACAACAAGCCGTGGAGATCGTGTAGGCTGGGCCCGTGATGCCAAACTCCATTGAGATATGGCTGGCGCCGGCATTCGCCATGGCGCGAGGAATGATCAGAGGATCGACTCGACCTTGATTGCTTTGGTAAAGTTTCGCGAACCCTACGTCTTGGGTAGACTGGCCACCCATGCCCGAACCGGTCACGATCGCGGCCTTCTCGCAAAGAGCTGGGGTAAGTGTGATTCCAGAATCTTTCACGGCTTCACGGGCTGCAATGATCGCAAATTGAGAAAATGGGTCAAGCAAGCGCGCATAGTCGGCTTCAAAGTATTTGCTGGGGTCGTAGCGGCAGACTTGGGCGCCGTACCGAAACCGTAGCTTCGAAACGTCAATGGAATGAATCGGAGCGATTCCAGATCTGCCTTCGCAGACCGCATTCCAGGTTTCAGAAGTGTTGTTGCCCAGAGCACAGATCACGCCCAGGCCTGTCACTGCCACTCGCCGCGTGCTCATGGCTTACCGCTAGGCGTGGCACAGTCGAGGGATGCGTTCACTGCCAGACTCGTTGGCTCATTGTTTCTGTAGACCGGCGACCTGCCACTGTGCGAACTGGTTTGCCGCGTAGCGAGCAGCAGCTCCCGGCACGTTCTCGATCTCTTGCAGAGTCTTCGTATCGGGCTCGCCTGTCGCAGCTATATGCAGTTTGTAGTATCCGCGGCTGTGCAGGAATACGGTTCGGTCTGTCCCTGCATGTTGGGGCGGCACGTGGAAGGTGAGGTCAGCGGTGTCGCCTATATTAGGCATCGCCAGGTAGCGATCGTCGTTCGCGGCTAACTCTGGCAGCACATTTTTTCCCTGCAGATCCTTCGCCGTCGCTGGTTCGATCTTTTCAAGATTGACTGGGCGGTCTGCAGTGTAATCCACGGCAAACGAGTTCAGAGCCCAAAAGCCAGCCGGAGGTTGAATGCGAATGCGCAATTGATCCCCGTGCACGCGGCTCACGTCCAGCAGGACGATTCGGTCCTTCGAGATGAACGGACCTGTCCCCGGCAGAATCCCGCGCACCTCCCAGCCTGTAGGTTCCTCAACAGAGATCTTCAACGCGAAGAGTTCTTCGCGCACTTCCCAGGCGAACAGTGCGTCGCGGGCCGACTGACTTTCGTCCATCGAGGTATACCACGCACCGACATCGCGCCCCCGTAGTTCGACCATTTTTTTGATCATGTACGAGCCCCAAAGACCGGTCGCAGCGTTGGCCACCAACTTCACCTGGGTCGCAGCTGCCGGCTTTGGAAAAGTCATAACAATGTCACTCTGCAACTTACCGTTGGCGTCCGGCACCGCGGGCGGTTCCCAAATCACACGGTCCGTGGCACGGAGCCAGGGAAGGAGATCATGTCCGGCAGAGTCCCACGCAGACAGTGGGGCCTGCGGCGCCGCCAGAGTATGCAGTTTGCCCCGCACATCTGCGGCTACGCGGGTTCCCACAGCATGGTCCACTACCCAAAGCTCAGTTAGGTTCGTGAACTGAGTCTCATCGACTTCGTTGGTAACCTTCAGCCTGTAGAGACCATCCTGCTCGCGGAGATGTTCCAGTTGCGAAAAGTCGTCCTTCTCCAGACCACGGGAGATGGCTCCCCCGTACGGTTCGGCGTCAAACACGTATCGCGAACCGTCCCAGGAGTAAACGAATGGGCAGGATTGCTTCAGGGCTACCGCGATGCCCACGATGAGCGCCAGCGTGCCAACTGTCACTGCCGCGGCCAGGCCGATGGTTCGCCCCTTTTGAAGTTCTTTTGTCTCCACCCAAAACCGTTGTACTTGGTCCAGCGGAACTTCGTAGGGAGTCTTTTTTACGGAGGCGGAAAGCGTCCCATTCTTGATGGACGCGCCCGGCGGGTCGAAAGAGACGTCCTCACCCTTTAGGGTTGTGATCCCAACGATCCTTTCGTTCTTGGGCTGCGGCACATCTACAGTCGCCACTTTTTGAACTTTTCGTGAATAGCAGGCAGGACCGATGGAGAGCAGAACAGCGAGAACCATTGCGAGCGTTCGCTTCGGCATTGACCACCTCTGAGAGAATGCGCTGTGGCCGCCACAAGGAGGATAAAACTCATCCCGCGTCGGCGCCATTTTTTGTCCCAGGATTAATTAATCGAGGCGGAGTATACTCTCGCCTCCCTTCCGAGTCCATTCTCGGCTCGTAATACCCCAAATGCTCTGATTCTCGGTTCAGGGGCGTATCAGGATGCCCTGGCCTGGAAAGGCGCCGACCCCGATATTCCCCATGCTGAAGCCAGCCTAGGCGGAGCACGAGAAGCTGAAGTAGTGTCCCGGGGGAGTAGTTGCTCCTGAAACAGGGTTTTGTTAGAGCCTCTTAAAGAGCCAGCAGCCTTGAAGGCCGCTTGGTGTCCGACAGTCAATCGATTGGGGAATCGTGGGTTTGCTTAGACGCTGAGGAAGGCGAGTGGAACAACGCGTTCTTATTGGGTCATCTAGCGGGATTCATGGATCGGCCGAGAAACGAGCGTATTTGCGAAAACCCGGACGCTGCGGAGCTTCGCTCGGACAATCTGGAAGCAATCATGGCTTTCTACAGGCGCCTGCAGACTGCTGAAGAAAAGAGCAATCTGCAGGGCGCTGCCATGCGGTCCTGAAGGAGTGGCTCGACTGTTGGAATGTCAGTCGAGCCTTCTGGGGAGTTCTAGGCGCGAACCGTTCCTAGCGAGATGGGCAGATCACGTCGTGCGTGAATGGTAGCCTAGATCCATGGGAAAGCAGGAAGCCGGCGAGGTACTCGCGGTCGGAGGGCGGGAGGTTCGTATTACTCATCCGGACAAGCTGTACTTCTCGGAGAAGGTGCGCCTTACCAAGCGCGACCTTGTGCAGTATTACCTGTCGGTTGCTTCAGGCGCTCTGACCGGAATTCAGGATCGGCCAATCGTTTTGAAGCGATTTGTAAACGGTGGCGAGAAGCCAGCCTTTTACCAGAAACGTGCGCCCGAGCAGCGTCCGCCCTGGTTGCGAACTGTAACGCTGTCGTTTCCATCCGGCCGAACTGCGGAAGAAATAGTGATTGATGATGCGGCGGGCTTGGCATGGATCATCAACCTCGGTTGTATCGAACTCCACCCCCATCCCGTTCGCGCCAGCGATCTGGAACATCCAGACGAATTGCGGATTGATCTTGACCCGGTTCCAGGGGTTCGCTGGTCTGATGTATGTCGAGTAGCGCTTGAGGTAAAGGCATTTCTGCAGGAGGCAGGTTTGCATAGCTGGCCAAAGACCAGCGGCTCACGCGGCATGCATATTTATGTTCGAATTGACCCGCGATGGACTTCACCGAAGTGCGGCGCGCGGCGGTTGCGCTGTCTCGGGCTATCGAGCGGCGAGCTCCGGAAATTGCAAGTTCGAAATGGTGGAAAGAAGAACGTCACGGTGTGTTCCTCGATTACAACCAGAACGCAAGAGACCGCACCACGTGTTCGGCGTACTCGGTGCGTCCGGTGGCTGATGCTCGGGTCTCAGCGCCACTTCGCTGGAGCGAAGTGCCCGATTGCGACCCGGCCGAGTTCACGATTTTCACCATGCCCAAGCGGTTTACGGAAATCGGCGATCCCCACGCGGGAATGAACGGCGCACCTGGATCTCTCGAACCACTGCTGGAACTCGCCGCCCGTGATGAAGCGGAAGGCCTGGGCGACGCTCCATGGCCTCCGCATTTCCGCAAGATGGAATCAGAAGGACCGAGGGTTGCGCCTTCCCGAGCTAAATCTAAACCGAAGCCTCCGCGAATCAAAATGCCCTTGATCGTGGTTGCCAATTCGTCAGACAAGAGCGCAGCTCTTGCCGGCCTGGAGCGCTGGAAAGCGAGACATGCTGGGATAGTTGAATTGCTCGAGCCGGAAGACGTTTTGGTCGATTCCATGCGAGGCAGGTCGTCCACATGGACGCGCATTCGAGTCAATCTGCAACATGTGCCAGCAAGTCTTCGACCACCACAAGAAGAGCCCGACCCGGATGATGATCCCACGCGCGAGTGGCGAGAGTGGAGCAAAGAACAGACGCGCATGAGGAAGCGGAAAACTAAGAGCTAATGTCCGCAAGGAAAGATTGCGGCCAGCTCCTGAGGTGGGACGACCTCGAGTTGAGCATACGTGCAGTCTGAGGGCGTCTTATCAGGTCTCCAGCGGCGAAACTGTGCCGTGTGACGGAAGCGATCTCCTTGCATGTGATCATAGGCGACTTCGACTACCAGTTCGGGGCGTAACGGCTCCCAAGACAAGTCCTTCCCCTGACTCCATCGGCTCTGTCCGCCGGGCATGCGCTTGGGACCGTCGGCTAGAGCGACAGCGGCCTCGGCCCAAGCCTTCCATGGGTGATTCACCAGCGCATCTTTACGGTACGGCTTGAGAAACTCTGCCAGTTCGAGTCGTTTTGCATTGCTGAAACTGGCGCAGACTCCCACATGTTGTAGCGCGCCGGAGTTATCAAACAGTCCAAGTAACAAGGAACCAACTAGGGTGCGGTCGCCCTTTTTATGCCATCGAAAACCCGCAACCACACAGTCGCAATCCCGCTCATGCTTGATCTTGAGCATTACACGTTTATCAGGCTCGTAGATTCCGTCGGCGGGTTTCGCGATTACACCGTCAAGGCCCGCTCCCTCGAAGCGCCGAAACCAATCCTCTGCAATGTTCCGGTCCTGTGTAGCCGGAGTGAGGTGAATAGGCACCGGAGTATTCTCGAGCAGTGATTCCAGTTCCCGCCGGCGCAGTTCAAACGGTTCACTGGACAAGTTACGATCGCCACGGCAAAGCAGATCGAAAAACACAACTGATGCTGTTGTCTGCTTTGACAGAAGCTTCACTCGTGAGGCGGCGGGGTGTAGCCGGAGCTGCAGAGCATCAAAGTCCAGTTCATCGTCCTTCACAATGACCAATTCGCCGTCCAGCACACAACGCTCTGGCAAACTCTGGCTCAAAGGATCGAGCAGTTCAGGGAAATAGCGATTGAGAGGCTTTTGATCGCGGCTCTGAATCAGTATTTCATCGCCATCGCGAAACACTAAGGTGCGAAACCCATCCCACTTAGGTTCGAAAATCCAATGTCCATCAGTCGGTAAATCGTCTACACGTTTGGCGAGCATCGGCAGCACCGGCGGATTGACGGGAAGATTCACTCCTTAATGTTATAACGGGTTCGGTTCTGCAATCTTTCGGGCAATCGCATCCCCGACTGCGGAGCTCACTCTCATTGTTGATTCGACAAGAAATGCATGACTGAAGTGATCCAGACTCGCAGTGAAATACCTTGGGGGCAAAACGAAGCAGGAGAGAACGGCGAAGAGATGTAACCGCGAAATATCTAAAATTGTCAGGTGAAAAAGCAAACTGAGACAGTGTCCATCCTTTGTTCATCGGTACTGAGAACGTCCTCGTGAACCACAATCCAACGCTGCAATTTGATCGGCCGACGGCTTCGCGAACGTTTCGTTTCGCAGAAGCACGATCCCCCATCTAGTCTCCGAACGCTCCGGACTACGCTGACTGTTTGCCGTGCCCAGTCCACCTCAGACCCAAATACTCACTCGGTCGCATCCCCGTTGTGAGCGCTACCGCAAGCACTGGACCATGCGGGGTCTTAAGAAATGTCTGCGCTTGCTCCACCGTCAGCGAACGCATTTCGCCTCTGGGCTGCTGCGGGCAATACCTGCCGGATCGCAGACCTTAACACAGCATGTGTGTAACGGACGGTTCGAACGGACAGCCCTCGCTCGATCATTTTCTGATAAGTAGTTTGACCGTCCATAGGGCGCGCATTGCAGCCAATACTCTTTCACCCAGGTGAGGTCGGATGTGGCGCTGCAGCATGCCGTCATCGTCCTGGCACATCTTCTTTCGTACCCGTAGCTTTACAGCTGTCACAAGCCAGCGATCAAGGTTCATGCTCGCGCAACTTTCTTGTCAAATATGCTTGCGCTTCTCGCATGGGGCCGTGGATCGTTCGATTGTGGTATTTACGTTTTTGGTCCGGTGATCGCGGCCGAGATAGACCCGGATGAGCCATCTCCGCCGCGTGCGTTGATCTGGCCAACTTTGCGAGCCATAGAGATTTCCTCCTAGCCTGCAAAAAGAGACCCACATCCGGCACACACCCCGATCGTGATGGAGGTATTCATTAGATGATTCAAGAGAAGGTGACTAATCGGCCGTAATGCGGCTAATCACTCATGTGGTCGCAGCGGGCTTGTCGGTGCGGCGTAGTTCTCGCACACAATTGGCACACTGTAAAAAGTCATAGCCCGCGCAGCCAGAGATGTTGGATTTGGCCTTGAGCGCGGCACCGGGTTGGGAAAGACATTCGTCTTGACATGTGAATGACATGAAAGTATGCTTGTAGCATGTCCAAGATGATTCAGCTTCGTAATGTACCCGATGCCCTACATCGTGGCTTGAAAGCTCGCGCTGCCATGGCAGGTATGTCGCTTTCGGACTATCTGTTAGCTGAGATCAAGGAAATCGCGGAGAGGCCAACGCTCGCAGAATTGCGGGAGCGGCTGCATAAACGTAAGCCGGTTTCAGCGCAGATCGATACCGCTCACCTGGTACGAGAAGAGCGCGAGGCGCGATGATCGTCCTGGATGCGTCTGCCGTAGTTGACTGGCTTCTTCAGACATCTGCGGGGCAGAGCATCGAGAAGCGAATTTATTCGCGTAACGAAAGCCTACACGCGCCTCACCTCCTAGATCTTGAGGTCACGCAGGTACTGAGGCGTCTAGCACTGCAAGGAGTGGTCCCGGTACATCGTGTTGACGAGGCGGTCCGCGATCTGCTGGATCTCCGTATTACTCGGTATCCTCATCTTGTGCTCTTGCCCCGTATTTGGCGACTCCGTCACAATTTTTCTGCCTATGATGCTGCTTACATCGTGCTTGCCGAGAAACTCGGAGCCGCGTTGGTTACAAGGGATGCTCGACTCGCTTCTGCTTGGGGACATGCGGCGCCCGTCGAGCTCTTTTAATTCGACGGAACACACGCGAAGCAATCGGAGAAAATGGAATGGCGAGGCATGTTCGGTAATAGTTTGTTGCAAAACCCCCATTACGCTCACCGAGCCCAACGGCCAATCCTCAACGTGTGATGGCCTGATTTCGCCAACGGTCAACTTCCGTATTAAGATACCGGTCAAACCGCTGCGTCCGATTGGCCTGCCTGTGACGGTTTCAAAACGGGGACCAAGAAGTCTCAGCCGGTGGCTGCCCCGATATGAGAAGAACCTTCTTCAACTCCCGTGGCTTACGAGCCGGTTGGCGCCTCCTCGTTTTTGTCGCCATTTTCGTGGGACTCGGATTCCTGGCGAACTGGATCATTCCGAAGATCTTCCATCCCAAGGAGCGGCCGTTCCTTGATCCTGTGGGCACCATCGTCGACGAGTTGCAGGCGCTCATCCAGGTACTGATTGCAACTTGGATTATGGCGCGCATCGAGCGACGTCACTTCCCCAATTACGGCATTCCGGTTCGCAACGCCCTCGGAGTCGATTTCCGGGTGGGACTTGCCTGGGGCGCGGCTTCCACTTCTTTGCTCGTGGGCTTGATTGCAGCCTTCGGCGGCTATCGCATCCTCGGGCTCGCCCTCCATGGCGGCGCGGTCTGGTACTTTCTTGGCCTATGGATCATTGCCAATCTGCTCATCGGATTTTCGGAGGAGCTCCAATTCCGTGCCTATCTCCTCGCCACGCTCGCCGATGGTATCGGATTCTGGCCAGCATGCATTTTGCTCTCCATAGGCTTCGGTGCGCTGCACTATTTCCTGAAGCCACACGAGCGCTGGGAAGACTTCGTCTCCACCGGTCTGCTGGGCCTGTTCGTGTGCCTTA
>Ga0187859_10001920_pt1 | contig 13065 bp, 13 predicted proteins | sample June2016WEW_10_1_2_FD_133019 | JGI IMG/M metagenome (GOLD analysis project Ga0187859, IMG submission 133019) | Peatland microbial communities from SPRUCE experiment site at the Marcell Experimental Forest, Minnesota, USA - June2016WEW_10_10 | ecosystem: Environmental > Terrestrial > Soil >...
GTTACGGAACACGTGCAAAGGGCGGAATCCGTCCGGGATCGCTTGCGATTGCTGGCCTTCAATTCGATTGTTGAAGCCAGTCATTTGGGGACAAAAGCCGATGCCATTCTATCCATATCGAAGAGTATCAAGGAAATCTCCGCGGAATGGACGCAGATCACCGATCGATCGCAGCGCGCGTTGCAGGAGATATTACAACTGGTGAAACAGACGAACGAGATGATGGAGGCTTTCTCTGAAGCCAGCAATCAGGGGCTGAATGAAGCCCAGATAAACACCAGAGCTGGTCTCGATAACCTGAAGAGCGCGGCCAACTTTACGACCAGCCGCGCCATGGAGATGCAAATTGCCAATCAGAGAATGCAGACCAAAATTCTGGATATCGGCAGGTCCGGCGATTTGCTTGATGCTTCGTTTGGCCGTGCCGATGCGGTGATGAAGGAAATCGAATCTCTGCGGCTTCATCTGGAAATCTATCATCCCGGGGTGCGCGAAGCGTACAACGATGAGGAAGTCGAGAAATTGTTCTCGGTTTCGTATACCACGGAACGGGAGCGCGAGGTTCTGGGTGCCGCGCTCAAGGGGGTCGAGCCGCCAACGGCGCAGCAAGCTTTGGAAGGGAACAGCGCTGAACTGTTTTAGGCACTACGGAGTTCTACGGATCGGGGTTTGGAGGGTTAACAACTCTCCCCTCTTGGGTGCGAGGCGAACGGCATTGGTGAAACCATGAAACGAATCCTGACGGTGGATGATTCGGCGAGCGTTCGGCAAATGGTCGCGTTTACGTTGCGCAAGGCCGGCTACGAAGTGGTAGAGGCGGTCGATGGCAAAGACGGGCTCAGCAAAGTCGGCGGCGGAAAATTCGATTTGATCGTCACCGATCTCAACATGCCTAATATGGACGGCATTCAGATGATCGTCGCGATCCGCAAGTTGGGAGAATATCCATTCACGCCGATCCTTATGCTCACGACCGAATCACAGGCGGAAAAGAAAGACGCTGGACGCAAGGCCGGTGCAACCGGCTGGATCGTGAAACCTTTTGACGCTGAGAAATTGATTGCCACCGTTCAGAAACTAGTGAAGTAAACGGGCACTTCCGGAGTGACGGGAGCGGTTGCCCGTGCGGCGCTCCTGATCTCAGCTGGTCAGTGCGCAAAGAGCCGTTGGCACAACGAATCCGCGCAGTATGGCTTATCTACGTTTCCTGAAAAACTCCTGCACGATTTCGGCAGAACGGCCAGCCAATACGCCGCTTCGAATCTCCATCTGATGATTCAGGCCAGGGTGATTCACCACTTGCATGATTGAATGGACAGCACCCGCCTTGGGGTCATCGGCGCCATAGATCAGCCGTCGAATCCGGGCGTGCACGGCCGCTCCGGCGCACATCGGGCAGGGCTCGATCGTGACAAACAGCTCGCAGTCGACGAGACGGTGATTTCCGACGTTCCGCCCGGCCTCGCGCAGCGCGATAATTTCAGCGTGCGCCGTGGGGTCGTGGTCGCCGATGTTACGATTCCAGCCTCGCCCCACTAGGCGTCCGGCGCATACCACGACCGCACCCACAGGCACTTCACCGGCATTGAGCGCGCGAGCGGCGCAACGCAAGGCTTCGTCCATCCAAAGCTCGTCAGGAGAAAGCTCACCGGAAGAATGTTTGTTCGAGGAGGCCAGTTGAGTTCACCATGGGCGGGTTGCCACTCAGCTAGTTGTTCAGCTTTGAAACACATGGATCCGCATCGCTGACTCGTCTATTCTAGCTTGCCGCTTTACCGTCGGTGTATGCTATCTAGTTATGCGAATCCCTAACATCCTACGGAAGGTGTTGTTGCTTGACCTGATCCAGGGACTGGCCGTCACTTTCCGCTATCAGGATCCTAAGGAAATTTATACGGAGCAGTATCCGCTGGAGCGGCCGCAGGTCGCCGAGCGATATCGAGGCGCACCGCGCTTGAATGTTAACCCCGATACGGATGAGTCGCTTTGTATTTCCTGCGACTTGTGTGCGCTGGTTTGCCCGGAAAACTTGATCGTTGTTACGAGCGAACGCAATGAGAAAACTCGCCGCAAAGAGCTAATCAACTTCACGTACGACCTGAGCCGCTGCATGTTCTGCGGCCTATGCGAAGACGCTTGCCCTACGGACGCGCTTGAACTGACACAAGACTTCGAGCTCGCGAACTATACGCGCGAAGGCATGATCTGGGATCGCCAGACTCTCGAAAAGGGCCCGCAGCCCACAGTGTACAGAAAGTAACATCCCGCGCTCGCCGCGCTAAGATCGCCCCCTTAATAGCCTCCTTCCAGTGAAATTGCGCAGGTACGTCCATAAGGACAGGATCGAATAGCAGCCTCCCAGTGTTTTTCGGCGAGCTTTCAGATTGTCTTTAGGGTCTCAAGACCGTTGGGGAGGCGACGATAGGTAATGTATATGAAGAGGGATTTGTCGCGCGGCAGGATCGGAACCGCAAACCGCTAAGCTTTCATTGGCATTTCGGGGAGGGGTATGTGAGTTTTCAGAATGGCCGCGCACCGGCTCTTAAGTTCAATTTGCCTGCCAGTCGTCAAGATGAGAAGGGGGGAGCCGGACGGTGAAACATTTGCCTCAGGTCCTTCTTGTGGACGATAACCCGGCCGACGTTGGTCTAGCGCGCGAGGCGCTGGCTGGGGGCAGGCATCCAACGCTCATCAGCGATGTACCGGACGGTGAGACAGCGCTGGCATTTCTGCATCGCGATGGCGAATATGCCAATGCGTTCCGTCCTGATCTAGTCATACTTGATCTGAATCTTCCCAAGAAAGACGGTCGAGCAGTGTTAGCCGCCGCTAAAGCCGACAAGGAGCTGCGCACGATTCCAATCGTGGTGTTCAGTACGTCGCGTGCTTTGTCGGATATAGCGCGTAGTTATGAACTGGGAGCTAACTGCTACGTCAGCAAGCCTGGCAATTTGAACGGTTACTTCCTGGCCATACATTCGATTGCGGAGTTCTGGTTCGGCTCAGCGAGCCTGCCACGAGAGGATGACTGATGGAAAATGAACCGGCAAGTGTTTTGCTGATCGAAGATAATCCGGGAGACGCGGACTTGGTACGCCTGCGCCTGGTGGAAAGCCAGTCCGACGTGCAGGTGAACTGTGTTCCCAGGCTGTCGGACGCACTCGCATGCCTGGATGTCGAGGCGCCGACTCTGGTACTGCTGGACTTAAACCTTCCCGACAGCCACGGCGCCGACACCTTCCGCCGGATCATGAAGAAGGCGCCGAACGTGCCCGTGGTCATTCTTTCTGGTCAGGATGATCAGGCGTTGGCGATTAGGGCTGTCCACCAGGGCGTTCAAGATTACCTGGTCAAAGGCGACATTACAAGCAAACAACTGGAGCATGCTTTGCGCTACGCGGTGGAGCGGCAGGCGATTGTGCGCGCGACCGAGGTCGCGCGCAACAAGCAGATTGAATTTAAGAATCAGTTTTTGTCGCACGTCTCACACGAATTGCGCACGCCGCTGACTTGCATTCACCAATACATCACGCTTCTGTTGGATGGGTTGGCGGGTCCGGTGGCCCCCGATCAAATCGATCATCTGAAGACGGTTCTTAAGAGTGTGAACCAGTTACACGCCATGATCCACGACCTGCTCGAAGCGGCGCGAGTTGAGAGCGGCAAGACGCGTATCGAGCCGCGCTGCATTGCTATTGGCGAACTTATGCAGCAAGCGGTGGCCATGATGCGACCCCGCGCCGAGGAGAAACATGTAGCGCTGGCGATTGCTTCGGATCCGGCGATACCCCTTGTTTACGCCGATCCCGACCGCATGTGTCAGGTATTCATCAACCTTATCGACAATGGAATCAAGTTCACGCCCCCGAATGGCACAGTGTCCGTGAAAGCCTCCCTTGTCGAAACCGATCCGACCTCGGTGTATTTGTCGGTTTCCGACAGTGGGAGGGGCATACCACAAGACGCATTGCCGCAGGTTTTTGAACGCTTGTATCAAGACCCTGATGCAGTGGATGGAAACCGCACTGGCCTCGGTCTCGGGCTCTACCTCTCGCGAGAGATTGTTAGCCTTCATGGCGGGAGGATGTGGGTGGCGAGCCAACCTGGAAGCGGCAGTACCTTCTCCTTTACCTTGCCGCTCTATTCACTGACCAAGCTTCTCGAGCCAGTGATCACGGTGCAGGGAAAGCTTCGGGGGTCACTGGTGCTTGTAGGGGTGGAAATCACGCCGAAGTCGAAGGAATTGCGCGGAATCTGGAGAGAAACCTGCCAGCAATGCCTGGAGAGCCTTCGCCGATGCGTGCAAGTGGATAAAGATCTGGTTCTTCCGCCGATGGGAACCAGCGGACCGGTGGAAACCTTTTTTGTGGTCGCTACGGCGGATATGAAGAGCGTTCACATCTTGATGGATCGTATTCGCAGCCAGGTCGGAGCCGTACCGAAGTTGAAGGCCAGTGGAAGCTTGCATGTGACCGCGGAAGCGATTCCGGGGCCACCCGCCATCGATCCGAGAACATTGGAACAACAAGTCTGGGGCGTGGCTGATCACGTGACCGAAATGGTTCAGCATGCACTTGCAAACAAATATAAGTCGATCGAAAAGGAGCATCACGGCAATGCGTAATGAAATGATTAGTGAGGGACCGCCAATGAATCGCGCTAAGATCATGGTCGTCGATGATGATCCCGATCTCAGACAGGCTCTGAGTCTCCGCCTGCGCGCCAACAATTTCGAGACCGTAAATGTTTGCGACGGCTATTCCGCCATCGCCATGGCCCAGAAAGAAAAGCCGCATCTGATTATTCTCGATCTCGGGCTGCCGGCGGGCGATGGATTCGCTGTACTGAAAAACTTGCAGCAATATCCAGCGCTTTCCGGCATTCCGGTCATCGTACTTACAGCTCGCGATCCCGAGGGCAATGAAAAACGTACCCTCGAGTCGGGCGCTGTCGCCTTCTTCCAGAAACCCGCCGACAATGAGGAGTTGCTGGGAGTCATTCGCGCCAGCCTGCAAGCGGGATGGGGCTGGGGTGGACCGTTACCATCCTAGTGCTGCAAATCCTCGCCGCGGTCTATCCGGTACACGCGTAAGGAGAGGACTATGCAGTTGGAGAGCCGTGGCCGGCTCGCCCGAGCCGTGGCCTTTCGTTTCCGCCGGCGGGAGCCGCGCTATGTTTCCAGTGTCCCAGTCAAAGTTCAGCGATTCTTGCGTTTCGGGCCATTCATGACGCGAGCGGTCACACTGGATATCAGCGTGCGAGGCATGGCGGCTCTGGTGTGCGGCGCGCCACGTGCCGGTGAAACGGTGGTGATTACACTGCCGATCCGAAGCTCCACGGTTGAAATCCTGGCGACAGTGCGGCATAGCTGCGATGCTCGATCAGGCTTCGAGTTTTATCCCCTATCCCCGATTGCGCAACAGGGAATCCACGAATGGATACAAGAATTGAGTCGACAAGAGGAGTCGCTGCTTCCTTCGTTGTACGCCGTGGCATCCAGGTTCGGGACAGACTCGTAGTAGTGGCTCGTCTAGGACCGCTATAGCTCGACCGGCAGAGGCAGGCCTTGAATATTCCAGGAAATGTGGTGTACGGCGCCATTGGTAGCAAGGATGGCCGACTTTCCCGGAGCGAACGCCAGACCGACCAATCCCTGTCCGGAGACTTCTAGGCTGGCTTTGCCTTGAGGAGTGATCTTTACGATGCCGCGTTTTCCGCCGAGAGATGCGGCGACGTAGATGTTGCCGTCCACGTCAAGCGCCAAGCCTTGCGGACGACCGAGGCCGCGGTAAAACACTGACACGGTTCCGTGCGGATCGACTTTGTAGACGCAATCGAAACTGGAAGTGCTAGGTCCAGTGACAAACATGTCTCCCTGGGGACCGAAGGCGATGTGGTAAGCCGAGACGCTCGGCTCCAACGTCGCAAAAACAAAAATCTGGCGGTCGCGTGCAATCTTGAAAATCGTTCCGCTGCGGTCGCCTACGTAGAGATTCTCCGCGGCATCGAAGGCGATGCCGGTTGCGATTCCCATGCCTTCGGCATAGGTCGACATGGTGCCATTGGGCGCGACTTTGTACACGGCCTCGTCATGGCGTGACGACACATACATCTGTCCGTCCCGGTCGAAGGCAATCGCAGTAGCGTTCATTAAGTCGCTGAGAAACGGCTTCACCGTGTAGTTGGTGTCGATTTTGAAGATCGATACGGGAACTTTTTGGCCGCGCGATCCGGAGAAAGTTACGTAGATATTTCCTTCGCGATCCAGGGCGGGATTGGTAACCGGATGAAGATTGTCGGCCACCGGGACAGCAACCTTGATCGAATGAGGATTGCTGACGTGACCGTTCGCGCCTCCGTTCGTACTTACTAACACTGGACCGGAAGCCGCGCCTTCCGGCACGCGCGCTACGACGAAATCGTCGGAGCTAATGAGCACCGAGCCTTCAATCTCGCCAAAGTGTACGCTGGGCCGGCGTAACTCGGGCGGACGCAGCCCTTTTCCAATGATGCGAACCTCGCCTCCCGGAAGAGTGCAACTGGGCGTCACCGCCTCGATGTGTGGCTTGCCGTTCATGTTCTTTTTTCCCAGCAAGCGATCAGAAATGCTCATGAATTTGTTCCAAAACCACTTAAACTTTGCGCTACTTTATTAGAAGACCAAAGTGCAACAAGAGATGTATCACGATCAAGGCGTAGACACCTGCTGCGAGGTCGTCGAGCACAATGCCCGTGCCCTCGGGCAGCCGTTCCAATCGACGAATTGGGAACGGCTTCCACATATCGAACACACGGAAAAGTATAAAGCCCGCGAGGAAGGTTTTCCAAGCCAACGGAACGGCAACGAGCGTCACGAGCTGTCCGGCGACTTCATCGATGACGACGAATTGCGGATCCTTCGATGCCACGGCACGAGCGACCAGCGTCGCGGCCGGAATACCGATGAGAGTTACGACTGCGGTGGCGATTATCGTGGCCCAGGTGCGGGCGGTCACTGCAACGCGCGAGCTTGCGGCTGCCCACAAAATCACGGTTGCTAAGGATCCCCAAGTACCGGGGCCGGGTTTGAGGCGACCGGTACCGAAGAAAGTTGCGACCAATATGGCCCATAGCGGGGCTTTCTGTTGACCAATTAATGTACCCCCGGCGGCCTCAGTCGAAGGATGCATCAATCGCCGTTCTCTTCATCACCGCTGTCTTGACGTACGGATTCTTCGGCGTCGTCGACTGGCGATGAGATTACGTAGCCGCCGCTGGCCCACTTGCCAAGATCAATCAGACGGCAGCGATCACTGCAAAAAGGGAAGTCCGCATCTGTGGTCTTTGTTGGCTTCTTACAGATGGGGCAGCGAAGTTTGATGGAGCGCTTAGGCGGCATAGTGGGATTGCAGAGGTCAAAGGCGAGATTGCAGAGGTGAAAGCGCTTGTGGCCGGGCGGTATTCACTTTGGACCTCTACCTTCTGACCTTAAACAATTTCCGCTACCAAGTCATAATCATGCGCTGCAGTGATGCGGCAACGATAGAACTCTCCCTCTCGCGGCTCTTTGCCTTCGGGATAATCGTTGACGAAGACCTTTCCGTCAATTTCGGGCGCATGCATCGCGGTGCGCCCTTCGAGCAGAAGATCGGATTCTGTTGAAGTTCCTTCCAGCAGCAGGTCGAATTCCTGGCCGATCAGCGCTTTCTTTTTGTTACGGCTGATTTTTTTCTGGATCGACATCAGCGACTTGCGGCGGCTTTCAATCTCATGGTTCGAAAGTTTCTTGTCGTGGACAAAAGCGCTCGCGCCCTCCTGGTCGGAGTAGCCAAAAGCGCCCATCCAATCAAATTTCGCTTCTTTGACGAAGGCGCTGAGTTCGTCGAATTCTTTTTCCGTTTCGCCGGGGAAGCCGACGATGAACGATGTTCGCAGGGTAACGTTAGGAATCTCCCGGCGCATTTTATCGATCGAACGCAGGAATAAATCTGCTCCGCCGCCTCGCTTCATGCGCTTCAGGACTGTCGCCGAGGCGTGCTGCAAGGGAACGTCGATGTACGAACAGATATTTTCATGGGCGGCGATGGTATCGAGCAGTCGGCCGGTGATTTTATTGGGATACGCGTAGAGGAAGCGAACCCACTGGAGGCCATCTACACTGGCCAATTGTTCCAGCAGCAGCGCCAAGCCGTCTTTCAGCCCGAAGTCTTCGCCGTAGCAGGTGGTGTCTTGTCCGATGAGCGTGATCTCGCGGACGCCGGACTGCGCCAACCGCTCCGCTTCCGCGATAACCGACTCAAAGCGACGCGAGCGGAATTGTCCGCGAAGCTGGGGGATGATGCAGAAGCTGCAAGGATGATCGCAACCTTCCGCGATCTTGATATAGGCGGAATATCGCGGCGTGGTTAGGACGCGCGGAGTGTATTCGTCGTAAAGGTAGTTAGGCAGATCGGCGACGGCGCCGTCCCACGAATCGCGCGCGAAGCGGCCTTGCTGGCGGCGATGATCGCCCTCGGGACGCGAGGTCAGGATGTTAAAAGGTGATGGCGCTCGCGGCGCTTCCGCCACTCCGACGGCAGCCAGAATTTTTTCTAATTCACCGGTGCCGACGACAGCGTCTACCTCTGGAATGCTCTTAAGAATCTCGTCGTGAAAGCGCTCGACCAGGCAACCCGCAACCACGAGTTTCTTGGCCTTGCCTCCCGCCTTGTGACGGGCCATTTCAAGGATGGTATCGACCGATTCCTGCTGGGCGCTGCCGATAAACGAGCACGTGTTTACCACAATAACGTCGGCGTCGGCAGCGTCGGGGGTAAGTTCGGCACCGGCATGCGCCAGCATGCCCATCATGACCTCGCTGTCGACAAGGTTTTTTGGGCAGCCGAGGCTGACGAAACCCACCTTGGTCGGGTCGATGGTTCCGGCAAGCGTCGATCCGGACGTCGCTGATCCGGAAATCAAGGATATGCGGTTCTTTACTGGCATGTGTATAAAACGATGACGATATTGATGGTTATCAACAGGAAACTGGTCTATGCAATTCTAGCATCCAACTCCCTTTGCGACGGCCGGAATCGGGGCACCACGGAGGGTACTAAGCTTTCTGCCGTTCCGGGCGACCCGTGCTAATCTTATGGAAACAAAAATACATCCCTCAAGACTCCGGAGGAGAGATGTTGGCTAAGCGCCTTGCAGTTCTGGTAGTTCTAGTGTTAATACTGGCGTCCAGTGGCTGGGCGCAGAAAAATGAAGTCTCCGTCACGGTGGGGCGAACCTTCGTCAGCACTCAGTCGGTTCCAAGTAGTGGGTTTCCGATTCATTTCGGAAACCCGGTGAGCTTCGCCTTCAACTATAGCCGCCTGCTCGGGACCAACAGGATTTTTGGAATTCGCGCCGAACTGCCTGTGGCGATTGTTCCGAAGATGGATCTGAACTACTATCCCGGCGGGGTTCCGAAGGACATCGGCGCAGTCTTCGCCACTCCCTCGGTGCGGGTGAATATCTTTTCGGGGGACTCAGTCACCCCGTGGGTGAGCGCGGGCGGGGGATATGGGCGGTTCCGCGAGTCGTCAACCCTCTATTACTACGGAAATAATCCTGGCCCGACCGGCACGAACACGGGCGTAGTTCAGTTCGGAGGCGGGTTGGATGTGTGGTTTTGGCACCGTTGGGGAGCGCGCGTGGAAGCGCGCGATTTCTACTCCGGAGTACCGGACTTGGATGCTAGTACTGGACGAAGCCGCCAGCACAACTACTACGTGGCCGTTGGCGTGGCGCACCGCTTCTAAGCGGACGGTATTGGAGTAGTGGTTTCAGTCGGCTCGGCTTTTTCTTCGGTCGCAATGTCTCGAAAAAGCTTGGGAAGACTCTCGGCGTCGTCCGCTGACTCGCCAAAGCGCGCGGATTCGTAAGCGCGTGTAAATCTCGCCACCTTCTTTTGCAGTGCTGCTTCCTGAATAGCGGCAACAAAATCCAAGGGTGTTTGCGACGGCGATTTGCGCCAGCCCAGGCGGGCCATGCGGACTACCATTCTGTGATACCAAAGCGCCGCCGACTCGCGTGGAGCCTGCCCCGGATGGGTTCGCAGGCGATGATCGCGGAATCTTCGAAGCAGCCGGCGAATATTAAGAAGCGCCAGCAGCAATGAGGCGATCGCGATTGCACCGGCCAGCCAGTGCATCGGGAAATCAGAGATATGGCGGTGGACGCGGCGAGCCGAGCGCAGCAACGCGCGATGTTGGCGTCCTAGCCAGCCGCGCAGATCCTCAAGGAGTTGCCGGCTATTCGTAGCCGCGTTTTTTCCCAAACTGCGTTGATGGTTGACGTCATAGTTAACAATCCATTCCCGCCAAAACGATGCGGCTGCGTCCACATACAACTGCATGCGCGACCAACCCGTGCGCGTCGGTAGGGTTCCCGCGGGAGTTGGATCGAAGCTCACCCAACCCGATCCCGGGAAGTAGGCCTCAACCCAGGAATGTGCGTCCCTCGCGCGGACCACGTATTGGCCCGTAAGGTCGTTGAACTCGCCGCCACGAAAGCCTGTCACGATGCGCGTTGGAATGCGCAGAGAGCGGAGCATTACCGCCATGGAACTGGCGAAATATTCGCAGTGGCCTTTTTTTCTTTCGAATAGAAAATTAGCCAGCGGATCACTTGGCAGGCGGCTCGGCAATTCCAGCGTGTAACCGAAGTGGGTGGAGAGATAGCGCTCTATCGCAACCGCTTTGTCATAGTTGCTGGGAGCGTTCGCGGTGATATCCTCTGCCAATTTGGCGATGCGGCGATCGAGCGGCGGGAGTTTCAAATACTGTTCCATGCCTCGAGGCGGCACGTTCGCGGCCAGGCGAAGTTCATCGCTGTCGGGTTCGGATAATAGCGACTCCGCTTCGTAGCGGTTGATGGGGTGATCGGCATCTAGGTCATAGACGGAGCCACCCGCATCCATACTTACCTGGCGAAAATTTCCGGTTAAGCTCTGCGCTCGCCCTGCCAGAAAAAAGACGTTCGTTCCCAGCGGCTCCATCAAAACGTGATAATGAATCGATCGGCGGGCAAACGCATCGCGCGTCGCGGCGAAGGGGGCCAGGCGAAAGCTGCCATCGCTCGAAGGTCGCAGCGGAGTTTGCTCATAGGAATTCGTCCACGCTTTGCCGTCAAAATTGCTGAGCGCGATTCCGCGCCACTTGAGGTCGTAGGCGCCTTGCATATCGTCCTGAATCTCAATATGCATTACGACGACGCTGGACTGCTGAATCTGGCCGATGCGCCCCAGTTGAACGCGATCGCTGAATCCGGTAGAGACGTCGCTGGTGGGAGCGTAGGCGCTCAGATAACGGGACGAAACGCGGGGCAGCAAGAAGAAAATCAGAAAGCTGCCGGCCAGCACCATTAGCATCAAGGCAGGGGCAATGGCGAGCAGGGCGGAGGCCATGCGCTGGTTGGAGTCGGCATTGCCAGCGGAGCCGGTTCCGGCCACGGTGGAGCGCGGATCGTCGGCGGGCGCTACATTTTCGGAGAGGGAGTGGCGCATCTCCATCAACACAAAGGTGATGATTGCAACCAGCAGGAAAATAGCAAAAGAAAACAAAAAGACGCTGCCGACCGTCAGCACGCTCGCCGCGAGGACCATGGCAAACGAAAGACCGGCAATCATGTAGTGGTCGCGCGTTCCGCGCAGGGAAAAGAGGCGGACGACCATGACAAAAAGGGCAAGATGAACGGTCGCGCCGAGGAAGCCACGAGAGATAAAAAAGTAATCTAGGAGATAAACGAATACATATAACAGCGTGAGGACATTGGTCCAACGTTCAGAAATGACAGATACACGCTGCGTGACCAGTTGGTATCCGCGCAGTATGAGCGCCATGCCCACTAATGTCACAGCGGGTAGGTCCAGCCCGCCGGTCGAAGCCAATACGCCAAAGCCGGTGAGGACAAGCAAATAAAGCGCGACCGTGAAGTAGCGCTCGATGGCCGCGGCCGTTGTGATCACGCTCGAGTTAGGGGAAGCCTGCGTCACCAGCTTCTATTGTTGGCGAAACAGGCGCGGAAGGGAAGTGTCGGCGGTAACACGGCGAACGACGCCCTCGCCGCCACCCAACGTGATTGGCGAGACGCCGTCATTTTCCTTGTTTACAATGCTTGCCCATGGACTACCTTCTGAAAACTGAGCCGACCGTATATTCGTTCGCCGATCTCGAACGGGAAAAAACAACGATTTGGGATGGCGTGACCAATCCTGCGGCAGTGAAGCATTTGCGCGGAATGAAACCCAGCGAACGGCTGGTGATCTATCACACCGGAGAAGAGAAAAGCGCTGTGGGCACGGCGTCGGTGGTGTCGGTGGATGCCAGCGATCCGAAGACGCCGCTGGTGAAAATCAAGGTGGGAAAGCCAATCGCGAAGCCGAAGACGCTGGCGGAGATTAAAGCGCGATCGTTGTTTGCGGATTCTCCTTTGGTGCGGCAGGGAAGGCTGAGCGTGGTGCCGCTGACGGCAGCGCAGTATAGCTGGCTGGTGGACGGGTAGAAGCAGATCAGGCCAGCGCTTTAATCAGCAGTCCTGTCATAATCAGCGTCGCATCCGCCATTACGGCCAGCAAGAATACCATCCCGAACTGGCCGAAGCCGCGAAGGTTTTGCGGCGCGACCTGTGCGCGGCGACAAACGATCGTATGCGCCCACTCGTCACCATGGCGCTGCTCCTGTGGCGTCTTCTGCATGGCGAAGTAGCCAACTAGGCCGAAGAAGAGTCCGTCGACAAAGTAAGCGATCGACCGAATGCACGCTGCCCCGATTCGGCAGGGCGCGCCATCCTCTTGTACAACCACCAAGCCCAATAACACTTTGCCGAGCGTGCTGCCATGCACGCCTTCACACACCGTTTCAAACGCGACCATGCCTAGCAAACTGAAAAAGAACATTGTAAGTCGACCGTCCGTCCGACGAGCGAGCATGAGGGCGCGAGGATTATGCTGAAGATTGGCAACGATCGCGAGGATCAGACCAAAACCAAATCCGCAGAAGAACGCCACGGTGTAGTGGACGATCGTATCGATGACGCGCGCTGCGGCACGCGGCCAAA
>Ga0187859_10001921_pt1 | contig 13062 bp, 12 predicted proteins | sample June2016WEW_10_1_2_FD_133019 | JGI IMG/M metagenome (GOLD analysis project Ga0187859, IMG submission 133019) | Peatland microbial communities from SPRUCE experiment site at the Marcell Experimental Forest, Minnesota, USA - June2016WEW_10_10 | ecosystem: Environmental > Terrestrial > Soil >...
CTCTCGGTGAGACGGCAGCGTCGTCTTCGGAAAGGTCAGTTGGCTCGGGCCGGCCTTGCGGCATCGTCGGACCTGACGTGAACCGCATATCGTTCGACGTAGTAGCTGGTCGGATTCTGCTCAATTTTCACTGCGGGAAGCTTTGCGATCTGCTCGCTGTAGCGCTTCAGACGATCGATCGGACGGGCGAGAACGCTTCCGCGAAGCTGCTCGAGCGCCGGCCACCGCTCGAACCAGGGGTAAAGCGTGAAGTCCACGAGGCTCGGCGCCGGACCGAAGAAGTACGGGCCGTCGGCAGACGCTTTTGCGAAGCCCTCGCGATCGAGAAATTCGAGCGCCGTGCGAAGCTCGCTCCGCGCCGCGTCTCGCAGTGCTTCGGTGGATCCACGCAAGAGCGCGCCGAAGGCCGTCACGAAACGGGTGTTCGCCCAATCGATCCACAGCCGTGCCACGGCTCGGCGGGCCGGACCGTCCGGCAGAAGGGGAGGGCTCGGAAAGACCTCGTCGAGGTACTCGTTGATGACGGCAGATTCCCAGATGCGGTTGCCGTCATGTTCGATAGCCGGCACCTTGCCATAGCCCGATACGCTCGAAAACCAAGCGGGCTTGTTCCTCAGGTCGATTTCGCGAAGCTCGAAGTCCACACCCTTATGGGAGAGCACCAACCTGGTTCGATGCGCGAAGGGACACGCACGTGCACTGAACAACGTCAACTTAGCCATGGAAGTCTCCGATCGTGGAACGCGGTCTTTATCCGCAAGCCGTGCACCCGGCGGGGGGCACGCGTGCCGTGCGAGCGGGCGACATCGGTTCGCCGCAAGCACGAGAATCGCCTCCGCATGGGTATCTCATCGATGTCCCGTTTACAAGACCCATTGTGACCGGTCACGCGTACCCTGGGTTCCCGGGTATCCACCGCCCTTACGCCTTCGAGCACGAGGGTCTTTTCAACCAATCAGCCCATTTGGAGCGGACCGAAGGCGTGGAGCATGCGGACCCAACATTCGGCGACCGCGTTGTCGATCTCCTGCGCCGCCCGAGCTGTCGTGCCGTACGAACGCGTGCGGACCGACCGCCGGGCAACCCGCGCCACCGTCCGTTCCACCGCAATCGCTTCCGCTCGAGTCGCCTGCCGTGCCGTCATGGCCAACCTCCTGTTGCGCGGTCCGAGGGAGGGCGCCGGCACCCCGCCAACCCCGGGCGCCCCGCGAGCCTGGCCCGGAAACGTCTCTGATTCAAGACATTGGGGAGAAGCGAAGTCGCCGGCGAATTACCTCGAGACGACCCGCTCCGAGCTCCGATCGGGCGCGTGGCCAACCTTCGATGCCAAACCGAGCATGTGGCCGAGCTTGGACTGCTTCGCCGACAGATAGGCGATGTTTTCGGCGTTGGGGGCCGTGACGAGCGCCACGCGTTCGACGATTCGCAACGGGTAGCCTTCCAGGGCCGCGAATTTAGCGGGGTTGTTGCTCATGAGTCGGATGGTCGTCAGTCCGAGCGACGTGAGAATCTGCGCTCCGACGTCGTATCGACGCGAGTCGATCGGAAGCCCGAGTTCGAGGTTGGCTTCGACCGTGTCACGGCCCTCGTCCTGCAATTGGTATGCGTGAAGCTTGTTGATCAGGCCGATGCCGCGTCCCTCGTGACCTCGCAGGTAGACGACGACTCCGCGACCGCACTCGGCCACGCGCGCCAGCGCCGCATCGAGTTGGGCACCGCAGTCGCACCGGAGCGAGCCGAAGAGGTCCCCCGTCAAGCATTCGGAGTGAACGCGTACCAATACGTTCTCTTTGCCCCTCACGTCGCCGCGGATGAGCACGACGTGCTCGCCGCCGTCGATGCAGTCTCGAAACACGCGCACGTTGAACGGCCCATGGCGCGTCGGCAATCGGGCCTCGGCAACGGCCTCGACCCGCGACTCGGTCCGGCGGCGGTAGGCCACGAGGTCGTCGATGCGGATCAGCGCGAGACGGTGCTCCACCGCAAAAGCCGACAGGGCCGCGGGCCGCATCATCGTCCCGTCGTCGTGGGTGAGCTCGCACAGGGCTCCAACCGGCGTCAGGCCGGCGAGACGCGCCAGATCCGATGCCGCTTCCGTATGTCCGCGCCGGCGCAACACACCGCCGTCGCGCACCCGAAGAGGAAACACGTGCCCCGGTCGAACGAAGTCGTGTGCCGTGCTCTCGGGACTGCCGAGCGCATGAATGGTGGTCGCGCGGTCTGCCGCACAAATTCCGGTCGTTGTTCCACGCCGCGCATCCACCGAGACTGTGAACGCCGTACCGTGCGCCTCCTGCCCCTGGGGCACCATGAGCGGCAGGTTGAGCATGTCGCAGCGCTCACCGGGCAGCGCAACGCACAGCACGCCGCTCGTGTATCGAAGGACGAATCGGATGACTTCCGGCGTCGCGGTCTCGGCGGCGACGATGAGATCGCCTTCGTTCTCACGCTCCGCATCGTCGAGGACCACGACAGGCTCGCCGCGCTGGGTCCTCCGGATAGCCTCTTCAACCTTCGAATACGGCATGTTCGACGTGCCTCGCCGCAGGTGTCTACCATAATGGAACACTGTCTACAATTCGGGGAGGGACGTAGCCCTCGCCGGCCTCCGCGACGACCGACCGAGCCGACCGCGACTCGGCCGTCGACGGCCGGCTGCCTGACAATGCGGCCGTGCCTCACGGCCAAGGCTCAAGGGAGCGATGACCCCGACCCCGACTACCCCGACCCCGACCCACCTCCGGACTCTCGAGGCGGAAAGCACGCCGAGCGTGGCCGATGCGAGGGCCCCGCGGGCGAGACCCCCGCCCACCAATTGTTTGCGGGTCGGTTGGTTCTCGCATTACATTTGACGTTAATGAGCCCGCCGGCACCCGGCCGCAAATCCAGCCCTCGAGTCGCTTCGCCCTCTCCGGATCGGACGCCCCCGTCCCCGAACAAGCCCGCCGGTCGCCCCAAAGTCGACGGGCTCGGCGACGACGTGGGCGCGGCCGTGCTGGCCCGGCGCGTCGCAGACAGTCTGCGCGTCCTGCGAAAGGAGCGCGGATTGTCGTTGGACGAGCTCGCGCTGGCGAGCGGTGTGAGCCGCGCCGCTCTGTCGCAGATCGAGACGTGCCGATCGAATCCGAGCTTGTCGGTGCTCTGGAAGATCGCGGTCGGACTGAAGGTGCCCTTCAATACCCTGCTCGGACCGGATGAGTCGGAGACCGCTCGACTCTTGAAGTCCGGAGATTCGACGCCGCTCCGTACGAGCGACGGGCGCGTCGAGAGCCGACTGCTGTCGCCTTCGGGAGCCTCTGCTCGGCTGGAGATCTACGAACTTCGCTTTCACGCCAAGGGTATTCTTCACAGCGAACCCCATGGACTGGGTGCGCACGAGACCGTCATCTTGCTCACCGGTGCGCTCCGGGTCAGCGTGCGCAACCAGAACTACGATTTGACGCCGGGCGACACGCTTTTCTTCGAGGCGAACGCGGCGCACTCGTACGAAAATCGGAGCTCGCACGAGAGTCGCTGTCTCGATGTCATCGGCTACGGGCTGACCTAACTCGTCGAGGAGCCCGATCGGGACCTCGTCGGCTGCTGCCGCCCGAGGCGTCCCCATTCGGGCCTGCCGCGTGCCGGCCCGCGGCGGGTGCGGACCCGATCAGACCACGTAGTACAAGTCCGACCGCAGCCCGTCGGCAGGCGCCGTCAAACCGTAGCAGTGGGGGCACGCTCGGACGGCTGCAGGCGTCACGTGCCCGTAGGCGAACCGCACCGCCTCGATGGTCGAGGAACCGGGCCGCAGCGGGTCGCTCGCGAACACGCGCTCGGCCGGCAGCCACCGATCGAAGCGAAGGTTCTGCATCGCGCGTGCAATGTCGTCGCGAACACCGCTCAGAAGCACGAGCACCTGGTCGCGGTCCATCTGTCGAAGAAAGTGCTCGAGCTTCTCCATGCAGACCAGGTCAGGGTTGCGAGTCCTGCGCAGGCGCAGCACGACGACCCTCGCGCCGGAGGTGGTGGCGGCGGCGGCCACCTCTTCGAAGAACCCGTCAAGCTCCGGCGCCGCGCCGAAGAAGAGCTCCCCCTCGACATCGTAGATCAGAACCGCCCGGCAGGGCGGGTCGGAGGGAAGGCGCCGCCGGATGACCCGATCGGCACCCAGCCACAGCTCGGTGGTTCGAAGACGAGAGGCTCGCGGAAGGAACAGAAGAATGGAGAGGCCGACGCCAATCAGGATCGAGAACTCGATGCTCACGAGCAACGCGGCCAGCGCGGTCACGAGCACCAGCCCGGCATCGTAGCGGGACGCGCGGAGTGCGTATCCGAGTCGTTTCCAGTCGATGAGCCGAGCGGCCGTGACGAGCAAGAGGCCCGCCAAGGCCGCTTTCGGAACGTATCGGGCCAGGGGGGCCGCCACGACGACCACGAAGGCCACGGCGAGCGAAGCGAAGATGCCGGACGCGCGCGTCGCGGCCCCAGCCTGGTAGTTGATCGCCGATCGTGTCAGCGAGCCAGAGCCGGGCAAGCTCTGAAAGAAGCCACCGCCGAGATTCGCCAGGCCTTCGGCCAGGCACTGCCGATTGAAGTCAATCGTCTGGCCCGAGTGGTACGCGATGGACTTGGCGATCGCCATGGCCTCCAGCAGCCCGAGAAGGGCGATCGCCAGCGCACTGCCCGACATTTCGCGCACCCAGCCGAACTTGATCTCCGGAATATGCGGCCAGGGCAGACCGCTCGGCACACTGCCGACGACCGACACCCGCGCCTCATGCCCTGGCGTGGGAACCGACCAGCCGAGCGCAGAGGCAGCCGTCGCCGCCACGACGAGTGCGACGAACATGTCGAGCTGCGGCAGCCGATGCTTTCGCACGACCTTCCGAAGCAAGACGACCAACACGACGGTGCCGGAGGCCACGGCGAGCGATCGAACGTTGACGGGCCCACCTGCCGTCAGCGTCAGGTAGAGTCGATGGATCACCAGCTTGTGGCCCCCGCCCCGGTCCGGCATCCCGACGACATTTCCCACCTGGCCCAGGGCCACGAGCAAACCGGCTCCGGCCATGAATCCGAGCACCACGGATTCGGAAATATACCGGGTCAGATCGCCCAGACGAAAGACGGCAATCAAGATCTGTAGGGACCCCGCCATGATGCCGAGCAAAAACATCGCCTCGGTCGCCTCGGGGCGCGCTTCGGGGTCGAAGAAGGCAAGGGCGCTGAAGACGACGAGCGAAATCGCGTTGGTGGGACCATTGATGAGGTGAGACGACGAGCCGAATACCGACGCGATCGCGGTAACGACGATGGCGGAATACAACCCGTAGCGCGGGTCGACGCCGGCGATGAGAGCGTAGGCCATGGCCTGCGGGAGCGAGATCGCCGCGACCGTGATCCCGGCCAAGCCATCGCGACGGAGTTCGTCGTATCCGTATGCAGCCCGGATCATTTCGCCCTGGGCTTGCAGACGACATCGAAGATCCCGTTTTCGGAGAAGAATCGAGCCTCGGCGTCGGCCCAATCCTTTGCCACGAGTGTAATGGGGAAGAGGTCGACGGGAGGGAATCGGTCGCCGTGTTTCTTGAACACCTCGACACTCACGGGCCGGTACCCGTTCCGAGCGATGATCTCTTGCCCTTCGTCGGTGTAGAGAAACGATAGATAGGCCTCGGCGAGCGCCCGCGTGCCTTTGCGCTCGACGTTGGCGTCCACCCACGCGACGTACGGCTCTGCGCGAATGCTCACGGGGGGAACCACGACGTCGAGCTCGCCCTTGGACGCTTCGGCCTCGCGCCAAGCCTCGTTTTCCCACGTCACTTGAACGTCGCCCACCCCTTCTTGTGCAAACGTTCGCGTCGCGTCGCGCGCACCGTCGTCGAGAGCGGCGACGTGATCGCACAGATCGGAGACGTACGCGCGTGCCGCATCGTCGTCGCCGCCGCGGCGAAGCACCGCCCCCCACGCCGCGAGTAAGCTCAGCCGCCCGTTTCCGGACGTCTTCGGGTTCGGCGTCACCACCGAAACGCCCCGGCGAACAAGGTCCGGCCAATCATGAATGGCCGCCGGATTGCCCTTGTGAACCACGAACACAATCGTCGACGTATACGGCACAGAATTGTTGGGAAGCCGCCCGGCCCAGCCGGGCGCGATCCATCCCCGCTTGCGAAGCGCGTCGATGTCCGAGTACATCGCCAGCGTCACGACGTCCGCAGCAAGACCGTCGGCGACCGCGCGTGCTTGACGCGACGAGCCCCCGTGGGACTGTCGAATCTCGACCATCTTGCCCGTGCGGTGTCGGTAAGCGAGAGCGAACCGCTCGTTCAGATCGCGATACAGCTCGCGCGTCGGGTCGTAGGACACGTTGAGAAATGCGCCACCGACATCCTGAGCCCCGACGTTTTTTCCAAACACCACGGCAATCGACACCGCCACGGCCAAGAGCGCCGCGACGTTGAGCCAGCGGTTCGGCCACGGACTGCCCGGCCGGAGCGACCGGATCTCGGAGTGAGGCGTCCCAGGTTGCGCACCACCCTGCGGGGATCTCACGGGTCGATTGGGGAACCATCGGGCCGGAAAACGCCGTTTCACGGGAAGCATCTATCATTACGGACGCGTGTCTTTCAATAGGAGAGACCCGCGCCGGACGTTGGACAGCGCGCGCCCCAACCCGGGGGCCACACGTGCGACGCGCGAATGATTTGCGCGGCCGCGCCGGAGATGCGTGGGATTCGCGGGGGGAAGACCGGCCGATCCCCACGCGATCGCCCTCGAGGTCGCCCAAAACCCGAACGACGCGGGCGGGGCCACGGCGGCGCGGGGGACGACGTTGGAGCGAAGGCATGTCTCGTGCTACGAACGCCCGACGCGGGCTCGGCCGGTTGTCCCGATCGAGGACCACCCCGGCCGCACGGTCTCGCGGAAGGATGTCATGGCCCACTGGTTCGAAGACAACGCTCAGTCCATCGGCCGCACGCCGCTCGTGCGCATCAATCACCTGCAAGACCGCCCGCGCGCCCGGATCCTCGCCAAGATCGAGGGACGCAACCCCGCGTATTCCGTCAAGTGCCGCCTCGGAGCGGCCATGGTGTGGGACGCCGAGAAGCGGGGTGTCCTCGGACCTGGCAAGGAGATCATCGAGCCGACCAGCGGCAACACCGGAATCGCGCTCGCGTTCGTCGCCGCCGCTCGCGGATACCCCCTCACGCTGACCATGCCCGAGACCATGAGCATCGAGCGGCGCAAGCTCTTGGCTGCGTACGGCGCCAAACTCGTCCTGACCGAGGGGCCCAAAGGGATGAGCGGCGCCGTCGCGAAGTCCGAAGAGATCGCCGCTTCGAATCCGGCGCGCTACGTGCTTTTGCAGCAATTCAAGAATCCGGCGAACCCGGCGATTCATGAAACGACCACGGGACCGGAAATTTGGGAAGACACGGGAGGCGACGTCGACATCCTGGTCTCCGGGGTGGGCACCGGCGGCACGATCACGGGCGTTTCGCGCTACTTCGAGAAGACACGCGGAAAGCCCCTTCTCTCAGTGGCCGTCGAGCCCACGAACAGTCCCGTCATCGCGCAGAAGCGCGCGGGCCAGAACCTGGTACCCGGACCGCACAAGATTCAGGGAATCGGCGCTGGCTTCATTCCCGACGTGCTGGACCTTTCGCTTGTCGATCAGGTGGAGGCCGTGACGAACGAGGAGGCGATCGACTACGCGCGCCGGCTCACGCGCCAGGAGGGGATCCTGTCCGGGATATCGAGCGGGGCGGCGGTCGCCGTCGCGGTGCGGCTCGCCGCGCGGGCCGAACACGAAGGAAAGACCATCGTCGTCGTGCTGCCGGATTCGGGCGAGCGTTACCTCAGCACGGTCCTCTTCGAGGGGATCTACGACGCGCAGGGAATCGCGACTTGAGCGAGAGAACGACAACGACGGAGTCCCGACCCGGCGCCCGCCCCGCGACCTGGACGCTCGGCGCGGTGGTGGAGGCCATCTGCCGGGCGAACGAGGGCAGCCGGACGGGCACGTTCGGACGGCGACCGCTCCCCTCGCGATCGGCGGTCGCCGAGCTCGTCTCGGGGCTCCGAGCGGCGCTGTTTCCCTGGCATTTCGGCCCATCGGACCTGTCCGGCGAAGGGCTGGTCTATTACGTCGGTCGGACTCTCGACGCGTCGTTGGCCGTGCTCGAGGATCAGGTTCGGGTGGGCCTGCTGTTCGAGGGCCAGCACGGCGAGGCCGTCAGTGATGCGGATGCCCCTCGCGCGACGGCGATCGTGCACGCGTTCGCGTCCCGGCTTCCCGCATTGCGGGAGATGCTCGAGAGCGATGCGCGCGCCGCTTACGAAGGGGACCCGGCCGCCACAAGCGCGGACGAGACGAATTTCTCCTATGCGGGCATGACGGCCATCACCTACCACAGGATCGCCCACGAACTTCACCGGCTCGGGGTCCCGCTGATTCCGCGCATGATCTCCGAGCTCGCCCACTCCGTCACCGGCATCGACATCCATCCGGGAGCCGCGATCGGTCCGCGGTTTTTCATCGACCACGGTACCGGCGTGGTGATCGGGGAAACCTGCATCATCGGCGAGCATGTCCGCCTCTACCAGGGCGTCACGCTCGGAGCCAAAAGCTTTCCGACCGACGACCATGGGAACCCCGTCAAGGGCATCCCGCGCCACCCCATCGTCGAAGACGACGTCATCGTCTACGCGGGAGCGACCGTCCTGGGTCGGATCACGGTCGGACGTGGCTCGAGCGTCGGGGGCAACGTCTGGCTCACGCATAGCATCGCGCCCGGCACGCACGTCAGCCAGGCCCAGCTGCGTCATGAGGTCTTCAACGACGGGGCGGGAATCTAGTGACCGGGCACCTGCTGCATGCGCTGGGGCACAAGGCAGAGGCCGCGCACGCGTAGGAGCTTGCCATCGGCCTGTGCGAGGATCCCGAGACACGGGATTTCCTGCAACGCCAGGCGCGGTAGGCGGCTCAGTGCGCAAAGAGCGCAGACGCCGAGCGACGCGATCGACGTGCGCCCGGTGATGAAGGGCATGTGCCCGAAGGACAAGGAGGCGAAGCCCGGCAAGATCTTCGCCTGCGCGGTGCTCGGGAGCACCCAGACGGAAGAGGCATGGGTCGAGGTGATGGACCGGATCGATGCCGAGACCCAGGGTCGATTCCCGGAGGCGTCGTTGCTCGGGGGCCTTCGCCTCGAGCCACCGACGAGCGGACGGCGCATCGTGACACGGGGGGACAGGCGCGCAACGTTCGACGGACCGTTCCTCGAGAGCAAGGAGGTTGGCCGAAAGTCTCGAGACCGTGGTCGTCGAGGGAAATCACTATTTCCCCGAGGCATCGATCCATCGGGAGTACTTCGTGCCGAGTGAGACGCACACGACATGCGCGTGGAAGGGCGTCGCAAGCTACTATGACGTGGTCGTCCAGGGTCGGTGCAACGCCGACGCCGCTTGGTTCTACCCGAGTCCGTCGGACGCAGCCAAAAGCATTCGGGGTCGGGTCGCCTTCTGGAAGGGTGTGGACGTCCGGTGAGGCTGCCTGGAGCGCCGTCTCGAAACGGATTCTCGGACTACCCGCATGCGGGCGCATCGACCGCGGCGGACTCGCGGTCTGCGAGCCACGGCGACGAGTCCATCGATGGGCGGTCTCGAAGCACCAGACGCACCGTGACGAGCCGGCAGGCCATGGGGACAACGGCCCGACCCCCGATGACCGCAATCGGCTCCAGGTCTCGCTCGAGCGCGTCGCATCGCGACGCCGAAACGATCTCGCGCGACGTCAGCCATACCCGAACGGATCGATCCGAAGCGCCGTTGCAGGCGAGGCGCACGATCACGCCCAGACCCACGTCGGCGCGTTTGAGGGCCACGAACGCGACGGCCGCATCGTCGCAGAGCACGAGCGATCCGGCCAGGTGCTTGAGCGGGCGGAGCGCCACGGGCAGCCACGCCAAATCGAGTCGAAGCCGCATCGCGGGCGAAATGCACGGCTCGATCGTGACGAACAGCGCGGCTTGATGCGTCTGTTCCTCGTCGACCGTTCCCCCGATGGGATGCGCCAGAACCGGTAGCCACCCGAAGGCGCGCTCTTTGGGGGCGTTGCGCGCGACGATCCACTCAAGTGCGTGATCGGGGCTCAAGGAAACGGCCGTCGGCGCTTCGAAGCCGACGTGAATCGCGCCGGTGGGTCGCCGCAGCGACACGCTCGACGGCACCGGCCAGAACGTCGGCTGATGAACGCGCTCGAACGGGCGATCGATCGTGCCGCCTATCGTATCCATTTCGATCGACGTCGGACCTTCGGCGATGGCCCAACGGCATGTCACCGTCATGCGACGAGGCGCAGCGCCCGCGACCCGCAGACGAAGCAGCGCATCGTCGCTTCGGCACGTGACGCTTCGGACGAACCGCGCGCCTCGAAGGTCGGACGTGACCACCACCGTGACGGCATCGCCGACCTCGTCGATTTCGATCTGGGCCGGCCTTCGGCTCGCGCGGTCGACCTCCACGAAGCGACCGCCCCGGTACTCGTGGCCCATTCTCCAGAGGCCGCCCTCGTCGGCAAACGCGAGGAGATCGAACCCGAGGCCCCGCAGCTGTTCGCTGCCGTCGATCACGAGACTGGTCAGGCACCCGCCCCGTTCCTTCGAGAACGTCAGATGGTGATTCGCCGATTGGACGTGGACATCCTGGCCCTCGCGCCAAACGCGGACTCGGCGCAGCAGCGCGCCCCGGGTCGAAGGCGCTTCTTCGCTCGTCGTCACGGAGGCACCGGCCGAGGCGCGAGACAGAGCCACGGTCGCCGCAGCCTCGGCCGCGGCGAGCCAGCGCCGCTGCTCGTCGTGGCAGACCCGATCCGGCGACGTACCCGTGATGGCGTCGTGATGGTTGATGAGAACCAGTCTTTGCCACGCGCGGCGGAGCGAAGCTTCGAGCACCGGATCGCGCGGACCGAGCGCCGACAGACTCTCGGCGAGCAAGAGCGATCGTGCAATTCGCGTGGGGCGTTGTTTCAGCTCGGGACGAGAGGAGTAGAAGCCCATCCAGTAGGGATTCGGGTCGATCGAAAGCACCGGGAGCTTGTCCCTGTGGGATCCGAGCAATTCGAAGTAGTCGTCCAGTCCGGCGAGCACCGTCCACGTTCCCGTCCGCGGGTACCGTTCGCCGTTGTAGCGATCAAGCAGATCGCGCAGCCCTTCGATGGGATCGTTGAAGTCCATGCCAATGGGGCACAAGAGGTACGGCGTGCGGGCGAGCGGTTCGAGTTGCCGCGCGAAGCCGTGGATTCGGCGGGCGATGTGGCCCCGCGTCCGCCAGGGCACGGCGGCGCAGTGGCCGTTCCACCGGACGATCCCAGCGTGCGCCAACATGTCGCCTTGAAAATAGGTGAAGGCGTTCCAGTGGCAGAGCACCTCCGCCCCATCGTCGTCACGCCAGACGAAGTCGAGCGTTCGTAGCTCCTTCTGGAGGAGCTCGGCGGTCGATCCCTTGAGGGGAAAGGAGGTTTTGCTGCGGTAGTCCGCCGCGATGAAATACATTCCGTCGATTCGAGTCAGTGCGACGGCGTCCACGCCGACCGCCCGCATCAAGGACGGTAGATGCGGCGAGTGTCCGAAGTTGTCCGGGAAGTATGCGGTGCGGGGCATGATCGACAGGCCGCTCTCACGCAACCAGTCTTGGCCCAAAAGGTAATCGCGAAGAATGGCCTCGGGATGCGGAAGGAGCGTGTCCGGAGTGGTCAGCGAGGACGACATCAGGCGCAGCTGGCGGCGCTCGATGAGGTTCGCCAGCCGCGGCTGCTGCTCGGGGTGCCGCTCCCAGTAGAGCTCGAGAAAGAAGACGCTCTCGATGCAATAGATGCGCTTGGGATCGCGTTCGAGCGCGGTGACGATATGTGCAAATATCGGTTCGAGCCGCCGCGTGAAGTACTCCTCCGACGTGCTGAGCCAATTGGTGTCCCAATGGCTGCTCTCGCAAAAGAGCAGGACGCGCCGCGCGTCGGCCGGAATGCCCAGGCTCTCGCGAAGCGCAAATTCGTTCACGGGCCGGTCCCCCGGGCCACCGTCTCGGGTACACCGGCGCGCCCGATGGCGGCTTTGACGAAGTCGATCGCGGAGCTGCGCTGACCGCCTCGCGCGAGGAACGCGGGAATTCCGCCCCCCGGCTCGCTGTACACCTCATAACGGAGCCACAGTTTGCCGTCCGCGGTAGGGGCCAGCCACCAGTGACCCCGAATGCTGGGGATCCGTACGAACCCCGCCACAGGCGGCCGGGACGAATCGTTCTGGGTCTCGAAAGAGACTTCGCATCGGCCGCTCGACGCGGGCTGCTCGAGTTTGGTGTGCATCACGTAGTCGCGGTCGGCCACCCACGGAACCTCGATCTGCTCGTAGGTCCAACGCTCGGTATCGGTCTCACGCAAGACTTCGCGTTTCTTGAACCGCACGGTCGATTGAACTGCGCGACCCTTTCCGAAAATCGCGTCGCACATCCGTACGAGGCCGATCGAACTGATGCCGGTGATGCGGATCTCGTGGAACGACGATCCCTGCACCTCGCGACTTTCGACCCACAGGCCGCCGGAGGTGCCATCCGGCTTCCAGGGCGCGACGGAATCCGCTGCAGCGGAGCCGGCGAGCAACAGAATGGGTCCAGTCAGAATCGCGCGGAAGATCGCTTTTGGGGACACCCGACAAGGATCGCAAATGGGAAGGCGTCGCGAAAGGCGCCATTACCGAAATCGGCGCGCACGGCGCACGACATCGGTACACGCAGGCTGCCTTATTCCACCGTTCGCGGCCGCATGCGGTCACGGCCGCATGCGGCGTCGACGGTCACGAAGTTCGGCACAGTGGCGCCGGGCACACCCGCGGGCGGCGCCCGATCAGGTAACGGCAAAGGCCGCGATCCGAGCCGATCCTTGTCGGATGACGGCCACAGTGGAGTCACCGGCATACACGCCGTACCACCCCTGAGGTTCGTGCGGCGGATCGCCACTCAAAGGATCGCCCGGTCTCCAAAAGTCGCCCGGGCGCGGTGGGCGAGCGTCACCCGCCCAGGCCCAGGGCA
>Ga0187859_10001923_pt1 | contig 13060 bp, 17 predicted proteins | sample June2016WEW_10_1_2_FD_133019 | JGI IMG/M metagenome (GOLD analysis project Ga0187859, IMG submission 133019) | Peatland microbial communities from SPRUCE experiment site at the Marcell Experimental Forest, Minnesota, USA - June2016WEW_10_10 | ecosystem: Environmental > Terrestrial > Soil >...
ATGTAGTAGTTCCAGCGGTTATATATATTTGACCATCTCTTTCAAAAAAAGCTGCTAGTATGCGTTCGTTCTCTGGCAAGTCTGTGCCATCTAATCCTTTAGTTAAAAATTGTAGTTGAACTATATTGTCGCTCAATGTTACATCCATGTATTGCTCCTCCTAATGATTGTTCTAGTTCGTTGATTCGTTCCTTTAGTTGTTGTAGTTTGGATAACCATCCTTCGTTAAGTCTTTTATTGTGCTTAACCATATACTCTTTTTCTTTTAAAATTTGTTGCAAATATTTTAATTCTTCCCTCATTTTAATAAGTTCATTATTAGTAGTATCATATATGTTGGGGATACAGATATCCATATTAACCTATAGTATAGTTAAATTTTATAGTCCAACAAGTATTTCTTTATATAAGCAGGGCCAGATCATCTAAATTTTACAATTAATACTTGACAAGGATCGACAAATATAAGGAATCATGATCAAATTAGATTTTTTATTGAAGTTAAGGAGTAAAAATCTAAATCTCACAAAAGAAAGCGAAGGAAGAGATTTACATACAGGTAAGCCAATAAAAAGTAATTGCACATGAAAGTTACTGCGAAAAAATTAATCAAGCATATACATTCTCTTTACAAACACCGAAAGTAACATATTCTTATAGATTATTGTTTTTTTGTTTGTTACTATGATTGTGGTTTATGATAAACAGTTAAGCATTTTACTTGAATATGGATGTTTGAGTAAAGTGCTATTATTAACAAGGTAACTGTTCATGTAGTATAGTTCTTAACAAACAACAGTATATGTTTAAATAAGATGAAAGTTATTCAGCTATTTGCATATTTTCTTACGTAGTGTTAAATTAATGATCATTCTTAAGATTGTCATTCTTTAATTCATCATTCTTAAAATATTTAATAGGTAACTTCTTGACTGCTTTTATCTTGCGTATTACTACTTTTGATCGTTTGATGCTTCCCTCTACAAACTGTCTACCCTCGGTGTAACACCAAACATCATAATGCGTTTGCAGGTAACTTAATATCTCTAGTTTTTTCATTCCTAGGACGCGAGCTATAGGAATTGACAATTCAATATTGTCAAGCTTAATTGTACCATGGCATATGAGTTTAAACATATCAGAAGACCACCCTTAATCGTGCTGAGCAGGATTTAAGAATGGCAAAAGTAAAGCAGAAAGTTTCTGGGTGCTTTAGGGCAGAATTATACGCCAAAGCTTATTGCCGTATATCAAGTTATTTACAAACAATGGCTACCAAAGGGCATAATTCTTTAATTGCTATTCAAATGGCTCTAGCCGGCGAGTTTGTGTAAAGGGGCGAGCAGATACCATTATTGTTACCTTTGTTGTTATCGTTATAGTCATCATTATTAATGATATTATTTTGCTTGTTCATTACAACTACTATCCTGATTTATAGGAGTTCTATCATCTTCAATATTATACTCATAACTATTTTCTTCCGGCGGACAAAACGACAAGTTATATAAAGATTCAACGTTAAAAACTTCTACACAGGTATCTTCTAATGATAATTTTTCTATATTATCTATATGATTTGTATCATTATCTAATATTACATTTAATCTGGCGCTTTCTAATATCTCATCAAACATATCGTCTAAGGTTGCACGCAAAAAGATGTATTTATCCTCCAGAATACGTAACATCATTAATAAATCACAACCCAGTTCTTGTTCTAGATAGCTACTATTCTCTCTGTTTTGTATTACTATATAGGTTTTCAATATAGATTTCACTATTTTAACTGCAAGCGGTATAACGGTCATAGTGCTTTCTTTATATTTATCAAGCAACTTGTAATATGTTTTGTAATCTATTGACATTAATGATATCCTTTTATATTTTACATCCATGTGTTGAACTGTTTCTATTATGGAAACAGTTGTTTTAATTCTTGTTTATATCTTAATACAACTATGAACTTTAACAAGGTCTTAACAAGCAAACCACATAATTGTATTGGCAATTAAGATACTATATTATTGCCATAATATCAATTGTACCAATAACCAAAGGTTAGTATGTTACCAGACTTCCCAAAGATTAATTGCCCGTTTATACGTAAAACATTTAAAATAGGAAAAGGGGTATATAAAATACATAAGAGCAAATATAAATTGAGAGCCCCAGAAGTATATCTAGTTATAAACCAAATAAATCCCGGATATGAATGGGTATTTAATGACCCAAACACAATAGCTGTAGAAAAACTGGATGGCTTTAATGTACAAATTGAAATATCAAACAACAGGATTGTGGCTATACGAAACAGGTCAAACTTTATTGATATTAGCAGCCTTAAAATAATAGGTTTGGATGTACAAATTCTTGAAGGTATCTATAGCGCCGCCCGCAAAGGTTTTATACAATCAAACGGGGAACAATCTGGCGAATTAATAGGAATCAAGGCACAAGGTAATCCATATAATATAGAGGGTCACGAATGGTACCCATTCAAAAAGGCAATAGAAAGTCTTAAATATAAATTATTCGGTGTGTCAGATAGAACATTCAACAATATTAGTAATTGGTTTCAAACTTCTCTAGAATCACGCTATTATTATAGGTATATGTCTAAGAAATCAAATAATAATATTGATTTAAAAAATATGCCATTTGCAGAAGGGGTTGTATTTTATAATCTTAAAAACAAAGAGCAAGGCACCCCATATATGGCTAAAATAAGAAGGGATATGTTTGTATGGTATTATGAACCAGATGTACCAGTAATTGATTACAATCCTGATTGTGGGCCTGATAATAGTATTAATAATGAACCAGATTAAAGATTAACAAATTCAAACTGAAACGCTACCCAATAATTGAATAATACCCCAAGATTAACTTGTATTAGTTCCGACCACCATCATTACTCACATATAATTTTGCTTTAGGACATGTAGTGCGAACATGAGCTATACCATCGGCAATCATTTGTTTTGTAAACTCATCATCCTTTTCTGGTGCTTTATATTTACAATATAATTTCTTTAAGGCCCAATCCTCTCTCTCTGGTAATGTAGAGGTTATTTTCTCTTCATGTAGCATATGTTCATTATAAATTTTTTCTATACCTTGCCTCAGGCATAAATAATTATAATTATCATTTTCAAAATAATATCTAAAGAATCCAATTAGATAATATGTAGCGTTCATAAGAAAATGCATCTCACTACTAGCATACCAAAATTCTACATCCAACGCACGCACTACTGGTAATTGCGTGTGCTCCGCAAAAGTTACTTGATCTTCTATAAGGATAATATCATCAATTTTATATTTTTCGGTAGCTCCCTTGCGTATATCCCTCAAAAATTCTTGTTCAAGAATTTGCCTTAAGTCTTTAATATTAATACCTTCACCGATTCTCCTGCAACCCGCCTTAAGATGTTGTTTGGAAAAAATAATAAATTGTTTATCCAATAACAACTCTAAAAGTCTATTCCTGCCATATATTATTAATAATAGTTGCCCTATAACATAAAAATTTCTAGCCTCTATTCCACTACTAAAGAAAAATATTTTACCTCCCTTGTTAATCAAGTAATCAAATAAAATATTTAAATGAGGCAAAAATATATGCGGGTAACTACTACAATCATAATTATCATAATAGTTAAAGATCATTGTTGGACATTCTGATGGTGTCTTATCTATATTGGTCAGTAAATTATTATCGTACATACCATCGTAGTTACGCGTACATAATACACCATCAATATCAAATACAAAAAATGGTTTAATGTTTGTTTTATTTGAATAATAATCCATAATTATTTATATATTATCTATATTATATGATTGTAAAATATAACAGAAATATATCTTGACAGCAAGCTACTACAAAATAATAATATGCTAATTTAATAATAATGAACAACAGACGACAAGACAGAAAACAAGATAGGCAATAATAAAATGAATGTAATGGACACACATAATACCTATGTTATAGGAGATATACACGGATCTTACAAAGCGCTATTACAGTGTTTTGAACGCTCTCAATTTAAACACGAACAAGATCATCTTATTGTGTTAGGTGATGTATGTGACGGATATCCAGACATTAAACAATGTATTGACGAGTTGTTACGGATAAAACATTGCGAAATAATCTTGGGTAATCACGATAAATGGACGCTAGATTGGATGCTATATAATGGTAAACCATTAATATGGACATCACAAGGTGGGGAAGCTACCTTAAGATCATACAATAATGTTGCTCCACCACAAGATCATATATCTTTTCTAAGGAAAGCTAAAACATACATAGAATATAATAATAAATTATTTGTACACGGTGGGTTCAATCCTAATATCCCTATTGATGAGCAAAGTCAATATGAATTAATGTGGGATAGAAATCTTATTGAGTTAGCAGTTAAAAAAGTACACGATTCACCATCACATATCTTTGGCGGGTATACTGATATCTTTGTTGGACACACAACAACTCAAAAGTATAACTCACTAAAACCATTACACTTTTGTAATGTTTGGTCATTAGATACTGGAGCTGGATGGTCTGGTAAACTTACTATGATGGAAATTGATAGCAAACAATATTGGCAATCCGACCTATCATCCACATTATATAATGGATTACCTAACAAATTAACCCGCAAAGTTAGTTAAAGCGCTACAGAGCTATAACAATAAAATTACATTTTGAGATATACCATGATCATTTAGATACCGAAGAATTAGTTGTAGAAATTTTACATAAAATAGCATCTGAAAAAAAGGCATCTATAGAAAAGATCAAAAAAATGTTGTTAATTAATCAAAATCAAGGAATTAATCGTCGTTTTTGGCAGGTTCTTGATGCTAAAAAACCTGGGCATGGATATAATTATGTTGGTTGTTGTGCTACATGTGGTAGCCTAGAGCTTAGGAAACAATTATAAAGAATTACTAGCTAATGGGAAAGTTGCGAGCCGTAGGCGAGCTTAACTTGTTTTGAAATTAAAAGAAAAAATTTATTTTTGCGGCTATTTACTAGAACTAAACGTAACACTAAAAATCCAATTAAAAAGGTAAATAAATATTAATTATGGGTACAATTTTACCAAGACTTATTAGATTGAGGGATGCACCTAGTTATTTAGGTATGGATCGAAATCGTTTTAATGCTGAAGTAAGACCACAATTAATAGAAATTCCTATTGGAACTCAAGGAGTGGCATTCGATAGACTTGATTTGGACGCGTGGGTAGATCATTATAAAGATTGTAGCGGGCGTCTGTCAGGGATCAATTCTAGGAGTATGAAACCATGGGACGTACAATATCATCAGGTCTCGTCAAAAGAGGTAAAATCTGGTACATCTGCAAGCAAATTTACGGATGTCGCCTTCGAGAAAGCACTGGTACAATGCTACTCAGCGAAGCAGAAAACTACCTTGCACGACGGATCGAAGAAATAAGACAAGCTAAAGTTTATGGTGTAAGACCTAAAAGATCTTTTAAAGAAGCAGCAACAAAATACATGTTAGAAAATCAACATAAAGCAAGTATTTGTGATGATGCAGATCACCTAAAACAAGTTTGCCGATATATAGGTAATTTGACATTGGAACAAGTGCATAACGGTACATTACAGTCTTTCGTTAAAGCTAGGCAAGAATTAGGTCGTAAAACCAAAACGATTAATAATGCACTAGAAGTCGTTAGACACATCTTAAATCTGGCAGCTAGTCAATGGATAGATCAAAATGGCTTAACGTGGCTATTAAATCCACCAAAAATTACACTATTGCCAGTGCGCGATGCACGAGATCCTTATCCACTTTCTTGGAATGAACAAACTATGCTATTTAATATATTGCCAAAACATTTGCAGCAAATGGCAATATTTAAGGTAAACACAGGTTGTCGTGAACAAGAAGTGTGTCAATTAAAATGGAAATGGGAAATACAAGTACCCGAATTAAATACAAGTATATTTATTATTCCAAGTCATATTGTTAAACAAGGTAAATGTAAACAATTGGTAAAGAATGGTAAAGATCGTTTAGTTGTACTTAATGATACAGCCAAAGCAGTTATTGAACAAATGCGCGGCATTAATCAGGAGTACGTATTTTCCTATAAAGGTAACCCAATAACTAAAATGAACAACACTGCTTGGAAGCGTGCTAGAAAACTTGTTGGTCTACCTCAAGTAAGGATACATGATCTTAAACACACATTTGGTCGGCGTTTACGTGCCGCCGGTGTTGGTTACGAAGATCGACAAGATCTATTGGGGCATAAATCTAGTCGTATTACCACCCACTATTCAGCAGCTGAATTACATAACTTGATTGAGTCATCTAACAAAATTAGTATGCACGATCACCCAGGTACTATATTAACGTTATTAAGAACTGCTAAAGAAACATGTGTGGTAAGTTAGACAGATTAAATTTCACAAAATGAAAAGTGATAAAGTCGGGATTGGTAGGGAAAAAATATTTATTAACCCAAGATTTATGAGTATTCTTTTAAAAGATACGAATAATTATGCACCATTTGATGTGCAACCAAATAAATGAAAATAGTGTAAAACCAATATATGGTGGAGGCGGCGGGAGTTGAACCCGCGTCCGCCAGCGCTATTTTCTAAAGGATCTACGTGTGTAGCCTATTTATTGTTTTAACTATTAACTTACCCAAAAGGCAGGGAAGTCAATAGCTGTCCCGTTAAATTTAGCCTACCAAAACCGGGCGCTTGATAAGCGATCTTGTGATTGCGACCTTTATCTAATTGTACACAAGCACATAACTAGTAAAGGATTAGCTATAATTTTATTTCAGGCAGCTAATGGTAAAACGTCTTTGTCGTCATTTCTTGACGGTTGCAACGAAGATTACGAGTTACGTTGCCTACTCGACACGCACGTTAGATTTTGCAACCAACGTCGAAGCCAAATACGCCCCCATTATTATTATACTTATTATCTATCACACATGCAATCAAAATACTCTCTATAGCCTGTTTTTCTATAATTTTTTATTGTTGTTGTGTGATCTATTATATTGGGATCTGTTTTATTTCTATCTGCGTCAAGTTTATTCAATTTTTCTTCTTGAATACGTTTATAAATTTCTTCTCTATGAACTGAAACCTCTTTAGGAGCATTTACGCCAATTCTAACTTGATTGCCCTTTACCCCTAAAACCGCTATCGTAACATTATCTCCGATAACCAAACTTTCCCCAATCCTTCTAGTTAAAATCAACATCCAATACCATTCCTTATTTTCTAAAAAAGAAAAGAGTATATAAACAATAAGGTTATAAAAGCAATATACATTAATAATAGTATAATGCTTATGTCATGCCACCACCTATGTTTGTATTTATTGATAATGTAAAACAAGCAATTTTACAAATACTAATGGAAATAATTGTAAAAAAAGTTATAATTAAATAATAAAGGAACAAAGGAGAAAGTTTAAATGGTTTCAACAACGATTTTAAAGGCAAATAACGCAATAATCAAAAATACCAACAACAAAATAAAAACGTTTATTAAAGCTAGTTCAATAACATTGTGCATATTGTTATCTATGGCAGCTGTTGCAGATATATCACCCTACTTAGGAGCTGACGTTGGAATAAAAAACGTTGGTTTTAAAAATGGTTTCGGTCACAACTTATTTAAAGGATCTCACAAAATGGGTCGTGCCTTTGTCGGGTTTAAATTATCTATTAATTTAAACTTGGAAGCCTCTGTAGAAAAGACCTTAGGAAGCAGCAAAAAAGGTAATAATAAAGTTAAATTCTTCAATATAGGCACAAGCCTAGTACATAATTACATATTACCATCTTGCGAGAACTTAATATGGTTAAATGGCGTGGGCATTAAACAAATAAAAGTAAATCTTAATGCACCACTAAACAATGGGGCAATTAGTGTTAACAAATCTAAATTGGTTATTACTGCATTAACTGGTATTGAATATATGTTTAATGAATATGTTGGCATGAGAACATTATTGAGTTACGAGCATACTTCCAAATTAAAGACCATTGATAATAATGTTGCAATTAAACTTAGAAATAGTTTAGGCATGTCTTCTGGTGTGGTTGTAAGAATATAAAAACTAATACAAATATTAACTTTAATTAATAGCTATCTCCATAGTATTCCCTGCTAGTAATATTGCAGGGGTTTTTATGTAGGAATTTTGTATGCCAAACAACGTATGCGATCCAAGTAATATAAACAATATGATAGTTGAAGATCTAGAAAATAGTGATAGCTACAGAAGTAGTATACATACTATAGTATATTCACCTACTATGTGTAATCGAATATCGGAAACAGAATATAATAGGTTATTCCCAATGATAAGGGCTAACATAACACGACTTATCTATGATTTTGATTCACTTAAGATACCAACAATTCAAGTATATTGTTATCTAAAGACTAAGATATATAAAGAAGGATATTCTAATCTAGATAATCACGAAAGAAATTTATTACATGAATTAACCAATCTAAATGCGCACGGTATTATCTTAGATAATTATACTGAAAGACACCAATTAAGAAGAATATCAAGAACTAGACCAAGATTACGGCTCACTTCTTAAATTTGTTTGTATACAATAAATAAAGATGGCAACAATGAAAATACCTACAAGCCAAATTAATATCATTCATATGCTATGCAATTTTACTCTAGAATGGTAAAATTATAACCACCATAAATAATATTTATTTATCAAATAACAATATAGACAATTCATCACACAAGCAAGTTATCTTATCATATAAACTATATAACTCTTGCTCATCTGTCTTGCACGACAAACCATGCTTATCATATAAACAGCGTAATTCAAACATATTATTTGATGCTTCCTCTGTAAATACTAAGAAGTGACGTAATTGCTTATAAAGATGATTAAGACGTTCTCTTAAGTCATTATTTAATACTTGTTCAGAGCTCAAGATATTTATTTTATGATTCATTAGCTTTCCCAATTTTACGCATTAAAAATCGTCGGTGGTATATGTTTTTAATATATTAATTACAAGTTAATTATAATCATTTAAAACCAAGAATTATAAATTGTGGCAACCTATCTAACGTCAAGCAAACCCAATGAACAAAATTAAAGCTTTACAACACAATAGTTACTTGTTAACATAGTTACATATTAACAGCAGAAGGTAGAGATAAAGTGACAAAAGTTATAAGCCTGGTCAACCAAAAAGGTGGTGTAGGTAAGACTACTCTATCCGTATGTTTGGCATACGAAAGTTATCTGTCAGGTAATCGCACACTATTAGTTGACGTAGATCCACAGGGTTCAATCATGAGCTGGCTTGATAAAAGGTTGTGTGACTTGCCAGACAAGTTAATGGTAATAGCCATGCCAAAGGTAAACCTAAAGAGAGGGCTAAAAAATATTAAATATGATTTTGATACAATTATAATTGATACCCCACCACGAACTGCCGATCTAACTATTTCCGCCATATTGGAATCAGATGTTGTGGTAGTTCCTTGCACTCCTTCATTGTATGATGTATGGGCAACTAAGGAAACCATTGTACTAATAAGAGATTCCTTAGCATATAATGAAGATCGTAAGTTTGTATTTGCAATTAATCGCAAGATTGTGGGTACAGTAATTGGGCGAGTCACTAGAAAAGCTATACAAAATCTAGGTGATGATCTTAAGATTATGACATCCGAAGTATCACAACGGGTAGTATTTGCGGAAACGGCAGCTATAGGGTTAGCAGTACAAGAATGTCAAAAACAAAACGATATACATGGTAAGGCGCAAGCAGAAATATCTTTATTATATAACCAAATATGGGATTATACACATAACACAAACAACGGAGGGAACAATGAAAAAAATTATATTACAGGCCAATAATATAGATAAAGATAACAAGGATAATAAGATAGAAAAAAGCAACAAGAAAGACTTTAAAAAAGATATTGAGAATACAATAAAAAAGCGTATTACATTTACTGTACCTCCTGAAATACACTCCGAATTTAAATCAAAGAGTGCAAAAAATGGGCTTGAAATGAGAGATGTATTATTGGAAGTTGTTAAGGATTATTGTAAAAACAACTAATAGTAATAATTAAAAACAGCATGACATAAACATAAAATAAACGATTGGAGATAATACATGAAAATATTAAGTTTCGATCTCGAGTGTAACCAACCAGGAGCTAAGATAATAGAATTAGGATGGTGTATTGGTGATACAAACACCCGTGAACTAATAGATATACAATCTATAATTGTTAACCCTAAAGAGCGCCTTTTACCAAAGATAGTTGAAATGACCGGTATAACCCAGAAAGATGTTGATAACGGAGTATCGTCAGTAGCGGAAGCATATCTTAAGATGGAAGAAGCAGCCAAAAAGTATGGTTGTCTAACCACTCCTATACAATGGGGCGCTGGAGATGGATTTGAGTTACGCTATCAAATGCTTGGAACACACAACTATATTGCCGACCGTATAACCAACAATCAAGACTCCACCTTAATGTGGAACTTTGGTGGTAGAGAAATAGATGTAAAAGCAGTATATCAATCCTACCAAATAGCTATTGGAAGTAAATTTAAAGGTGGTCTAATGGTTGCAACCAAAGCTCTTGGCTTAAACTTTTTGGGTATACCACATAGAGCCAAGGCAGATGCTACTAATACCTTTCTTGTGTATTGTGAGTTGCTTGCTAGATACAGGGATACACAATCAGAACAACTAAAAACTAGTATTGCAACCAATAGAAATTTATATCAAGAACTTAAGAAGAGCCTTAAGGAAGCAGGGGCGCTTAAGAAAGAGATATCCTTTATACTGAAACCTAAAGAACACCTTAGCCCAAAAGATTTATTTTATACATCTAATATTGATTTTGATGATAGCAACATACATAAAGATAAAAACTTAGGATAACAAGATGAAAAACGACATAAAGCCATACCTCATAAAAAATACCAATAGTTTACGATTTTTACGGTTACCACAAGTAAAAAATAAAGTTGGACTATCTCGTTCTTCCATCTATCTAAAGATGAAAAAAATGAATTCCCACAATCAATTAAGTTAAGTGTTAGATGTGTTGCTTGGGTGGAGAGTGAAATAGAAGAATGGATGAATAAGATTATCCAACCTAGACAAAAGATAACATAAAAAATATAACAAGTAATAACTAAGCAATCAAAACAAAATATAAACAGCAAGATATAAACAATAGGATATACAATGAGATTAACAGATACCAAGATTCGTTCTTTAAGAGCAAAAAACAAACAATATAAGGTTAATGATGGTAATAGTCTGTTTATAGTTACAACACCAACTAACCACAAATATTGGCGCTACAGGTATGTCTTAAACAAAAAAGAAAAACTAATGGCTTTAGGTGTATATCCATATATTACCCTATCAACAGCTCGCACTAAAGCTATGGAAGCTAAGGTTTTATTAGCACAAGGGATAGATCCAATGGAACAACGTAAGGTAACCAAGCAAGAAATCACCCATAAACAATATATCTCTACAGTAAACACTTTTGAAAACTTAGCGAGAGAATGGCATACCAAGACGTTAAACAAATGGAGCAAAAGACACGCTGCAAGAATAATTTATAGCCTTGAAAAATATATCTTCCCCTGGGTGGGTAATCGCCTAATATCTGAAATAAAACCAATGGAATTATTAATATTAATACGTAATATTGAGCATAAGGGCATCATAGAAACCGCACACAGGGTCTTACAAAGATGTGGTAAGGTCTTTAAGTATGCGATTATTACCGCAAGAGCTAAAGTAGATCCATCAGCTGTCCTAAAGGGTGCGTTAGAGCCTGTGCAAACACGACATCATGCCAGTATAACCGACCCAATAGAGATAGGTAAGTTGTTGCGGGCTATAGATGTATATGGTGGAAACCATATTACTAAGGTAATGCTAAAGCTTGCACCCTTACTGTTTGTTCGCCCTGGAGAACTAAGACAAATGGAATGGTGCGAGATTAATTTTGACACTGCAGAGTGGCGAATACCTACCACAAAGATGAAAATGAAGTCACCACACATAGTACCATTATCTAAACAATCTATTCATCTACTGCTACAACTAAAGACTTTAACTGGTAATAGTAGATACGTCTTTCCTAATTTCCACAATAGCAATAAGGTTCTGTCTCAAAATACTATTAATCATGCCTTAAGGAGGCTTGGGTATGCCTCTAGCACTATGACGGCGCATGGTTTTAGGAGTATGGCGTGTACTCTGCTAAACGAGCAAGGATGGAACAAAGATGCGATAGAAAGGCAGTTGGCCCACTCAGAACGCAATAATGTTAGGGCAGCATACAACTATGCTCAATATCTACCCGAAAGAAGACAAATGATGCAAGAATGGGCGGATTACTTGGGATCATTGTCGCGCCAAGTTATGTTGGCAACTTAAATACGGTAATATCCTAAATAACATACAATATCGTACTTAAGTGGGATATAATTAATCTAATTCAGCGCGCGCTGTTAGTGTAAGGCTGGGATATGTTACCCTATGTTTCATACTCCAACAGTTGTTGGAGTTGTTGTTATAAATGATTATTCCAACTAAAACTTTCGAATTCGAGGGAAGATTAGAATATTGATGGTTGAACAGGTCTCGAGCCCATATATTGAGTAATCATTATCGCGATTAGAATACCAAATGTTTTTACCACTTAAACTATCAACCACAGAAGCAAGTTAAACAACTATATATTATTCTATCACCTATATATTATTTTATCACATATAGCTGGGCAAGGTGATTTGGTTATAATATCTCTAGTTGTAGTATTAATTTTAATATCTTCATTTAAAACCTGATTTATACTGTTTTTATTTTTCATCTTAATGTTTCCTATAACCAACAAATACCCCAATAATTTCAACCTTTTTTCATAACATATTTTATATACCTAATAACCCTGGTAATTCTAGCAATTTTATTGCGCGTGAGTAAAATGGAG
>Ga0187859_10001926_pt1 | contig 13055 bp, 8 predicted proteins | sample June2016WEW_10_1_2_FD_133019 | JGI IMG/M metagenome (GOLD analysis project Ga0187859, IMG submission 133019) | Peatland microbial communities from SPRUCE experiment site at the Marcell Experimental Forest, Minnesota, USA - June2016WEW_10_10 | ecosystem: Environmental > Terrestrial > Soil >...
GCGCGCACGATTTCGAGCAGCTTCATCTTGTGCACGGGATTGAAAAAGTGCATGCCGACGCATTTTTTGGCGCGATAAGTGACGCTGGCGATTTCGGTGACGCTGAGCGAGGACGTATTCGAGGCGAGAATCGTGGTGGGGCGGCAGATCTTGTCAAGCATGGTGAAGATCTCGATCTTCGATTCCATTTCCTCGGGGACGGCTTCGATGACGAGATCGGCCTGGCGGGCGGCTTCGTCAACCGAGCCGGCGTATTCGATGCGCGCGAAAGCGGCGTTGGCTTCGGCGGCGTTGACTTTGCCGAGTTCCACGGCTTGATCGAGGTTGGCGCGGATTTCAGTCTCGGCCTTGCGCAGGGCATTCGGCAGAAGATCTTCGAGAATGGTGCGATAACCGCCGAGAGCGGCAGCGTGCGCGATGCCGCGACCCATGATTCCGGCGCCGATGACGGCAACGGTGCGGACTTCGGTCATTCTTTGCCCGCCGATTCGAGGTGTTGGACCACGCTCTCATAACTGGGTTCGGACTTGCGGATGTATTCGCCCAGGCGGGCGCACTCCTCCTTGGTCATCGCGGGAATGCTGGCGCTGATGCGGCGCAGGGTGGTGGCGATGTCGTCGATGTAGTTCATGAGGCGGATCAGTTCTCCGGTTGCGGGCATAAAGGCTCCTTGCGTGTTTTGCGGCGCTGGCGCGCCAATGTGACTCTTCATTGTTCAACATGTTGGCGGATTTGGCAAAGGCAGTCCTTGCAGTTCCCAGTAACCTCGCGCTTCTGAGCACGGGGAATCGAGAACTGGCGCTGACTTAGCTTTCGAGCTTGAAGCGACTTTCGGCGAGGCGATAGAGCCGCCGCCAGAGTAGGCGGTTGGTCGTTACCACCACGGCGGCTAAGGCGATGGTGCTGGCGAGAAGGAGATTGAAATTCTTGGCGTCGGTGGCGGCGGAAATCATGGCCCCTATGCCCACGGTCGAATAGACATGGCCTTTGAGATGGGCATATTCGGCGACGATGCTGACATTCCACGCGCCTCCGGAGGCTGTGATCATTCCGGTAACCAGGAAAGGAAAGATTCCGGGAAGGATCAGCTTGCGCCAGCGCTCCCAGCCGCGAATGCCGAAAACGCTCGCGGCTTCTTTCAAATCGGTTGGGATTGCCATGGCCCCGGCGATTACGTTGAACAGAATGTACCACTGCGTGCCGAGCAGCAGCAGAACGATCGATCCCAAGCCCAAACCTCCGCCCATACGAATCAGGACCAGCATCACCACCGGAAACACCGCGGTGGCGGGAACGGAAGCGGCAATCTGCGCCAGCGGTTGAGCGATGCGCGCCAGGCGCGGGTTGAATCCGATGGCGACGCCAACTGGAATCGTCCAGAGCGCGCCGAGCACGAGCGTAAGATTCACGCGCAGCCAGGTTGCAAAAAGACCTACGCCGATCTGGCGGAAATCGGAGGCTGACAGACCCGTGAGGATCATGATGACGCGCACCACGGCGTAGCCGATCGCACCCAGGGCTACTGCGCCCACAACTCGCCACAGCCACAAGACGGTTTGATTTCCGCCAGCCGATTCGGCGCGAACATCACTCTGCTGGGCGAAGTAATGCACCATCTGTTCGCGGAGGGGGCGTACCGCCCGCTTGCGGAAGAGCGCGACGCCGCGGGATCGCCGAAGAAAATCGAGCACCCAGGAAGTGGGGACACTCGTGCTCTCGACTTGCTCCATCTTGAATTTTTCGGACCAGGCGATGACGGGACGCCAAACAAACTGGTCAATGAGCACAATCACGGCGACCATGGTGACGATGCCGAGAAAAATGGAGCGAGTGTCGCCGTTGTCGGCGGCGGCCTGAAGATAGGAGCCGAGGCCGGGCAGGCGGAAGTCGCCAAACTGCTCGCAGGCCATCAGAAAGAACCATGCTCCAGCGACTGACATCATAGAGTTCCAGACGAGGCCTATGGTCGCGTAAGGCAGCTCAATCTGAAGCAGCCGCTGCCACCAGTTGAAACGGTAGATCGTGGCCGCCTCGCGCATCTCGCGCGGAATGCTTTTCAGCGAGGCATAAAAGCTAAAAGCCATGTTCCAGACCTGTCCGGTAAAAATGAGCAGGACCGCGCCCAACTCGACGCCCAGTTGGCGGCCGGGAAAAAGCGCGGCCATGGCCAGCATCACTCCCGGAAGGAAGCTCAATACCGGAATGGATTGCAGCACGTCGAGCAGAGGGATCATGAAGCGCTCGGCGCGCGGGCGGTAAGCGGCGATGTATCCGTAGATGAGGGCGAAGAGCAGGCTCAGTATGTAGGCGAGTGCGATGCGCAGCAGCGAATACCCGGCATAGACCGGGAGCGCGCCGAGGCTGCGGCTGATTTCGATTTGAGGATGGAATGGGCCGAGCCAATTGCGTGCGACTTCGACGATGCCATAGAAGAGGGCCAGGCCGGCGGAAAACATGATGAGGTCGGGCAGGCTCGCCACACTTGCGCTGGGCAACACCGACCAGATTCGAACCAATGGGCGGAACGCAATTCGTTCGGGACGTTTCACGGCTGCACCGGGCTGGTGGGCGGATGCGGCTCTCCTACGGGTTCGGCGAGGATCAGGCGGTGCGACTCGCGATCGAAGTCAAAAATCTCGGCATAGCGGCCCCAGTTCATGGCGGTTTCAAATTGCCGCTCGACTTCATCCTGGCTGAAGTGCTCGTCGAGGATGTCGTAGAAAAATTCCTGTGAAATGGAATGGTCGGTCTTGGCGTGGAGAACGCTGTCGATCTGTTGCAGGATTACAACGTGGTTCAGCGCAGCCTGGCGAAAGAGAATTTTGCGGGTGAGGATGTCGGCTTCGGCGAAGCGCGTGCCCTCCGCGGTGATTTGAACGTCGCCATCTTTCAATGTGGCAAAGCCAAGCAGCACGGAGGCCTCGATGATCGGGAGCAGGTCTTCGGCATCCATGATGAGGACTTCGGCAAGACGATGAAGATATTCCTTTCCGCCGCGGTCCTGGAGCAGTTCGAGCAGGCCGGCGATGCCCCCGACGCGGGCGTGCGGAATCATCTGGTATTTCTGGCGAACGGGCTTTTGCGCCGCTGCGCCCGCCTCGGGCACCGCGAGCGCAAGTTGGGGCTGCGTCATGATTTTGTAGATGTAATCCACCAGTTCGACAAAACGCGGCGATTTGCGATCGCGCGGGTGCGTAAGTTCAATGGAAAAATCAGCGCGCACCCAGGCTGGATTTCTTGCCAGCACAATCACGCGATCCGCCAGCAGCACCGCTTCCTCGATGTTGTGGGTCACGATGAAAATGGATTGAGTCGGCATCTTTTTGCCGAGCCAGAGCTCGAGCAACTCGTTGCGCAGGTTTTCGGCGGTGAGCACGTCAAGCGCGGAAAAAGGCTCATCCATGAACAGGACTTCGGGCTCCACCACCAGGGCGCGCGCAAAGCCGACGCGCTGTTTCATGCCGCCGGAGAGTTCTTTCGGGTAGGCGCTTTCGAAGCCATCGAGGCCGACGGTATCGAGAATGCGCAGGGCGCGTTTGTGGCGCTCCATGGCGGGCACTCCGCGGGCCTCGAGCGGCGCTTCGACGTTGTCGAGCACGGTTAGCCAGGGGAACAAGGCAAAACTCTGGAAGACGATGGCCACGCCGGCGTTCTGCGACGTGAGCGGTTGTCCATGCCACAGAACTTCGCCGGACGACGGTTGGCTGAGTCCGGTCAGAATGCGCAGCAGCGTGGATTTGCCGCAGCCGGAGGGGCCGAGCAGGGTTATGATTTTTCCCGGCTCGACGTTGAGATCGATGGGAGCAATCACTTCAATGCGATTCCCATCGGGCTGGTCGTAGAATTTTTCGACAGCGTGGGCGCGGATGATGGGCTCGGTCACGGAAATGACGGGATCGGTCACGGATTCTGGACTCCAGCAAGAAACGAGGTGTCAGGTGTCAGGTGTCAGGAAAACCATTTTTGAGACCTGACATTGAAGAAGGTTAGTTTATGCAATTTTTCTTCGCAGCGAGAATACACTACTCAGGCTACCCACTCTTCGTTGTCGTTCGAGCTAGCAACTGCTGGCAACGGATGGGGAAGGCGGTCGGAGATTTCGGCGAGGGCGGCCAGTTTCCTGGCCATGTCTGGGCGGAGCGATTCGGCGGGGAAACGCCAGCGCCAGTTCCCGTCTGGGCGGCTGGGGGTGTTCATGCGCGCATCGCTGCCCAGGCCGAGCGCATCCTGCAGCGGAACCACACAGAGGCTGGCCACGGAATTGGAGGCGGCGCGAATCATGGCCCAATTGACGCCGTCTTCACAACGGCCCAAGTACACCGCAACTTGTTCACGCTCGTAATCCGTAGCGCCTGACGCCCACCAGCCTAGCAGCGTGTCGTTGTCGTGCGTGCCGGTGTACACGACCTTTTCGGTGGTGAAGGTGTGCGGCAGATGGGCATGCGCGCCGACATCGCCAAAGCCAAATTGCAGCACGGCCATGCCGGGAATCTTCAGCCGCTCGCGCAGTTCGTGCACGTCGGGCGTGATGTATCCCAGATCTTCGGCGAAAAATGGAAGGCCGCCTAAAGCTTCGCGCAGCTTCACGAATAGGTCGTCCTTCGGACCGTCGACCCAATGACCATGAATGGCGGTGGGTTCGCTGGCGGGGATTTCCCAGAACTGGGAGAAGCCGCGGAAGTGATCGAGGCGAACGTAGTCAAAATTGTGCGTGGCCCAGCGCATGCGCTCGATCCACCACGCATATCCTTGTTCTTTCATCACGTCCCAGCGATACAAGGGATTGCCCCAGCGCTGGCCGTCTTTGCTGAAAAAATCGGGAGGGACGCCGGCCACGACCTCGGGATCGAGTTCGGAGTTGAGGCGAAACAGCTCGGGATGGGTCCAGACATCGGCGCTGTCGAAATTCACGAAGATCGCGATGTCGCCCACGACGCGGATCGCATGTTGGGCGCAATAGGCTCGGAGCGCCTGCCACTGTTCGTAGAAAAAAAACTGAACGGCGCGGCGGGCGTTGAGGTCGTCGAGCATTTCGGCGCGCGCCTTCTCGATCGCCGCTGGTTCCCGATGGGTGAGGGCGCGGGGCCAGCGGTTCCAGCTTTCCAGTTTGAAACGCGCGCGCAGGCTGTCAAAGAGAACGAAGTCGTCGAGCCACCATTGGTTTTGGCGGCAGAAGTTCTCGTAGCGAGCGCGGGCGTTGGGAGCAGCGGAGCGCGCGAAATTGCGCGCCGCTAAAAACAGCAAAGGAAGCTTCTGGCGGAAAACCGCCGCGTAATCCACTGGGCCGGTGCCGGTGGGCAGAGCATCGATCTGAGCGCGGTCAATCCAGCCACGATCGGCGAGGCGCTCCAGGCTGATCAGCAGGGGATTTCCGGCGAAGGCCGAAGTGGAGGAATAGGGAGAGTTGCCGTAGCCGAGCGGGCCGAGGGGCAATACTTGCCACAGACCCTGGCGCGAGGAGGCCAGAAAATCCGCAAACGCATAGGCCGACGGACCAAAATCGCCGATCCCGCCGCGCGCAGCGAGCGAGGTGGGATGAAGCAGTATTCCGCTGGCACGGGGGAAGGACATCAGGATCAGTTCTCAGTTGTCAGTTCTCAGTTCTCAGTTCTTTGTCGTCTGGCGCTTCCCTGAGAACTGGGAACCGCCTGCCCTAGCAGGCTGCTGAAAAAGTGATTCCCCCGCGCCACAGTCCCCCAGCGGCTGAAAGCCGCCGTTGATTCCGCGGCAGTTGCGGCACGAGTGGAACTCGTGCCCTTCCCAAAACCGACGCGAAGCGGAGTTTTTCCGCAGCCTACTACGAACCTTCTTGCGCGCCTTGCCGCGTCAGGTTTTTCATCTCTTCCTGATTGACCTTGAGGCGGTTGGTTTTTTCCATGTCCTTGCGCAGGTTCGTAACGAACAGGCCGAACAAATCGTTCTGCTTGGCTTCGAGCAGCGATTGGCGAATTTCGTCTTTCTTGGCGGCAAACTCCTGATCGGTGGGCTCCTGCTTGTCGAGAAGCTGGGCGACCGCGCCATTGCCGGCGGCCAGAATCGGCCCGCTAATTTCGCCCGGTTTCAGGGAAAAGATGGCACTGGCGCTGCTCATCGAACCGATGTCGGGGACTTGCCCATCGGGCGCAACCAGGTCGCTCGTTTTCACCGTCGCACCCAGTTCCTTGGCCGCTTTTTTCAGATCGTGGTCCGCTTTGGCGCGGTCGGAAAGTTCCTGCGTCTTCTGGTGCAGCAGAAATCCGGCACGTTCGTTTTTGAACTGCGCCTCAACCTTCGAACGAATCTCTTCGAACGTGGGCGTCGCCGGAGGCCGAATGGCAAGCAGTTGGAACACTACGTAGCCTTGCGGGACCTGCACCACATCGGGCGGAGCCTTTTCCGTTTCGCTAAAAACGGCATCCATAAACTGCGGACTCGCCCCGACTCCGGGAAGGTTATCGCTGCGGCTGAAGAAGTCGGTGGTGACCGCGTTCTGCCCCTTGGCAGCGGCCGCCTGATCAAATCCTCCGGTGCGCGCCTGGCTGAGCAGAGTGTTCGCCGCCACTTCGGTGGCATGCGCTACCTTCTGCTGTTTAACCTTCTCTTCGATCTCGCCCTTGACCTCGGCGAGCGTCTTGAGGTGGGCTTCCTGCTTGTCTTCAACGCGGATGATGTGAAAGCCATAGCTGCTCTTGACCAAGTCGCTGGTCTGTCCCTTGGCGAGTGAATATGCAGCCTTCTCGAATTCAGGGACGGTGCGCCCGCGGCCGATCCAGCCGAGTTCGCCTCCGGCCTTAGCGCTACCCGGATCGTCGGAATATTTTTCCGCGAGCTGGGCAAAATCGCCGCCGGCTTTGACCTGCTTCAAGACGTCTTCCGCTTTGGCGCGGGCATCGGCGACACCTTTCTCATCTTCCTGGGCGCCCGCTGCTGGCAGCGGAGTCTTGATCAAAATATGAGCGACCTTCACTTGCTCGGGGACGCGGAACTCGTCGCCGTGCTGACCGTAATATGCTTGCAACTCCTGGTCGCTGACCGTGGTATTCGCCGCCGTTTTCGCGCTGTCAAACACGACATACTTGATCTGCCGCTTTTCGGGGATGGTGTTGTTGTAGGTTGCCTTGTTGCGGCCGTAATACGCCTTCAGTTCGTCGTCGGTGGGGTGCAGTTCCTTGAGGATGTCGGCCTGCGCGATCACGGCGTACTCGAACTTGACCTTGACGTTGCGGTGCTCGAAATCGTCGCGCACCTCGGCGTCGCTGACAAAGGCGCTGCTGGAAACCAGAGCGTACAACTTGCGCCGGAGAATATCGTCCTTCACTCGTGCTTCAAACTGAGGGACGGTCATGTCGGCGTGCTGGATCATGTCTTCGTAGGCTTCCTGGCCGATAAACTTACCCTCGGGGAAGAAGGTGGCGGCGTATTGCCCGTGCTGGAGTTCCTCGCGAAGTTCCTCGTCGTTGACGCGGAGGCCAAGGTGTTGCGCCTCGGCAACCAGAGCCTTCTCATTGATGAGCCGCTCGGCCGCCTGATTGGCGAAATATGGAAGCAGCATGCTGGCCTGCGGTCCGCCCTTGGGAAACTGCTGGTGGATCATGTTGCGCGCCTCGCGCTGGACTTCGGGCACGGTCACGGTCTGATCGCCGATCGTGGCCAGGACGCCCGCGGGAGGCCCACCGAGACCGGCGTTGGAACCGAAGCCCGGGATCAGGGTGATCGCCATCGAGGCGCAGATGAGGACGAGCAGTGCGCCAAGAATGATCTTTACGGTTGGCCCTGCATTTTGAAGCTGTCGAATCATAGTTTGGATAACTCCGTGTCGGGTAATTCCGTGGGCTTCCATGGTGCTGGAAGGCTGGATTTACGATTATAAACCAGGCAGCGAGATGGCGGCCGGCGGCAAAGTGGGGCGCGGCGGTATCCTGCTAAATTCCTCTATTGAATCGAATTAATAAAAGTGCTATGAACGTTATGGCTGCTATTCGCAAGCACCGTCATTGCTTAACTTTTCATCATTTTCAGTATCCTTAAGAAGCACTGAGGACAACTCCATGAAGAAATTGCGGCTCCTGCTACCGTTTTTTTTGATTGCCGTCGCTTTGGCCCAACCCGAAGTCCAGCCGAGTCCCGCCCTGACGCTGCCTTTGCGGGAAGGCTGGGCGGTGCAGTCTTCCGCGAAAGTGACGGGGAGCGGTGAAGCAATCTCCAGCGCCACCTACCAGGCCGAGAACTGGATGCAGGCCGACGTTCCGACTACGGTGGTGGCGGCGCAGGTAAAGAGCGGCGTGCTGCCCGATCCTTTTTATGGGAAGAATTTGCGGGGTTACCCGGGAGTCGGGTATCCCATCGGCGCCAATTTTTCAAATATCGCGATGCCGCCCGACAGTCCCTATGCGGTGTCGTGGTGGTACCGCAAGGAGTTTTCGCTGTCCGATGGTTTCCTTGGAAAAACGGATCTTGCCGGGAAAACCGTGTGGCTGAATTTCCGCGGCATCAACTATCGCGCCAACATTTTTCTCAACGGAAAGCGGATCGCGGATTCCGATCAGGTGGCGGGCGCATGGCGCACCTACGAGTTCAATGTGAGTTCCGCGGTCAAGCCTGGAACAAACGTGCTCGCGGTGCAGGTCTGGGCGCCGACGGAGAACAGTCTAGCAATCACCTTCGTGGACTGGAATCCCGCGCCGCCCGACAAGAACATGGGGCTGTGGCGTGAGGTGTATCTGACGACCAGCGGAGCGGTGGCGCTGCGGCATCCGGCGGTGCTCTCAAGAGTGGATTCGCCCGGGAACAAAGCGGCGCATTTGACGGTGACTGCGCTAGTGAAAAATGCCAGCGACCATCCGGTTCACGGTACGGTGAAAGGCCGGATCGAAAACATCGAGTTTGCGCAACCCGTGGAACTGGCGGCGGGAGAGTCGAAAGATGTGGTGTTCACGCCGGGCCAGTATCCGCAGCTCAACCTTAGCAATCCGCGACTGTGGTGGCCGGCGCAGATGGGGACTCCGAACATGTACGAACTGAAACTTTCATTCGAAGTGAACGGCGAGGTTTCCGATTCGTCGCATACGAGGTTCGGCATTCGCGAAATCACGTCGGAAGTCACGGAGCCGGCGCCGAATCGCGCGAAGCGGCTGTTCAAGATCAACGGCAAGAATATCCTCATTCGCGGCGGCGGCTGGACTCCGGACATGATGCTGCGCCAAACCCCAGAGCGACTGGCCGATGAATTCAACTACGTGCATGATCTGGGACTGAACACGGTCCGGCTGGAGGGCAAACTCGAAACCGAGGAATTCTTCGAGATGGCCGACCAGCAAGGCATTCTGGTGATGGCGGGATGGTGCTGCTGCGATTTCTGGGAGCACTGGGGGAGTTGGAAGGATGAAGATTTCGAGATCGCCAAGGCCTCGTTGCGCGATCAGATGTACCGGCTGCGAGGCCATCCCAGCATGCTGACGTGGCTGAACGGCAGCGACAATCCGCCGCCACCGGACGTGGAAGAGATGTATTTGAAGATTGAAGCCGACCTGCGGTGGCCGAATCCGGTGGTGTCATCGGCGACGGCGAGAACGACCACGGTGACGGGCGGAAGCGGCGTGAAGATGAGCGGGCCGTATGAGTACGTCGCGCCATCGTATTGGACAGCGGACCCATATTCTCGAACCAAGGGGGATGGCTGCAACACTGGCGGGTGCGGCGGGGCTTATGGGTTCAACTCCGAAACCAGCATGGGACCGGCGGTTCCGCCGATCGAAAGCGTGGAGCGCATGGTTGGGAAGGACCATCTTTGGTCGGCGGACGGGCCGTTGGATGAGTATTGGAATTTCCACGCCGGCGGCGGCGCGTTTAAGACGATACGAGTGTTTACCGAGGCGTTGAATGCGCGCTACGGAAAGTCGGGCAGCGCGGAGGACTTCACCTACAAATCGCAGCTCATGACTTACGAAGGCGTGCGCGCGATGTATGAGGCCTACAGCCGCAACAAGTACACTTCGACGGGCGTGATCCAGTGGATGCTGAATAACGGGTGGCCTTCGATGATCTGGCATCTCTACGACTACTATTTGCGGCCGGGCGGCGGATATTTCGGCGCGAAGAAAGCGCTGCAGGCGCTCGACCCCGTCTACGGATACGACGATCACGCGGTGTGGCTGGTGAGCAGCCAGTATGTCGACGCGAAGGGATTGAAACTGACGGCGCGGGTGTTCAATCTGGATGGAACGCAGAAGTTTGCGAAGGAAGTTGGGGCGGATGCCGCGGCGGACAGCACGGTTCGGCTGTTTGAGATTACAAAGATTGAGGGATTGTCGGCGGCGTATTTTCTGGATCTACGCGTGACGGACAGCGGCGGCAAGCTGGTGGGATCGAATTTCTATTGGCTCTCGGCAAAACCGGAAACGCTCGACTGGGCGAAGTCGAATTGGTATACGACTCCGACGGCGTCGTATGCGGACTACACTTCGCTCGCCAGCATGCCGAAGGTGAAGCTGAATGTATCGAGCCATAGTGAGAGCGACGGCAAAGTTGCGTGGACCCGAGTCACTTTAGAAAATCCCAGCAAGGCCGTTGCCTTTTTCGTGCGCCTGAAACTCGACAAGGGCAAAGGCGGCGAGGAAATTCTGCCGGTGGTGTGGCGAGACAATTACATTTCGCTGCTGCCCGGTGAAAAGCGGGAGATCACGGCGACGTATCGCTCCAGCGGTCTGGGAGCGGCGACGCCCGAGGTTGAGGTTAGCGGCTGGAACGTGGAGTGAAGCAATTGCAGAAGTTAGAGGTTAGATTGCAGAAGTGAAAACCGCCTCGGAAGAGTGACTGGCTCCGAGGGTTTTACGTCTGCAATCTGACCTCTCACCTCTGACCTTCTATTGCTCGTCCGCTGGAATATCGAAGTTCACCAGGTCTCCGCGGAAGCCGCGGGTCTTCACCGCGCCGTAGGCGATTCCGCAAGCCATCCAAATCGACCCCGCGACCAAAGCCAGATTCGACAGATGGATCCAGATGAAGAAGCAAATGATGAAACCCAGAATCGGTGGGATCAATTGCCCCATGGTCCGATCCGCGCCCCGGATATAGTAATGTACGAGCGCTGCCAGATTGACGCCCATGAATGCGATCAGCGCGCCGAAGTTCAGTAACTCCGCGCCATTGTCATAGGTGATGAGGAACGCTCCGATGAGCGCGATCGCGCCCACAAACATCACGTTGTTGGCAGGGATTCGCGTTCTCGGATGGATCGCCCCAAAAAACTTCTTTGGAATCGCATTGCTGCGGCCCATACCGTAAAGCAGTCGCGCGGCGCCGAGTTGCGATCCCATGCCGGAACCGACGGTGGCGATCAAGAGGGTCAAGCTGATCCCCTTGGTCATGAGAACGCCGCCTGCAATACCCGCGACGTGGCTGAATACGTTCTCATCTCCAAACTGCGAGAAGACGCCGAAGTCCGTTCCGAACTTCTGGAAACTCAACAATTGAGCGCCGTAAACCTCGGCGGCCGCGAGAATTCCCGTGATCACGCAAACAAATACCGTAGCCAGAAAGATGTTCCGCCTGGGATTGTCGACCTCTTCCGACAACGTTGAAATGCCATCGAAGCCAATATAGGTGAGCACGGCCACCGAGGTCCCATGGAACACCCGATTCAAGGTGAAGGTCTGAGGGTTATAAAACGGGCGCAGAAAGTAGGCTTCCGGATACTGCGGCAGATTGAAGATGTATCGAATCGTGTACCAGAAAAACGCCAGGATGACGGCGCCCATAATGGCGCAGAGGGTCTTGTTGATGCGAGCCGAGGTCTGGACGCCGCGCAGGTTCAGTGCCGTAAACAACCCGGCAAAGAACAATGGCCAAATCAGGCCGGGATAAGGAATCTGAAAGCGGCTTCCACTCAGCAGGTCGGCCATCGCCTTGGCGCACCAGATCGTACAGATCAGCGGATTGAGAATGTAATCCATCGTCATGCTCCAACCGGTGACATAGCCGAGCGATGGATGCAACTCGCGGCCCACATAGGTATAGGCTGAACCCGCGCTCGGATATACCCGCGCCATGCGGCCATAACTCATGGCAGTGAAAACCATGGCGACCATTGCGATCAGGATGGATGTGACGACATGGCCCTGGCCGGCGTTGCTGAAAACGCCATACGCCGGCATGGGCGCCGTGGGCTGAATGACGATGATGCCGTAGAGAATCAGGTCCCAAAGCGTGAGTGAGCGCCTCAGGCGGGGACCGTCAGCGGGCGGGTTGGGCGCAGAACTCATTCAGAATCCCAAAACAAAACCCCATTATCCTGCGGAGATAACGGGGTCGGGGGAGGGCCATTCGTGGCTCGCGGAGTCGCAAAATAGAGCGGCTCTGCCGCAGTTCCACGAAATCAACTCGCATTCTATATGGAAGAGAGATTCTGTCAACGAAAAAACGCCGCGTTAAAACGCTTCTTGCCAAATCCTGAAACCGTTCCCTTGCGGTCTGGCAAGAAGCAGGTCCTTCCCCTTCGGCTCCGCTCAGGGCCAGGATGACAATCTCAATTTGACGGCAATGTTAACTTGAGGCTGAGAGCGGAGATCCTTCGCTTCGCTCAGGATGACCGCAGCGGGCTCCCGCTCGTCCACCCCAGCACGCGAAAGGCGCGCGTGCCGGGGACCCCGGCTCACTCACGCCCGCTAAGCGCGGTCACTTCGGCTGCATCGTCTGGGCGACCATCACCTGGCGTTTGAAATTCTCCATCATGTGCTCTTCGAGCCGCACTTCGGTAGGGCGCTTGGCGAGGGTCATGGTGTCGATTTTGTCTTGCAGTTTGAGCAGCGCGTAAAACAGATTCTCGGGACGTGGCGGGCAGCCGATCACATAGACATCCACCGGCACGATGCGGTCGACGCCCTGCAATACGGCGTAGGTGTTGAACGGGCCGCCGACCGACGAGCAGGCGCCCATCGAGATCACCCACTTCGGATCGGGCATCTGGTCGTAGACGCGTTTGAGGACCGGCGCCATTTTCAGCGTCACGGTGCCGGAGACGATCATCAGGTCGGCTTGCCGCGGGCTGGGACGGAACACTTCCGCGCCGAAGCGCGCCA
>Ga0187859_10001927_pt1 | contig 13051 bp, 15 predicted proteins | sample June2016WEW_10_1_2_FD_133019 | JGI IMG/M metagenome (GOLD analysis project Ga0187859, IMG submission 133019) | Peatland microbial communities from SPRUCE experiment site at the Marcell Experimental Forest, Minnesota, USA - June2016WEW_10_10 | ecosystem: Environmental > Terrestrial > Soil >...
CGGTGACGAGCGTGGTGACGGGCAAGCCCCTGAACATTGGGGGGTCGCGCGGACGGATTGAGGCCACCGGGCGGGGCGTGCTGGTGGTTTGCGACGAGAGCCTGCGCTACCTGAAGATGCAGGTTGACGGCTGTCGCGTGGTGATCCAGGGGTTTGGGAACGTGGGATCGAATGCTGCCCGGCTGATGATGGAGCGCGGGTACAAGATTGTAGGGATTGCGGAGATGGACGGAGGGCTTTCGAATCCCAACGGCATCGACATTCACCAACTCCTCGACTACAAGCAACGCAATGGTACGACGCTGGGATTTCGCGGGGCAGAAGCGATGCCCAGCGAAGAGTTGCTGGTTTCCGACTGCGAGATTCTGATTCCGGCGGCGACGGAGAACGTGATTACAAGCCGCAACGCCGACCAGATCAAAGCGCGCATTGTGGTGGAAGGCGCGAACGGGCCGACGACGGCAGTGGCCGATGAGATTCTGGCAGAGAAGAGAATCTTCATTGTGCCTGACATCCTAGCCAATGCGGGCGGGGTGACGGCGAGCTACTTTGAGTGGGTGCAGGACCGTCAGGGCTACTTCTGGAAAGAAGCCATTGTGAACGAGCAACTGGAGACAATTCTGCGGGACAGCTTTGATGACGTTGTCCGCTATGCGGAAGCGCACAACGTGAATAACCGCATTGCGGCTTACATGCTGGCGATCGATCGTGTGGCTTTCACTATCAAGCAGCGGGGGATTTACGCCTGACTCGCTGCGAGTGAATGCAAATGGAGTGATTAAACGGGATGGGCTTTCAGCTCATCCCGTTCTTCTTTGGTGCGCGCATAACCAAAGACGGAATCTTGCCCTCTAATGCAATGAAAGATCGGAGGGAGAAAGATGGTCAGGTCAACTCGTACCTTCACGAGACTTCTTGCGATGTTACTGGTGTTCTCCGTGGGATTGCTGTCAGCACCTTTTGCCGAAGCCAAGCCGCTAACTCCGGAGAAGGTTCGCGAGCGAATTCTTAAGCAGGATTTAGGCAGTTGGATTGGCGTGGAGTTACAGAATGGGACGGTGTTCGGGGGAAGGCTTGTTCGCGTAGAACCGGATTCGTTTGGGTTGCAGCTGCACAACGATCCGGGGATAACCCCGGTGGTCTTTAGCGATGTTGTGTGTCTGCACACAGGGGTTTCGCGCGGGGCGTTCGAGGCAATTGCGATTGCGGGCGTTAGCGGAGTTGTGGTTGCTGCGATTGTGGGTTTTGGCCTTGTACACAGACACTCGCAGATGCCGACGCTGCCGAACCAGCCTACGCAGCCTGTGTTTCCGTAAGGCACTTTCGAGGTTGTTGTCATGCAAAGATTTCTGATCATCGCGATTCTTGCAGCGTTTCCGTTGGCGCATGCGTGGGCTGCTGATCTACCGGCAGCTTGCGGTCCGGCGGATGTCAGATTTGAAGTGAACAAGGATAAAACGAAGCATGAACTGGCTCAGCCCCAGGCGGGAAAAGCGCTGGTTTACTTCTTTCAAGACACGGGGCTGACCAGAATCGGGATTGACGGCGCATGGGCGGGCGCAAACGTGAGTCATTCCTACTTCTCTGTTGCTGTCGAACCCGGAGAGCATCATTTGTGTGCCTGGTTGAAGCAGGTCGATAACCCCATGGAACTGGTGCATTTCACGGCCGAGCCTGGTGGAGTTTATTTCTTCCGCGGCCGGCTGGTTGTATCGGGAGTGGGGAGTTACCTGTTCCTCGGGCCTGTCGACGGCGATGAGGCACAGTACCTGCTTCATCATTATTCGCTCAGCCTATTCAAAGCTGGGAAATGATGGCTGAGGGGCTGGTCCTTCAATTGGCCCGCTTCATTGAGCGCCGAGATAATCGCAAACGAGTACGGTCAGGTCGTCGTCCTGGGATTTGGCCCAATGTTCCGCTGCGGCAATCATGTGGTCGGCTGCCTGATGTGGAGCGAGAGCTGCGGTGGCGAGCAGAGCGGCGGACAGCGCGTCTTCGCCGAAGAGCTTGCCCTGGGCGTCGCGCGCTTCAATGAGGCCGTCAGTGTAAAGGAGGAATCGATCTCCCGGTTGAAGAGGAAGGGTTATTTCGGAGTAGGCTGCGAGTTCAGTGGCGGCGAGAAGGAGGCCGTTTTCCGCTACTTCGGTTACCGCGCCGTTGCGGAGCATGAGCATGGCGGGATGACCGGCGGCAGCATAGCTGAGCGAGCGGGTTTTGGCATCGAGATGCACACATGCCGCGGTGACATATTGTCCCTGGGTATTGCCGCAGAGAGCTGCGTTCATGCTTGCGAGCAACTGCGCGGGGTGAGCCGAGAGAGCGCGCTGCGAGATGGCAGCCATCTTGACCATGGAGGCAATGAGGGCTGCCGGAACTCCGTGGCCTGATACATCGGAGATGAGGAGGCCGGCCTGTGAGTCGTCCGCTACGAGAAAGTCATAGAGGTCACCGGCCACGGAAGTCATGGGGACATACCGGGCGGCAACGCGGAAGTTCGCGGACGAGGGAAAAGCGCCGGGAAGGATCGAGAGCTGGATGCGGCGGGCGAGTTCCAGTTCCTGGTGGATTTCACCAAGCTCCACATCCCGCTTAAGCGAGCGGCGCGCGGCAATGTAGCCGAGGGAGCCAAGCAGAATTGCAAAACCGTAGGGTTCGATCGAGGGCATGTGCATCCTCTGACCGAGGGTGTTGTCCCAGATCGCCAGCACAACAAAACAGGTGAGGCCGCGGCGTAGGATCACATAGTCGTGATCGTGTGTGCCCTGGAGAAAGGTACGCACCAGTATCCACGGCAGGGCGGCAATCACAACGAGATTATTAATTGTGTGCAGAGCCTGCAGGCGGCCCAAGATGAAGACTCCCAGGGTTAGACCGAGAAACAGAAGGCACAGAGCCGTGGTGATGGCCTTTCCCCGTCGCGGAGTGAGCCCGGCCGCCTGGAAGAAGAGAAATGCGGGGATAGGCACCATGAAATTGACTGCCCATCGGATGCGGTTAAAGAACTCATTGCTCCCCAGCGTGAGGTGGAGCAGACCGGAATCGAGCCACAAGCGCTGGCCATAAAGGAATGCGAAGACCGCAAGCCAGAGCAGGAGGGCATCGAAACGGCGCCGCAACACGCAGAATCCGATGGACACAAGACCGACGGTGGTAAAGGCAGCGCCGAGAAACAGGAACGGCTCATCGCTGTGCAACGTCCGCAGTACCTGGCCGGCAGTGAGCTGAGTGTCAATCAGGACCATGGGAAGTTATGCTACACCATCGTGTTGGGCGCGAGGCGCGCGGAGAAAGGCGGCGGAAAACGAGGCGCTGGGCGCGGATCGAATTCGCAGTGCAATAATGGAGCAGCACCGGAGACGTGATTCCGGGCAAGCGCGATCCCCATGAACCTGCCGAACTCCATCACGATGAGCCGGATCGTCATGATCCCTCTCCTTCTCTGGATCCTGTCGGCGCACTTCCCGTGGCAAGGAAGCAACGGCGAGCAGGAGATTGCGGCATCCGTCCTGTTTGTGCTGGCGTCGATTACCGACGGCCTGGACGGCTACCTGGCGCGCAAACGCAGCCAGATTACGACCATGGGCATGTTGCTGGACCCGATTGCCGACAAGATTATGGTGACGGCCGCGCTGGTTACGCTGGTGGCTTACAACCCGCAGGTGGTGAAGGTGTGGATCGCCGTGGTTATCATCGGGCGAGAGTTTTTGGTGTCCGGACTGCGGTCGATTGCATCGTCAGAAGGTTTTACGATTGAGGCAAGTGACCTGGGTAAGCTGAAAACCGTTACGCAGATCGTGGCGATTGTCTCCGCCATTCTGGCCCATCACTGGATGCAGTGGGAGTTTGGTGTGCTGATTATTCCCGTGAAGTGGATTGCGATTGCAGCAATCTACTTTACCGTGCTGGTTTCAGTGATCTCGGCAGTAGATTACTTTGTGGGTTTCTGGAAGAAGATAGACCACGCATCAAAGGACCGGCGTAAATCGTTTGTGCTTTCGCGCCGGAAGCCCGTGAACGAGAGTTAATCGCAGGCTCCGGGATTTGTTGCGGCGCAGAGTCAAAGAGCCCCGGCGATGGCCGGGGCTCTTTGATTCTCTAGTGAATGCTGAATGCTTCAGGCGAGTGCCGGCTCGGGCATTTGCACCGTGGGTTCGGCCGCCGGCACAGCGGCAGAAGCCGCGGTTTGGGCATGGGCGCCACGGGTGAGGCGGTGGACGAAGTGATAAGGCGGCCAGGGGCCTGAAAGCTGCATCTGGCACTCACGCATCATGAGGCTGGTGGTGGTGAACTTGTTCTGATAGCGTTCGACATACTTGCGATCAATGAGGTGAGCGATGTCGAGTACCATCTTTCCGCTCTCGGTAAGGCGGCAGCTGACTTCTTCATCCAGAGGCAGGAAGAGGCGATGCATTTGAAAGCTGACCGCACGGGCACGCGTCTGGCGCTCGCGGGTGCGGGTCGCGTTCTCACGCAGGTTGCTCAGATATCCGCGGCCCACGCTCTCTGCAGGGAGTTGCCGCTCGATTTCCTTGGCGCAACAATCATCGACAAGAATCTTGAGGTGCATCTCGGTTTTGCCTCTCAGCTTGTCAATGTTGCCGAGGAACTGACGCTGATTGGAGCGGATGGACTTGCGGAGGCTCTCGTCGTCGTTGAAGACGGTTCCGAAGCGGAAGGGGAGCACCGTGGAATGCTGGAAACATTCGGCGATGACTCGGGCATGATCGACGCCGGATTTCTGGTTGAGGGTTTCTGCGGGGTTATGTTCGCTGACGATGACAGCGAGGTCGCATGCGGGGTAGAGGAAGACTTGGTTGCCGCTCACTCCGAGGGTAGATTCCATCGGAACAGGTTTACGATGACGGGCTAATTCTGGGAATGCTTGTTTTTCACCGATGCAGTAGGCATACCACGCCATGACGAGACACTCCGTGTACGCGCGCCGGTAAGCGCCGCTCGTTGGTGAAGCTCTGTGAACTTGGGAACAACTGCATTGAGTGCATGAGACGGGGACTTTGTAGGCAGACCCCGGTGAACTATGCCGAATACTAGCCCCACGGAAATACGACTGGCAATATCAGCCGTCACCTAGTTCGTAAATGGGTGCAATGTTCAGCAAACCTGTATTCATATAATGAACAAATAAATTGATTAAGTAAAAATGACTGCACAAAAGGTTATATTTGCTATCAATTCCGATGAATTGTGCCTGGACGAGACTGTGGGCCCGGGACACGCCGACTACGGAATGATGTGGCGGAACTCGAGATAAAACACGACATTGAGGATGATGGAGGCGGCGAGAAGAGCCAGGGCAATGAACGCAAAAACGTTGACCTTGCTGCCCACGGACTTGAGGTCGCCGAGCAATTCCTGCTGTTCCAGGGTGTTGCGGTCGGTGGCTTCGCGGACGGCCTGCAGATGGTCTTCGACACGCTTGAGGGAGGCATTCTGCTCCAGAACCTGGTCGCGAAGAGCCCTTTGCTGGACGCGGAGATCGGCGAGGCCTTCCTGGAGGGGCACGAGGTTAACCGGCGGCGGCGGCGGGGCTTGCGGGTGTTGCGGGGTAAGGACATTGGAGACGGCGGTGCCAATGTTTCCGTCAAGCAGAGGCAGCATCCGCTGCACGAACGGCAATGCCGCGCGGATCATGCTCGCGGCGCGCTCCATTCCGGTGCGTTGGTGATTGAGAGAGAGAGCCAACTTGTTGGGCGGGGCGGCGGCTGGAGGTGCAGCATTGGCAATCGGAGGACGCGGCCGGTATTCCTCACCAGGATCCGGCAGCGGCCGAGTGGACCCGTTCGCCTGCGAAGGGACGATGCTGGTCCGGTCCTGCAGGTTGCGGGGGGTAGGGGTCTGGGGGACCACTTCGTTGACGCCAAGATAGTTTGAGTCGCTCATAGAATCTTCAGTCTTCCACTATATAGGGGATTCTTGACTTCAGCTTCGATTTGATGCGGGAAAGAGGCGGGAATCGTTGTGAGCGTGCTGAGGGGGTGGGGATTCCGGCATTTAAAAGATGGAGGCGCGCGTGTTTTCGCCGGCGACTACGGTTACTCACCGCCCAGTTCTTCGCTTGCGTGCTCGCTTTCGGAGGCGATTTTGCGGATGCTGACGTGCTCGAAGCGCGCCCAGACGAGGCCGATTGGCGCGATGCCAAGGAAGGTGACGAGTAGAAGAGTGGCTGCACAGGCTGTGGCAGCCTCCGGTGCGGCTCCCAGGCCGACTAGAGTCGCTGCCACGGCGGCGATCTGCGTAAACCATCCGAGTACGGGAAGCTGGAAGACGCTGGCGCCGCCGCTGGCTGCGAGCAAAAGCATGCACTTGCCCAGCGTCATGGACGCCAGCGGCGGGCTGGCTACAAAGGCTCGGGCTATCTCCAGATAAGCCAGCGATATGAGCAGCCACATGCTCAGCGACAACCCGGCGATGACGCCGAATTCTGAAAAGGAACGCATGGTGTCAAGGCCGGACCGGAAGGTGCGGATCTTGTGTCCCGCGGCAAGACCCAGATTCTTTGATAAGAGGCCGAATGTGTGCTGAAAAAAGCTGGCAACGAGGCCACCGGCGAGGCGGACGGCAACGAGAAATAGTGCGCCTGCGACCGTGGAGGCCAGGAACGCATAGGCTGCTTTCTTCACGATTTCAGGATGGGGCAGGGAACCGGCGGGAGCAAGCAGAATGACGGACGAGAAGATAAGGACCATGGAGCCGGCATCGAATAGCCGCTCGACGACGTAGACGGCAATTTGCGTGCTGAGTTCGAGGCCAGTGCGCTTTGCCACGAGGTAGGGACGAACCAGATCCGCGACGCGGCCGATGAGCGCGACTGCGGTAAAGCCAATGACCTGCGTTCCCAGAAGCGAGAATAAAGGCACTTTCTTGTTGTGCTTCATGAGAAGCGCCCATCGAATGGCGCGAATGATGTAGCCGAGGTAGATGCAGGCGAGACCGATGCCAATACTGCGCCAGTTAGCCAATGCCAGTTGGGCGCGGAAGACGCCAAAGTTGAAGTGAATCCTGTCGCGTCCCCAATAGAGCAGTGCTGCGAGCGCCAGCAGCACCAGCAAAGCCAGAATCAGTTGTTTCTTTTTCAAGAACTCTCCGTTCGCGCCTCAGGTCTCTCAATAGTCTAAATTGCCTTGAGCGGTGATTGTTCGACAAGTGGACGGGCCATCAAGATGAAGATCAGGTGAGTTGGCAACCCCTGGCCTTTTTGTTTACTGGCGATGTTCGCAGCGGGTTGCTCGAGGGGATGCACTTGCAATCGATGTGGGAAAGGGGCAGCATGATTGCAGTTCAATGCGCAAATCCAAGGAAGTACCAATTACCCTGCTAGCGGCGCTGGCTTTGTCGACGACCGGTTGTGAACCGCCGCCGCATCATTGTGTCGATTCAACGGGACATCTTGCGCCGGAATCGTACTGCCAGAACCAGGCTACCGGGTATCAGTACGTCTACGGCGGCTCGAGCGGCGGCCATATTGGCGATGCGGTGATAGGGGCCAGCAGTTCTCCGGACGACGCGGGCGTATCGCGTGGTGGGTTCGGCCACGGCGATGGCGGCGAGGGCGGCCACGGAAGCGGAGGGGAGTGATGCGCCGGCACTCGATTGCTCCGAGACACAATTGGCAAGACGCAGTGGCGCGGCATGGCCTGACGTTTCACACACTTGCCGACGGCACGCCCTACTGGGACGAGTCGGCGTACTGGGAGTTTTCATCCGCTGAGGTTGACCGACTGGAGGCGGCGACGGCCGAGATTCAGAGACTCGCTCTGGTCGCCGGTGACCATATCCTCGACCACAACCGGCTGGAGGAGATGAGCATTCCCGCAACGGCAGCGGCGCGCATCCGCGAGACATGGAACTCTGAGCCGCCAGCGCTTTACGGCCGGCTCGACCTTGCTTACGACGGTCGCCAGATCAAGCTGCTGGAATATAACGCCGACACGCCGACCGGCCTCGTTGAAGCAGCCGTGATTCAGTGGTATTGGCTGGAGGAGTGCTTCCCTAAGGAGGACCAGTTCAACTCGCTGCATGAGAAGCTGGTGGCCAAGTGGAAGGATCTGATTCCGTATCTCAAGCAGCCGGTTTACTTCGGCCATGACGGCAGCGAAGAAGACGTGATGACGATCAACTACCTGCGGGATACGGCGCAGCAGGCCGGGCATCGCACGGAGGCGATTCCCATGCATTCGGTGGGATGGGAAGATGCGGAGGCGCGTTTCGTCGACCTGGAGCGGCGGCCCATCAGAGCTTCTTCAAGCTTTATCCGTGGGAGTGGCTGCTGGGCGAACGGTTCGGAGCGCACGCTCTGGAATCAATTGGCACGGTGAACTGGATGGAACCGATCTGGAAGATGATGTGGTCGAACAAGGCTCTGCTTGCAATTTTGTGGGAGCTGAACCCGAATCACGAATTGCTTTTGCCCGTATATCTTGACGGACCGCGGAGCATGAAAGACTACGTGCGTAAGCCACTGTTTGGACGCGAAGGCGCCGGCGTTACCGTCTTCCGCAACTGGGTGGCTGAAGAAGGCGACGGCGAGGAAGCGAAGTCAAAATCGGATACGGAGAAGGTTGTGTTTCAGAAGCTGGCATCGCTGGCGGTAGATGGCGCCAAAACCGCGGTGATCGGGAGCTGGCTGATTGATGGTGAGCCGTCAGGGATGGGGATTCGGGAGTCTTCAGGAATGATCACTACCAACACCAGCCGGTTCGTGCCACACCTGTTCCGATAAGCGCCGCCTATTGGGATGGCGCAGATGCCGAGGCGAGAGCGCGTTTGGCCAGCGCCTCGCGGGCGAGTACGCGGCGGTTGAACTCGTGAATCACACGCGCCACGTAGGCCTGAGTTTCGTGGTAGGGCGGGATGCCGTGATAACGATCGACGGCGAGCGGGCCGGCGTTGTAGGCCGCGAGGGCGAGGGCCATGTTGTCGTGGTAGCGGGTGAGGAGCGCGTCGAGATAGGCGGTGCCGCCACGGACATTCTGCTCCGGTTGAAAGCTGTCTGCGACGCCGAGTTCATTGGCGGTTCCGGGCATTAATTGCATGAGGCCGCGCGCTCCAGTGCGGCTGACGGCTCGGACGTTGCCGCCGCTTTCAGCCTTGACGACGCTGGCGAGCAGGTCTTCGTCCACATTGTGCGCGGTGCCGGCTTTGGGGAGGATCTCGTGCAGATCAGCGGGCGAGAGGGTTGCGGCAGGGTTGGACGCGGAGCGAAGAGATGAGGCCGCGGCAACCTGTGTTGCGGAATCGGGCTGAGGGAGCGGGTCTGCGATGAGGGCTACGTCCGCGATTTCTTCGGGCGCGAATTCGATGTAGTTGTCCACGCCGGCGGTGAGATAGAGGCGGACACGGCCATCGACCTGGGCATGGTGGTGGCATTGCACAGCGAAACCGTTGCGGAGGGTGACACTCTCTTCTGCTTGCGCTGAGGGCGCGAGGGCAGCGAGGAACGTCAGTGACGCTATCGTGATGGAGAGTTTTCCGCGCATTCGCAATTTCGCTTGTTCCATCTTATAGCTTCGTATCAATTCAGTGGTATGAGACGCGCGGCAGAGGCCTTTGCTATTGCCGCCTCGAGCACGACGGCGACACCGTCCTGATCGTTCGGGGGAGCCTGCTTCCAGCCGCGCATTTTGGCCATGGTGCGCAACTCGAGGGCGGCATTGCCCATCATGATGGCCTGGCCGGCCCACTCGAGCATGTCGATATCGTTCCAATTGTCGCCGATGGCCATGGTCTCTTTGCGATCGATGCCGAGACGAACTGCGAGGCGCTGAAGCGCCCAGCCTTTGGAGACGCCGGGTGGCAAGAGGTCGAGGATCGACAGGTCACGCGCAGGATACTCAGTGCGGACGCATTCGCAATAGGGATTCCATTCGCCGGCCTTGAGGGCTGCTTCGGCTTTGCGCATCATGGCCACGTTGCCAGTGACCATGCCCTGAATGGGGTCTTCACCGTCGGGCAGAGCGCTTTCGAGCGGGCTCACTACTTCAATCGCCTGGCGATTGGCTTCTACCCACAACGAGATGTGGCCCTTCGACAATTCCATGTTTTCCAGCACTAGCTCTCCCCGTCCGGGACGGTCAAAGGTGAAGACTACTGCGCCAAACTCTCTAAGGGTGCAGAGGCCGCGGGCTACGCGGGCTTGCAACTGGCAACGGTCAATGGATTCGCCACCGAGCGTGCGGGTGACTGCACCATTAGACGTGATGAGAGGCGTATCCGCTTGCAGGCCCAGGCCTTCGAGGAGCGGGACCGTGTAGTTGGTACGGCGGCCGGTGGCGATGGCAACGGTAATGCCCGCTTCCTGCGCGGCTTTTAGGGCCCTGGCGGTGCGCGGGGTGAGGACATGCGCGAAGGTGGGCAGGAGGGTTCCGTCCATGTCGATGGCCACCAGGCGAACAGGAGGGTGCATAGGTTGAGTGTACTGGGAAGGCAGTTGTCAGTTACCAGTTGTCAGCTGTCAGTTGCGGATTTCGATCGTGAAATGGCTGCTTAAAGGGTTGTTCTACATAGCCGAAAAGGCTGCTCATGTGGTTACAAACCATGCGAAAAGGCTGCTCAAGTGGTTGCATTTCGTTGAGACATGAACCTTGCGGGCAGCCTTTTCGATATGTTTCGATTGCAGAGAATTGAACTAAACGAGGTAAAGGGTTGTTTAGAATTAACCGCATTTTTGGAGAATGCGCTGATTTTGCATGAGTTAGCGGCTTAAGTTATTGATAATGATTGATTTATTTCGGTTTTGTTTTCTGTGCAATTGCAGTTAGTCTTGGGGGATGGAGACTGTATGCAGCCATTGCCATGCGGTGCTGGCGCCGGAGGTTGCGGCGGACTGGTGTCCGGCATGCGGCGGAGCGCTGATTGAGCGGGAGCCGCTGCCCGGGCTTGAGCCGACGGGCGTGCCGGCGGACGTGGATCATCGCGGGATTGTGCTGCCGCGGAGACATGCGCTGGGCGGGATTATTACGCCGCAGTAGACTGCGGCCCGAGAAGCCTAAGGCGCCGGTGGCGAGAGCGCAGGCGTTGCAGTGGGTTAAGACGCCGCCTCCTTCAGGCAGCAAGGCCGCCGAATGCGCCGCATGCCCGCAGATTCGCGAAGAGGTGCTTCATGCGGTCGATTGCCCAGAAGAGATTGACGGCGGGGGGCGGGTCGAGGCGAGGCGGGCGCGCCGCGGACGACCATGGTGATGATGACGTCGGCCACCTGCCGATAGGTGGTGGCAAGGACGTAGCTCGCCTCAAGGGGGAGCTTGGTTTGGTCGATGAAACTTACGCCGCCGGGGGTCCCGGTCAGGGTGGGAATCATGCTCTTTTAGTGTAAATGGGAGACTTCGCGAGCGTAGTCCCTCCACATCTTTGTTTGCTGTTGCTCCGCAATACTTGCCGGCACAAACTATATACAAGGAGGTGGTAGATGATAGATATTGCGGATGCAGTAAAGAGCCTATTCGATAGCTGGTATAAGGCCTTCACGTTCCTTGGCGCAGGCGTGCTGGTGGCGTCTCTCTTTTACCCCGTGCACGGCGTGACAAGTCAGCAGGCCCAGTTTCTGTCGTCCGGTGCGTTTCTGATTGGCTTGGGCGAATGGAAAAACCACAGGTGGTGCATTTCTTACTACCGCACCTGTCGAATAACAGAATTAGTCCGAATGCCCGATCGCGTCGGCGTCTTTTGCGACGTTGGAGGTTTTGTCTTGATTCTATGGGGGATCTGGCGGGTTGTCCACGGCTGACTCGGCCCCGCATTCGCACTCGTTTCACAAATTGTGGTGGTTTACAATTGCTGCCATCGAGACCTTGTTATCTTGAGGCGGTGATCGGCCACGTGCTTGGTCTCCAGGAATGGGATAACCGTATGTCGAAGACTATTTTGCTGATTCTTATGGCTGCGCAGGTCGCGTCGGCGCAGACCACTTGGAAGGGCCTGCGATTTGGCATGAGCGAAGCGGATGTCCGCAAAGAATACTCGGCATCATTAGAGAAGGAAACGACTGAAGATGGCGAATTTCAGCTTTCGGATGCAAATCAAGAACTGTTTGGTTCGCGGGCGATGGCGCTCTTCTTTTTTGATCGGAATGGAAAGTTGTCCCAGATTGAGTTATTTATGAAGGACCCTTTCGCGGACAAGGCTGGGACCGGGGCAACCGGTTCTTCGCTCGCGCTTATTTCGGAGATGCCCAAAAAGCTGATCGAAAAATACGGTGTGTCCGTCTCTCAGAAAGGAGAATGTGATCTCGCGGCAGAGGATATCTTTGAGAACCCGCCAACTAAGATATTCACTTGCGATAAGCTTTGGAGGTCTGACGGACAAACGATCGACATGTATTGGTCAGTTGGGAATCAGCGCGTTGCGTTCTTTGCGATCACGTACAAGCCATTGCCCAGTGACATTTAGAAGGGAGGTCGGCGTTGGACGGGTGACGAACCAAAAGCGCTCGATCCCCTCGCCAGCTTGGCTGGCACATCCTCATCGAACAGAACCCTCAAAGCTGGGCCTGAAGCTGATGCTCGTCGCGATATTTGATAATGGCCTTGATGACATCGAGAGCGACTTGTGGGTAGCAATCTTGCGTCTCGGCAATGGCTGCATCCGGCGATAATCCTTCGTCGCGAAACGCATCGTAGTTTCCGGTGACGGCATCGACTGGCAGGCGCGTGTTCTTGAGTACCGGCGCGCCGCTGACCTTGCCGGGGACGATTTCGACCAAGGGGAAGTCGGACCAATCGATGTTTGCCATCTTGTCACCCTCCTCCATCATAGCCCTTTTCTGTTTTGCCAATGGGGATTTGAACGTTGGACATTATGTTGAATGCGAGGACCCCCTGCGCGGGAGTTTTGAAAACCTTTTCATTTTATGCTGGACTCGGGTTCGGGTGGCTGCGTAGAGTGGTTTGGTTGCTCTGCGCGCAATGTAAGATTGCTTGTACCTGAAGGAGCCGTTCGTGTTGAATTTGACCTCGGTCGATTGGCTGATCATGCTGCTTTACTTCGTGTTTGTGCTGGGCATTGGGTTTGCCCTGAAGCGCTACATGAAGACGAG
>Ga0187859_10001929_pt1 | contig 13041 bp, 13 predicted proteins | sample June2016WEW_10_1_2_FD_133019 | JGI IMG/M metagenome (GOLD analysis project Ga0187859, IMG submission 133019) | Peatland microbial communities from SPRUCE experiment site at the Marcell Experimental Forest, Minnesota, USA - June2016WEW_10_10 | ecosystem: Environmental > Terrestrial > Soil >...
AATGTGCGGTTCTCGGTGGGGTGTTGGTAAACGCCCATATGGACGTTCAGGGACTTCTCAATGTTCGCCACGCTGCCCGTAACATCCAGGTTCAGGCGATTGCGGGAAGTCTTAACTACGGTTAAACCGTTTGCTTCGGCGAAACGAGTCAGGGTGTCGTAATCCGCCTGCGTCGGTCCGAATCGCTCGGTAAACTGCTCTACCGTGAGGAAGTGACGGTAAACCGGGCTGTAAGGATCATAGAGATCGCGAAGGAAATCTTCGAGCTCTGCCTGGTTGCGAAGGGGCAGAACGAGAACAAGGCGCATGGACTGGTTTGCGGGCAGTCTGCCAACGGACTTTGCTTCTCCGTTGATAACTACATCGCGTGTGTGACGTGTCAAAAGAGGTTGTGCCGCTGCCTGGGAAGCGACGGTTGCGGCTAACATGATTGCAACAATCGCGAGCAAGTACACACTGGTTTTTCGAATCACGATTTCTCCTTGGGAATTGGTCGGAATTTCCGTTGTAACAACCTGGGGGATTACGGGAATTACCGCTTGGAACCTCTGGGTTGGCATACTACTACGTTTTTTCTACTGCGAGTACAGCTAATTTGAAGTCTTTTTATATTAGAGACTTTCGTACACATTTTTTGACGATCGTCGAATCGAGCCAGCGGCGGGCACTTTGGCGAGATTGTGCCAGACGCTACGATATCGCGATAGTTGTAACAAAAGATGTTGCAAGAATCTTCACTCTATGGAATTTTGCGCGGCGGGGAGAGGCTTTTATGCAGCAGAGATAGACCTTCATCGCGTCCGCGCACGGGTCACGTATAATCGTCTTTCCGGCTCATGAGCTACACCGTTCTAGCGCGCAAGTACCGTCCGCAGAAATTCTCCGAGGTCATCGGACAAGAGCACGTCACCCGCACGCTGCAGAACGCCCTTGAACAGGGGCGCACGGCCCATGGCTACATCTTCAGCGGCCATCGCGGTATTGGGAAGACGACGGTAGCTCGAATTTTAGCCGCGGCGTTAAATTGCCGCTCATCCGATAAGCCGGTTGCCGAGCCCTGCGGTGTTTGCGAATCCTGCACCGAAATTCGCGCCGGTAATGCGGTGGATGTCATCGAGATCGACGCCGCCACCAATCGCGGCATAGATGAAATCCGCGAATTGCGTGAAGCTGCACGTTATCGTCCCGCCCGCGACCGCTTCAAAATTTATATTCTCGACGAAGCTCATCAGATTACCGACGCGGCTTTCAATGCGCTGCTGAAAACGCTCGAAGAGCCGCCCGATCATATCGTCTTTATGCTGGCGACCACACAGCCGGAAGATATTCCGCAGACCATTCGTTCGCGTTGCCAGCATTTTAGTTTCCGGGCGGTAAAGTTCGACGATATCGTGGGGCAATTGCGCGACCTCGTAGGGCGCGAAAAGATTGAGGCTGACGACGACGCGCTTGCCTTGCTGGCCGAAGCCGGCGATGGCTCCATGCGCGACGCTCTTTCGATTCTCGATCAGGCAATTGCCGGCTGTAGCGGAACTGTCACGGCCGATTCTGTCCGAAACCTGGTCGGCGCAGCGCCGGCGCACATTCTCGAAGAAGTGATGGTAGCCGTGGCGCAAGGCAGGAGCGATGAAGTGCTGCGCCAGGTCGATCATCTGATCAGCGAAGGACACAGCCCCACTCACTTTGCGCGGCAGATGGTGCGTTTTCTGCGCAATGCAACCGTGGGACAGATCGCCGGTAAAGACTCTTCCCTGCTGCAAATCTCGAGCGAAGAACGCGAGCGGGTCATGCGGGTCGCTGCATTGTTCGGTGAAGAAGACCTTACGCGGCATCTGCAAATCATGCTGCGCACTCACGGCGAATTGGGATACAAGCAGGAACAGCGCTTCCATTTGGAATTGGGTTTGCTGAAAATGGCGCACGCGCAACGTCTGCTGCCAATCGAGCAATTGCTCAGCGATGTAGCGGCGTCTTCAAACTTTTCAGGCGGTGCGGCAGGTATTCTCAGAACTCCCGCTCGACCATCGATCGTACCTTCCACTTCCGCGGATACTCGACGCACGGAAGCGGTCGCGCCCAGTCGCCCGAATTTTGTTTCTCCATTTGCCGCTGATTCGGCGCGCAAGGCCGGTCCACGGCAGGAATCTTCCGGCGAAACTGTTTCTTCCGTCGGCCCGCGTGCTATTGCCAACACATCTGCTCCGGTAGTGATGGGCGCGGCTGCGCCAGCAACTCTTAACGAGAGCATCCCTGTACCAGAAATCAATTCGCCCGCTGAACTACGACTCGAACCGGAAACACCCACGCAGCGCGAAGAAAAAACATCTTCATCTATCGATAGCCTCAAGGGTGCTGTCTTGCAGGCGCTGATGGATGGGAATCAACGCATCCTGGTCTCCATGCTCGAAGCCGGTGAGTGGTCGGTGGAAGCAAACGAAGTTATCGTCAAGATCTCAGAATCGCAGACGGTGCTTGATCTATCGTTCAGCGCGGAAGCTCGACGTCTGGCAATCGCTTCGGCAAGTGGTGTTCTTGGCCGCCCAGCTAAATTGAAGGTAGTACCAGGCGCCGTAGTTGCTGCCACAGAAAAACGAAATGGCGGAGGACCGCCACCTTCTGCAATCAATTCCGGAATTGGCGGTCGAGGCCGTGCTGAGCAGGATGCGGTGGTGCGCAGATTGCAAGACAAGTTCGGCGCGCAAATTCGCACAGTAATTGATTACAAGGAGAAACGGTAGAGAAACAGAGTCCGGCGTCCGAACGCTTAACTCTAGTCCGGAAGCCGGGAGCCGAGTTATGGGTGGATTCAATCTGCAAGAACTGATGTCGAAGGCTAAGTCGCAGTATGAGAACCTGCAAAAGAAAATGCAGGAAACCGTGGTTGAGGCCTCGTCCGGCGGGGGCACGGTGACCGCAAAGATGGATGGCCGCAAGCAACTGCTGAGTTTGCACATCGATCCGGAAGCTGTAAAGTCGGGCGATGTGGAGATGTTGCAGGATTTAGTTCTTGCCGCCGTTAACGAAGCTGCACGCCAAGTGGACGCTCAGATGCAATCGACGGTGGGTGGAATGCTGGGTGGTCTAAACATCGGTGGAATGTGATTGCTCCCTGAGCTGTAATGAATTGTAGACAACTACACCTCGTGCCATCCTGAGCGGAGCGAAGGACCTATGCACTCTCTCGCTATCGGCAAACTGCATCGGTTCTTCGCTTCGCTCAGAATGACAAAATTGCTGTTCCCTCGTCTTAGAACCGATCTTCCGGAAAGATATTAATGTCAAAATTCGCCGAACCCATGTCGCGCCTGATTGACGAACTGAAAAAGCTCCCGGGCGTGGGCACAAAGAGCGCACAGCGTCTCGCATTTCACATCCTGCGGTCGAGCGATGATGACGCCGAGGCTCTGGCCGCGGCCGTGCGCGACGTCAAAGCCAGCTTACGGCTATGTTCAGTGTGCAACAACATCACCGACGTCGATCCGTGTGTCTACTGCACCAGCGCAACGCGCAATCAGAAACTGGTATGCGTGCTTGAGGAGCCGACCAACATCGCGGCCATTGAAAAAACCAAGCATTTCAATGGCGTCTACCACGTTTTGCACGGAGCGATCTCGCCTTTGCACGGCATCGGACCAGAGCAGTTACGCATTGCAAATTTGCTCAGCCGCGTGGATGCGGGAAACGTGGATGAAGTGATCGTCGCCACCAATCCCACGGTCGAAGGTGAAGCTACGGCCACTTATCTCTCGCAGCAACTCAAACGCGCGGGCGTGAAAGTGACGCGCATCGCCATGGGCATTCCCGTCGGCAGCGACATCGAATATACGGATGAGATCACCATGCTGAAGGCGATGGAAGGACGGCGGGAGTTGTAGAGAGCCCCGTACTTAAGTCCGCAACTTTTGCGTTACCATTCTTAATTGGAATATCACGGCGTCACGTGGAATGCTGTTCCGGCCTCGGTCGAATTGCCTCCGCCCTTTGTAGTGCCGTAGAAACCTCCGGAGCTATCGGGAATCAATCCTGCGGCAGGAAATTCTCCGTCATACCCGCCCACAAATACGTGTAGGATGCTCTGCGTCCACGTTCCGCCGGAGGCCGGGGATAACTGGTAGACCAGTCCGCACCCGCAGTTGTTTTGGTTGTCGAACAGCGTGGTGCCGTACAGGTTTCCGGAAGTATCGAAGATCAACTGGCCTTGTGGTTCGTATCCGTTTGCGTAGTTGAACGTAAGGGTTTTCATTGGGAGTCCTCCGGATATTTCCAGGGTGAGGCGACAAACTATAGTGGCTTACCGCGAGTGTCAATCGAACGTTGCTGCATGCTTCCACTAAGATTTCAGCGGTAGTTTGGGTCCGCTAAGCCGAATCCGTTTAAGTCCAGCGGAACCACCTCAGCGCCAAAGCGAAAGAAATACCACCCCAGAGCAACATAATCAGGAGTCTCGGCCACTGATGGATGATCGGTGTGCCTTCCAGAATGCTGGCACGTAGAGCGTCATTGAGCGCGGTGAGCGGGAGCGCTTTGATCAAGGGCTGGATCACGGCCGGAAAGCGCTCGTAGGAGAAAAACACACCAGAAAAAATCCACATGGGCATCATGACAAGATTCATGAGGCCGCTTACGCTCTCAATTTTTTGTGCGCGGCTCGCGGTCAGCAGGCCCACACCGCCAAAGGTGAAGGCTCCGACGGTCCCGATAAACAAAATCGCCAGCACGGAACCCAATACCTTCATGTGAAATACCAGCACACCAAGCGTGAGTAAGAGTCCGATTTCAATAATCATCAGCACCAGGCGGCTCGACATGAGCGCGAGCAAAAAATCGCTGCGGCGCATTGGCGTACCGACGAAGCGTTTCAGAAGCTTGCGTTGCCGCATATCGACCAGCGCGAAGCCGATGCCCCACATTCCGGAGTTCATCAGGTTCATGCCCAACAATCCCGGAATCAGAAAGTCGATATAGCGCGAACCGGGCTCGGAAGAACTCACGGCATTGGTTGCCACAACATCTTTGCGGCCTGCCGCCGTTTGCAGCGCATTGTCCGTTTCAGCTTTTGCAAGGACACTTTCGGGCCGCGCAGGATCGTAAAGATATTGCACTTTACCGTTTCCATCCGGCTGGATGACAAGATCATATTTCCCCAGACGAAATCCTTTTCGCGCGGTCTCTTCATTCTGCACGTCGATTTTGAAAGACGCATGTTGCGGAGAATTCTGCAGCAAAACCTGCGCCTGCTGCGCACCGGATCCGGCTATGATCGCGACCGAAGAGGCATCCGCCGGTTTGTTGCGAAAGGCGATTCCCAACCCAGCCGCCAATAACAACGGAAAGACGAAGACCCAGAACACAACTTCCGGCTCGCGCTTCAACTCCAACATGCGCGCTACAAGAAGGTGACGGTATCCAGCCCAGCGCCCGTTGCGTTTGGGCGGCCGAGCCCGCGTAATGCGCTTCTCTCCAACCGGGATTTGTTCTGCAACGCTCATAGCGAACTATCTAGCCTCGGCTCCCATTTATTCAAGAACGCGAGCAGCGCCTCCGGAGTAAGGGAACGCGCGTCTTCAAACTCGCCATTCTTCTGGCTGAAAACAACTTTGCCGTCGCCCTCAAGCACGGCTAAAACTGGAATACCTTTATCCAGCGGCACATCGAACTGCCTGGCCACGTCGGCATTCTTTTTTCCGTCCCGGCCGAGATCGACGTGGACTACTTCGTAGCTGCTCATCACCGCAGCGAAATCGGGGCGATGCAGCGCCAGATCGAGCACATGGCAGTCGTAACACCAGTTGGCACCGAAGACCAGCAATATGCGCTGATGCTGCCTCAAGGCTTTTTCTTCCGCATCTTTTATTTCGGCGCGCGCATCCGCACCGTCCGGATAGATATTCCTGTTCATGTCCGAAGGCTGTTGCAGTTGCGGGGCATCGGTTCTTTCGGCGGCGGCCAACCGCCATCGCTCTCCCTGCTTTTGCCAGCCTTGCGCATCGGTGACATTGATGGTCTGCCCATTAGCAGTTTGCACTTCGGCTTTAAAGATGACGCTCTCGCCATTAGTCCGCTCTTTCAAGCGAACGATTTCGAGCTTTATGCTTTTGGCTTTCAGACCAAGCCAGAAATTGACATCGTCATCGGCTCCGGTAGTGACCCCATGTGCCTGCACTTGTGCCGGGGGATCGGTACTGTAGAGCGATTTCAATGCCACGGCATCGCCTGCAAGAACTGCCGCTTTCCATTGCTCGACCGGAGGAAAACCACCGGGCGCATTGGCTGCACCAGATTGAGCAAGAACACAGTTCCCGCCTGCCGTCATCGCTACCGCCACGAAACAAAACACCGAAATTTTAAATTTTCTCTTCACGCTCATCCCTTCCCCTTAGTCACTCTTCCCGCAAATGGCGGCCCGTAAGCCGGACAAAGACGTCTTCCAAACTTGCCTGGCGCGTGGTCAGATGTTGCAGCTGACTTCCCTGCTTACCCACCGCACTCAGCAGCGCCGGAATTGCCAAATGCGGCTCCTTCACGTTGAGCGCAATCATGCCGTCATCCTCGCGCACGGATTCCACGCTGGGCAGAGCGCGCCAAACTTCTTGCGCTGCGCCATCTGAATTCCCGCTTACCGCGAACTCAACTACGTGATGCCCGCCCAGCTTTTCGATTAAATCGGCCGGCGAGCCTTCGGCAATAATCTGACCGTGATCAACGATCGCGAGCCTGTCGCACAAACGTTCGGCTTCGTCCATGTAATGGGTGGTGAGCAAGACCGTACCGCCGGCGCGCTGAAATTCGCGAATGATGTCCCACAACTGGCGGCGGCTTTGCGGATCGAGTCCGGTCGTGGGTTCGTCCAAAAATAAAATTTTGGGATTGCAAACCAGCGCCGTGGCAACGGCCAACCGCTGTCTTTGTCCGCCGGAAAGTTTGCCCACCCACGCGTCCGCTTTTTCGGTGAGCTGCAATTGCTCGAGGACTTCGTCAGTTGAACGGGGTTCCCGATAGAAGCTGGCGAAGAGTTCAACCGTTTCCCGCACGCTGAGCTTCTCCGAGAGCCGCGTCTCCTGCAGCGATATGCCTAGCCACTCGCGCAGCTCGCGGGCGCTGTCACGCCAGGAGTGGCCGAGAATCGAAACCTCGCCTGACGTTGGCTCAAGCAAGCCTTCGAGGATTTCGATGGTCGTTGTCTTTCCTGCTCCGTTTGGGCCGAGCAGACCGAAGCATTCGCCGGCGTGAATCTCGAGATTTAAGCCGCGAACGGCTTCCACTTTGCCGTCGTAGGTCTTGCGTAGATCACGACATTGAACAGCAATAGCCACGCAGGCATTTTAACGTACCAAATCGTTGTCCCGGTTTTCGAAGCAATGTTTCTGCAAAATTTTGCTCTGTTAAAATTCGGCGTGCTCGAAGAGTAAGGCGGTGCAAAATGGCAAGCCGCTGAATGCTTAAAGTGTTCCCACCATATCGCCCGGCCCGGAAGGTTGGGGCAGATCGGGTGGTGGCATGGATGGAGCAGGGGTCGCTCCATTCGCCGGCTTTGGCACATCCTGCGAATCTTCTCCCGGACGTCTCAGGCTCGGCGCGTTCGTCGGATGCTCTTCCGGTTGCGTCTTTGCTTCCTTGGTCTTATCCGCTTCTTCTAGGATCACTTCTTTTTGCGTGCGCAGAATTTTTTGCCCATCTACCTTGATGGTTTCGACGCGGACGACTTCATCGCCCACGAAGCGCACAAAATCCACGTCCGCCGGCGACTCACCATAGATCCATTCTTCGTACATAGTTTCGCCGTCATGCTCGCGTACTTTCTTGGGAGGCTTGCCTTTGGCGTGCAGCACCATCTCCTGATTCATCCCCACCAGCACATGATGCGCCTGGATCGCCTCTTTCACCTTGGGAGGAACAGTATCCAGATACGCCTGCTCCTTATTGCGCGCATTAAAGTCGAATACCGGATAAAGCAAATTCCGCAGCTGCGCCGCGGTCATCTCTGGGACATATTTATCGAAATATAAATCCACATAGGAACCATGCGGATTGGTCTGGCCAGAGTCCGGACCGTTTGTCACCGGACCATTCGCACCGTAGATTTCCACGCGCTGATACCACTTTTGCCGGTGGATTGGACCGCCGTTAATCTCGAAACGAATGTGGTCATTCTTAATCTGCACCCATGAAATGTGCGCTGGATCGCCGGGCTTAATCGATGGCCCCCAAAGATTAAGCTGTTGTTGCAATTCTTCACCATTTGGGGTGATCACGCCGTCCCTCAATATCAGTCCCTTGGTGCCCATGGGAAATGTAAATCGCGAATAAACCAGCTGGGTTTCGAAGTCGCGGATAATTTCGTAGCGGGTCTGCCGATCCATGTGCGGGGCGTTCGTGGGAATGGGCTCTATGGATGTAATCGCGGCTGAATCCGATGTCTGCTTCGAAGGCGAAGCTTGGGCTTGGCTTGGAGAACTAATCTGACCACACAAAAGGGACGAGGCGGAAATACTTACGAAAGCAAGAAAGGGCAAATTCCGACGACACTGCATAAAGCACCCCACCCGGGCTGCAAATCATTATATGCGATGGAGGCAAGTGTCAAAGGGGTTGCCGCTATTAATGCCTTTGAGCTTACACGCTCTCGGGTGGACGCTTTTTATGCTGCTGGCACTTCTTCATGATGGCGCCGCGCAGGCGGGAGCGCAGATCTTCAGGCAGCTCGTAAAGCTGAGAGTCGCGGTAAATTTCGATGGTCTTTTTGGTTGTGTCGCAAACCACGTAGCAGTTGTGGCACCAGGAAAGGTGATTTTCCAACTCCACCTTGGTTGTTTCGTCGATCACGCCGTCCAAATAATTGGTCAGCTCGTGTAAAAATTCAGCGCATTTCACTGGTTGCCATCTCCACTCTCGCGTTTCTGAAAGAACCGTCCTAACCGTTCCCGAAGCTGCAAGCGCGCACGCAGCAACCTCGACTTCACCGCAGGCACGCTCAATTCCAGAGCGGCTGCGGTCTCCTCGGTCGAAAGTCCTTCCACATCCCTTAGTACGAACACCGTCCGAAAGCCCGGGGGAAGGCCTTGGATCGTTTTACTCAAAATCTCACGCAATTCCGCTTGCGTGTATTGCTGCTCTGGATTCGGACTCCAATCCGCGATCTCGCGCGGAAGCGAATCGTCTTCCGTTTTGATGTCTTCATCCAGCGATACGGTTCTTTCCGGTTTCTTGCGCCGCAACTTCATCAACGCTTCGTTGACGGCGATCCGTACCAGCCAGGTGTAAAACTTCGACTGCTCCTGGAACTTTGCCAGGTTGCTATAAGCTTTTAAAAACGCCTCTTGCACCACATCTTCCGCATCCTCGCGGTTCTGCGTGATGTGTTGCGCAATACGAAAGACGTTTCGGTCATACCGGCGAACCAACTCTTCAAAAGCCGAGTCGTCGCCTTCTTTCGCGGCCCGTACCAGCTTCAGCTCTTCACTGACAGGCTCTTCTAGTTTGTTTTGGATGGCTTCCATTGTTTGGACGATGCAGTATTTTGATGGCGATTACAAAAAATGCGGCACACCAAGGTAATGTTCATTCTACTTGGTATCAGGAGGGTTTGCCCAATCGCTTTGGACTTCAAGCCACTACGGTGTGATCTCGAACACCACCCCTCCTCCATACGCCCCACCTTCAACCGCAGTACCATACAGATTGCCGGCTGCATCGAAGATGAGGTTTGTATAGGGTGCGCTGCCCCCCTTACTTTGGGTACCGAAATTGTGTAGGACTGTTTCGCTCCAGCCTCCTTGCGGCTTGGGCGAGAGTTCGAAAACCATTCCGTTCCCATACGGAGCCTGAAATCCCGTTGTTGGCGTTGTGCCGTAAATGTTCCCCGCTTTATCGACAATCAATCCTTCCACGGGTTTGACAGCGTCTTCACCGTTCTCTCCAAACGAATGCAGAATTTTTTCCGTCCAATTTCCGCCGCCGGTATGGGTCAACTTGAAAACCGCGCCGCAGCCACGGTAGTACATCGTTTGACAAATAGCCTGATCGCCGCCGTACTCGGTGGTGCCATAGAGGTTGCCAGCAGCATCAAAAGCCAAACTGGCATAAGGATGATTCCCATCGGGTACGCCATAAAAACCGCCAGTAAAACTGTACAGTATCGCTTCTGTCCAGCTTCCACCCTCGACGGGCGTTAGCTCGAAAACAGCGCCGCAGAAAAAGCCCGCACTATCCCAGCAATTGCTGGCAGCGCCACCATCGAACGTAGTGCCATACAAATTGCCCGCGGAATCGGAGATCAGCCCGGCATAGGGGTATAGTCCATCGATCGTTTGGTCGTCATCCTCGAAAGAGTGCACCAACTTCCATGTCCAATTGCCCGTTGGGGAAGGTGACAACTCAAACACAGTTCCAAACTGAGTGCCAAATGCCGTGGTGCCATAAAGATTACCGGAAGCATCTGCGATTAGCCCTCCGTATGGGCTGTATCCCTGCGTCGTGCTACCGCCAAAAGCTAAAAGTACCTTCTCGGACCAATCACCGCCTGCTTTCGGCGAGACTTCAAATACAGTACCCTCATCGTAGGATCCACCCGACGGTGTCGTACCGTAAAGATTGTGAGCAGCGTCGATGAAAAGACTGGCTTGCGGGCTGTAAGCGTCTGTGCCATTCGGATTGAAGCTGTAGAGTATTTTCTCGGTCCAGTTGCCGCCGGTTACCGGTGATAGTTCAAATACCGTCCCGCCGTTGTACAGGCCACCATAACTCGTCGTGCCGAAAAGGTTTCCCGCATCGTCAAAAACCAATCCCGCAGCGGGAGCACAACCTCCGTTACCAGTGCAATTAAAGTTATGAAGAATTTTGTATTGCTGCGCGATAACGGGTGCATTCATGATCAACACGGCCCCTGCGACCATTAACGATGCTGTGGTCCATGCTCTTGAAAAAACCTTGCGATTCACGAGTATTTTCCTTTTACGAAGCGCCCGCTATTTCAACCATCGAGCAGGGCGCAATTATCGAACTCGATTATCCACCTCGGAAGAGCGAACATCCCATGCGCAATAGCGAGTGTCAAGATACTAATCTTGCAACCCTCGATCGAGCTTTGATAGAGAACACATTTGCGATAGAGTCAAAGCTACCGGATGACGCGGTCGAACACGTCCCGACGTACTCTGGGGCAGTCCCAAAAGTCCCGTATAATCAGTAGTTAGGCGGGTCTTTCCGGCTTCCGGTGAATGAAGCGGGGAGTATTCCTTGGGGAAAATGGCTTTTCAGCATGGCGGAAAAGAAAAACAAAAATCATAATGAGGGGCAAAGCGGCGAGACGGAAGAAGTCATAGCGGCGGCCGTGGCGCAAGCGCTGCACGAGCAGATTCCACAGTTGCAAGCGCAGATTGTGCAGCAGGTGCTGCGGGCACTGCCGGCTCAATCTTCCGCCGCTGAAGCTCAAGCTACGCCGCAAGAGAGCGCCAATGGCCTGGTACAAGCCGTCGCCAGCATCCATGCCGGATCTACACAAAAAGAAATTTTGCGGGCCTTGCTCGACGCTGGCAGCGAGCGCTGCTCCCGAATCGCGTTATTCGTGGTGAAGGCGGGAGCGGCTTCTGGATGGCAGTCTCGCGGTTTCGCGGATGAAAACGCAGTCAAAGATTTTCCGCTCGACCTTCATTCGGGACCGGTGGCTCATAGTTATCAGAATCGCGTAGCAACTCCCTGCAATATCGCCGAAATGGGGCCGGAGTTCGTGGAGCTGTTTGGCAAGCCGTCCAATGAGCAGATACTGATTCTGCCACTGGCGCTAAAAGACAAGGTCGCGGCGATTGTTTATGCCGATGGCGGTGATAGCGGGCAATTGGCTGCCGATGTTTTGGAATTGCTGGTGATTGCAACCAGCGCATGGCTGGAAGTAGTTTCGCTGCGAAAAACCGCTGCTCCTCGCGAAGATCAGGAAGCGCCGACTATAGTTGAGAGAAGCGTTCCGCCGGCGCAAACCGTTTCTTCCTTCTCCGATCCTTTTGCGTCCCACACACCCAAGCACGTTCCAGCAAAAGTTGTGGCTGATCCTGTACCTGCGGCTGAAATCGTGGAAGTCGCGTCGGCTCATGCCGCAAGCGCAGCCGCACCGGCCGTCGCGACCGATCCTCTGGCGGGACTTTCTCCGGAAGACGCCGATACTCATCGCAAGGCGCAGCGTTTTGCGCGCCTGCTGGTGGATGAGATCAAGCTTTACAATCAAGCCAAAGTTGCCGAAGGCCGCCGTAATAAGGATTTATACGACCGCTTGAAGGAAGACATCGACAAGAGCCGCGGGACATTCCAAAAGCGTTACGGCAGCACTGTGGCGGCGACTGCCGATTATTTTCAAAGCGAACTGGTGCGCAGCCTAGCCGAAGACGATTTATCGGTGATGGGCGCGAACTTTCATCGCTAGGGTTTAAGCAAACTTCTCTGGCAGTTGTGTCTCGCGAAAAGTAAAAGTGGTTCGTTCAGTCTCCAAGGTGTGGTGGATATTTAAAGCTGCGCTTCTCTCCAGCTTCTTTGGCGCTCTGCTGGCCTCGGCAGAAGCGCCGTTGCTTTTGCCTGCCGTTTCTCCAGCACAAACGGACACGTCTGTATCGAAGCCTGCTCAGGCAAGCACCGATAGTAACGACGCAACGAGCACCAAGAAACCCGCAACTCACAAGGCGGCCGCAAAAAAGTCTGCAGCGAATTCTTCCAAAGCCCATGCCTCCAATACAAAACGGCGAACGGTTTCTCCGCGCGTGCGGCGGTTGCGCCAGGCCTTTGTAGCATCAGCCACTTTGCGACCCATGGCGCAACAGCTTTTGCAGGATCGTTCGCTACCCGCCTACGCGGGAGTGCAAGTTTATGCGCGCGCTCACTCTAAAGAAGATGCGGGAGCGCTGGCCTGGCTAGTGCTGGGCTATGCGCACGTGCTGGATAAAGACTATGCCAAGGCGATCGATCCCTTGAGCCGCGCCAAGGTTCATGCTGGCGATCTTGGCGATTACGTCGCGTACTACCTTGGAGTCTCTTATCTGGAAACCGGACATACAGCCG
>Ga0187859_10001941_pt1 | contig 13021 bp, 8 predicted proteins | sample June2016WEW_10_1_2_FD_133019 | JGI IMG/M metagenome (GOLD analysis project Ga0187859, IMG submission 133019) | Peatland microbial communities from SPRUCE experiment site at the Marcell Experimental Forest, Minnesota, USA - June2016WEW_10_10 | ecosystem: Environmental > Terrestrial > Soil >...
CGACATCACCTCAAACATTCGCCGATAGTACGGGGACATCGCCGGCACGAAGAATCGCAGCGCACAAGCGATGATCCCAAAATGAAACGGGACGTCCACGCCCGTGAGAACGGCCCGCGATTGATTGTGACGGCGGCGCGCGCGCTCCAGGCCGCGGCACACCGCCGTGACCACGTCTTCCATGTTGTGGTCGTCGTTGATGTGCAGCTGCGGCGCGTACCGCACTTCAATGTAGCGGACGCCCTCGGCCAGATTGTCCTCGGCCAGCTCGAACGCGATGCGCTCCAGGCTCTCGGCGGTTTGCATCACCGCGCAGGTGTAGGCAAATCCTTTCAGGTAGTCGGGCAGGCTCGCGTACTTGTCCTTGAACACCAGCCGTCGCAATCCGTCTTCTGTGTACGATGGCAGCTTCACGCGGCATTCTTTTGCCAGGTCAATCAAGGTCGGGATACGCAGCGAACCGTCCAGATGCAAATGTAGGTCGGTCTTGGGGATGGCGCGCACAAACGCCGGCGAGATCGTCTCCTTCACAGGCAATACCTCCAGTCGCTCCAGGAACATCCACAATCTGGTTTGGGCTTGGTTTGATTCTTCACGTGGTTCAGTAATGAAAGCTGCTGTGGCCGATGAATTCCCGCAGGATCGAAGTCGGCGGCACCAGATGATCGGGAACGCTCAGGAAGCTGGACAGGAACTCCTGCAACCGGCGGGCCTCCGCGTATTGCCCGTGGTGCGGCTTGACCTCGGCCAGCAGCGGTTCGACCAGCGGCTTGAGTACCGCCAGTTCGTAGTCGAGCGCCGAGTTGAACGCGATGTCGGCCGCCTGTTGGTATGGGAAGATCCACGTCCGCTCCCCCTGCCGCACGCTGGGCCACATGCCCAACGTTTTCAGCGCCGAATTCCCCCGGTAATTGTTGTCGCGCACCAGCCGCCGTACCAACCGATTGTCCGTCGTGGATATCCGGTTGTTCGAATCCAGGTTCAATTGCGTCAGCGCGCTGATGTAGATCCGCAATTTGTGCGCCGGCGGCACCGATTCGGTCAGCCGCGGGTTCAGACCGTGAATGCCCTCGATCAACACGATCTGGCCCGGCTCGATCCGCAGCTTCTCGCCGCGATACTCCCGGCAGCCCTTCCCGAAATTAAACACCGGCAATTCCACCTCTTCGCCCTTGTCCAGCCGCATCAGGTGTTCGTTGAACAGCGGCAGGTCCACGGTGTCGATGCTCTCGAAATCCGGTTGGCCGTTTCGGTCCTGTGGCGTTTGCTCGCGGTTGACGAAGTAATTGTCCACGGAAATCGTCACGGGGCGCAGCCCGTCCACGCGCAACTGCACCGCCAGCCGCTTGGCAAACGTGGTCTTGCCCGACGACGAAGGCCCGGCAATCAGGCACCACTTGATCTGATCGCCCCGCTCGTGAATGTGGTCGGCAATCTTGGCGATCTTTTTCTCGTGGAACGCCTCGGCAATCTTGATGAAGTCGCCGATCTCCCGCGTCGCAATGATCTCGTTCAGCCGACCCACGGTGTTGACGCCCAGAACCCGCCCCCACTCCTTGTGCTCCTGGAAAATCTGGAATAGTTGCGGCTGCGGCTCGAATGCCGGCACCGTTTTCGGGTTCATCTGGTCGGGGATCTGCAGCACAAAACCCGGTGGATACAAAATGAGCTGGAATGCCCCCAGCACGCCGGTGGTCGCTGCCAGCGGACCGTGCGACAGATCCGAAAAGTTTTCGCACCACCACGTGGCGATCTTGGGCGGATTGCGGAACCGCAGCAGGTTGTATTTGTCCCACTGTTTCTCCTGTTCGAATCGCTGAACGGCCTCGGTGAACGCGATTTTGCGCAACTCGATCGGCACGTCGCGCTCCACGGTGGCCCGCATCTTCTCGTCGATGGCTTGCAACTGCTGCTCGCAGATGCCCGATTTGCCCGCCATGTCGAAACTGCAGAAAAATCCCGCTCCCAACGAGTGTTCCACCGCAAAATGAGCTTCGGGAAACACTTCCTTGACCGTCTTCGCCAGCAGAAAGCAAACGGAGCGCCGGTAGATCGGGAAGCCGTCCAGGTCGCCACGGGTCAGCAGCGTGAGCCGGGAATCGACCTCCAGTGGATACGTCAGAGAAACCGCATCGTTGTTGACTAATGCCCCCACGTATTCGAGGCTTTCCGGCGATTTCCGTTGGGGAAGAATATCGCGGACAATCGTTCCTGTCGGGCAGGGGATCTGTGCGCCGCTGTCCAACGTCACCGTAATGAGATTCAGATCCGTGCTCATCCCCGGCTCGTCTGGGTTGTTGCAAATCGTGGGAGTAATGTTCACTTTTTTGCCCAAAGTCGGAATTTTCTTTATACACTATTTTTCATTGACGAGAAATATCTTTTTATTTGCCGGCTTTCGGCAGGGCCCATCTTGGCACTGCCGCCGGGTGTTGTCGGGCGTGATGCCTGGCTCGCCCTGAGCGAAGTCGAAGGGTGTACGTATCCCGCCGTCCGGTCCGTCCGGTGTAGCCACGGCTCTATGAGCCGTGTCCCGTTTCCCCGCCGCCTGCCCCGAACCCTTTCGGGGTTGCCGCCATTTCCACACAGTATCCTTGCCTCCGGTAGGGCCGCGCTGCCGCGCGGCCATCTGTGAAAGCGCGCCTTATCGACACCTTTGTTCCGGGGCCTTGGGTTGTCCTGTAGCGGCGGTCTATGACCGCCGAAATGCCCGCCCCGAGCGCAGATTCGTCGTTTCCTCCTGAGCGCTCCTAGCCGACGCTCAGAAAGAACAATTCGCAGGCGGGTGGTAGTGTCAGGATGCGCTCCTTGCGGCGGGCACAGCAGTCACATCGCCATCCTACCGATCGGCGGATATCGACCTTGCGACATGCACGCGAATATCTTCTCGGTCGGATCGGCGGCAGGCGCGGCCATGCTCACCTCGCATATTGGACATTGAATGCCGCGACAATCAGTGAGATCACGCCAATGGAAATAAAAAACATCCGCTGGCCAAGGGTGCCCCTATGATCCACGGACCGCTTGCCGAATGTGCGCGTCGCCAGCTTGCAACCGAGAAATATCGCCGGCGTCGTGATCATCGCTTCGTACGTGATCAGACCCGTATGAAATCCCAACACGTCAAATACATGCTTGGCCAGTGGTTCGGCCTCCATCGCCGTGCCGCGCCCGATCGCCACCCAGGTCGTGGCAAAATCCAGGGCTCGCCCGAAAGCGCACACCGCTACCGCAGCGCTGATACCACTAATTCTCCCAAGCCACCTCTGTGACTTTATCTCCAACCCCATGCTACTACACCCTCTCCCACCCGCCTCAATATATACCACTAACTTCGGGCTCCGCGCAAGTGCCGGAGCCGTTACCGTCCCGCCCGGAGGAGCGTCACGGCTTGCTGCCCGCCTGCGGAAGGCATGGGAACGGCCACGTGGAACAATTTCGTTGGCGCAGCGTATTGAACCGGCAAGGGTTTCCCATCAGCCATCGAGCAACTGGGCGCGGCGTCAGCAAATCCCAGGAGATGGATCGATGCCTCGCCGGGCGCAGCCACTACGGTGACATTCAGGCTTGTCGCCGATTCGTGGATCTCGGCAATCCGTTGTTTTCCCGTGGAAGCGATCTTGTCCTCATCGCCGAGGAATCCGATCCCGGATGGGCCAATCGGCGCAACGATTGCCATGGCATATTGGCCCGCTGCCAGCGTCCCGCGATAACTCCCGCCCGCCGGCACCATCATCCCCTGCTTGCGTGTCACGTTATACGCATACGCCGCCGAGGCAACGCCAAACGATCGCGGCGCAAATCCCCAGGAGATGTCCGCGCCGCCGGGCTCCTTGCTCTTGCCCGGCGCGAATGCGAAAGCGTACAGCGTGCGATGATCGCCATGATCGGTGCGCGTCCACGCGGTGAACGCGCCCCGGTCGCCCGATGCCTCCCGCAAATAGGTTTCATCCGTCGGAACCATCGGCCGGTCGGGCTTGACCAGCACCCCATCGGCTCGCGCGGCCAGCCGAATGTTCTCGGGCACTTCCTTGCCCATCGCATCGCCGGTTCCAACCGCCCCTGCCGAAAGCGCGGCCACAACCATGTTGCCCGTCTCGCCGCTCTTGAACACGTCGCACCATGGCCAGATCCCCAGAGCCGCGGCGAGTTGGGATGTGTACAGGAAGGCCCGCCACTTGCCCGGCTCGAACCGATCTCCGCTGGTGCGGATGGTCACCAGATTGGAATACTTCGCGCCCTGCAGAAAATGTCGGGGCAACCCCATGCAGTACTGCATCGCCAAACCATGCCTGGCGCTGGCCGCAGCCATGCCGTCGGTAAACGCGTCGCCCACGCCCGGCACACGCGCCATGTCGCTGTTGAAATAGATCCGGTCCAGCCAATCCTGCTCGTAGCACACCACGCCATTGGCGGCCAGATAGGTCATTCGATCCTCCCAGTATGCCGGATCGATCGGCGCCACCCCGGAGAATTTGTACTGCTTCTGGTACGGGCTCTCGCGGTCCACCCACCGACCGTGCACCACCAACGGCAGCCCCAGTTCCTTCTGAAACGCGCCCAGACCCAGTGGGAACAAATCGGGGTCCGCCGTGTAATCCATCGTGCCGCCGTAGCGGTTCCACCGGCCCGCCGGCAACTCCGGCGCCTTCTTGGCCTTCCCCGGTCTGCCGTCCGGTTCGTTGGTCGATTTCTGATACCACCAACTGTCGAGTTGAAAATAGCCCGGCGCGATATGTTCCTCCCGATACCGTTGCGCCAACTTCAACAACGTCCCGCAATAACCCAGGCTCTGGTCATACTGGTAATAGTAATCCGCGCCGTTGTCCGTCCAGTAACCGAAATACTTCAGCGTCGGATCGGCGTCATACGCGGGGCGCTTCCTGCCGTGGAGATCGGTCAACACCCGCCCCCACTCCTCAAATGTCCTGCCGACACCGCGCCCCAGCACCAGCAGGCTCCGATGCGTCAGCGGCTTCGCCAACACGCCAATCTCGGGATTCAACCCGCTGGCGACCCGCGTCCGTCCGTCGCCCGACATCCGCGCCACCAGGAAGTTTGCTGCCGGCGAAATCACCGCTGTATTGGCCGTGTCGTCGAACAACAGCCACGGCGTTCCATTCTCTTCGAGATCGAAAACTGGCGGCGCGAAGTTCTTCTCGCTGTAGCTGAACCCGTGCAGCCCGGCCGGCAGCCCATCGAATGACGGGAACGCCGTGTCCGCTGCATTCGCTCCCGCAGGCTCGTCCACGGAAAACAGCACCGCCGGCCGGTCATCGTACCGACGGATGCTGCCCGCGAATTGTCCCCGCCAGCGAAACTTCAACTCCGCATACTCGCCGATGGCATCCCGACCCGATGCGTTGGTCGCCTCCTGGATCGGGTAGCCAATGCTTCCACGAAACGTCCAGCCCGGCTCGCGCCCGCGAACCAGATACTCGCCGTTCGTCTCCACCTGAACGCTGATCCCCTGCGGAGACTCCGGCACCATCACCGCCGCGCGGTTTTGGCGGACCGTCAGTACTGCCGCCAGGAGCGCCAGGCCTGCCGCCAACTTTAACCGGTTATTGCGCTGAACGTTCGTTGCTTTCACTCCCGTCGCCATGCCGCCAGTTTACCGAAACGCCACGTTGACATCAACCTGCTCGTGAGGCAGGCAATGTCCTGATTTGGTTTTTGGACGCGCTCCGTCCTGTCCATGAGGATGGTAGGGCCGCGCTGCCGCGCGGCCATGACAAACCGCGTCAAGAACCTGTCAAACCAGGGCAATTTTTTTCGTTTCCGCGCCCCGCAAAACCTATTGCACTCTCGGACGCGGCTGCTATATTCCTTGTGAAAATTTTCTCAAACCGGGTCGTTTGGGTCACAGCCAATAACGAGCATAGGATATGGCGTATTTCATTACCGAGACGTGCATCGGTTGCACTGTCTGCGAGTTGAAGTGTCCCGTTGACACTATCAGCGGCAAGCAGAAAGAGTTGTATGTCATTCATCCCGAAGGCTGTATCGACTGCGGGGTGTGTGCGATCTATTGTCCCGTGTCCTGCATCCAGGATCAGTACGGCAACCTCGTCACCCGCATCAAGCCCAGCCAGATCCCCAAGGCCAAAGTCATTGTGGACGATTGCACGGGCTGCGAGTTTTGCGTCGATATCTGCCCGTTCGACTGCATTTACATGAAGGAAGACCCGACCCATACTGGCGCGGGCCATTACAAGGTGGCCGAGGTCGTGGCCCAGGATTGCGTTGCCTGCCGGCTTTGCGAGATCGTTTGCGATAAAGACGCGATTATCGTGCCGAACGCCCCGACCCATCGCGCAGCCATGTTGCCGGGTCAACTGGAACGGCACTAGTTGCTTCCAATGAGCGACGCGAAGCAGACAGCGGAAACATTTTCCCCGACAGCAGCGTCCAGCATCCCGTCCGCGGGAATGGACGCGACGCAACGCGTCCCTGCCGGTGCGACGGAGCCGGCAGAAAAATCCACGCTGTCGACGCTGGCCGTCCAATTGGTGGTGATCCCGCTGGCGGTGGTGCTGTTCTGCGTGGCGCTGGCCGGCCTCTTCATCTGGCTGACGACCGAACGGAAGGGGTTGGACGATTATTTGAACGCGTTGCGGGCCAGTTCGGGCCAGCAACGTTCCCAGCAGGCGCAGTATCTGTTGAACTACATCCAGGATTCCAAACGCTGGCAGGGAATCTTTGATGTGACCGCCCAAATCAGCGCCGACCGCGACCGGTTTCTGGCAACCAATCCGCATGCGGTGGCCGACATTGTGCAGGTCTTTCAAGAATCGAAAGGCCAGGAACCGCGCACGCGGCGTTACCTGGCGCTGGTGCTCGGATTGTTGGGCGACCGCGCGGCGGTTACCGCGCTCCGGGATGGACTCAACGACGGCGACTCCGAGACGGTCAAAAATTGCGTGTGGGCCCTGGGGCGTCTCGGAGACGAAGATTCGGCCCTGTCCATCATCCAATTGACGCACAACGACGAGCCGTCTGTGCGGCTGATGGCGGTGTACGTCCTGGGGTCGATGAATACCCCGCAAGCCGACGGCGTGCTGCAGGCATCGCTGAACGACCCCGACGAATTGGTCAAATGGAACGCGGCATTCGGACTGGCCAACAAGGGCAGCGCTTCCGCCTGGGATGTGTTGACGAGGCTGCTTGACAAGGACTACGTCGACCGTGTTACAGCATTGATGCCGAGGGAAGGTCGTCCGCTGGAGGAGAACATTCAGCGGTACCGGATGGCAGCCGTGGCGTGTGTGGCAAAGCTGAATCCAACAAAAGCCCGGCCATTGCTGGAAAAAATGAGCGTTACCGAGCCGGATCTGCTGGTGCGGAATGCGGCGATCCAGCAACTCAACAAATTGAACCAGAACCGTCATGGCTGAACTGAAGATCGTTGGCACGGACACGCCCAAACGGGGTGAACCGCTGAGCGCGCGGGAAGAGGCGATTCGCCGCTTAAAGGAAAAGGGCATCCTCGACCCGGAAGGCAAACCCATGCCGCGCCGGCAGTTTTTCACGAGCCTGGCATTGGCCTGGGCGACGTTTGCGTTGGCGATGGGCGGCGGGCTGACCGCGCTGTTTGCCTTCATGATACCGCGCGTCGATTTCACCAGGATCGACGTGTTTAAAGTCGGTCCGCCGGACAACTTCCCCCCCAGCACGGTGGACGACTCCTTCAAAGCGGCGCACCGGTGCTGGATCGTGAACCACGAGCACAAGATCTTCTGCATCCAATCGGTCTGCACCCACCTCGGCTGCACGCCCAACTGGATGGATAGCGAACACAAGTTCAAATGCCCGTGTCATGGAAGCGGCTACACGATTGATGGCATCAACTTCGAAGGCCCTGCCCCGTTTCCAATGCGCCGCTACGAAGTCTCACTGGCTGACGACGGCCAGATCGTGGTGAACGAGGGACGGTTGTTTTTCTGGGAGAAGGGCGAATTCGACGATCCCCGGGCCTTTATTGCTGTTTGAGGAACTAACACGGATGAAACCGATAAAACTGTCAAAAGCAGAACAAACCCTCGCACCATCTTTTACCGCTTTTAACGTCTTTAACGGTTGTACCGGTTTTAACGCCTTTCACGGTTTTAACGTCTTTACCGGTCTTACCGGTTTTCACGCTTTTAACGCTTTTACCGGTTCTAACGGTTTTAACGCTCCTAACGGTCTTTTCTATGCTGGATAAACTGAAAACCTCGGTTCTGGATTCGCAGATCAAGAAATCCATCTTTCGCGTCGGGATTCCCAACACCGATCGCAAACGCGTGCTGATCGTGCTGGGCAACGTATTCCTGCATTTGCACCCGACCAAGGTCCGCAGCAGCGGCGTGAAACTGCGGTACACGTGGTGCGCGGGCGGGTTGAGTTTCTTCCTGTTCCTGGTGCTGACCCTGACGGGTGTGCTGTTGATGTTCTACTACCGGCCGACCGTGGAAGGCGCGTACGTGGACATGCTCGACATTCGTTCCCAGGTGCCGTTTGGCATCATGCGCGAGCTGCACCGCTGGAGCGCCCATGCCATGGTGATCATGGTCATGGTCCACATGTTTCGCGTGTTCATGACCGGCAGCTACAAGCCGCCCCGCGAATTCAACTGGTGCATCGGCGTGCTCCTGTTGGTGCTGACCTTCCTGTTGTCGTTCACAGGCTACCTGCTGCCGTGGGACCAACTGGCGATCTGGGCCATCACAGTCGGCTCGAACATGGCCAAGGCCACGCCGTTTGTCGGCGCCGGCGGACCATTCGCCGACTTCCTGCAGATCGGCGGCGTGCCGCTGGTGCATCCGGGCGACGACGCGCGCTTTTTCCTCATTGGCGCCAAGGAACTCGGCGGGACAACCTTGTTGCGATTTTACGTGCTGCATTGCATCGGCATCCCGCTGATCGCCGCGGTGCTGATGGCAGTTCATTTCTGGCGGATTCGCAAGGACGGGGGCATTTCCGGGCCGCTCTAGGCCCTCAGACGGGAACGCGCAGAGTCCTCTCATGGAACAAACAGTGGCAAGTCAGAGCGCTTTGTTCGAGGCATTCAAACGGCTGGTCGATGTCCTGGCCAGTCCGAAGCTGAGCTTTATTCTGGCAACGGGCGGCTTGCTGCTGCTGCTGCGGTTTCGCCGGCGCGTGTTCAACTGGTGGATCGGCGCCCTGGTGATTGTCATCGAGGCCGGCGCGGTCATTTGGGGCATGCGGGACCCGAATTTTCACCTGATTGTCGGCAAACCGGACAACGTGCCGATCACGGCGATGCTGTTCGTCTCCACGCTGGTGCTGTGGCTGGCGATGGTACAAGCCGTCAACAACGACCGTCGCGCCGGCCAGAAGCTGCCGCCAGACGAAAAGGAGAGTTCCCACCAAAAGACGTGGGTCTGGCCCGACCTGCTGTACATCGAATTCATCGCGCTGATCATCTGCTCGTTCGTGCTGATTTTTTGGGCGATCTACCTTCGCGCGCCGCTCGAACAACCCGCCAACCCGGCCGCCACGCCGAACCCGTCGAAAGCGCCCTGGTACTTCCTCGGCCTCCAGGAGATGCTGGTCTACTACGACCCGTGGTACGCCGGCGTGGTGTTGCCCACCATCATCATTGTCGGGCTGATGGCGATCCCGTACATCGACCTCAATCCGAAGGGGAACGGGTACTTCACGTTCGCCGAGCGCAAGTTTTCCATCGGCATATTCCTGTTCGGCTACCTGGCGTTGTGGGTCTTCATGATCATTACCGGCACGTTCCTGCGCGGCCCGGGCTGGAACTTCTTCGGGCCGTTCGAGTACTGGGACCCGCACAAGGTCGTCGCCCTGAACAACGTGAATCTCTCCGATTACGTGTGGGTGGAATGGTTCCCGTGGATTTACCAAAAGACGCACATCGAATGGTTCAACCAGGGGCTCCCGAACGTGGTCAACAAGATCCCTCAGTTGATTCCGCCCGAGTGGACGTCGATCCACCTGTTTCTGATCGAGGTCGGACACGCGTGCAAGCGCGAGTTCGCCGGTATCCTGTTCCTGGCGTTTTACTTTCTGGCCATGCCCGGCCTGCTGGCGAAAACCGTGCTGAAGAGGTTTTACGCCTCGATGGATTTCGCCCGCTACAGCGTGCTGGTGCTGCTGTTTCTCACCATGTTCACGCTGCCGCTGAAAATGGTCCTGCGCTGGACGATCAACCTGAAATATTTCGTCGACACCCCGTGGATAAAGTTTTGAGCCGATGAGAAACCAGCCCGAGACCGTCCACGAATATAATATCCCGCGCTTGCACTGGTGGTTTTTGATCACCGGCTTCGTGTTTCTGGTGTCGCTGGTATTGATGGTTTGGGTGGATTACTCCGGCGGATACATTTCCTGGCTCGCGCTGCGCGGGGATCGGACGTGGAAGAATTACCAGCGCAAGTTTTACAACATCGAGAAGCAGCGTCTGGCCTATGACGCGCAGGCCGCCGAAGCGAAGGCCAACGAAGCGGGCCTGGGCCGGTTGGAAGATCAACTGAAGAAGACGCGCGAAGAGTTGGCATCCAAAAAGTCCGAGGAAGCCAGGCTGCAGGCCGATGCCGAACAAATGCGCGTGGACGACGCCGAGATCACCCGGGAATTCACGATGCAAAAGGCGGTCCGCGACCAGTACCGATCCTCCTACGAAGAGGCGCTGGAGCGCAGCGATCTGAACAAGAACACGCCGGAAGTCAAGGATTGGACGGACAAGACCGAAGCGCAGAACAAGCTGGTCAACACGCTCGATCTGCAAAAGCAGGGGGCCGACGCCAGGCTCCAGCAAGCCAAGGACAAACTGACGGCCCTCATCGGCCATGAAGAGGATCTCCAGCGCAGCATCAAGCATTTTGAAGACAACATCGGTCTGGTGACGAAACGGCTCGATCAGTTGCGCAGCACGCTGGTCCAGGACGTTGTGAACGCTCCCGTCCTGGAGTTTGCCTCGCCGACCTACAAGGTCGAGCAGATCGTCGCCGATAACCACCACGTCGATGTGAATTTCGCCACGGTCCCGCGCGTGGATCGGTGCACCACCTGCCACAAGGGAATCGACCGCAAAGATCCGACGGCGGACGAGCTGACGTTCCGCGCCAGGTACAAGATCGGCTCGGTGGAATGGTCGAAGCAGCCCGAACCGCTGCGCAATCATCCCCATCTCGACCTGTTCGTGGGCGATACCTCGCCGCATCCGCTGAGCAAGTACGGCTGCACGACGTGTCACTGGGGCTGGGACCGTGAGACCACGTTTTCGCGCGCCGGTCATACGCCCGATGCCGAAGAGAAGCAGCCCTATGCGTATGACTCTTCCGCGGGATTGTGGAGTCGCACGGGTAGGGCTGCGCTGCCGCCGGGTAGGGCCGCGCTGCCGCGCGGCCAGAATCCGGAGGATGATGACGTCGACAAGGCGCAACCCGCGTCACTCGAGAAGACCAACGCTGTGGAAATGACCCAGCGCGACGCCTGGCAGAAGAATTATCACTGGGAAGAGGAGGAGTTTTTGCTGCAGCCGATGCGGGCGGCGAAGTACGTGCAGGCCAGTTGCCTCAAATGCCACAGCGATCAGACCAATCTCAAGGGCGGCGAACAACTCGATCACGGCCGCCGGCTCATCGAGCAGCTTGGCTGCTGGTCGTGCCACAAGATGCGGCAGATGGAGACCTACACCACGCATCCGGTGGCCGCCGGTGAGGATTTCGACAGCATTTGCAAGTTTTACGACGTCAATCCCGACGACGTGCGGCGGCTGAATGGATTCCCGCAGGAGGTCTCGCTGACGGTTGGGCAGGACGTCAGCATCCCGATCCGAACGCTCCGCAAGCCGGGCCCGAGCCTGTTCAAAGTTGCCGGCAAAACGAACAAGGACTGGGTGCGGAAATGGCTGGCCAATCCCGTCGCCTTCCGCCCGAATACGTACATGCCGCGGTTCTGGGGCCTGAGCAATAACGCGGGCACACCGGATCGCAATGCCATCGAGATCAACGCCATTGCGGAGTTTTTGTTTGCCGTGAGCGACCAGCCGCAGTATCCGGCGCCGCCCGCCCGGGGCGATCCCCAGAACGGCAAAAAGCTCGTCGCCCGGATCGGCTGCTTGGGCTGCCATGTCATCGACGAGAAACTCATGGACATCAAGCCGCCGGCCTCCCTCAAGCAATACATGGACGTCTGGCAATACCGGCGGCTGCGTTCACAGGGCCCGCAGTTGGCCGGCATCGGCACCAAGGCGGACGCGAACTGGATTTACGCGTGGCTGAAGGACCCGAAGCAATACAATCCGCGCACCAAAATGCCCAACCTGCGCCTCAGCGATGCGGAGGCCGCGGACATTGCCGCCTGGCTTTCGACGTTGCACAACGACCAGACCGATCGGGAAACGGTCACTGAGACCAAGCCGGACAAGCTCGACAGCGAGACGATCGAGTATCTGAAGGTCACCTTGCCCGACGCCGAGGCGCAACAGAAGATCAACGATCTCAACGACCTGATCGAGATGTATTTCGTCGATGAACCCACGATGGCCTATTACCAGGACCCCGCGCGGATGGCGCGCGACGAGGCGCAGCTTGCGGAATTGCAGAAGGAATATCAGGACACCTTCGATGATGCGATCGACCGCAAAGCCAAAAAGCTGGCCGCCGAACTCGACGCGGTGAAAGCCAAAATGGCCGCCGCGAAGCTTCGGGTGGCGGCGATGCCCGCGCTGGAGAAGAAGAACTTGTTCCTGGGCAGCCGGTTGATCGCCCGGTACGGATGCTTTGCCTGCCACGACATACATGGCTTCGAGAACGCCAAACCGATCGGCACCGAGCTGAGCGAATGGGGCAGCAAGCCGGTCGACAAGCTGGATTTCGGGTTGTTGGACATCGAAAAGGACCGCATCGCCTGGCTGAAACAGAAGTTGCACGACCCGCGGTCATTCGACATGGACCGCCTGGGCGTCACGCGGGCCCCGCAGGAATTGCTGAAGATGTCCAAGTTCAATCTGACGGACGACCAGATTGACCAGATCGTCACCGTC
>Ga0187859_10001950_pt1 | contig 12998 bp, 11 predicted proteins | sample June2016WEW_10_1_2_FD_133019 | JGI IMG/M metagenome (GOLD analysis project Ga0187859, IMG submission 133019) | Peatland microbial communities from SPRUCE experiment site at the Marcell Experimental Forest, Minnesota, USA - June2016WEW_10_10 | ecosystem: Environmental > Terrestrial > Soil >...
AGCTCGGCGCGGCCGACGGGCAGCAGCTCCACCTTGACATCTACCCGGTCGAGCAGCGGGCCGGAAAGGCGCCCAAGGTAGCGGCGCTTGGTCGCCGGGCTGCACGAGCACGGGGACCGTGGCGACGCCGCCGCCTTGGCGCACGGGCACGGGTTGGCCGCCAGCACGAGGGTGAACCTGGCCGGGAAGCGGGCCGTGTTGCCGCACCGGGCGATCACTACCTCGCCCGATTCGAGGGGCTGCCGCAGCGCGTCCAGCACGTCACGGCCGAACTCAGGCGCCTCGTCCAGAAACAGGACGCCACGGTGGGCGAGGGACGCGGCACCAGGATGGATCACGCCAGTGCCGCCGCCGACGATGGCCGCCTTCGACGCGGTGTGGTGCGGCCCGCAGAAGGGCGGGTCGGTCATCAGCGGCCGCCCGGCCGGCAGCGTGCCCGCGACCGAGTGAATCGACGTCACCTCGAGCGCCGCGTCGGTCCCCAGCCTCGGCAGAATCGTGGGCAACCGCTCGGCGAGCATCGTCTTCCCGGCCCCCGGCGGCCCGAGCAGGGACAGGTGATGGCCGCCGGCGGCACAGATCTCGGCCGCCCGCCTCGCGACCGGCTGGCCCAGCACGTCGGAAAGATCCGCCGCCGGGGCGAACGCAACAGCCGCTTTCCCTGGCCGGGCCCGGCGGATCACGGCCGGGCCGGGCGCGGCGGCACCGGGCAGCGTGCTGATGGTCCCGCCGGCCAGCTCGTCGACGGCCGGGCCATCGCCAGGAGGCTCACCGCGCAGCCACGTCAGCAGGGCCGCCAGGGTCGGGACCGACAGGACGCGCAGGCCCGGGACGAGGGCAGCCTCCTGCGCGTTGGCCCGGGCCACCACAACGTCATGGAAACCGGCCGCGGCGGCCGCGACCGCGGCGGGCAGCACCCCGCGTACCGGTCGGAGCTGGCCGTCGAGGCCGAGCTCACCGAGGAACATCATCTGGGCCAGCCCGGCCGCCGTGAACACACCGGCGGCCGCCAGCAAAGCGATCGCGATGGCCAGATCGAAGCCGCTGCCCTGCTTGGGCAGGCTGGCCGGGGACAGGCCCACCGTGATGCGGCGCTGCGGCCACTGCTCGCCGCTGTTGAGGATCGCCGAGCGGATCCGGTCCCGGGCCTCCCGCAGCGCGGTGTCGGGCAGGCCAACCAGGATGATGCCCACCAGCCCGTTGGCGATGTCGGCTTCGACCTCCACGAGATGACCGGCCACGCCGACGAGGGCGACCGAATGCGTCCGGGCCAGCGCCACCTAGCCCACCCCCCGCACGTGCTCGATGGTGAAACCGCCCGATGCGGCGCGCGTGACGCCCACGATGTCGATCCGCACCTGGTCGAAGTGCACCCCGTGAGCGGTCAGCCAGCGCACCGCGAGCCGTCGCAGCCGGTTGCGCTTTAGGCGGCTGACCGATTCCAGCGGCGTCCCGTAGCGGGTGCCGGACCGGGTCTTGACCTCGCAGACGACAAACGTGTGACGGTCCACGGCCACGATGTCGATCTCACCGTCGGCACAGCGCCAGTTCCGCTCGAGGATCCGGAAGCCTTCGGCCTCCAGGTAATCGGCCGCGGCCTGCTCGCCGCTGCGGCCGAGGACATCCTTGGCCCGCATGGTCACCACCTCCGGTTACGACGATCGCCGGAGGTGGCGGGACGAGGACAGGGCGGCAGGATCGCTGTGGGTAACCAGCGGCAGGCCCGGGATGTTGTGGAGGGAACGGCCGAAATGTCGGTGGGCCGTGGTCCGATAATTGCGGATCAGTGGCTCGTCCCGTTCGGGCCAGTGTCCGGGCCGCCGGTTTCAGGGCCGCCGGCATCGGGGCCACCTGGGGCACCTGGGGCACCTGGGGCACCTGGGGCACCTGGGGCACCAGTATCCGGGACTCAGCCTCAGGGCCCCCGGCATCAGGCGCCTCAGTACCCGGGCCCCAGTATCAGGCCCCGGAGGCGCGTCGGCTGTGCGCTGAGGAAGCCTTCGATCCGGTGATGGTCCCTACGGTGCAGGGTATGAACGTGACGGTCATGCCCACTGATCCGGCGGCAGAGACGTGGCCGGGCGGCGATGTCCCACAGGCCGTTGCTGGCCCGGACGGGCCCAGGTCAGCAGCTCCTAGGCCGAGAAGCCGGGCTTGTCTTCGGGGAGCTCGAGGTCGCTCTTGGCGAGCTCCTCGATGTTGACGTCCTTGAAGGTCACGACGCGGACGTTCTTGACGAACCGGGCGGGACGGTACATGTCCCAGACCCAGGCGTCCCGCATGACGACTTCGAAGAAGACCTCGCCGTTGTCGGAGTTGCGTACGTTCAGCTCGACCTCGTTGGTGAGGTAGAACCGGCGCTCGGTCTCGACCACGTGGCTGAACAGGCCGACGACATCGCGGTACTCACGGTAAAGCTGCAGCTCCATCTCGGCTTCGTACTTCTCGAGATCCTCTGCGCTCATGCCTACCCCTCCGATCGCCGGTTGAAGGCGCTTGCCAGCTGCCCGCTCATCCGGGTGCCCCGTCCCGCGGACCCGCCCAGCCGAGCCTGTAGCGGGTCAGCGCGCCGAACTGAGCCATGGGCCCATTCTCCTCTCCCCGCGCAGGTGGCGATGCCCCCAATTTATTCTCCGCCTCCTGGCGCGTCAGCCCACACCGGGATGGCCCGGCTGGCTTCAGCGGCGGCTGCCTCTTCTGCCACGAGGTCTGCCCACGCATCAGGGGTTTCAGTACCGTTGCCCAGGGCCAGTTTGCCCAGGGCCAGTTCTCCGGCTGGGCCAGAAGCCGGGGCGGCGGCCACGCCGGGCAGGTCATCGTCGGCGGACGGGACGGCCACGCCGGGCAGGTCATCGTCGGCGGACGGGACGGCCTCCAGATCCGCAGCCTCACCCTGCCAGCCCGTGGCCCAGCGCCGGTTCGCCTGTAGCACGTTGGTGTACGAATACCGGTGCTCCGGGCACGGGCCCCAGGCACACAGCGCGGTCATGTGCTCGGGGGTCGAATACCCCTTGTGCCGGGCGAAGCCGTAGGCGGGATAGGACCCGTCGAGCGCGACCATCATCCGGTCCCTGGTCACCTTGGCCACCACCGAGGCGGCCGCGACCGACGCCGTGACCTGATCACCCTTCCACACCGCCAGGGCGGGCGTGCCCAGCCCGCGCACCGGAAAGCCGTCGGTCAGGACGTAGCCCGGACGGCGGCGCAGCCCCGCCAGCGCGCGGCGCATGCCCTCCACGTTGCACACGTGCAGGCCCAGTGCGTCGACCTCCTGGGGCGGGATGGTGACCACGTGCCAGTCAAGCGCCCACCGCAGGACGCCGCCGTAGATGGTCTCCCGCTCCTCCGGCGTCAGCAGCTTGGAATCGGCCAGGCCCGGTATCCGCCGGATCGTGGCGCAGTCCAGGACGACAGCCGCCACCACGAGCGGACCGGCACAGGCCCCCCGGCCCGCCTCGTCGATCCCGGCGACCGGCGAAAGGCCCGCGCGGGCCAGCACGTTCTCGTAGGCGGCCAGCCCGGCGTTGCGCCTGGGCGTATGACCGGAGTGCCGCCATCTGGCCCGTTCCGGGCTGACGACGGGCTTAGCAGAGGGGCGGAACATGACATTCGAAAGATTACGCCAGATGCCGGCGTCCGGCCGGCTTACCGGTACGGCGGCCGGAACTCGCCACCTAACGGCGAACGCGGCGCCGGGCCACGGTCCGAAGCTTGCGCTGCAGCAGCGTCACCGGTACCGCCCCCACGAAGCCGAGCGCAAGCGGGGCCACGGGCGACGACGGGCTGACGGGGGCGCCCGCAGCCGCGTCCTGCGCCGGCTTCCCGGATGCGGGTGCCTGGCCTGCGGCGGAGTTCAGCGCCTTCTGCTCAAAGGTCGACGGGATCGACAGAATGGACCACTGGCTGAGCGGCCAGATCACCACGAAGGCCCGGCCGACTACGGCGCTTTCCGGTACGGAGCCACCGCCCGGGTAGTAACGGTGACCGCGGGAGTCCCAGGACACGTCACGGTGGTCGCCCATGACCCACAGGCTGCCGGCCGGGACGGTGATGCTGAACCGTTGCTCCGAGGGCGGGTTACCCGGGTACAGGTAGGACTTCTCGTTCAGCGGCACGCCGTTCACGGTGACCCGGCCCTGCGCGTCGCAGCAGGCGACGTGGTCGCCGGGCAGGCCGATCACGCGCTTGATGTAGTCGTTCTGGTTCTTCGCGAAGCCGAACATGGAGGCGACGCTTTCGCCGAACCGGGCGAAGAAGTTGCTGCTCGCCGGCGGGGTACCGGGATTCCACGAGCCGTCCCCGCTGAACACCGCGATGTCGCCGCGGTGAATGCTGCGGGTGTCATAGACGATCTTGTTGACCAGCACGCGGTCGCTGATGGCGAGCGTGTTCTGCATCGAGCCGGACGGGATGAAGAACGCCTGGATGAAGTAGGTCTTGATGATCAGGGTGAGGATCAGGGCCACGATGATCAGAACGGGCAGTTCCTTCCAGAACGACCTGCTCTTCTTCGGGGTGCCCTTGGCGGAGCGCTTGCCCGGGGCCTTGCGGCCACCGGGAGCACTCGCGTCCGTCTCGTTCCCCTCGCCCGCCGCGCTGGCATCAGCCGGGCCGGGTGGCGTGCTCGCTAGCGGCCCCGAGGATGACGCCCCGTCGGCAGACGCTTGTATAGCGCCGCCGGGATCCTGCGGGCCGGTCCCGTTCATGCTCATGCCTCCCGCGTCCCCGGTCCCCGATCCGGCCCGCTGTCCGTCGGGCGCCTGTCCCGGCCTGTCGCGTGCTGGCGTCAGGGACTGGTCGCCGAGGCCGTCTCCCTCGTCGGTCATTGCCTTGAGCTTAGCGGCATCTGACGGTAACGAAAGCGATAACAATCCTCACTCTGGATAACCTCGGGCAGGCCAAGAGGCTCCTTTGGACCCAAAATCGGCCCGAGTGCGATGTTCCCGCAGGGACGCGAAAGCAGGCGCCGGTGCTGGCCCCGGGACATCCGGCGGTGGACTCAGCTGGCCGGGTTATCGCGGCGCTCCCGGATGCGCGCGGCCTTACCGCGGAGCTCCCGCAGGTAGTACAGCTTGGCCCGGCGGACCTTGCCGCGGGTCACCGTCTCGATCCGCTCGATCGACGGGCTGTGCACCGGGAACGTACGCTCGACGCCGACACCGTAGCTGATCTTCCGGACGGTGAACGTCTCGCGGATTCCGCCGCCCTGACGCCGGATGACCACACCCTGGAACACCTGGATCCGGGAGCGGTTGCCCTCCTTGACGCGCACATGGACCTTGAGCGTGTCTCCCGGGCGGAACTCCGGGATGTCGTCCCGGACCTGGGCCTGCTCTAGTTCGGCAATAGCGGTGTGCATGGCAGCGATTCCTCAGTGCTTCTCGGCTTGGCGCGTGTGCGGGCATACCAGCGCGGGCCCAGTGTCGTTGGAAATGGGGCCCCGGCACCGACGAGGAGCACACGGCGACCTTCAGTGTGCCATATTTCCCGGGCCGACTGGTAAGCGAGCCCGTTTCCCGGCCGCCCCGCCGGCGCTGGGCCCCGTCCCGGCCCCCGTCCCGGCGGGGCCCGGCCCGGTTCCGGTACCCGGCGCCATGCCGCGCTGGACCATATCGGACAGGCCCATGGCGGACAGCACCTGCCAGTCGCGGGCGCTGAGCGTGCCGGGGTCGGCGGCTGCGCGCCAGATGAGGTCGGGCCGGTTGGCCGCCGTCCGCAGCAGGGCCGCGTCCCGGCGCCACCGGGCGATGGCGGCGTGATCACCGGACAGCAGGACGTCCGGCACCTCGCGTCCCCGCCAGACCCGGGGCCGCGTGTAGACGGGCCCCTCCAGCAGGCCGGCCATGCTCGCAGCCGACTCGGATTCGCCGCCGGGAGCAGCGCCACAGGAAGAAGCACCCCCGGACCAGGAACCGCCGAACGGGGGACCTTCGGGAGAGAGAGCGCCTGGCGGAACGTTGCCCAGCGCAGCACCGCCGGACAGCGCGTCAGCCAGCGCCGCGGAGCCTCCGCCGGTCAGGGACGCGTCCCCGGCGGCGGACGTGCCGCCGAACGAGTCGTCGCTGGCCGACTGCTGGTTGCCCAGGACGCCGGGCAGCAGCCGGCCGATGGCCTCGACCATGACCAGGACCGCGGCCTCGCCCCCGGCCAGCACGTAGTCGCCGATGCTGACCTCGTCCACCGGCATTCGCGACCGCGCCTCGTCGATGAACCGGGCATCGATGCCCTCGTAACGGCCGCAGGCGAAGACGAGCAGAGGGCAGGCCGCGTAACTGGCCGCGCGGGCCTGGGTGAACGGGATCCCGCTGGGGGTGGGCACCACCAGCCGCGGCGCCGGTTCCGCGACGTCCGGGGGGGCGATCTCGTCCAGCGCCTCGGCCCAGACCTCGGCTTTCATCACCATGCCCGGGCCACCGCCGAACGGGGTGTCGTCCACGGTCCGGTGGACGTCGTGCGCCCACTGCCGCAGGTCGTGCACGTGGAACTCGATGTCTCCCCGGTTCGCCGCCTTGCCGATCAGCGAGACGTTCAGCGGCCCGAAGTACTCCGGGAAGATCGTGACGATGTCGATTTGCACGCCGATCAGGCCTCGATCGCCTCGTCCGGGTCGAGCAGCCCGGCCGGCGGGTCGATGACGAGGCGGCCCGCGGCCACGTCGACGTCCGTCACGATCGCGCCCACGAAGGGCACCAGGGCCTCACCGGCCGCCGGTCCCGCGAGGCCCCGGGCGCCCGGTGTCCCCGGCCGGCCGTCCCGCCGTACGACCAGCAGATCCTGGCCGTGGTGCAGCACGTCAGTAACGACGCCGACCTGTTCGCCCGCGGCGGTGACGACCCACAGCCCGATCAGCTGGTGGTCGTAGAACTCGTCGGGGTCGTCCGGGGAAGGGATCTGCGCCGAATCCAGGATGAGCAGGGTGCCGCGCAGATCCTCGGCGGCGTTCCGGTCCCGGACGCCCTCGAACGCGACGAGGAGACGGCCGGTGTGCCAGCGCGCCGCAGCGACCGTCAGCGGCCCGCGCCCGGACGGCTCGGTGGCCAGCACGGCCCCGGGAACGAACCGTACGTCCGGCTCATCGGTGCGAACGGCAACGAGCACCTCGCCGCGGATCCCATGGGCGCGGACGATCTGGCCGACGGCAATCTGCATGCCTGCCTGCCCGGCTAGCGGATCTCGTCCGTGTCCAGGAGGTCGACGCGGACATGCCGCCCGCCGGCCAGGGAGCCCACGACGGTGCGGAGCGCCCTGGCGGTGCGGCCGCCACGCCCGATGACCTTGCCCAGGTCATCGGGGTGGACGCGCACCTCCAGGACATTGCCGCGGCGCATCGCACGGCTGGACACCTGGACATCGTCCGGATGCTCGACGATGCCCCGGACCAAATGCTCGAGCGCCTCTTCCAGCACGTCAGGCTCCGCTGCCTGGCTCACTGCCCTGTGCCTCAGGGGCCGGGGTGTCGGAGGCGGGGGTCTCAGCCGCCGGGGACTCAGCCGCCGGGGACTCAGCCGCCGGGGACTCAGCCGCCGGGGACTCAGCCGCCGGGGACTCAGCAGTTTGGGTCTCAGCGGTGACCGGAGCGGCCTCGCTGGCCGCGGCCGCGGCGCTGTCGTCCGCGGACCCGGAGTCTCCGGAGTCTCCGGAGTCTCCGGCTGCCGTGGTCTCGGCGGTGGCCTTGGACTTGGACCGGCCAGACTCGGGCTTGACCTCCGCCTTGGCCGTGTCAGCCTTGGCCGTACCAGCCTTCGCGGTGTCAGCCTTCGCCGTGTCGCCCTTGGGGCTGTCCGCCTTCGCGGTGTCGGACGACTTCCTGGCCCGGCTGCCGCCCTTCGGCCCGGTCGCGGCGTCGTCCTTGGCCGCGTCCTTGAGGGCGTCGGCGAAACGCTCCTTCTTGTCCGCCGCCGGCTCCTTGGTGCGCAGCGTACCCTCCGCGCCCGGCTCGCCCTTGAACTTCTGCCAGTCGCCCGTGATCTTGAAGAGGGCCAGGACCGGCTCGGTGGGCAGCGCGCCCACGGACAGCCAGTGCTGCGCCCGCTCTGAATTAACTTGGATGAGGGACGGGTCTTCCTTCGGGTGATACTTGCCGATCTCCTCGATGGCACGCCCATCACGCTTGGTCCGGGCGTCGGCGACGACGATCCGGTAGGTCGGTACCCGGGTTCGTCCCAGGCGCTTGAGCTTGATCTTTACAGCCACGGCTGCGGTCTTCTCCCAGCAAATAAAGGTACGGGCGGCGGCCCAGCGGCCAGGTGGGGACTGGCGGGACCACTCAGATGGACCGGCGCAGCAGGGGAAGAGGGCCCCGCCTCACCAGGTAATCAGATGACATTCTGCCAGACGGCCGGCACTGCGTCGGCCCAGTACCGGCACTGCGGGCGCTGACGGTGGCTATCCGGTGCACCGGGGCCGGTATGAAGCCATGACCTTCACGGTGACCAGGGCGCGCCGCGATGCGGCCGGAACCGGGCACTGAGCGTTATCCAGCAGAGGCAACAGTTACATAACGCGCGTTGACAGGCAGCGCGTGCTGGGACTCGTGGCCATCGCGATCGCGCTGTGGTCGCGTCGCGGGCTGTGGGGCCTGATCGATGAGCACCCTGCACCTCCGGCTGTCCCGGTCGGCTACTGGCTCTGGCCCGGCAGCGAAAAGCCCCCACAGCGCCGGTTCCTGTCCCGGCTGCGCCGCTCAGGCACCTAATAACCGGCACTGGCCAGTTATCGGTCGGCACGGACGCGTAGTCCGGCGAGGCGCTCGCTACCGGCCCAGCGAGTCAAGCGGTGGCAGCCTCCGTGCTATTTGAGGACGTCGAGTCGCGTGGGAGTCCTCGCCCTTCAGGGCGGTGGAGGATGTCAAACTGAAACGTGCTGCTGAGCGAGATAGCGGAGGCCTCGGAGGCGGTCGCGGGGACGGCGTCCCGGCTGGCCAAGATCGAGGTGCTCGCGAAGGCCCTGCACGATGCGGGGCCGGCCGAGGTGTCGATCGCGGTGGCCTACCTGTCCGGGGAACTGCCGCAGCGCCAGATCGGGGTGGGCTGGGCCACGCTCCGGCAGGCGGCGCCTCCGGCGGATATCCCGACGCTGACGCTGACCGACGTCGACGCCGCGTTCACCGCGATCGGGGCGGTATCCGGCAAGGGCTCGGTGGCGGCCCGCAAGCAGCTGGTGGACGCGCTCTTCGGCCGGGCGACCGCACATGAGCAGTCGTTCCTGCTCCGGCTGCTGTCGGGCGAACTGCATCAGGGTGCGCTGGAAGGCGTGATGGCCGAGGCGATCGCGCGCGCCGCCCAGGTTCCCGGCCCCGCGGTGCGCCGGGCCCTGATGCTGTCCGGCTCCATGAGGGCGGTCGCGGAGACCGCCCTGGCCGAGGGCGGCACGGGGCTCGGGAAGTTCGGGCTGCAGGTCGGGCGGCCGATCGGGCCGATGCTCGCCTCCAGCGCTGCGACGGTCGAGGACGCCCTGGCCCGGATCAGCCCGGCGGCGGTCGAGTGGAAGATGGACGGTATCCGGGTCCAGGCGCACATCCAGGACGGGGCCGTGCGCCTGTTCACCCGCACGCTCGACGAGATCACCGACCGGCTGCCGGAGGTGACCGGCGCCCTGGCCGGGCTGCCGGTGCGCGACGCGGTGCTGGACGGCGAGGTGATCGCGCTGCGCGAGGATGGGCGGCCGCATCCATTCCAGGTGACGGCCTCACGGACCGCCCGGCGCACCGGGGAGGGGGACGCCGGCCTGGCCGCCTTCATGTTCGACATCGTTCACCTGGACGGCGAGGACCTGATCGACCGGCCGGGCGAGGAACGGTTCGCCGCGCTGGCCCGGGTCGTGCCGGAGCGGCTCCGGATGCCGCGGATCGTGACCAGCTCGGCAGAGGAGGCCACGGCGTTCTTCCGCGACTCGCTCGCCCACGGCCACGAGGGCGTCGTGGTCAAGTCACTCGACACCCCGTACACCGCGGGCCGCCGCGGCGCCGGCTGGATCAAGGTGAAGCCCCGGCACACCCTCGATCTGGTCATCCTGGCGGCCGAGTGGGGACACGGCCGGCGCCGCGGCAAGCTGTCGAATCTGCACCTGGGGGCGCGCGACCCGGAGACGGGCGGATTCGTCATGCTCGGGAAGACGTTCAAGGGCCTGACCGACCAGATGCTGGCCTGGCAGACCGAGCGGCTGCTCGCGCTGGAGGACACCCGCGACGACTACACCGTGTACGTGCGGCCGGAGCTCGTCGCGGAGATCGCTTTCGATGGCGTGCAGCGCAGTCCCCGCTACCCGGGCGGCCTGGCGCTGCGGTTCGCGCGCGTGCTGCGCTACCGCGAGGACAAGTCCGCCGCCGAAGCCGACACCATCGCCACCGTCCGCGCCACCCAGCCGACCTAGGCTGCGCCGCTCCCGCCCGGCGCCGGCGCGCGGGTGCCACGCAGTTAGGCGCCGGCGTTCCGCATTCCGCATTCCGCACAACACCGGCGCCGATCATGGATGCGACGGGGGCGGGGGCTACTTCTTCTTGCGCTTGGGGTTGGCCTGGCCGCGGAAGGCGGCCGGAACATTGCTGTCAGAGCCGCCGAGGCCGGGCAGGCCGCCCAGTCCCCCGGGCAGGCCGTCCTTCTGGAGGGCAGCGAGAGTCTCGGCCATGTCCTGGTTGGAGAACCCATCCGGCACGCCCGCCCCCAGGCCACCCGCGCGCCCGTTGCCGGGTACCGCTTCGGTACCGGCCCCGTTACCCGCCGCCTTGCCGGCCGCGCGGCGCGGGTCGCCGCCGGGGCGCTTCTTCTTCGTCGCCTTCCTGCCTTTGGTCGCCTTGGTCGCAGCGCGGCGCATACCCGGCGGGAGCCCCGGGACGTTGCCCAGGCCGCCGCCGAGCAGCTGCTTCATCTGCTTCTGGCCCTCGAGGAAGTTCTGGATGAGGGCACTCACCTGTCCGGGGGTGACGCCGGAGCCGCCGGCGATCCGCGCGCGCCGTGACCCGTTGATGATCTTGGGGTTGCGCCGCTCGTCTGGGGTCATCGACTGGACGATCGCGGTAGCCCGGTCCAGGTCCTTGTCGTTGACCTGGCTCAGCAGCTCCTTGTTCTTGCCGGCGCCTGGCAGCATGCCGAGCAGGTTGCCGATCGGGCCGAGCTTGCGCACCATCTGGATCTGCTCGACGAAGTCCTCGAGGGTGAAGCCCTCACCAGAAATGAGCCTGTCGGCCAGCGCCGCCGTCTGCTCCTCGTCGAAGGCCTTCTCCGCCTGCTCGATCAGGGTGAGCATGTCGCCCATGTCGAGGATGCGGGACGCCATCCGGTCGGGGTGGAAGAGGTCGAAGTCCTCGAGCTTCTCACCTGCGGACGCGAACATGATGGGGCGCCCGGTGAGCTGCACGATCGACAGCGCCGCGCCACCGCGGGCGTCGCCGTCCAGCTTGGTGAGCACCACTCCGTCGTAGCCGACCCCGTCCAGGAACGCCTGGGCCGTGGCCACCGCGTCCTGGCCGATCATCGCGTCGACGACGAACAGGATCTCGTCCGGCTGGACCACATCCCTAATCGCAGCGGCCTGGCGCATCATGTCCTCGTCGATGCCGAGGCGGCCGGCCGTGTCGATGATGACCATGTTCTGCTGGCGGCGCTGGGCCTCCTGCACCGACTGGCGGGCGACCGCGACCGGGTCGCCGACGCCGTTGCCCGGCTCGGGCGCGTAAACGGGCACACCCGCGCGCTCACCCAGGACCTGAAGCTGCTGCACGGCGTTGGGGCGCTGCAGGTCGGCGGCGACGAGCATCGGCGTGTTGCCCTGCTCGCGCAGCCACAGGGCCAGCTTGCCGGCCAGCGTTGTCTTACCGGAACCCTGCAGGCCTGCCAGCACGATGATGGTGGGCGGGGTCTTGGCGAACCGCAGCCGGCGGGTCTCGCCGCCGAGGACGTCGATCAGTTCCTCATGAACGATCTTGATGACCTGCTGCGCCGGGTTCAGCGCGCCGGAAACCTCCTCGCCGCTCGCCCGCTCCTTGACCCGGGCGATGAACGCCCTGACGACCGGGAGCGCAACGTCGGCTTCCAGCAGCGCGATACGAATCTCGCGTGCGGTCGCGTCAATGTCGGCGGCCGATAGCCGTCCCTTGCCCCGCAGGGAGGAGAAGACCTGGGTGAGCCGTTCGGAGAGGGTTTCGAACACGTTTTTATGCCATCCTCGCGCGTGCGCTAGTCCGGGGTATAAGGCTATCCGGTGTCTAGACCGCAGTGGGAGAGGTGATAGACGGACATCGTCCGGGGGGCGACCCCCCTGGACCCCCCGGTGCCCGCGGCGGTACCGACGGTAGTACCGGCCACTCGCCGGGGCCTGCGGCCCCGGACTCGCTGGGCCGGTAGCGATCCCCGACGCCGTCCGGGGGGGGCGACCCCCCTGGACCCCCCGATTCCCGCGGTGGTGCGGACCGTAGTACCGGCCACTCGCCCGAGCCTTCGGCCCGGGACTCGCTGGGCCGGTAGCGGGCGCCTGTCCGTAAGCCGTAGGAGGTGCTGGTTTGGCACCGGCCACTAGCCCGGGCCTTCGGCCCGGGACTCGCTGGGCCGGTGGCGAGCGACTGTTCGTAGCCTGCGCATGATGCTAGTCGGCACCGACTGCTCTAACGATGTCAGGGCGGCGAGGACGGCTTCTACGGTGGACTGGCGCTTCTTCTTGTCGGTGAGAGGCTGACCGGCCTCGTCGGCTACGTAGAAGACGTCGACCGCTTCGGCGCCGAGGGTCTCCACCCGTGCGGAGCGAAGATCGAGGCCGCAGCCGCCGAGGGCGCGGCCGACCCGCCAGAGCAGTCCCGGCTCATCGTGCGCCCGGACCTCCACGACGGTCGCGGTCAGGGAGGCGTCATCCACCAGCGTGACCTTGGGCGGCGCGACCACCGCGCCCCGGGGCCGGGCGGCACGGGCCCGGCGTTCGAGGCGCTCCTCTACGTCGAGCCGTCCTTCGAGCATCCGGCGCAGGTCACTGGCGACAAGCGCGGAATCCGGCGGGTCACCGAACTCGGG
>Ga0187859_10001952_pt1 | contig 12993 bp, 8 predicted proteins | sample June2016WEW_10_1_2_FD_133019 | JGI IMG/M metagenome (GOLD analysis project Ga0187859, IMG submission 133019) | Peatland microbial communities from SPRUCE experiment site at the Marcell Experimental Forest, Minnesota, USA - June2016WEW_10_10 | ecosystem: Environmental > Terrestrial > Soil >...
CCGTAGCGATTCCCTCATGAAGGAGCGGATGATCATCCACGGTAAAAACCCGAATCTTTGCCGCTTCGGCCATTTCCTTGTCCAAACTGCTCGGAGGTTGAGCGTCTCTTTGTTTATCACACCACAATTGATTTAGGCGTTCGCGTGGAGGTCGAGGGTTCGAAGGCTATTCGTCCCGGAACACGCAAATCAACTTCTGTTCCGCCCGCAGCGCTGCTCGATACCTTCAGACTTGCGCCGATTCTCTCGGCTCGTTCCCGCATCCCAGAGAGCCCCCAGTGCCCGTCCCGTCCTAATTGGATCACCTTGGGATCAATCCCGCGGCCATCGTCCCGCACGACTATTCTCAGTTCGTTGCCATGATATTCGAGTGAGAGATCAATCTTCTTGGCGTAGGCATGACGAAAAGCGTTGGCGACCGCCTCTCTTCCGATGAGGTAAACCTCGTCGTGAATTATCGGATGTAAACGGCGAGTCTGTCCTTCGACAATCACGCGAAAATCAACGGGCCCTTCCAGCGCAAGCTCCTCAGGTACTCGAGAAAAAGCGCGCTCCAACTCTACAATGCCAACCCGCGATACTCGCAGACCTTGCAGCGCTCTCCTCCCCTCCTCGATAACCTGGCCCATCAACTCCAGCACACGCCGGACGAGGGGCTTGGCTGGCGACTCAGATGAAAGCTGATCGTTGGCGACATTCAGTTGCATCGAGGCGCTTAACACGCCCTGGAGCAAGGTGTCGTGCAATTCCTGAGCAATCCGCATGCGCTCGGCCAGGCGTTCTTCGAAACGCACATTCAATTGATGGGTCAACTGCCGGAGTCGCAACTGGTACGCGAGCAATACCATCGAAACGATAGCTACCATGCACAGCATCCGGAACCACATCGTCTGCCAATACGCAGGCTCTACTTCGAATGGGAATAGTGTTTCAGGTCCATTCCACTGGCCATCGCTGTTGCTGGCGACGATGCGAAACCGGTACGAGCCGGGACCAAGGTTGGTGTAAACAGCCGCTCTCGCATCCACCGGTTCGCTCCAATCGTGTTCGAAGCCTTCCAGAGTGTATCGAAAGCGAACGCGCTCGGGATTGGCCAAGCTGAGGCCGGTATAGGTGAGGCCGATTCTTTGGGATCGGGGCGGAATGCGCACCGCATTCAACATTTCAATCGTCTTGCCATCTGCCGACACTGCTTCAACGTGAACGAGCGCAGGCGCTGAGCTCGCACTAATATGAGAAGGGTCAGCCGCCGAGACACCACGATTCATCGAAAACCAAATTCGGCCGTCGGAGCCAGCAACCACGGATCTATCCCGCTTTACCACCCTCGCGTCACCCAAGCCGTCTGCCGGCCCATATTCGCGGACGTCACCTGCCGATAAAGCATCTCTGGAAAGACTGTCAGCTCGCACGCGTAACACGCGATTCGAAGTCGCAATCCACAGCCAACCCTGCTTGTCTTGAGCGATTCCCAACGTTTCTTCGTGGAAGTAGCCGGTGGTATTGCGAGGAACGTGCACCTGTCCCGAACTGAGGAAGGCCAGGCCAGCAGACGTTCCAACCCAGAGCACTCCGGAAGAATCCTCAAGAAGGCAGTTCACATCGTAAGACGGTAGGCCGTCTCGAACTGCATACGTCTTCCATTTGTTTTCCGACAGTGAAGTAAGGCCATTGGGGGTGGCGAACCAGATCGCACCGTCACGCGTTTCGAGGATAGAAGAAATCGTGTTCGACGCGAGGCCGTCTGCGGTCGTGTAGGTAACAAATTTTCCATCTTTGAATCGACTGACACCGCCGGTCAAAGTTCCGGCCCAAACCGCCCCGTCCCGCGCGCGATAGACCGAATAGACGCTGTTTTCTGCGAGTCCATCGGCCTTTGTGTAAGTCCGCACATCCCGGATTCCGTCGCTGTACCGAAGACGCATCAGACCATTGTGTTGCGTGCCAACCCAGATCTCATCTTTACTGCCCGTGATGGAATAAATGCCGGTACGCTTGAGGATCGCCTCTGCCCGTTGAAGGTAACCCTCCTTGATCAGGTTGATCCCACCCTGAGCGGGAGCGAACCAAATCCGATTCTCAGGGTCTGCATAAACCGGGCCACTCTGTTGCGCCAACCCGTCCTCGACGGAATAAGTCACAAACGTGCTTTCTCGAATGCGCTCGACACCATGTGCACCGCCAACCCAGAGGTTTCCCTCGCGATCCTCGAATAGTGCGTTAACGCTGCCGTTTCCAAAATCTCTGAGATCGGAAGACAAGACGCCGTCGGGGTCGATCTTCAGAAGGCCAACGGTTGTTCCCAGCCAGACGTTGCCGTTATGGTCTTGCAGCATAGTGAGCACCTGCGCGCCAGCGGCACTCGAGGGCAAGGCAACACGGTGGAATGACGCGCCATCGCCGCGGAACACGCCCTTGTCAGTGCCGACCCACAACTCCTTTTCACCAACCGCCAATAGACAGTTGATTCTCTTGCTTTGTATTCCTGCGGTAATGTGAATTGCCCTGCCATCGGCCAGAGAGAAAAGCCCTTCGGCCAAAGTTCCCAACCAGATTTTGCCATCGCCGGTTTTTGCCGTGGCGACGATCAGCGATGATCCCGGAAGAACTGGTGCCGAAGCGAGTATCTCCACGGCTCCTTTCTGGATCCGGAGGACTCCGAGCAAAGCATCGGCAAGCAGCATCGTCCCGTCTTTTTCCCGCGATGCTGCCGTGATCTGTACGGGACTAGCGCCGTTATGGAGAACAAGATTCTCACCTTTCCCACCGCTATCACAAAGCACTCCCGCACCCCAAAAGAGGACACATAAGCTTCCACTAGAATCAACGGTCAGGCCAAGGATGGGATCGTTCCGAAACTGGGGGTTCGACGATGGCACGGGATGAAAGCTAAACCCGTCGAAACGAACTACGCTCTTGCTAGCGCCAATCCAAAGATATCCATCCGGAGTCTGCGTGATGGCGCGAACGGGTCCGCCTGCAAGGCTGGTTTCGGAACTCCATTGCTGGCGCACATATCGTGACGATACGTACTTCGCCGGCAGCGCGCCTGCTTCGCCCAGGAAACAGGCCAGCGCCAAACCGATGGAGAGCCATCGCGATGGATTTGGTCCGCAATTCATGGGTAGTAGGCGAACTTCTCGATTACAACTTCGTTGTCGTGCTGCAGGGGAGCTTGCCCTTTTCCAAAGATATAGAGATTCATGCGAGCGGCATGGCCGCTGGGAGCAGGGATCCCGGAAGTGAAGACATGCTGGTTCACGGGCGCAACCCCTCCGGTCACATGGGATCCTGCATAAGTCGTGAACGTCGCCTGTGAGGGCTCCCAGTGAAACGTGTTCGTCAGCAGGCCGTCAGGCGCACGAAATCTCACGACGTTTGTAGGTATGTAATAGGGCTGGACCACGAATCCCATGTTGTCATTGTCGTAGAGACTGCCCCATCGGCTGATCTCGAAAGCCAGTTCGCGGCGGTTTTGCTCCGGACCGGCGCCATCCCAAGTGAAGAGGGTCAGGACGGCAGAGCGCTCAAGCCGTGAGATATCGCGTACAACGAAGGCATATGTTCCATAGCCGAGGTCGCGAGTGGTTTGGACTTCTGCGCAACTCCACTGGTCGTGATCATTCACGATGCGCAGGTGGAGTGCTCCGGCATCGTCTACCCAGGCGTTGGCTGAGCTAAAAGTGTTTCGCGACCCGCCACGAAGACTGGGCGCAGTGCGCACGACCCAGTCGTATCCGCTGAAGTGAAGTATTTTCGGAGAGGACGGATCGGCGCCTTGACCCTGCACGAGCGCAACTGCCGCAACCCCCGCACCTTGGACAGGCAATTCTTCAGAAGAGGGGGGCGGTGCGTAGCCCGGATTCACCAGCAATGCCGCGTAGTCGGTGCCGAGATGAGTCTTATTCTTCCATGTGGAATCGCCCTGGATGTTGGTAAACGGATTTTCCACCAACGGCTGCACCCACCAGCGACCTTCGCTCTTAGCGTACAAAACGATCCGCTGGTCGGCTCGAACCCCGGAAACATGGCCCTCAATCGTGTCCGTTGTTTCGGGACCGCCCACGTCGGCAACCGGTACCTTACCAAAAAAAATCTGAGGCGCCGAACCTGTCGAGCCCCGGTTGCAGCCGGCGAGCAGAACACACATAAAGGGCGCCCACTTCCACCACGCAGAAGTACGGATGTGTGCCCACATATGGAGATCCTTCACACAGTCCTTCAACTGTTGCGATCGGCGAATCGGGAATCTTGAATAAAGCGCCTAGTCCACTTCCCAACCGTCTGGAATGCTGGAGGGGTGTCAAGATGTGACCATTAATTGAAAAAAGGCAAAAAGCCATCCCCCCACATTTAGACAGCTTCCCGTTGCTGTTTGCAGATTGTACTCCCGACGGAAAGGATAGGACTTCACAGTCGAATCGAGCGTCTGCGTGAGCTGTGACGAACTGGCGTGCCTCCGCGTGACATCGGGACGTTCCGAACTGACGGAGAGGTCAGCGCGACAGCCATGCGGCCTGCAAACGGCGCAGACCTTCTCGTGCCTGGACATTGTTGCGATCGAGCTTTAGAACAAGTCCGTATTCATAACGCGCCAGACGATAATCGCCGCGCGCCGTGGAAGAATAGGCCTGGCTCAGCAAATCTGGAATGTCCTGGCGGGTGAAACCGTCTACTGTCGAAGCCGATTCCAAAGCGCGTTTTCGGGCGGGCGGCTTTGGCGTGGCTGGCGGTGCAGTTTCCTTGTTATCGTCATTGTCGCGGGAGGCAGAAGACGCGGCGAGTGAATCGTCGGCGGTCGTTTTGTCGGTCGCAGGAGTGTGGTCGCTCGTTTGAGCCGCTTTGGATGAAGCGGTAGAAGATGAATCGACAGGCTTCGGGGACGTCTCCACCGGTGGCGACGATGCGGGTGCTCCTGAGACGGGTGCGCCTTCACTGCTCGGATGATCGCTTGACGATTGTGCAACGACCGGCTGCAAAGTTGGTACGGCTGCGGGACTCGAAGCCGCCGGAATTGCGGATGTTTGCGACGCGGCCGCCGGAGCATCCGCCGTTTGTGGATTCTGCGGAGGGGCGGGCGCGACGCTTCGCTCATCAGCGGCACGGCTCGGAAGGTGCGTCGAAGACTCATTGAACTTTCCAACGGCTGCAGTCAGTGCCGGCGTGATTTTGCTTTCAATTTTCGCGACGAGCGGAGGGAACGCGCCTGTCTGCGAACGAATGTAGAGAGCCCAACCCGTCGCCACGATGAGAAGGAGGGCAGAAATCAGAATCAGGCGCGGCCAGATTCGGGGTTGAGTTGCCGCGAGTTGACGCCGAGCGCCTGCAGCGGCTGGCGACCGGTTGGCGACCACCTTTTCTGCGGCAACGGCCGCCGGCGGAGTGAGCGGGGCGCGAGCAGATTGCTCCAGGAAGGCCTGGCGCATTTCCTCGCAAGTCTGGAATCGATCCCTGGGATCTTTGGCGAGAGCTTTGCGAATGACGGCATCGATCCCGCCGGGAATCGCCGGGTTAACGAGCGACGGCGCGACGGGGTCCTCATTCACGATTTTGTAGAGGACGGTCGCGATATCGCCAGCAAATGGCCTTTCGCGGGTCAGCAACTCATAGAAGACAGCACCCAGAGAAAAAATGTCGGCGCGATGGTCCACTTTCTTGCCGGTAATCTGCTCGGGAGCCATGTAGCCGGGCGTGCCGATCACGAGCCCGGTCTGCGTGAGGCACGTGTTCTCTATTTTGGCAATTCCGAAGTCGAGAACTTTGATGGCGCCTTCATCGGTCACCATGAGGTTGGCCGGTTTCAGGTCGCGATGAATGACGCCGCGGGCGTGCGCAAAACCGACCGCGGCCGAAATCTGGTCAGCCCAGGAGAGAAGTGTTGGCAAGGCAGGCACGCCAACGTCCGCCAATAGCTCGGCCAGGGTGGTTCCTTTGACGAACTGCATGCTCAAATAAACGGCGCCATTTTCCTCGCCAACGTCGTAGATGGTGATGATATTGGGATGATCCAGTCCGCCAGCCGCTTTGGCTTCCTGCTTGAGCCTCTCAATCATCTGCGCGCGGTCGGGAGCGTTATTGTCGATCAGAATGGTCTTGAGCGCGACGGTACGGGCAATCACGGAATCGAATGCTTTATAGACGGCTCCCATGGCGCCGCGCCCCAACTCTTCCTGAATCTGGTAGCGGCTCAATGCGGTGAGGTGCGACTGAACTACCGGACGCGACTGCGCAGAAGTGGGCTCAGATCCCGGCTGCTCAACCCGATTGTTGGGTGGTTTTGCCAATTCCATGAGAAATCTCTAATGGTCTGTCGTCGCAAATATGCGCAAACGCACAAGTTATCGAGTTTATGTGCCGCATCTTCAATCATAGCCCCGCTAAGTTTTGCTTCCTACTTACTTTAGTTTTGCTTGGGTTATCTATCTTCTTTCACTCGCTCCTTCCGGCGAGAAAAATGTATGCTTGCGGACTTTTATGAAGTGGTGGAGGACCAATTTTTTGCCGAGCCTTTCGAAGCGGCCGACCGAGCCCTCTCGTCTCGAACGCTGCAGCGTGGCGGTTTTTCTCGTCGTTGTTCTTGTGGGTGGAACAGCGATCACGGCTTACGCCAAAGATGCGTCCCTGACCGCGGTGGTTTTGTTCGACGGCCCCCAGGGCGCGGCATATGTACAGATCACGGATGCAACACTGAATGGAAAGATCGAAGTTCGCAGCTGTGACGGGGTTTCGAGGCTCGACAAGAATACTTATAACGGGCTTCCGCGCGCGTCGCTGGCGGGGACTAGCTCGCTTCAGCGCGGTGCAGACGGCGTACTCACACTGACGACAAACGGCAAGTCCGTCTGTGTTCTCCCCAGCAATCTGAAATTCGAACGGAGCGTTGAGCTTACGCCGGCGGCGGCAGCGGAACAAGCCATGATTCGCGGCACGCCCGTCTCTTCGTCGCCTCGCGATGGCGTGATCCCAGAATTCAAGCCAGGCGTGCAGCTAGTGTTTATCGCCGCTCCGGACGTTGAACTTGCTGACTTTTTGCGGGCGCAACGCGCGAACACACTCAAGGACTGGGACGATTTCGCAACGCGTTATCCATCTTCTGCACGCCGGGCGTCCGCTCAAAATGCCATCGCGGGATTCCATCAGCAGGCAGCGGAAGCGGCTTTTGCGCAGTATCGAAGTTCGGGCGGCGCCAAAAAACAAGACTTCGCCTTGCTGCGACAGGCATGCCTGGAGTCACAAATCGCCAGCCAGTCGTCTCCCGACTACAAACCGGCCGCACGGTTAATGGACGACATAGGGCGGGAATTGGATAACCTGGCGCAACCTGATCAGACACGGCTACAGGCGTACCGAAAAGCCCTACAAGACGATACATCTGGGTATGCGCAACTGTCAGCTGCCAAGCTCCACGTAGAACGCCTGTTGGAAGTCCGGCCAGACTATGCTCCTCTGCTTAGTCTCCAGCGCGAGATTGCCGCGGAGCAGCGGAAACTGGAGACGACCGTCGTGAACGCGCAGGTGTTGATCGCAGAGTCGCATTACGACCAAGCGGTCAGCTCGCTGGGTCCCTATGTCGCATTCGCTTCCGAAGTGCCACGTGTGGATGCCGTGCTCAGTGCAGCGTTCCAACACCATTACGAACACGGACGAAAACTGGCGCTTGGTCAGGATTGGGAAAAAGCAATCGTGGAGTTTGGCAAAGCGGCGGCCATCCGGCCGGATCGCAAGGATGTCCAGGCAGCCGCCGACAACGCCGCCGCTCAGCTCGAGGCCCAACGCAATCAGCAGGCGGCAGATGCCGCTGTTCAACAAAGTGATGAATACGCGCGGAAGAACCAGTTTGTCGAGGCCTATAACGTGCTTGCTGACTTACCTGAGAAACAACGCGCCCTGGTAACGTCGCAGCTGGCAGCGTTGTCGCACAACTATATCGGCGAAGCCGTGCGGCGTGCACAGAAACTCCAGGAGTCGCACGTTCCGATCAAAAACCCGACAGACGAGAATGCGGCGCTGGAGGCCTTTGTTCTGTGGGATCGCGCCAGCTCTCTAGGGGATGACCCGGCAACCACTCTCAAACGCGATTTCCTTTCCGCCAAGATCAGCGCTTACTATCTCGACCAAGCCCATCGCTATCTGCAGAAGGGTTCGGAATCTGGAGCCTGTGTGGGGTGGCTCTATCTGAAACAGGCAGCGCGTTACGGGATTACGAATGTCGATAGTCTGAAAGATGAGATGTCCCGTTACGAACCGCTTTATCAACGGCGATCCCAGCTCGCCCTCGGCGTTTTGTTTCGGGATCAAACTTCACGGCGCGACAGCCATGGTTTCGCCGACCAGCTTGCTGACGCGATCGCCAGCGGGCTCGATTCCTCCGGCATGCCCATAGTGGTCGTGCGCAATCCCACGGAGTCTGACGAAGCGCGACAGCCCGCCTTCACCCTGGTGGGGCAGGTTCTGGAACATCGCATGGTAAAGAACCCGCGCCTGGAGGCTCCGGAATCGAAATACCGTGCGGGCGCGCACGAGACGAAAAATCCGGCTTGGCTGCAAATCGAAAGTGACTATGAAAGCGCTCAACAGCGGCTCAGCTCGGCGCAACACGCGTTGGCCGACGCCCAGGCGCAACACAAGAAGAAGCAAGCGATCGCAGATGCCACTGATGCGGTGCAGCAGGCACAGAAGAGCGTCGACGAGTTGCGACATAAGTTGGACACAACCGAGCAGAGCCACGTGGAGACCGTCGTTGAGTCTTATCACTACACAAAGAAGACCATTGATCTAACGGCGTCGGCGGAGATCGAATTCCAGTTCCGCGACCGGGCAGGTAATGTTGTCGGACAGGCTGCCGATGTGCATAAGGAAAAACACAGCACGACAGTCGTTTTGCAAGACGTCAAAGCGGACGATACCGAAGGAATCACCAACCAGGGCGTGGAACCGGACGGGGCGCAGCTTCTGACAGATCTGGAGATTGATTCCCGGAATGCCTTGGTCAAGGCGGTGCGAGAAAAAGTGGCGGAGTTGCCGGCGGCAGTTCTGCAGGCCGCGAGGACCCTGGCGCAACAAGCGGACACCGACGGAGCGGCGGAATTGTATGTGTTGTACTTGAATGCGACTCCTCAGGGTGCATCTCCAGGGCGAGACGAGGCAGTCAAGTTTCTGCGCGATCAATTCAATTTAGCGTTGTCGACCGACGCTAAGCTGTGACCAGTGCATCAAGGGCTTCGGCGCCTATCGAAACTTTCCAGCGAAAAGGCCAGTGAATCACTGGCGTCGCTGGTGGAAGCGAGTATAGAACCATGGTGGAGAGTCTAAAGAAAGATCCGGAGCTTTCGTCTCGTCTGAGGAAGACCAACGAAGAGCTTAAGGACCTACAGAGCTCGGTAAAGACCGGAATGATCAATGTGAAGGTTCTGATGGATTTCCGAACGGCCACCGAACGAGCTCGCCAGGCCAGCGCCGCCGTACAGCAATGGCTCGATGCGCAAGGTAAAGGAGGCGATCCTTACAAGCTGATGGAGCAAGTAGTAAGACAGCGCGTGGAAATGGCCACTCAGCTGATTAAGGACGTCACGGTTGACCTCGAAAGCCTCGACGTAGACCTCGACACCCCCGGCCTTCCTGCACTCAACGAGGCCGTGCGCAAGCTCGCCGAGCGTTTAAAAACATTGTTCCCTCGCTGATCTCTGTACGTTACACGGTGCCGTTAAGTCCGAGTTGAACTCGGGTACCTTAGTACTCTTCCCTTCTGTGTTTTCGGGCGCAGAATAGAAGGTGATTGTCGAGTGGTAGCAACAAGCAAAGCTTGCTCTCCCCTACCACCATTGCTTTCACAGATCACGCATTTTGGAGCCGTGCCATGGCTGAGCTGTTTCTCAAATTTGAAGACAAGGTTTTACAAGAGCTCTTGCTTTCGAGCGGCACGGTCACCATTGGCCGTCAGCCGGACAACATCTTTCGCATCGACAATCCTGCCGTCTCCGGACATCATGCCAAGGTCTACGCCGAGGGCGATCATTATGTAATCGAAGACGTTGAGAGTTTTAATGGCACGCATGTCAATGGTCAACGCATTAGCAAGGTGGTACTGAAGGATGGAGACAACGTTACTATCGGCAAGCACACGATCGAATTTCGTGACGAGGTACGTGCGGTCGCTGCGCCGTATGGAGATGTCAATAGCGTCGTTAGCGGGCAATTGCCGAAGCCGCCACAACTTGATCCGACGATGGTCCTGGACACGGCAAAAGCGAAAGAAATGCTAACTAAAGCAGCCGCCGCAGCATCCTCCGTCGGCTCGGTTGTGGTCCGGAGAGTCAGCATTGCTCAAAGCCAGCCGTCAGTCAAAACCCCTCTCGTACATCAGACCATTGGCACGCTGACCATCGTCAAAGGCCGAACCGATCAGCAGCGTTACGTCCTGACCAGCAAGCTGACTCTAATTGGTAAATCGAAAATGGCCGGCATTCGGCTAAAGCGCTGGTTCGCTCCACGCGTTGCAGCCTTGATCTACCGAGCTGAGGATGGCTACTTCATCGCTGCATCCGAAAACCAGGTTGAGATCCGGGTGAATGATATCGTCGTCGAGGGCGGCCAAAAACAACTTGAAGCAGGGGATGTAATCGAAGTCGCAGATATCAAGGCCGTTTTTGCTACATAACTACGACGCCCCAAAAGGGGTGGGGCGATGTTCCGGGCGAGCAGCTAGCATACTAGCCGGAAACCGCCCCATGAGAAGGCGGACTTATCTGGCGCGATACTGTAAGGAGCACAGCCTCCGTAAAGGGTTCTCAAAACGTTATCTTGTGCTCAGCCCCAAACTCCCGATAGTCCGTCCAGGAGACGTCGGTGTATGACAAAGTCTTCTGTCCCCGCACCTTTGCAGCAATTCGCTCCCTGATCGGCAGAAGGATAGGCTTCTCCCCTTCCGTAATCTTAATCCAATCGTAGTAGATGGCGGTTTGGACTAACTGAGTCAGGCAGCCCTCAGCTGGGTGCATTTCCGTGAATACCGACAATACGTTGAAATCCTTGTCTGTCAGGACTTGCTCAAAGCAGGCAACCGAACCTTCCCAGCCCGGATGACCTCTGCCGAACAACGAGGTTCCCTGCGAGTACTCCTGGTAATAGCAGCGACCGTCTACGACGGTCGACTTAGACGTGAACAGATAGTGGTCGCCCACGGAGCCTTGGAACACCCACGGACTATCTGCTATCTCACCCAGTGTGTCCGTCCAGTCTGATTGCGTCCATACGCCGTATTTCTGTACAGGAAAGGAGTCTGTTGGCTTGCCGAGCTTGCCATCCCTGCCTATTTTGCGATACATCTGCCGACCGGCAGCGACGAACAATTCATGGCAAAGGGGCCTTTGTGTCTGTTGCACTACACATTGTCTGGTGATGAAGTTCACCATTAATTTGGAAGCCGCTTCGGATTGTGCATGCAACTTACCAACGGGATCTGGTACATCGGTGGGAGTCGCTGATAGTGTCGATACCACTGGCGACGTGTCATCTGGTATGTCGCTTAGCTCATAACGCACCGGTGTTGTCTGTGTTGGCGTTAGCTGCTCTTCCGGAAGGTTATTGAAAACACTGAAACCAAGAAGGGGATCTAACCTCCTCAACGCTTCAGCAATGAGCTTAGTCGGGAGCGCGACGGACGCGGTCACGTCTCCGCTCTTCGATTTCATTGTGCCAGACAGCGTTATCATTCCCAGCAGGTTCCCGTTTTCGTCAAGCACCGCGCTGCCGCTGCTTCCGGATTCCATAGGGATGTCGAGAATCAGATTTTCGTTCAATGATGTCTGTCCCCACATCAGAGGAACATCCACGCCGATTATATGCGCGTCCCAGGTCGTAAACCTATTCCGGTAGTAGCCGGCTACTTTCACCTTTTGTCCCACATATGATCTGTAGGAGTACGGTACACCCGACTTATGATCGACGGGCTTTTTCGTATACACAAATGAAACGTCATGCTCCAGGTTATAAGACAAGTGCCTCATTTTCCCGTTCACATTCACGGGCACGTCGGCTTTGTTGGTGTCACGTTGATTGGCAAGCGACAGGATTTTGTCGGTATGGACACCGTCAATTCCCAACTCAGACTTGCCTAGGCACATTTGGATGTGGTAGGCGGTAGCGACGACTGAACAGCTTTGGTTTATGCAAATACCGCTACCCTGTATCCGCTGAATTGTCGGGGGGAGTGACAATTGTAGGGTTGAATGCTGGACGCTAACAAGATGCTCCTTAATGTTGACAGCTAAACACAGGCCACTTAGTAACAGTATTACAGACAATCTCTTTAATAGACCTGTCACGTTACACACTTTCCTTTGTATAGAAGTTGGACAGTGGGTGTAGCTCGATCGATTAGCGTGACCTTATTAAAGAATTGTTAGGTTGCTGGTTAGATTGGTTCGTTATTACTCGCATGTGACAGCAGTTGCATGGCACTGACCGAACTGTCAGCGAGCATTTGGTTAACCTCATCCGGAAGGACATGGCGCAGATTGTGCTTCAGCGTAAATGTGCAGTCGCGACACGTGCCTGGCGTGAGATCTGTATTTTGTCGTTCGCGTATGATCTCGCCGCCGCAGACTGGGAGAACGGCTCTGTCGACACCTATCTCGGGAATGGAGACGGAACTTTCGGCGCCATCAACCGGCGGAAACGGCAACGGCACATTTCAAGCACCGGTGCTCGCCGGCCGGGTCTGACACGTCATTCTCAACCGCGGCCATCGGAGATATTTTCCCGGCTGGATGTGTCTTCTTGATCCCGCTCTGGAGCAAAACGGCAAAGAAGCACCGCCGCTCTGCGCATCTTGGTCTTCTGCTGTTGCTCGGAGCGTTTACCACGATCGGATTGACAACCTGTGGAAGCAGTTCGTCGCAGGCGACTCCAACCGGGCAGTATTCACTAAGTGCCGTTGCGTCCATCTCCGGTTCGAGTAGTCAATCGGTGGTCATTTCTATCACGATCGCTCAA
>Ga0187859_10001953_pt1 | contig 12993 bp, 10 predicted proteins | sample June2016WEW_10_1_2_FD_133019 | JGI IMG/M metagenome (GOLD analysis project Ga0187859, IMG submission 133019) | Peatland microbial communities from SPRUCE experiment site at the Marcell Experimental Forest, Minnesota, USA - June2016WEW_10_10 | ecosystem: Environmental > Terrestrial > Soil >...
ATGATCCTCGACGCGCTCGACCGCATCGCCAATCACCGGCAGTCGCTCGCTCGCGATGAGGCGCGCGCCGTGATGACTGAGGTCCTCACTGGCCGCTGCTCCGACGCGCAGATCGCCGCGTTGTTGGTTGCGCTGCACATGAAAGGCGAAACGGTCGAAGAGATCGTCGGATTCGCCGAAGCTATCCGCGCCGCCGCCGTTCCACTTCAACTCCACGCCAACGCTGTCCTCGACGCGAGCGGTACTGGTCGCGACGCGCTCGTCGATACCTGCGGCACCGGCGGCGATACCAGCGGAACCTTCAATATTTCGACCGCGACCGCGTTCGTCGTTGCCGGAGCCGGCGTGCACGTCGCCAAGCACGGCAATCGCAGCATCACCTCAAAGTGTGGTTCCGCCGACGTGATGGAAGCCCTCGGCGTAAACATCAACCTTCCCCCGCCGCAGATTGCAACCTGCCTCGAAGAAGTAGGAATCGCGTTTCTTTTCGCCCCAGCCCTGCACTCTGCAATGAAGCACGTCCAGACCGCTCGCCGCGAATTACATCTGCGCACGGTTTTCAATCTGCTTGGCCCGCTCACCAATCCCGCCCGCGCCACCTGCCAGGTAGTCGGCGTCTATTCCGCCGATCTCGTCGAGAAACTCGCGGAGGCCCTCAGCATGTTGGGCCTGCGCCGCGCCCTAGTCGTCCACGGAAGCGACGGCCTGGACGAAATCACGATCACCGCGACAACTCGTATCGCTGAAGTCCGCGACGGACAGGTTCGGAGTTATGAAGTCACGCCCGAAGAATTCGGCCTGCAACGCGCAACATTGGATGATATCGCCGGCGGCGACGCCGCTCTCAATGCCAAGCTGATTCGCGAGGTGCTAGAGGGGAAAAAGTCACCGCGCCGCGACATCGTTCTGCTCAACGCGGCCGCCGCGCTCGTCGCTGCCGGGCATGCCGATCACCTGCGCGATGCAGTTCCGCCGGCGGCAAATGCGATCGATTCCGGCGCAGCCTTCGCAAAGTTACAGGCGCTCATTGCCTTCACCGCAGACCACGCATAGCGCGCAATCTGGTGTCGCCTTTCGAAACTACCTTTTGCTGGCAGACGCTTTCAATTTCTCAATCTGCTGCAGGTGTGCGGCGCCGTGACTGGCGATCCGCTCGATAAGATCGGCCACGGTTATCTCCCGTTGCATTTCCGGGTGATAGGCCGCCTTGGAAAGGTCGGAAAGCTTCAGACTTCGTAGCAAACGCAAGTTGTGATGACGTCCCAACCCATAGAATGCGACCAGTTCCGAGGCAGGCGAATCCATGTAGTTCAGATTGCGGGCCCATGCGTCCTGATCCAGCGGGGCGATAACGGGTTTTGTATCCGCAAGCATCTGGCGCAACCGATATCCATAAACGATTTCGATATCCGCCAAGTGACCAAGAATCTCGAGCAGGCACCATTCTTGAAGAGAAGGCTTGTAACGTAGAACTTTTTCTGGCAAACCAGAGACGGCTGCTGCAATTTCTCTTGGGTTCTTCTCAGCGGCATCGAGGTGTCTTTTCAAGTCTGCTTCCGTCATAGGCAATACTTTCCCTGGCGATGATGTTACGACGCCGGAATCGTGAAGACTTTATTTGTCGGATCGCTGTCTGGAACACTGCCGTCGTTGATTCTGATTTCGCTCGCCGCGCCTTGCGTCTCGACGCGCGTAGTCGCCGTACTTTTAGCGCGAACTTCGATCCGTTTTGTAACCTCGCCTCCATCAAAGATTATAGTGAACGGAACTTCCGCCCCCGCGTTGCCCAAGTTTTCCAGCGTTACGGTAACGAACTGCACACCCTTCTCCGTCTTCCATGGATGCGCCGATTGCACCCGCAGGTCTGGCAACCCCCGATCCTGATAAACCCAGTCATCGAAGAACCAACCGAGATCGCGCTTGGCAGCCGCTTCAATCAAACGCTCTACATATTTCGGATCCTTATCGTCATCGACCCTGTATTTTCCAATCGCCTGTTGCAGCGCATCGTCGCCGACCATATCGCGCAACATCCACCATACGTAGGCCGCCTTGCTTCGATAAAAAGTCTCATCGAAGGTCGTCGCCAACGGCTGGCCCGCGCTCTTTCCCGCGCTTTTCTCCGCGACATTCTTGCTTGCAGACGCTGACAGGTCTTTCTCCGCGTCAACGAACGCGTCTTTGTGCGCGCCAAGAAAATCGAGCGCCGCCTGTCTTCCGCCTTGCTGCTCGCGATACAACGCCTCGGCAAAGTGGGCGAGCCCTTCGTAGACCCACGGTCTCGACGATGGCACAGCCGAATGCACCAACTCATGCACGAGGTTGGTGCCTGCCAGTTTCGCATCCTCCGCCGCGAGCGAGACCATCAATAATGTTCCGCTCTCAAATGGAGTAGCACGAGGATCGGCAAAATCGGCAATCGTCACCGCCGCGCTTGGCTGGCCGAACCATCCGATTACAAACTTCATCGCGGGATCGAGCGCATTCGAATATGTCGCCGCTCCTGCTTCGTGGCCTTGGAGACTCAGCAAATTCAAAGGCGTCCTCAAAGCAGATTCATAGTCACCCACGGCAAAAGTAGGCGTGACCACCCCTAGGTGCGCGAAATGGAATCCTCTGCAAACGTGTCCGTCATAACCGCCGCCACTGCCTTCTCTTAGCTCAGGCTCGTTCATCACAATATGCGGAGCGCTCGAGCCCATAACTTGTGTACACAGATTGACCGCCATCGATGCGTCCTGCTCCCGCGCCTTCCATCGATCGGCCACCTCAAACAAGCTGTTCCCCTCCGAAAAATCGGCGGCCTCCGTGGTGATCGGATACCACGCGACATATCCCGCGCCGCGCACTGCCGTGAACATTGGAGTGATCTGGTCCCAGCTGGAGTGTTTCGCAATTTCCTCGGGCACGCCGATCTGAGTAAGCCGCGTCGCATCCAGCGGGATAACGCCCTCATAACCGATTTCAATCTCCACGGATTCTTTCGGCTTGACCTCGGCCGGCAAGGTGACGATTGCCTCGGAAAGCGCGTCAGTGTGATCGATATCGGAAATGTAAGGCTGAGAAACAAATTGCACTGCCTGGCCGTTCACGCGGATCGATCGCCAGCTCAGCGAAGACGAAATTTGCAGCGCCACGATTTTCTGCGATTGAGCCGAGTCGTTGCGCAACGAGATCTTGCCGCGCGCTCCGAGGCGCTGTTGCTGCGGCTCTAGCGTAATCGCCAGATCATATTTTGAGATGGTGAAGGCTTCCCGATCGAGTGCCCACGCTGCGGAGGCAAAAACGCCGAGAATGCAAAGAACACGGAAGAGCTTCATGATTCCGAGACTCATGATCTTCAGACTCATGATTACTTCGATGCGCCCAGCCGCCTCTGCCGCACGACTTCATACAGCACGATGCCCGCCGCCACCGAAACATTCAGCGAGGGCACTTTGCCTAGCATCGGGATCGAAACCAGAAAATCGCAGTGCCGACGCACCAAATCGTGCAGCCCCTTGCCTTCCGCGCCGAGCACGACGGCGCAGTGCATCTTGTAGTCAATCGCGTCGTAAGTTTGTTCGCCGCGCTCGTCGAGTCCCACCACCCACAGTTCTTTCTCCTTCAGCTCTTCGAGCGCGCGCGAAATGTTGGTAACTTTTGCTATCGGCAAGTGCTCGCTCGCCCCAGCCGAAACCTTCGCCACCGCCGCCGTGACGGCCGCCGACCTGCGCTCAGGAAGCACTACACCATCCGCTCCCGCCGCGTCGGCTGTACGCAAGATTGCTCCCAGATTGTGCGGATCTTCGATGCCATCAAGTACAACCACGAGGGACTGCTCCCCGCGCCGCGCTGCCACGAGATCGTCGAGATCGCTATATTGTTTCGCCGAAGTCGCGGCCACCAGTCCCTGATGCGCCGCGTTGCCGGCAATTTCGTCCAACTCCTGGCGCGACAAAACGCGCACCGGTACACCGATCTTCCGGCACTCATCAATCACGCGCCGCAGCCGAATATCTTTCCGCTCCTTGGCGACGCCTACCCACTCGAAGTTGCGGCCGCGCGCCTTCAGCGCCTCGGTCACCGTATTGATTCCATAAAGAATATTCACGACAAGTAGTTTACAGCGCGGCGGCGCGCATGGAATTTCTTGAACTTCCCCCTGTCCCCCTGTAGTTATGTTCTTTATACAGCCTGCTAAACTCAAACATTCGGGAGATGAGTTTGAACAGCGTCTACATTCTCTCTGCCGTGCGCACGCCCATCGGCAAATTCGGAGGCTCGATCGCCTCGCTCACCGCCGCCGACCTGGGCGTCGTCGCGGCCAAAGCCGCTATCGAACGCGCCGCCATCCCGCCTGAGGAAATAGAGGAGACGATTTTCGGCAACGCGCGCCAGGCCGGCGGAGGTCCCAATCCCGCCCGCCAAATCTCGATCCGCAGCGGCGTGCCGCAATGGGCACCTGCTTACACCGTCAACAAGGCCTGCGCCTCGGGGCTCAAATCGATCGCCCTCGGCTTTCAGGAGATCGCAGTCGGCAATCTCGACTGCGTCCTCGCCGGCGGGACCGAATCCATGTCGCGCGTCCCTTACTATCTCGAAGGTGCGCGCTGGGGCTACCGCCTCGGCAACCAGGAACTCGTCGACGCCATGTATCGCGACGGATTCTTTTGTCCCCTGGCAAAAATGATTATGGGCGAGACCGCCGAGCTTCTCGCCGAGCAATATAAAATTTCGCGCGAAGAGCAGGATCAATTTGCGCTCACCTCGCAACACCGCGCCGCCGCCGCCCAATCCAGCGGACGCTTCGACGCCGAGATTGTTCCCGTCACTATCGAGGGAAAAAAGGGTTCTACCGTTTTTGCCCGCGACGAACATCTCTTCCCCGACGCGACCACGGAGAGGCTGGCCAAGCTTGCAGCCGTCTTTTCAAAGACGGGAACCATTACCGCCGGAAACTCTTCTGGCATCACCGACGGCGCGGCCGCCGTCGTCTTGGCGAGCGAGAAGTCTGTCAAGCAAAACAATCTGAAGCCGCTGGCCCGCATTGTCGCCACAACCTCAGCCGGAGTCGATCCGCGCACCATGGGCATCGGTCCCGTCCCCGCCATTCACAAACTCGAGCAGAAGCACGGCCTCAAACTCTCCGACTTCGATCTGGTCGAACTCAATGAAGCCTTTGCCGCGCAAGTGCTGGCCTGCGATCGCAGCCTTCAATTCAATCGCGACAATCTCAACGTCAACGGCGGCGCCATTGCGCTGGGTCATCCGATCGGCTGCACCGGCACGCGCATCACCGTGACTCTGGTCCACGAAATGCTGAAACGCAAGGCGCGCCGGGGACTGGCCACGCTTTGCGTCAGCGGGGGGATGGGTATGACGCTCGCGATTGAGAACTGCGCATAGCGCAATCGCAACTAGCGGCGTGCCCACTATGATAGCTATACTTACAGAGGGATATGGCAATCGCCGCTGCAAACGCCGCCTCCGTCGGTTCCGCCCGGAACGCGATGCCTCTCTCCGCGATCATCGTCGACGATGAACAGCTGGCGCGCGACGAACTCGCCTACCTGCTCAAGAGCCTTGACAACGTCAGCGTGGTGGCACAAGGCAAGAACGGTCTCGAGGCAATCAGCCTCATCCGCGAACATAATCCCGACCTGGTGTTTCTCGACGTTCAGATGCCCGGCCTCGATGGCTTCGGTGTCATCAAGAAACTGCTCGACCGCAAGGTTCCCCTGCCCAAAATTATTTTTGCGACCGCCTTCGATCAATATGCCGTGAAAGCGTTCGAGGTGAATGCCGTCGACTACATCCTGAAGCCCTTCGACAAAAAGCGGGTGGGGCAGTCGATTGAGCGGGCGCGCGCGAAGATGGAAGCCGGCGCTGGCCCCGAAGATAAGCTCGAAACGCTGGTTCGAATGCTGGAGTCGCAAAAGCCCCAGGCAGCGAAGATTCTTATTAAAGCAGCAGGAAGATTATTCCTGACCGATGCCAAGGATATCTGCTACGCGACCATCGAAGATGGAGTGATCACCGTCGCCACCAGCGGGCACGCGGGCATGGAAGGCCAATCTAACTGCCGTACTCTGGAAGAGCTATTCGAAAATCTCGATCCCAGCCTCTTCTGGCGGGCGCATCGGTCATATCTCGTCAACATTAACCACATCCGCGAAGTCGTGCCCTGGTTTAAAAGCTCCTACCAATTACGCATGGACGACAAGAAACAGACTGAGATCCCCGTAAGCCGCGCCCAGACCCGCCGTCTCCGCGAGTTGTTCAACCTCTAAAACAGTTCTCAGTTGTCAGTTCTCGGTAAAACTGAGCAGGAGGGCCCCTTCGAGCGCTCGTTGCGATCGCCAACGAGCGGTTTTTTCTGAGAACTGAGAACCGGGAACTGAGAACTAAAAAGAGGGCGGACGCTGAGACGACCTCGTCCGCCCGGGGAGGGAAACTTTCAGGAGGCAATGGCTTGCAAGGCGATTCGGTTCGGTATAACCAGCGTTTCGCCCTCCATCCGAATCAACTCTTTTCGTTTCATGTCGCTGAACAAGCGAGTTACCGTTTCTCGTGACGATCCGATCATTTGGGCAATCTCTTGATGCGTGAACTCGGTGGGCACGCGCAGCTCCCGGTTACGGGGCTCATCGGAGACCCACGAAAGCAGCAAGCGGGCGAGTTTCTCCGTCGAGCTGCGGGCGAGGAGCAGTTCATAGACATCGTCAAATGAAGTGCCAATCTCTCGCGCCAGCATCTGGGCGCACCCGAGGGCCGCGTGACTGTTGCGTTCGATCAGCCGCAGGAAGCCCTCGCGCTCGATGAACTTGATCTGGCACATCTCGATGGTTGTGACCGTGACCAAGGATGCCCCACCGGTGACTACGGCGCTCAGCCCGAGGATCTGGCGATTTCCCGTTATTTTCAGAATGATGGTCTTGCCATCGCGCGCCTCCACGGAAAGCTTCGAGCGGCCGGAGCACGCGATGTAGACCCCGCGCGCGCTTTGACCCTCGGTGAGCAAAGTGGAGTTAGCGGGATACAACGTCAGATGTCCGGTCGCATTGAACATCGTCATCAACGGGTCAGGCAAATTACAGAAGTCGCCATTTTGCCTCAAGGTGCAGCTGAGACAATTGTTTGAGATTGCGAAACGGCGCGACAAACCCATGGCAAACTCCCGTCACGTCAACAACGCCTGGCTGGTGGAGGCTCCCGCCGGGGGACGAGGAATGCGCCACGCGAAAAACAGTGCACACTTCCTGCCATTTCACCGCCCTCAACTAAATGGTTGGATTTCAGCTATTTAGGATCGCAAGAACAATATGGGCGGTAAGAAGATCTGCCGGAAGGCTGGCCGGCTTGCCGATAATTTGGCAGATGAATCGTGCTGTGTCTGCCCAGTTTGCTGTCGCTCGTAAATCGCGAGCAGCACCTCTAATTCAGATAATCCGTGCGCGAGATTCCCAGGCGCTGCATTTTGTACTGCAGGGTTGTTCGTTTCAGGCCCAGGCGTGCCGCCGCGCCTGACGGCCCGGAAAGAACGCCACGAGTCAGCCTCAGGACCTCGATGATGTGCTGCCGTTCTTTGTCACGCAGAGTCACGTCAGATTCCCGAAGCTGCCGGGCACTCTCCTCCCGCAGTTCGCCGAGCGGCGGTGTCAATTTGTTGCTTTCGCTCAGGATCACCGAGCGCTCGACAAAATTCTCCAGTTCACGAATATTTCCCGGCCACCTCCAGTTCATCATGACTTCGATGACTTCTTCGGGAATGATGTCCACCCGCTTGTGCAGCCGCAAGGCGCATTTCTCGACAAAATGCCGAACCAGCATGGGAATATCCTCACGCCGCTCGCGCAAGGCGGGCAGATGCAGGGGAAAGACGTGCAGGCGGTAAAACAAGTCGCCGCGAAATTCCTTGTCTTCAATAGCCTGCACCAGATCGCGATTGGTGGCCGCGATCAGCCGCACATCCACCCGGATGGTCTTCGTTCCCCCCAGCCGTTCGAACTCCTGATCCTGCAAAACACGCAGCAACTTGGGCTGCAATTCGAGCGGAATTTCTCCCACCTCGTCGAGCAACAAGGTTCCTTTATTCGCTAACTCCAGGCGCCCGATCTTCTGGCTCACCGCCCCCGTAAACGCACCCTTTTCATGGCCGAAAAGCTCACTCTCGAGTAGTCCGGTAGGAATGGCAGCGCAGTTGACTTTGATGAAACTGCGATCTCTGCGCCGGCTCATGCCGTGGATCAACCGGGCAATGCGTTCTTTGCCCGTACCCGTTTCGCCGGTGATCAAGACCGTGGAATCCGTGTCAGCGACGATAGCGGCATAATCCATTACCCGTTTCAATGCAGGGCTGGCGCCGACGATATCGTCGGCCCGGTTCGCACTCCGAATTTCGTGCTCCAGATAATGATTCTCCTGCGTCAGTCGTTCCTTGAGTTCCGCAATCTCGCCGTAAGCATGGGCATTATGCAGCGCAATGGCTACCTGATTGGCGACTTGCTGCAGGTATTCCACCTCCGCCGGGCCAAAGGCATTCGCGGTCTCGTCATTCACATTCAACGCTCCCCAGACGTGGCCGCGTGCAATCAGTGGCACGCTGCAAGCCGACCGAATCCCGCGTTGATACATAGCCTTCGCTAACGGTGCGTCCATCTGACGCAGATCGTCCCCTGTATAAAATGCAACCTTTCGCGTCCCAATCGCGCGGCCGGAGAGTGCTTGCTCGAGCGGGACCGCTGTTCCCTGATTCACAAAGGGCTCCAACTCGGGACTATCTCCAAATGGCCGCACGCTCTTTCCATCTTCGTCGAGCAGCGACAGGACTGCCCCTTTGTAGCGTGCGATCCCGCGGAGGCTGGAAAGAATAGCCGGCAACAAAATTTCCAACTCCAGGATGGAACTCAATTCGCGGCTGATTGCGACCAGGCTCTGTTGTTCTTCGAACGCTCGATAGACTCTGTCCTTCTCCAGAACGGTCGCTCCCAGCAGCGCGACCCGCTGAAGCAGCTCGGCGTCGTCATCATTTGAAATTTCAGGAATGTTCTTGCCCAGGCCAAGGGCTCCATAGTGCTGGGCCGACGCGCTCAACGGCACCGCAATGTACGACCGTACCCCGTGATTCAGCAGCACTGGCACGAAACCCGGAAAGCGCTGCTCGTGTTCGGTATCTGGAATCCGCACCAGTTCCTGATATTTCCAGACCCACCCCGTCACTGCTTCTTCCACCGGAAGCAGGTCGAATTCCCCGCTCTCCTGGTTCTTTTTCCAGTAGTACGTCTTCATGCCCCCAGCCCGCGAATCGTGCAGAGACAGGTTCAATAATTCCCCTCCCGTCAAAGCCAGCACCGGGCGAGCGATCGATTTCAATGCTTCGGGAAGGGTCTGAGCTCGCGCAACCGCATCGGTGATCTCGAGCAGCAGACGATAGCGCTCAGAGTCAGGGGGAACTTCTTCCTCAAGTGCGGATGGACGTGCGGACATGCCAAACCTCCTGCACCTGCCACAGTGCGGACATCAGTAGCCGATTTGAGCAGGAATGGGGGTCATCGCAGCTTGCCAAGCTGCCGACTCTTTCAACATGCGTCGTAGGTGTTGGTTCCTTTACTTGGGAACCAATCTCATTCTCCCCGGACGGGGAACCCCCTCAGGTTCTACGACACTTCTTCCTGGATTGTGCCGTCCAGGACGACGTATTTCTACTCTTTCCAAGTGTAGGATGCAAGACATATCTTGGCCCTGCTAGGTCCATTTCTCGGCACTACCCTAATCCGTAATCCTTAATCCTTAATCCTTTGCCACACTTCGAGTAAGATCGTTGAATGGCGCGCGGCTGGGAGAGTAAGTCGGTCGAACAGCAACAGGAGGAGATGTCAGAGCGGCAGAAAACCGCCCGCGCTGCGGTCTCCCCCAGCGAACAGAAACGCAACCGCCAACGCGACGGCTTGCTTCTTTCCCGCGAGCGTCTCACTCAGCAACTTGAGGCCGTCAGCAATCCACGTCATCGCCAGATGCTGCAGCAGGCGATCGCCGAACTGGATCGCCAACTGTCATCCTTCGAGCAAGTTACGGACGAAGTCACTAAACAACTGCCGCGAAAGTGAGCTCCCCGCCCATGCCCCCTATAACGAAAACCGCAGTCCCGTTCCCTTCCACCTAACGTATAATCGACAGGTTGATGAAAGCCTACGTTTACGTCTCGTTGAAGAAGAGCGTTCTCGATCCCCAGGGTAAGACTATCCATGGCGCGCTCAAGAAAATCGGCTACAAGAGTTTGCACGATGTGCGACAGGGGAAGTATTTCGAACTTACGCTTAACGGCGGGATCACAAAAGAAGAAGCGCAAGCTGAGGTCGAGCGCATCGCGCGCGAAGTGTTAACCAACCCGGTGATTGAAGAATTTCGCTGCTCTCTCGAAGAGTAGCAGGGGCATGGCTTCAGCGATGCCGAAAGTTCTTCGAAAACCAGACGCTCCTTTAATGCGTCCAATAAGGCGTCTAAGCAACTAGCGGCATCCCCCGCCGAACTATTCGTCAAGGAGTCATCTCGCCAATGTGCGGCATCGTGGGATATGTAGGTAAGAAGCCAGTCGTGCCCGTCATCATCGAGGGCTTGCGAAAACTCGAGTATCGCGGCTACGACTCGGCCGGAATCGCGGTCGCGGGCAATGGCGGTGGACTCGAAATCCGCCGCGCCGAGGGCAAGCTGCGCAATCTCGAAGAAGTCATCCGCGTCAAGCCGCTCGACGGCACCTATGGCATCGGCCACACGCGCTGGGCCACGCACGGCCGTCCCACTGAAGAAAACGCCCATCCCCATCGCGACTGTACCGGCACAATCGTGGTCGTGCACAATGGCATTGTCGAAAACTATCTCTCGCTCAAGAAGAAGCTGATTGCCGAAGGCCACAAGTTTTCGACCGAAACCGACACCGAAATCATCGCCCACCTGATCGAGAAGCATTACCTGCAGACCGGCAATGGCCATCGTCCCTCGCTCGAAGACGCCGTGCGCAAAGCCGTCAAGGAACTCACCGGAGTCTTTGCACTGGTCGTGATCGCGGTCGACGACCCCAACAAAATCGTCGCCGCCCGCAACGGACCGCCCGTAGTCATCGGCCTCGGCAAAGATGAGTTCTTCGTCGCCTCTGACGTCCCCGCGCTGCTCGATCACACCCGCGACCTTTTCTTCCTCGGCGATGGCGACTTGGCCGTGATCACCGGCGACGGCGTCCGCGTCTCCGATTTCGACGGCAAGCCCGTCGAGCGCAAAGCCCAGCGCATCACCTGGGACCCCATCATGGCGGAAAAAGGCGGCTTCAAGCATTTCATGCTCAAGGAAATTTACGAGCAGCCGCGCACCGTCCGCGACACTACGCTAGGCCGCGTCTCGCAAGACTCCGGCGCAATCTTCCTCGACGAGATGCAGGTCAGCGAAGCCGAATTCAAAGCGCTGAAGAAAATCAATATCGCCGCCTGCGGCACCAGTTGGCATGCCGGACTAGCCGGCAAGTTCATGATCGAGAATCTCGCTCGCGTCCCCGTCGAGGTCGACTACGCCAGCGAATGGCGCTATCGCGATCCCATCCTCGGCCCCGACACGATGACGTTGCTCATCTCGCAGTCTGGCGAGACCGCCGACACCATCGCCGCTCAGCGCGAAGCCAAATCCAAAGGCTCGAAGACGCTAGCCATCTGCAACGTGGTAGGCTCCATGATCACGCGCGAAGCGGTAGGCACCGTGTACACCCACGCCGGTCCCGAAATCGGAGTAGCCTCCACCAAAGCCTTCACCGGCCAACTGACCGCGCTTTATCTATTCGCGTTGTATCTAGCGCAAGTGCGCGGCACCTTAACTCCCGAACAATCCAAAGCCGCCGTCCAGGAACTAATGCGCATCCCCGGCAAGCTCGAGCAAATTCTCACCAATGACGGAGCCTGCGAAGAACTGGCAAAGACCTACGTTCGCGCCCAGGATTTCCTCTTCCTTGGACGCGGCATTCACTACCCCATCGCCCTCGAAGGCGCGCTAAAACTAAAAGAAATTTCCTACATCCACGCCGAAGGCTATCCCGCCGGAGAAATGAAGCACGGCCCCAACGCCCTTATCGACGAGAATCTTCCCGTGGTCATCATCGCCACGCGCGACACCGCCAGCCCGCAATCCATGACGCGCTACGAAAAAACGATGTCGAACCTGAAAGAAGTAAAAGCCCGCTCCGGAATCGTGATCGCCCTAGCCACCGAAGGCGACACCGAAATCGCCGAAGAGGCCGATCATGTGCTCTTCGTTCCTTCGGCGCCGGATGAACTCTCGGCAATCCTGGAGATCGTCCCGCTCCAACTGCTCGCCTACCACATAGCCGTTCGTCGAGGCTGCGACGTAGATCAGCCGAGGAACTTGGCGAAATCGGTGACGGTGGAATAGCGAGGCGAACCTCTCGTTCACGAAAACAACCGTCTCGCGCTCAGTGAGTGGAATGAGGATTTTGCGCCCATCGACAGCGTACTTTGCGTAACGAACAGAGTCAGGTTACTATGCCTCGCTGCGAGAATGGACGCCCCGTCAAATACGATTGCTCCGCCTGATGCTCCTCATGATAGTTCGACTGCGGGGAAACGGCGTATTGTCTCGGCCGTTCTTTCGGCGGCTATTCCGGGCACAGGGCAGTTAGTCTTGGGGGAAACGCAATCCGGTTTCTGGTTCTTATGTCTACTCTGCATTCTCGCTTTCATGTATTGGCCCCTTCGTTTGCCAAGGTCATGGGTAGCGTTACAAATTCTGATATTCGCTGAGATGACTCTATGCACGGTAGCGGCGTGGCATGCTCTGCGTTCGCCAAGCCAAAGGGCCGTTCGAGGCTCACGCCTCTGGTTAATCTTGCTAGTCCCGCTTGCGTTGCTGCTTTCCTTCGCGCATAGCATCTGGCTTCTTCGTGCGGCAGGAGTTCGTCCATTCGGCGTGCCATCGACTGGCATGGAACGAACGATACTGCAAGGAGATCATATA
>Ga0187859_10001958_pt1 | contig 12986 bp, 7 predicted proteins | sample June2016WEW_10_1_2_FD_133019 | JGI IMG/M metagenome (GOLD analysis project Ga0187859, IMG submission 133019) | Peatland microbial communities from SPRUCE experiment site at the Marcell Experimental Forest, Minnesota, USA - June2016WEW_10_10 | ecosystem: Environmental > Terrestrial > Soil >...
ACGGCACCTACACATTCCCGTCCTATCAGGCGTATCAATCTCTCACGCCCAGCCAACTCCTCATCGACGGCCCCACCGGCGCTGCGCCCACCGTTTCCCTGAATGTCGTCGACGCTGGCCTGTACTTGCAGGACGACTGGAAAGTGCGTCCCAACCTCACCTTGAGCGGCGGTCTGCGCTTCGAGACCCAAAACCAAATTCACGATCACGCCGACTGGGCGCCACGCCTCGGTTTTGCCTGGGGCCTCGGAGGCGGCGGAAAAACCGCTCCTAAAACCGTTATCCGCGGCGGCTTCGGGATCTTCTATGACCGGTTCACCAATACTTATGTCCTGAATGCCGATCGCTTGAACGGCATTGTCCAGCAACAGTACGTCGTGGATACGCCCGCGTATACGCCGAATCCCGCAGCGCCCACTTCTTCCGCAGCGCCACAAACCATCTACCAGATCAGTCCGTCTCTGCACGCGCCCTACATTCTGCAAAGCGCCTTTAGCGTCGAACGACAAGTTACAAAGGTCGCCAACGCCACGCTTACCTACCTCAATTCTCGCGGCGTCCACCAGCTTCTCTCTCTGGTCCCGAATGCCCCGGAAGTCAACTATCCCTACCCCATCGGCCCGCCGCCGAGCACCTACTATTATCAGTACTCGTCTGATGGAGTTTTCTGGCAGAACCAGTTGATCGCAAGTTTTAATATCCGCGCCGGCGCCAGGCTCTCCCTCTTCGGCTATTACTCTCTGAACTTTGCCAACAGCGACGTCTCCGGAGCCGCCAACTTCCCTTCCGATCAGCACAACCTCAGCCTCGATTACGGGCGCGCTACATTTGCTATCCGCAATAAGGTTTTTATGGGCGGTACGCTCTCCTTGCCGCGCGGGTTTCGCCTCAGCCCCTTCATGATTTTCAACTCCGGCACTCCCTACAACGTCAGCATCGGCGGCCAGGACTTGAGCGGCGACTCCCTTTTCAACGACCGTCCCGCTTTTGCCACTAACGTCACCGGCACGTGCCTTTCGCCGACGCAAGCCTGTCACTATGCGGTTCCAGGGACACCCTACACTCCAGTCCCCGTCAACTACCTGACCGGCCCGTCGCAATTCACTCTCAACCTGCGGCTGGCAAAAACTTTTGGCTTCGGTCCCGAGGTTGGAGGGAAAAACAACGCGCAATCTGGTGGTGGTCCCGGTGGTGGTGGGGGCGGCGGCGGGCGCGGCGGTGGTGGTGGAGGCGGCGGCACCGTAGGCTTTGGGGGCAGTCCGCGCGGCGGTTTCGGTGGAGGCCCCGCAACTAATCGACGCTACAGCCTGACCTTCAGCGTCAACGCACGCAACGTCCTGAACAAGGTGAACTCGGCAACTCCCATCGGCGTAATCAGCTCGCCAGATTTCGGCCAGTCAGTAGCTCTGGCGGGAGGCCCCTTCTCCAGCGCCGCCGCCAACCGAAAAATAGAATTGCAAGCATCCTTCAGCTTCTAAAAAATTAATTCTAGAAAATTAAAGATTCGGATCAGGCATCGCTTTAGCGATGCCGTAAGAATCTTTGTCTTGAGCCTCGCCGTGCCCTGGCTCCCGCCGCCTTGAAAGGGCACGGCTTTACAGCCCGCGGAAAAGGCCGATTTTGATCTTGCCTTGAAAGGGTGCGGCTTCCAGCCGCACCGCAACTCGTTCAAGATCCGCGCGGCTTTAGCTGCTGAGGTCAGAGTGCAGCCCGCAACAACTCTTTCCGCAGCCTCTTTAGCCGTGCCGTAAGGATTGCGTTTGATTTCGGCTTTAGCCCGCCGAGGGATTGCAACTTTGAAACCGAGCTACCCGGATGATAATTAACTTGACAACAACGAAATAGCCGTGCGATCATGAGTCCTCACCAAAACATCGGTGGCCAACCAGCACGAAAAATGTTCACAGTTACGAAGTAACTGTTTTATTATCAATATTGTACATATAATACATTTAGAATCAAAGATCTAGCGGGCATTCCCTCCCAAAACCATGATTCTAATAGACCGAAATTAAAAAAAATTAAGACAAATACCTCACAGTACTAATTAGTTAACACGCCTAAGTCGAGCCTAAGTCGAATAGTCCGCATTAATCCGTACATACTCCGCCGTAAGGTCAGTCGTAAGAAACTTCACCTCATCCCGCCCCCGTCCCAACTGCACCCGAACATCGCACACCGGCTGAGCCAGCGTCCGGTGCGCCCGCCGCTCATCGAACGCACAGACCATCCCATTGCGACACACCTTCTGACTGCCAATAAAAATCTGTACGCGTGAGGGATCGATCGCCACGCCGCATCGCCCTACCGCCGCCAGAATGCGCCCCCAATTCGGATCGGCCCCGGCCCAAGCCGTCTTCACCAGCATGGAGTGAGCAATCGTCCGCGCCACCAGCATCGCCTCCTCCCGAGTGCGCGCCTGTTCAACAAACAAACGAATTACATGCTGCACGCCCTCGCCATCACTGACAATCTGCTCAGCCAGCGACTGGCAGACGTTAGCCAGAGCGGAAGCAAACTTCTTTCGCGCACGCGGATCGCGAATTCCTATACCGCCAGCGCCGCTAGCCAGCAGCAGCACCGTGTCATTAGTCGAGGTATCTCCATCGATCGACATGCAATTCAAAGAGCTGTCGCAAGCCGCGCGCAGCAAGGGTTGCAGCTCGCGCGTTGTCGCCTTTATGTCGGTAAACAGGTAGACCAGCATGGTAGCCAGTTGCGGATGAATCATCCCCGCGCCCTTGGCCATGCCCAACAACGTGACCTCATTCGAACCAATCCGCAATCGCGCCGACGCAATCTTCCGCCGCGTATCGGTGGTCATGATGGCGTCAGCGAAAGCAAGCGCGCCGCCCTCGCCAGCCGACCGCGCCGCAATGAGTTTCGGCAGCGCAGCGCGGATCTTCTCCGCCGGCAGAGGAACTCCGATGATGCCAGTAGATGAAGAGAATATTTCTGAAGAAGTAACGCCCAACAAACTTCCCACTTCGCGACAGACTAGTTCGCATGCCTGAAGGCCGCGGCGCCCTGTAGCGCAGTTGGCATTTCCAGAATTTACGACGACCGCGCGAACGCGTCCCCCCGTCGAAACGAGCGCCCGGCGCCCAATCTCAACGGGAGCAGCAACCACGCGGTTCCGCGTGAACAATGCGGCGGCGCTAGCTCCGTCGACCGCCTCAGCCAGAGCCAAGTCCGGCCGGCCGCTAACCTTGATGCCGGCAGCAACGGCCGAGAACGAGAATCCCGAAGGCAGACGAACTTTTTCTGGCGAGCGGCGGAGCGAGATCATGCCTGTATCTTCAGCCAGTTTTTCGGCGGCGGCAAAATCGCGAAAGCGGGAGCCTGCCCGCGGATCATCGCCACTTCATCGCAGCGATAAAGCCGTGGGCACTTATAACAATCCTTGTGAATCTTGTCGGGAAGATCCTGATGATTGGCCAGCGTGAAACCCATGCGCCCAAAGAATTCAGGAATCCGCGTGAACAGGCACACGCAATTCACTTTATGTTTCTCCGCCTGCGTCAGCAAAGCCTTCACCAGTCGCCGGCCGCCACCTCCGCTCTGGCTTGCGGGATCGACCGTAATCGAACGAATCTCGGCCAGATGCACGCCGTAAAGATGAAGCGCGCCGCATCCGATGATGCGCCCATCCTCCTCGAGCACAATAAAGTCGCGGACGTTCTCGCAGATCTCGGCCAGCGAGCGCGGCAGCAAAGTGCCGTCGCCCGAATAAGCAGAGACCAGCGCGTGAATCTGCTCGGCATCGGGAAGAACCGCCTCACGCGTGCGCATGAGCCTCTTGTTCGCGCCGCGTCGTGGCGGACTTCGTTTTCGTTTGGCTGGCTTCTTCATGTTTGCGCAATGCCGCGTCCAGGGCCTTGATCAACTGGTCGATGTGCTTCTTCTGAATGATATAAGGAGGCAGAAACCGCAACACGGTTTCGTGCGTGCGATTGATGATGATCCCTTCCTTCAATAATTGCCTAGCCACCGCCTTGGCCAGCTCAGGCGAATCCAGTTCGACAGCTCGCATGAGGCCGACGCCGCGCACATCCTGAATCGCTTTGTGCTTCTGATCGAGCGTCGCGAGCCCTGCCTGAAAGTAGGCGCCCATCGCGCCCACATGCTTGAGCAGCTTCTTCTCCTCGCGCAAAAACGCGATAGCCACCGCGCAAGTGAGTGGCCCACCGCCAAAAGTCGTGCCGTGCAGACCAGGGTGCATGCAAGTCGCAACTCGCTCTGTCGTAAGAATGGCGCCGAGCGGCAAACCGCCCGCGAGCGGTTTGGCGACCGTGACAATATCCGGCAAGACGCCATAGTGCTGGTAGCCAAAGTGGCGTCCAGTACGGCCGAGCCCGCATTGAATCTCATCGAGCACGAGCAGCGCGCCGGATTGCTTGGTAAGTCGCGAGGCAAGCCCGAGAAATTCAGCATTCACCGGACACACGCCACCTTCACCCTGAATAGTCTCGATGCATACTGCGCAAACGCTCGCATCAAACTTGCGCTGAAGATCGTCGAGATCGTTGAACTTGACGAAAGTGACTCCCGGCACAAGCGGGGTGAACGGAGCGCGATACTTCAGCTGACCAGTAGTAGCGAGCGCGCCAAATGTTCGTCCGTGAAAAGAATTATCCATGGCCAGGATTTGGGTCTTCGCATTAGACGCGTCACCTGGCGCACCACCATTCGCATGATTCATCTGCGCGAAGGCGCGCGCCAGTTTCAGCGCTCCCTCCCACGCCTCCGTCCCACTGTTGCAAAAGAAAGCGCGATCAAGTCCCGACATTTCCGTCAGCAACCGCGCCAACTCCGCCTGATACTCGTGATAGAAAAGATTCGAGATATGAATCAAACGCCCCGCCTGGCGCTTGATCGCGCCCTGTATGGCAGGATGATCGTGGCCAAGCGCATTTACCCCAATCCCGCTCAGAAAATCGAGGTAGCGCTTGCCCTTCGAGTCCCAGAGATAAACGCCGCGCCCGCGCACAAAAAGAATCGGCTGGCGATCGTATGTCGGAAGCAACAGCTTCGCTTCCATTCGTGAGACCGTCGCGAGGCTCATGCTCTCAACACCTCTGTGCCGCATTCGATCTTGGTGAAATAAAAAAGCGGCAGCATTTCGACCTGCGCCGCCGGAAGGATGCGAACACGCCCCACACCCGATTTGAGCGCCTGCGTGCAGGCTTCAAGTTTCGGCATCATGCCTCCGCTCACCACGGATTCGCCGATCAACCCGGCCGCTTGCTTGGTATCCAAACGCGCCATCACCGAACCGTCGGCCTGTTTCACTCCAGCGACATCGGTAAGAAAAATCAGCGCGTCGGCCTCGCAGGCAATCGCGCAAGCTGCCGCCATCTGGTCGGCGTTCACGTTGTAATACTGCCCGTCCCCGCCCAGCGCCAGCGATGAAAGCACTGGAATGCCACCTTCCGCCCAAATCGCCCTAAGCCAGCGCGGTTCAGAAAAACAAATTTCGCCAACATAGCCTAAGTCGATCTCCGTGTCCTGCTTCTTGCGGGCGCGAAAGACGCCGCCATCTCCTCCACACAATCCGATCGCCGGTTGTCCAGCAGCAGCAATCGCAGCTACCAGGCTCTTGTTCACGATGCCGGCGAGAACCATCAACGCCACATCGCGCGTCTCCGCGTCGGTAACGCGAAGTCCGTGCACGAAATCACTCTTCTTCCCGAGCAATTCAAGCGTTCGAGTCAACGCGCTCCCGCCGCCATGAACCACAGCTACCTGGTGTCCATCTTGTGAAAGCTGCACCACAGCCTTTGCGCATTTTTGCAGAGTCGTTTTATCTTCGAGCGCCTTGCCGCCGATTTTGACCACGATCTTCATTGCAGGCCCTCAGCCTCATCCCAGCCATACATGAGGTTCATGTTCTGCACCGCCTGGCCAGCCGCGCCCTTGAGCAGATTGTCGAGACAGGAAACCAGAATCAACCGCCGTCCGTCGTCCGCGAGAGAGAAGCCGATATCGCAATAATTGGTGTGCACGGAAAATTGAATTTCCGGCAGAGTCGATGCCGGAAAAACCCGCACCCAGCGCTTGCCTGCATAGAAATCTTGCAGACAGCTTTGAACGTCATCCGCCGTCATTTTCCGTTTCAAGTGCACGTAAATCGTGGAAAGAATCCCGCGCGGAATCGGCAAAAGATGCGGCGTAAAAATCAACTGCGTCGAATCGAGCGCCAATTGCTCGAGAATTTCGCCCGTATGACGATGTCCGAAAACCGAGTACGCGGAAAAATTATCGGCCACCGATACGAAGTGAGTGCGCGCCGTAGGCTCTTTGCCGGCGCCGGATACGCCCGACTTCGAATCGGAGATGATGCCGCGATCCAAATCGACCAAGTTAGCGAACACCACGGGCGCAAGCGCCAGGATGACGGAAGTCGCGTAACAACCCGGATTCGCCACGAGTGTTGCCGACTTGATCTGGCCGGCATTCAACTCGGGCAAACCATACACCGCCCGCTCGGTAACTTCGGCCGCCGTCTTCGTGTCATCATCTTTGAACTGATAGATCGCGCGATTCGCCTCCTGCTTCAGTCGCCACGCACCGCTCAAGTCGACGACGGACAGCCCGCGCGAAATCGCCTCGGGAACCAGTTCGCGAGAAACGGCGTGCGGCGTTGCAAGAAACAAGAGTTCTACTCCGTGCTGCTCGAGCGTGGACCAAGAGAATGGCTCGATATGCGAATGGCCATTCCCGGAGACATGCGGCCATGCCGTCGACGACAAGCCAGCCTGGGTCGATTTCCTACCCGCCTCAACCGTCTCGTCCGTCTCCGAAGTGCGCCGCAAAAGCAGCGGCACAGCCGTTCGCGGATGGCGGCTAAGGATGCGCGCCAGTTCGAGGCCGGAATAACCCGTCGCGCCAAGAATCGCGGTTTTTAGCGTAGCTGCCATCAAATCGCAAACGTGGCGGTGATCGCTTCCCTTCTCATCTTTATCCTCAATTTCCGCCCTGAGGCATATTTATCCATCATGATGCATAATTATTCATCTATATTAAATGGTATGACGAAGCTGTCAAGTCGAAATACGGATAGTTAGTGAATTGGCCCGAAATCATTAACCACAAAGGCCACTAAGGCACACGAAGGTCGACTCTGAGACCTTCGTGATCCTTCGTGCTCTTCGTGGTTAAAGAACGGCTAAGAACGGCTATCTTCTAGGCGAGCATTGCAAGCAGGTTACAACTGCAACCGCAGATCGCTGGAAGTGCCTCCGGCGGCGGGAACGTAGCAATTCAGCGTGTAATCCATCACCATGCGATCGGCATTGAAGCGCCAGCCAAGCGTGCGAATCGTGCGCTTCATACGCTTGATCCAGCCTCGCGGCAGACCGTCGCGGTCGCGCTGATAGTAGAGCGGAATCACTTCTTCGCACAGCACGCGCATGAGGTCTTCGCCATCGCGGGCATCGTGAACATTCATGTCTGAGTGAGTTCTGCCGTTTCCGATGGCAAAGCCGTTCATGCCATCGTAAGCTTCCGCCCACCAGCCATCTAAAACAGAAAGGTTCAGCCCCCCATTCAAGACGACTTTCTGTCCGCTGGTTCCGGAAGCCTCTAGCGGACGCCGTGGATTGTTGAGCCACACATCGACACCCTGCGTCAAATGGCGGCCCACGTTGATGTCATAGTCTTCGACGAAGATAAATTTGTCCGAGAACTGCGGATCGCGCATCAACTGCGCAATCTGCTGCAGAACCCGCTTTCCCGGTTCGTCCAGAGGATGCGCCTTGCCGGCAAACACGAACTGCACCGGCCGTTTCGGATCATTCACCAGGCTGGCCAACCTTTCGATGTCGGCCAAAATGAGATTGGCGCGCTTATACGTGGCAAAGCGTCGAGCAAACCCAATCGTCAGCGCGTCAGGAGTGAGGGCGCGTTCCAGTTGTTGCAGCACGGCCCGTGGCTCATCGCGGCGCGTAGCTTGTTTGACAGCGCGGCGGCGCACAAATTCGATCATGCGAGACTTCAAGTTGAAATGCGTCTCCCACAGCTCGCCGTCGTCGACGTTTTCAATGCCGTCCCAGGTTTTGGATTCGCTGCCGTGCAAATGCCATCCCGTACCAAGGTGGCGATCGTAGAGCCGGAACATCTGCGGCGCCAGCCAAGTGGGAGCGTGGACCCCGTTGGTGATATGTCCGATCGGAACTGCGTCTTCGCTTTTACCTGGAGTCAACCCGGTCCACATCGCCCGCGAGACTTCACCATGCAGCGAAGACACCGCGTTCGCGCGCCGCGAAAGCCGCAGGCCAAGCACGGTCATGCAGAAACGTTCATCGCTGTCTGGATTCTCGCGCCCCAATCCCATGAATCTTTCTTTCGAAAGGCCGAGCGCCTCGCGTAGCGGTCCAAGGTGCTCCTCGATCAGATCGGCATCGAAGCGATCATGCCCGGCTGGCACAGGCGTATGCGTCGTGAATACGACCTCACGAGCAACGCGGGGAACGGCCTTATCGAAGCTGATGCCTTCGTCTTCCATGCGTTGGCGAATCGCCTCGAGAACGGCGAATCCGCTGTGGCCTTCGTTCAAGTGAAGTACTCCCGGCGTAATCCCCATCGCTCGCAAAGCGCGCAGGCCGCCGATACCGAGAAGTGCCTCTTGATGCACGCGCACACGCCCGTCGCCACCATACAAACGCGAAGTCATCTCGCGATCTTCCGGGGTATTGCCTTCGACATCCGAGTCGAGAAGAAACAAATCACAGCGGCCGACGCTCACGCGCCAGACTTTCGCATAGATCGGACCATGTCGCGTGTCGACCTGCACCTCAACTGGGCGCCCGTTCTTCCCAATCGCCGTTTCCATCGGCAGTTGATTGACATCGGTCTCGAGATACTCCTCGCGTTGCCAGCCGTCGCGGTCAAGGCGCTGCCTGAAATATCCCTGGCCATAGAACAGACCAACGCCAACGAGCGGAATGCCCAGATCGGACGCGCTCTTTATGTGATCTCCCGCCAAGACACCCAGGCCACCCGAATAGATGGGAAGCGATTCGTGCACGCCAAATTCAGCCGAGAAATAAGCAACCGGCCGAGCCCGCAGCACACCGGCGCGCCGCGCTGCCCATGTGTGTTCCGCTTCTTCATACTCGCGCAGACGCCGATACGCGTAGTTAATCCGGCTGTGCAGCGCCAACTCGTTGGCGCGCTCTTCGAGTTTCTCCAGCGGATATTCGTTCAGTAGCGCCACCGGACTGTGATTGAGTTGCCGCCAGCGCAGCGGATCGATATCGCGGAACAAACTGGAAGCATCGTGATCCCAGCTCCACCAAAGATTGCGCGCCAGGGCCCAGAGCCTCTCCTGCACGGGCGCGATAAAACGGTCGAGTGTACGAGCTTCGCTGACCACGTGGGCAACGCGGTGCGCGGCCTCAGTGAGCTGACGAATCTCATTTTCCGGAAAGCTTCGCGCCTCGATCGTCTGGACCACCAAAACCCCTTGCAGCACCCCGCGGTCAATCAGCGGAACTCCGAGAAATGAACGGTAGGCATCCTCGCCAGCGTCGCTGAAATACTTAAACCGCGGATGATTCCTTGCGTGCTCCACGGCCACCGGACGGACCTGCTCTGCGACCAGGCCAGCCAAGCCCTCGCTGACAGCCATGCGCAGTTTTCCGATGCATTCAGGACGCAGTCCGAGGGTCGCAGCCAAAACCAGATTGGCGCGGTCGGGTTCCAGCAGATAGGCTGAGCAAACGTCAGTGCCAAAGCGCCGGGCAATCAAAGCCACGACGTTCATCAGGGTCTCGGCGGGCTTGCCAGGCTCTCCCACCAGGTTCCCAATCTCCTCCCCCGTCAGCACATAACTGGCGTCAAGCGAGCAGGCCGCATGCTCTTGATCCTGAATCAGCTCATCCGATCGATCCAAATCTTTTTCTCCATTTCATTTGTCAATTCTTAGCGGAGCTGTATCTATGAAGACTCCCGGCTATAACGAACCGAAGATGCGTGTCATCCCCACCCCTTCTCCATTCTATCGGTAAAATACTAAACCGCTTAACTGCCCAGAGGATTCCTGATTACTACCGTGCAATTAGGAAGGGTCGGATTTCACTTCGAACCGGCGCAATTACGCAATTCTAATAGAACTTTAATCTCCGATAAGCGCCGAGTCCAATTCGAATTGTTGATTCGCCGCATCGGCGTGTACAGATTTCGGATAAAGGATTTCAGACACAAAAAAAAATGCGCGCCGCGATCCACCCACCAGGAGGACGAGTAGAATCACAGCGCGCATCCAACGGACGTCTCGCGACTGCCGTTAGCCTTGCGTCGCATGCAGCACGCGGAACGTGCTGCCGCCGTTCGACCACACCAGCACCAGCGCATCCTGTCCATTCGGGACACCGGACAATGCCTGCGCCACGTCAGACGCGGATTTCGTCGCGTGCCGGTTCACTTCCATGATGACGTCTCCCTGCTGCAAGCCAGCATTGTCAGCCGGGCTTCCCGGAAGAACGTCCTCAACCACCGCGCCATGCACCGACTTCTGCAGCTGCGAGTCCCGCGATTGCAGTTCGTTGCGAACATCCGGCGTCAGGTCGGCCAACTTCAGTCCCCAGCGCCCCTTGTGTTCGCTACTGGCTGTCTCCGTGCCCTTGTCGCCGCCGAGCGCTTCGAGAGTTACCGCGACGTTCGTCGGTCTGCTCTCGCGCACCACCTGCAAATGAATCGTGTCGCCCGGCCGCTTTTGTCCGACCAGCATTTGCAGTTGTCCGGCATCGGTCACTGGCTTTCCGTCGAGCTCGGTGATCACGTCGCCCGTGCGCAGACCAGCTTTTGCTCCCGGCGCGTCCGGTTGAACGTCAGAGATCAATGCTCCCTGAGCTTTATCCATATTGAAGAACTTCGCGTTGTCGGGAGTGACGTCGGAAATCGAAACCCCCATGAACGCATGCGTCACCTTGCCATCGCGAATCAGTGTCTCCACTGTCGGTTCCACAATCTGCGTGGGAATCGCGAAGCCCATGCCCGAGAATGATCCTGAACCGGAAATCAGGAAGGTGTTGATGCCGATGAGTTCGCCATGAGCGTTCACCAGCGCTCCGCCGGAATTTCCCGGATTGATAGCCGCATCCGTCTGTATGAATTCACCCGGCTTGCGGCGATCGCTCACATCGGGATTCGGACGGTTCAGCGCGCTGATGATGCCGCGCGTCACCGTGAACTGAAACCCATACGGATTGCCGAAAGCGAGTACGGTCTGCCCGGGGTGCAGGCTGGCAGAATTGCCAAAGGGCACGCTCGGAAAATTGCTTCCCTTGATCTTAATAACCGCCAGATCGGTCAGCGGATCGGCGCCCACCAGCTTCGCAGGATAGACTTCGCGGTTGCTCATGGTGACGCGAATATCGACCGCTCCGTCGATTACGTGATTGTTGGTAACGATGTATCCGTCAGGAGAAATGATCACGCCGCTGCCGAGACCATGTTCGATTCGGTTCTGTGGCTGCTGCTGAAAATTAAAGTGACGGCCAAACTGATTGCCTTGGCCGCCGAACGGACCGTCCGGTCCAAAGAATTGCTGCATGTCAGGCGTGCCTTCCATGCTGCTCTGCTGTTCATGAGCCTTCGACACGACGGTGACGTTGACCACCGCCGGCGTAACTCTCGCCGCCAGCGTTTCCATAGCCTGGTCGAGCGTAACCAACGCTCCTACGCTGTTGTCATCAAGCGCCGCCGCTGCCGGAGTCGGAGCCGCTGCTGCCGTCGCTGACTTCGTAAAATTCAAGGTCGCGACCGTCCCAACTACTGCAATGGCCAAAGCGCCCGCGAGCAAACGCCGCGTCATTGCTGCCTTACAACCGTTTAACCACTTCTGCATTTTCTTTTCTCCTTGTGTCACTGATTGATGGGTCTACTAATGTTTTGCAACTAAATATCTAGTTGTTGATTACAAAAAATTTTTGCCGCTAAGTCTTGTTCGCTACCGGCACTCGTGCCAGTCGCGAAGCGACCACGCTTCGAACTGTCACATGCCAAACCTGCACACTCCATATCGTCGCATCAGCAGTTACGTATTGCGTAGTCTCCACAAAAACCAGCGTCCGGAATTCCGGCGCGCTGTCCCGAGCCACAACTGCATGGATCGCTGCTAGTCCTTCATGCGGGTTCGCGTCATTCGAATTCAATCGGGCAGCGATAGCTTGCGGAGCAGCTATATGAGTTTCAACAGCGCTCCTGATCCGGAAGTGCGCGTGAACAAACTTGGGGGTTGTCATCACCCGTGGCGCAACCGACACCGCACCATCGGTCCGCAACGAGGCTGGAATTACCACCCCTGTTGGCAGAGACGGGACAGTAACCGCAGCCGCGTATGCGTGGTCGACCGTTCCGGCCGAAACACCAGCCTGATTCACGCCTCGATAGTTCATACTCCGATCGTTCATACTCCGATCAATCGCCACGAATTGGGGAGCATGCGGCAGCACCGCAACGCAGCCCAGAAAAAAGACTCCAACCATGCCCAGTGCCGGTTTCCACACGCGCGTAGCCGCGGGCCGTTTCGCATCAAGAATGCGAGCCAAACGCAGCGAAGCCTCCCGCGCACGATGTACAGCCGCCTGAACCATCGACGGTTGGCCATTTGTCTGACGATGCGCCAGGCTTTTTTCCAGCAGCGAAACCAGGCAGCTGGCGTAACCACGCGGGTTCGACGTCTCCGCGAGCACCGCATCGTCGCAAGCCATTTCGCGTTCCACCGAGAGCCGCTTCTCAACCCACCAAACCGCGGGATGAAAAAAGAACAGAGCGCGCACGACTTTCTGAATGAGATTGGTCCAGTCATCGCCGCGCCGTAGGTGCGCGAATTCATGCAACAGGATGACGTTGAGATCTTCTGCGGCCATTTCGCGCAACGTCCACGCCGGCAGAACAATAGCCCGCTTCCAGAAGCCGATCGCGGCCGGCACGCGCACTCCCTCCGAACTCACAACTGTTACTCCGGACGCGCCGATCGC
>Ga0187859_10001959_pt1 | contig 12983 bp, 10 predicted proteins | sample June2016WEW_10_1_2_FD_133019 | JGI IMG/M metagenome (GOLD analysis project Ga0187859, IMG submission 133019) | Peatland microbial communities from SPRUCE experiment site at the Marcell Experimental Forest, Minnesota, USA - June2016WEW_10_10 | ecosystem: Environmental > Terrestrial > Soil >...
ACCAACGACGACCCGGTGCTGGCCCGGCGGCTGGAGCAGGCCGGCTGCGCGGCGGTCATGCCGCTCGGTGCGCCGATCGGCTCCGGGCTGGGCGTCAGGAACCCGCACAACATCGAGCTCATCGTGGCGGAGGCGGGCGTGCCCGTGATCCTCGACGCCGGCATCGGCACCGCGAGTGACGCGGCGATCGCGATGGAGCTGGGCTGCGACGCCGTGCTGCTGGCCACCTCGGTGACCCGGGCCCGCGATCCGGAGCTGATGGCCGAGGCGATGCGGCACGCCATCATCGCCGGCCGGGCGGCCCGGCTGGCTGGACGGGTCCCGCCGCGGCGCTACGCCAGTGCCTCATCACCGCCAGCGACCGGCGGGCCGCAAAGCGAGTAATCGAGCCCGGTGCCCTTGACCCGCTCGTACAATTGGGCCCGATGGACACTACCCTCGCAGATCCGCTGGTCGGACGGCTGCTCGACCGCCGCTACCAGGTGGAGGCGCTGGTTGCGATGGGCGGCATGGCCACGGTGTACCGCGCCATGGACACCCGCCTCGACCGGCGGGTGGCGCTCAAGGTCATGCACGCGGACCTGGCGCGGGACGAGGATTTCGTTAACCGGTTCATCGGCGAGGCCAAGTCCGTGGCGCGGCTCTCGCATCCGAACGTGGTCTCCGTTTACGACCAGGGCCGCGACGGGCCCTACCTGTACCTGGCCATGGAGTACCTGCCCGGCCGGACCCTGCGGGACCTGCTCGACGAGCGTGGCTGGTTCCCGCCGCGCGAGGCGCTGTCCATCATGGTGCCGCTGCTGTCCGGGCTGGCCGCCGCGCACACGGCCGGGATCGTGCACCGGGACGTCAAGCCGGAGAACGTGCTCATAGCCCCGGACGGCCACCTGAAGGTAGTGGACTTCGGCCTGGCCCGGGCGCTCAGCGTTAGTCCCCAGACCCGGACCGGGATGATCATCGGGACCGTGGCCTACCTGGCCCCGGAACAGGTCAGGGGCACCGGCGGGGACGCCCGTACGGATGTCTACGCCGCGGGCATCGTCCTGTTCGAGCTGCTTACCGGGACCAAGCCGCACACGGGCGACAGCCCGCTGTCGGTGGCCTACAAGCACGTCAACGAGGCCGTCCCGGCGCCGTCCCAGCTGGTACCCGGAATCCCGCCCGAGGTCGACCGGCTGGTCGCCGAGGCCACGAGCCGCGATCCGCTCGGCAGGCCGGCGGATGCCGGACAGTTCCTCCGGCAGGTCAACGACGTCGTGCACTGGCTGCCGGGCCCCGGCGGGTGGACCGCCCCGGCGGCGGCCTGGCCCGGAGCCGGCTCCTTCGCGACGGCCGGGTACCGTGCCGGGAGCCGCACTCAGGTGCTCGACGACGGCCGGACGGTCATCGCGGCGCATGACGGCCTGGGCGGCGACAACGGCGCGCCGGACGATGACGGCACCGGCGGCTACCGGCGTAAGCGGTGGATCGGCCTTTTCGCAGCCGCGGTGCTCGTCTTCGCCGTGGCCGGCGGGACCGGCTGGTGGTTCACCCAGGGGCGGTACACGAGCGTCCCCGCGGTCGCGGGCATGACGGAAAGCGCCGCGGTCAACACGCTGCGGGCCGACGGCTTCACGGTGCGGATGGGTACCGCGGTACCGGACAACAACGTCAAGGCCGGGACAGTCGCCCGCACCGTGCCCGCTGCGGGCGGCCGGATCAGCAAGGGGGCGGCCATCACCCTGATCCCGTCCGCCGGGCCGCGGATGATCAAGGTGCCCGACGTGGCCGGCCAGCACCTCAGCGACGCCGAGCGGGCGCTGCGCAACGTCGGCCTGACGCCCGGGGGGGTGCATAAGGAACCGTCATCCTCTGTCGATGACGGGATCGTGATCAGCACCAGCCCCGCCGCCGGGCTGTCCCAGCCGCAGACCACGCCGGTGGACATCAACGTCAGCGAAGGGCCCCCGCTGCCCAACTTCGTCGGCCAGGACCAGCAGAGCATTCGGCAGTGGGCGGCGCAGAACGGCATCACGCTCAACGTCCAGCAGGACAGCAGCAGCTCGCAGCCGCAGGGCATCATCACCCGGCAATCCCCGGCCGCGGGCACGCCGATCAGCGACAACGAGACGGTGACAATCGGCGCGTCGTCCGGCCCGCCCGTGGTCGGCATTCCCGACGTGGACGGCGTGGGCGTCGGGCAGGCCAAGCAGGCCCTGGCCAAGCTCGGCTTCAACGTGAAGGTAGACCGGTTGGGACCGTTCAACAAGGTCTTCGACTACAGCCCCACGAATCAGGCGCCCAAGGGCAGCACTATCACGATCTACGCCGGCTTCTGAGCAGGGCTGCGGAGCACGGTCAAGACGGACCGGCCTGATGCCCTTTCCGCTCGGCCGCTGATCGGGGCGCGCGCGTCGCAGGCGGGGCCCGGGGCGTCGTCGTGCATACGGGTTCCGGTCAGGGACCGTCGGGGCCCACTCGGCTGGTCAGGGGCCACCGCCGAGCACACCGCACAGCAGGCGGTCGGCGCCCCGCTGCCACAGCGTCCCGATCTCGGTGAAGCCGGCCGCCCGCAACGCATCGACATGCGTCGCAAGCAGGCTCGAAGGCGATGAGCTGTGATGACCGCTGTCGACGCTCCGCCGGTCCCGTTCGGCAGCCAAACGGGCCAGGGCGGGATCGGCGGACACCGCTTGCCACCAGCCCAGCCAGCTCTCGTCATCGCCGTCGGGGAACCGGCGGCTCTCCTGCCGGTCGAGCAGGGCCCGCTCCAGCGCGGCCAGGGCGGGCGTCGCGGCCGCGTCGGCGCCCAGATGGTCGCCGTCGAGCAGCAGGCCGCCGGGCCGCAGCACCGTGGCCAGCTCGGCGTACACCGCACGCAGCTGCGGCTCGCTGAGCCAGTGCAGCGCCGTCGTGCTCACCGCCGCGTCCGCTGGGGCGTCCAGCCCGAGGGCGGCCGCCCAGCCGGGCGTGCGCAGGTCCAGCTCGGCAAAGCGCAGGCCCGGCCGCCCGGCGTAGGCGGTACGGCCGAGAGTGAGGGTGACCGGGTCGGCGTCCACCGCCACCACCGTGGCCTGGGGCAGCCGGCCGAGCAGCCGGACCGAGAGGGACCCCGGCCCGCAGCCCAGGTCGATCACCAGCGGGTCAGCCTGGCCGGTGCCATCAGCCACCGCGTCGATCAGCGCGGTGAACCGCTCCTCCCGGTCCGGCAGGGACACCTCCTGCTGCCGCTCCCAGCGGTCGATCCACCGCTGGGCGCTGACCTGGTCGAGCTCCGGCATGACACGCCTCCTGCCCTTGCATACCTGTCTATAATCGCTTTGGCAGTTACACGATAAGACGGGGAGCATAACTGGTCAAGTGAACTTCAACAGTCATACGGATGCAGTGCTGGCGGTGGCGGTGACCCTCGTCAATACGCTCACCCCAGGCCAGGCGCGGGGACGGCCGTACGCGCCGCCCGACGGGGCCGCCCTGCCCGCCGCGGCCCGGGCCGCCCTCCAGGCCGACGGCTCTTCTGACCGGCCGCCGCTCACGCTGGCCGAGGGCGAGCAGGTTGGTGCGGTCGCGGCAGAACTGAGGCCCGTCTTCGAGGCGGTCGCGGTCGGCGACGTCGACGCGGCGGCGCGGACGGTCAACGCGCTGCTGGCTCAGACCGGGGCGCACCCATTCCTCGACCGGCATGACGGCGAGCCCTGGCACCTGCACTTCCACGGGGCGGACGAGAGCCTGGCCACCGGCTGGGCAGCGGGCTGCGCGACGGGACTGGCCGTCGTGCTCGGCAGCGCCGAGGCCAGCCGATTGGGAGTGTGCACGGCGCCGCGCTGCGACCGGGTCTATGTGGACACCTCCCGGAACGGGACGCGCCGGTTCTGCTCCACGGCCTGCCAGAACCGGGTCAAGGCGGCGGTGTTCCGCGAGCGCCAGGCGAATCCGCCGCAGTAATCGGGCCCGCGGCGCGGGTCAGCCGAAGAAGACCTCGGCCTCCGCGTACCGCTCCGGGGGCACGGTCTTCAGCTCGCTGGTCGCTTCGCCAAGCGGAACCCGGATAATGTCGGTGGCCCGGAGCGCCACCATGGTGCCGAACGCACCGTCGTGCACCGCCTCGATCGCGTGCACCCCAAACCGGGTGGCCAGGACCCGGTCGAACCCGGTCGGGGTGCCGCCGCGCTGGATGTGCCCGAGCACCGCGCAGCGGGCCTCCGTGCCGGTCCGCTTCTCGATCTCTTCCGCCAGCATCTGGCCGACACCGCGGCCGGCCAGCCGCACGTGCCCGAAAGCGTCGACGCCCTCCCCGGGGGCCAGACTGTCCTCATCTTCCGCGTGCGCACCCTCGGCCACCACCACGATCGGGGCGTACCTGGTCTGGAAGCGGTGCTCGACGTACTCGCAGACCTTCTTGATCTCGAAGGGCTTCTCCGGGATGAGGATGACGTTGGCACCACCGGCGATCCCGGCGTGCAGCGCGATCCAGCCCGCGTGCCGGCCCATCACCTCCACGATCAGCGCGCGGTGGTGGCTCTCCGCCGTGGTGTGCAGCCGGTCGATCGCTTCCATCGCGATGTTGACCGCGGTGTCAAAGCCGAACGTGTAGTCGGTGGCGCCCAGGTCATTGTCGATCGTCTTGGGCACGCCCACAACGTTGAGGTTCTCGGCGTGCAGCCGGGTCGCCACGCCCAGCGTGTCCTCGCCGCCGATCACGACCAGCGCGTCCACCCCCAGACCGGCCAGGTTGTCTTTGATCCGCTCGGCCCCCGAGCGCTCGCCGACCCGCTCGGCAAAGGGGTTGGTCCGCGACGTGCCGAGGATCGTCCCGCCCCGGGGCAGGATGCCGCGGACCGCCTGTACGTCCAGGGGCACGGTGTCGCCCTCCAGCGGCCCCCGCCAGCCATCACGAAAGCCAACGAACTCATATCCGTACTCCTGCACGCCCTTGCGGACCACGGCACGGATCACAGCATTCAGGCCGGGGCAGTCGCCGCCGCCGGTCAGGACTCCCACTCTCATGGGGCAACCATAGCCTTGCGGGGCCTCGCGGACGACGGTTAGGACCCGGTTTCCGGCGGCGCTGCGGGCGTGTCCGGCGGCGGTGTCTCCGGCGGGGCGATTCCCGTTTCCGGCGGCGCTGCGGGCGCGGCCGGCGGCGGTGTCTCCGGCGGGGCGATTCCCGTTTCCAGCGGCGCTGCGGGCGCGGCCGGCGGCGGTGTCTCCGGCGGGGCGATTCCCGTTTCCAGCGGTGGCCCCCCGGGCCCGGAACGGTGCGCGTCGGCGGCCAGCTTCTCCTTGGCCTGCTGGGCGTACATGTTCACGTACTCCTGCCCGGAGAGCTTGTTGATGGCGCGCATCACCTCGTCGGTGACCTCCCGCAGCACGCGGCGGTCCTTCGCCCGCCCGTAGAAACGGGAGAAGTCCAGCGGCTCGCCGAACCGCACGCCCGGCCGGATCCCGAAGTTCGGCTTGGCCTGGCCGGACGGCATGAACTCGAAGGTATGCACCATCGCGGTCGGGATCACCGGCACCTGCGCCTCCAGGGCCAGCCGGGCGATACCGGTCTTGCCGCGGTAAAGCCGGCCGTCCGGGCTTCGGGTGCCCTCCGGGTAGATACCGAGCAGCTTGCCCTCGGCGAGCACCTGCAGGCCGGTCCGGATCGCCTGTTCGCTGGCCGCCCCGCCGCCCCGGTCGACCGGGATCTGGCCGAGGGCGCTGAAGAAGGCCTTGCTGATCAGGCCCTTCAGCCCACGTCCGGTGAAGTACTCGGCCTTGGCCAGGAAGATCACTTGCCGGCGCAGTGGGAGCGGGCCGAAGAAATGATCTGAGAACGACAGGTGGTTGCTGGCGATGATCGCCGGGCCCTGCCGCGGTACGTTCCGCGCGCCCTCCGCCCAGGGACGGAAGACGATCTTAAGCGTCACCCCGAGGGTGAGCTGCGCCAGTTTGTAGTACACGCCCAAATATTCGCACGTTCGGCGGTGTTTTTACCGCCACGTTGGGTGCGATCTGCTCGCCCGCATGCGACGATGCCTAGCATCGGCGGTTGACCACGGGGGAGGGAGCGGCGCTTGATGGTTGATCTATTGCCCGGCACGCAGCCGTTTTCCCGCACCGGCGGCGGCGTGGGCGTGCTGTTGTGCCATGGATTCACCGGAAGTCCGCACTCGCTGCGGCCCTGGGCCGAGTATCTGGCCGACCAGGGGCTGGCCGTCTCGCTGCCCTTGTTTCCCGGCCACGGGACCAGCTGGCAGGACATGGCGCGGACCAGCTCGGCGGACTGGTATGCGGCGGCCGAGGCCGCCCTGGCCGAGCTGCGCGCGCAGTGCCAGGAAGTGTTCGTGATGGGACTGTCGCTGGGCGGCTGCCTCGCCCTCCGGCTGGCCGAATGCCACGGGGCCGACGTCAGCGGGCTTGTCCTGGTCAACCCTTCGCTGGCCCCGGATACCAAGCTCTTCCTGCTGGCCCCGGTGCTGAAGTACCTCGTGCCGTCGCTGCGCGGGGTCGGCAGTGACATCAAGAAGCCGGGTGCGACGGAGCTGTCCTACGACCGGGTTCCGGTCCGGGCGGCCGCGTCCCTGCCGGATATCTGGCAGCAGACCTCCCGCGACCTGGCCCGCGTCACCCAGCCGGTGCTGGTCTACCGGAGCAGCGTGGACCACGTGGTCGGGCCCGCCAGCATGAAGGTCCTGGAGGCGGGCCTGGCCCCAGCGTTGCTGACCCTCCGCACCTGCAGCGACAGTTATCACGTTGCGACGATGGACAATGACGCGCAGGCTATTTTTACCGGAAGCCTGCAGTTTGTCCGGGACCACTGCCGGGACGAGGCCTGGTCTACCGGCGGGACCGTACCGGAGACGACGTAGCTGGGGAGGGAGGTGCGAGACAAGGCGTGACCAGCGGCGACAACGACGAAGAAGAAGAAGCGGCCTGGCTCGACCTGATCGCGAACTACGACGCACCCGTGGACGCTGGCGGCGGCAGCCCATGGCCCGAGCGCGAGAGCCTCACGAAGCAGGACAACGCGCCCATCCCTGGCGCCTCTCAAGTCACAAGATCCCCCCAAGCCCCGGAATCCCCGCAGACCACTGGTCCGCTGCCCGGCATCCGGCCCCCGTCCCCGGCCGACCCGCTGTCCGGCCCGGACCAGCTCGATGCGCCCAGCAGCCTGGACGGCGGTATCCCCGGCGCTGCCGACCCGCGCGACGGCGGTCATTTCCGCGGTCCCGGCCGGCTCGGCGCCGCGGGCCCGATCGGCGGTGCCGACCCGTTCAGCGGCCCCGACCCACTCGGCGAACAGGGCGATCTTGGCGGGCGCGGGGACGTCGGCGGCCCGGGGTCACCCCCCGCCGTGCCGCACCCGCTGACACCGCCGCCCGCCCGCACTCCCCCACCGGAGCCGGAATCCCAGGAGGAGCACTACTTCCCGCCGCCGCCCCCGCCGCTGCCCAGGCTGGACCCGCTCAGCAAGGGAGCCTGGGCCGCCCTGTTCGGTGGCCCCGCCTACCTGCTGATCGCGACGGCAGTGGGCTGGACGGTGCCCGCGGTGGCGGCGTTCTTCGCGATCGGGGCGTTCGTCGGCGGTTTCGCGATCCTCGTGCTGCGGATGGGCGACGACCCGCGGAACGGCTCCGGCCCCGACGACGGCGCGGTCGTCTAGGCGCCTGGCGCGGTGGCGTGCGGCCGACCTAACGCGGCGGCGTGCCGTCGGGCCAGATCCGCGGCGCCCACCAGGCCGGCGTCAGGCCCCAGCTCGGCGAGCCTGACGTCGGCGAAATCGCGGTAGCCGCGGCCTGGCAGGGTGCGCTCGAAGGCCCAGCGCGCCGGGTCGACGAGCAGGCTGCCCGCTTCCGATACACCGCCGCCGATCACGAAACAGCCTGGGTCGATGATCGCGGCCAGGTCGGCCATGCCCTGCCCCAGCCAGCTGCCCACGATCTGGAAGCACCGCACGGCGGCAGGATCACCTTCCCGGGCCGCCCGGGTGACCTGCGGGCCAGAGATGCCCTCGGGCGTCCCGCCACCGAGCTGCAGCAGTCGGATGGCCGCCTGCGGGCTGTGCCGCGCGAACTCGCGGGCCTCCGCCACCAGCGCGCTCCCGCTCGCGTACCGCTCCCAGCAGCCGCGGTTGCCGCAGCCGCACAGCCGCCCGTCGGGCACGGCCCGGTAATGCCCCGGCTCGCCCGCGATGCCGAAGGCGCCGCGGTACAGGTCGCCGTTGATCATGATGCTCGCCCCGATGCCGGTGCCCACCGCGATCAGGAACACGTCCCGGTAGCCGCGGGCCGCGCCGAACCGGGACTCGGCCCAGAGGCTGGCGTTCGCGTCGTTCTCGACGAATACGGGCAGCCCGACTTTTTGCTGCACCGATTCGCGCAGCGGCTCATCCCGCCAGGCGAGGTTGGGCGCGAACAGAACTGTGGAGCGGGTCTCGTCGATGAACCCCGCCGCGCCGATACCGACCGCCGCCACGTCGTGCCGGGACGCCAGCTCGGTCACCACCTCGGCGATGACCCGCTCCGTCTCCGGCGGGCTCGCTGCGGGCGTCGAGCGCCTCAGCTTCTCAATGATCCGGCCGTCGGGGGCGACAACACCGGCCGCGGCCTTGGTGCCACCGACATCAATGCCGATCGTCAGGCGCACGGCCAGCATCCCCCGATGGGCCGGTGGCGTCTGACCAGGGACTGGTGGCAGGCCCCGTGGGCCGGGCAGGCCCCGGGGCAGCGCCGGGACCGCCCGCTCCGCGGCCACCCTGTGGTGTGCCCTGCGGGCGCGGCGGCGGCTTCATGACCGTCTCAAAGGCGGAGTAGGCCTCCTGGACTACGGAGGCGAGCGCGTCACCCGCCCCGGCCAGGGGCGAGCCCTGACCGGCCTCGCGGGACTCGCGCATCCTGCGGGCCGCGCGGCAGACCGGGCACCAGGCACACTCGGGTGCCTCGTCATGGACCGGGCGCGTCGTGGCGGTTTCCCACACATCAGCGCGCTTACCGGACGGCTCCTGGCCCAGCGCCCGGCGCATCTGCCCGGTCAGGTCCCTGGTGACGCTCCGCGCACCCGAACGCATCAGCCACCGCTGGAGGTCACCTATCGGATCTCCGCCTGGCTGGCTGTCCCGCTCGGTCACTTCGCGCCTCCCACTGTCAATCTCCTCCCTTGGAGGGTACCTCTACCATTGCAGGACAAAGGGACGTCCGGTGGCGCGGAAGTGCCCGACATTGATGCACTCGGTGGTACCGACCCGGACGCGCTGGGCCAGCGGCTGGTGCACATGGCCAAAGAGCGCGAAGCGCGGCCTGGTCCGCCGGATCGCGGCCAGCAGCGCGTGACTCCCACGCTCCATCCGCCGCGCGACGGTGTCGTAGAGCAGTTCGGGCACGGCGGGCGGGATGTGCGTGCAGAGCACGTCCACCGCACCGACCTCGTCGAGCTTGGCCCCGTACGCGTCCTCGTCCATCTCGTGCGGCGTCCGGTAACGGGAGATCAGACCGCCGCCGACGAAACCGAACGTCCAGCCGTCCAGCTCCGCCTGCGCGCCGTCGAAGACCTGATGCCCGGGCTTGAGATGCTCGGCCCACATGCGGGGGATGTCGACGTTGCCGTAGGTGAGGTACGCGGGCTCTGGGAGCGCCCTGAACAGCTCGGCGTACTGCCGGGCGGCGGCGGCCTCGATAGCCGCGCGTACCGAGCCGCCCGGCAGGCGCTCCGCCAGCCGGGCCGACAGGGCCCGTGCCTCGTCGAACCGCTTGGCCAGCCGGAGCGCCATGAACGTGCGCGCCTCCTCCGCACCGAACAGTTCCGCGAAGATGCCACGCCGGTGATCCGCGTAGTCCATGAATAGCAGCAGGTCGCCCAGGCAGACGAGCGCGTCCGCGTCCCGGGCCGCCGCGGGCAGCGCGTCAGCCCGGCCGTGCACATCGCTCACCACGTGAATCCGCATGAGAACACGCTAAGCCGGCCCCAGGATAGCCTGGTCACGCGGGCTTCACGGCCCCACGACAGCGATGGCGGGCGGCCTCAACCCTACCCGCCAGTAGCCTTACGCGATAACGTGGGCCGCGGCGGCAAGGCCCTTGATAAGGAGACAGCGTCGTGCGTCAGCACACCATCCCAGCTCTCGTGCAGATCCCCGATTCGGCCAGCCTCGCCGAAGTCGTAGCCCGGCGCGCCGCCGCCGATCCGCAGCAGGTCGCGCTGCGCCGCGCCAGCGGCGCAGGAAGCTGGCAGGACGTCACGATCGGCGAGTTCCGCGACGAGGTGACGGCCCTGGCCAAGGGGCTGATCGCCGCCGGGATCGGAGCCGGCGACCGGGTCGGCCTAATGTCCCGCACGCGGTACGAGTGGACGGTCATCGACTACGCGATCTGGACCGCAGGCGCGGTCTGCGTGCCTGTCTACGAGACATCCTCGGCCGAGCAGGTCGAGTGGATCATGAGCGACTCCGGCGCCAAGGCGATCTTCGTGGAGACCGCGGCGCACGAGAGGATCGTCTCCGGGCTGCGCGACCGGCTCAGTGCCCTGGAGCACGTCTGGCGCATCGAGGCCGGGCCGGCGGCCACGGCCGCCGGCGGGGCGACGGACCAGGCGGGCGACAAGGCCCCGGGCCTGGACACCCTGGCCGCCGACGGTGCGCCCGTCGGTGACGACGTGGTGCGCGAGCGCGTATCCGCCACCTCCGCCGGCGACCTGGCCACCATCATCTACACGTCCGGTACCACCGGGCGGCCCAAGGGCTGCGAGCTGACGCACCGCAACATGCTGGCCGAGGTCCGCAACGGCAGCGCGGCCAGCCCGGAGATCTTCAGCGTGACCGGGGGCTCGACGCTGCTGTTCCTGCCGCTGGCGCACGTGCTGGCCCGGGTCATCCAGGTCGGCTGTATCGAGGACGGCATCATCATCGGGCATACGCCCGACGTCGCGGACCTGCTGCCCGACCTGGCCTCCTTCCGCCCCACCTTCCTGCTCGCGGTCCCGCGCGTCTTCGAGAAGGTCTACAACGGCGCCGAGCAGAAGGCAGAGGCCGACGGCAAGGGCGCGATCTTCCGCCGGGCGGCCCGGACGGCGATCGCCTACAGCCAGGCCCTGGACGACCGGACACGCGGCGGCCGCGGGCCGGGCGCCGGACTGCGGATCGCCCACGGTGTCTTCGACCGGCTCGTCTACGTCAAGCTGCGGGAGGCGGTCGGCGGCCAGGTCCGGTACGCCATCTCCGGCGGCTCCGCGCTCGGCGAGCGGCTGGGCCACTTCTTCCGGGGGGTGGGCATCACGATCCTGGAGGGCTACGGGCTCACCGAGACGACCGCGGCCGCGACGGTGAACCGGCCGGCCAGCAACAAGATCGGCACGGTGGGGCTGCCCATACCCGGTGACGCCCTGCGGATCGCCGAGGACGGCGAGGTCCTGATCAAGGGGCCGACCGTGTTCGCGAGCTACTGGGGCAACGGCGCGGCCAGCGCGGAGGCGCTGACCGACGACGGCTGGATGCGGACCGGTGACCTCGGGGAACTGGACGACGAGGGATACCTGCGGATCACTGGCCGGAAAAAGGAGATCATCGTCACCGCGGGTGGCAAGAACGTCGCCCCGGGGCCACTGGAGGACCGGATCCGGGCGCACGCGCTCGTCAGCCAGGCCATGGTCGTCGGCGACGGCAGGCCGTACGTGGCGGCGCTGGTGACGCTGGACGAGGAGGCCTTCCCCCCGTGGAAGGAAAAGCGCGGCAAGCCTGCGGGCGCGACCGTTGCTGAGCTGCGTGACGACCCCGATCTGGTGGCCGAGATCCAGACCGCGGTGGACGACGCCAACAGCACCGTGTCCCGGGCCGAGTCGATCCGCCGCTTCAGCATCGTGGACGACGACTTCAGCCAGGAGAACGGCCAGCTGACCCCCTCGCTCAAGGTTCGCCGCAACGTGGTGCACAAGGACCGGTCGGCCGACATCGAGGCCCTCTACGCGTAACCGCCGTGCGGCCGGCGCTCGGCGCGCCAGCCCCCAGGCGCTCGCAGGCTGGACGCTCGCTGTCCCGCGGCTGGGCGCCGGCGCCCCCCTCTTACCCGGTTGGGTGCTCGTCGCGCAGGATCGCGCTGAGGCGGCCACCGACGCAGGACCAGTCCCATTCCCGCTCGGCCCAGGCGAGCCCGCGGCGTCCCATGGCCTGCGCCCGCGCCGGGTCGGTCAGCAGCTCGCAGATGCGCCGGGTGAGAGTACCCACGTCCCGGCCGGGCACCACATAGCCCGTCTCGCCGTCCAGGATGGCGTCCGGGGCGCCCCCGGAGTCACCGCCGATGACCGGCAGCCCGGCCGAGGACGCCTCCAGGTAGACGATGCCGAGACCCTCCACGTCGAGGCCGCCCCGGCGGGTCCGGCAGGGCATGGCGAAGACGTCGCCGGCCGCGTAGTAGCCGGGCAGCTCGTTGCTGGGGACGCTGCCCGCGAACGTGACCGCGCCTGCCACCCCCCGATCTGAGGCCAGGCGCCGCAGGTCACGGCCGTAGGGGCCATCCCCGACCAGGAGCAGCCGCGCGCCGGGGACGGCGGCGCGGACGCCGGGCCAGGAGCGGATCAGCGTGTCCTGCCCCTTTCGCTTGACCAGGCGGGACACGCACACGACGACCGGAGATCCGGCCAGGCCCAGGCGCTCCCTGATCCCGTGCGCTGGCGTTCCGCCCGGGCCGGGCTGGAAGGCGGCCACGTCCACGCCGGGGGCCAGCCGGACCATCCGCGCGGCGGCCTGCCGGGAAAGCGCCCGCGACAGCCGGGACCGGAAGTACTCGCCCAGGTAGGTCACCACATCGACGCTGTCCCCGATCCGGCGCAGCAGGCCGCGGGCGCCGGGCAGCACCGCCCAGCCTGCTTCGTGCCCGTGGGTAAGCGCCACCAGTCGGGTGGCACCGGCCCGGCGCAGGGCGGGCCCCAGCAGCCCCAGCGGTGCGGCCGCTCCGAACAGCACGGCGTCGAAGTCGTATTCGCGCAGCGCGGCGACGGCGCGCCGCCGCACGGACGGAACGGGCAGCATCAGC
>Ga0187859_10001963_pt1 | contig 12977 bp, 8 predicted proteins | sample June2016WEW_10_1_2_FD_133019 | JGI IMG/M metagenome (GOLD analysis project Ga0187859, IMG submission 133019) | Peatland microbial communities from SPRUCE experiment site at the Marcell Experimental Forest, Minnesota, USA - June2016WEW_10_10 | ecosystem: Environmental > Terrestrial > Soil >...
CTGCACGCCGGCTTCGGCGGCATCAGCTACGACCTGACCCCGGTGGCCAGCGGGGACAGCGGGCTGCTGGACCTGCTGGACGCGACCCGCGCGCTGCACCCGGGAATCTTGTCGGTGGACGCGCCCAAGGTAGAGCCGCTCGCCGGGATGGGGCTGCCCGCCGCGCTCATCACGCGCCGGCCGGTGTTCTGGACGTCCGGCTACCTGGGCGACGTGGCCAGCCGGGTCAGCCAGGTCGCGCTGATGAGCTACGACACCGGTGTACCGGTGCCGTCCTGGTACAGCGGGTACGTGGCGCGCGAGACCGGCATCGCGCTGCGCGCGGTCCCGGCGGGGGTCGGCCTCGTCATCGGCCTGCCCGCGTTCGCCGGCAGCACGCTCGGCCACCATGGGTCGGCCGAGACGGTCCCGGCCGCGATCCACGGCGTCCGGGTCGCGCTGACCGACAGCCATCATCCCCGCCGCACGCTGGGCGTCGGGCTGTACACCGCGGACAGCGCCACCGCCCAGGACTGGTCCGCCTACCAGTCTGGCTGGGTCGCGCCCGGCGGCAGCGGATAACCCCGGAGGGCGCGGGGCGGGCTGGTTTGCCTGGGCCTGCGGGACCCGTGATGATGGCGCGATGAATTGGATCGCGCCGGGCCGGTGCACGCCGGGCCGGTGCACGCCGGGCCGGAGCGGCGATGAGCCGCTAAGAGCGGGCGGCGACCGGGTAGAATCAGTGCACGGAAGCGGCCCGGTTTGAGGATTGGCCGCTATCTCGGATATCCTTCGTCGTCGCCTAGTCGCGCCTGGCCGCATGCGGTCGCGCCGGACGCGGCGTTGTTTCACCCGACCGTAGCTGTGACTTCAACAAACTTCGAGCGAGGCTTTCGCGTGGCGAACATTAAGAGCCAGATCAAGCGCAACCGGCAGAACGAGGAGCGCCGCCAGCGCAACAAGGCGGTCAAGTCGTCGCTGAAGACGCACATCCGCAGCTTCCGTCAGGCGGCGGACTCCGGCGATGTGGACGCCGCGACCACGGCGATGCGCAGCGCCTGCCGCGCGCTGGACAAGGCCGCGAGCAAGGGCGTCATCCACAAGAAGCAGGCCGCGAACCGCAAGTCCGCGATCGCCCACCGCGCCGCCGAGCTCCAGCAGAGCTGAGCCCCACGGCGCCCAGGGTCAGCCCTGGTCCGAGGCCATGCCGGCCTAACGCCGGTGTGGCCTCTGTTACTGTCCGGAGCGCGTGGAGCTGGGGACGGACTGATCCGGGGACGGGCGCGAAGGCCCGGCTGGGCCGGCCGCCTCAGCCGCGGCAGGCGACGATGCGCCGCACGGCCCGTTCGAGGGCGAAGTCAGGGCTGGCCGCTTCCCCTTTGATCTGCGCGTCGGCCTCGGCGACCACCTGCAGCGCATGAGCGACGCCCTCCGGGGCCCAGCCACGCAGCTGCTGACGCACCCGGTCGACCTTCCATGGTGGGGCGCCCACCTCGGCCGCGAGGGCGGCGCTGTTCTTGCCCCGCGGGGCGGCACCCACCCGGCCGAGCAGCCGGATGCCCTGCGCGAGCGCGCTGGTGATGAGGACCGGAGGGACGCCCGTGGCCAGCGCCCAGCGGAGCTGCTCGAGCGCGTCGGCCAGCCGCCCCTCCACCGCCCGGTCGGACACCGTGAACCCGCTCGCCTCGGCCCGGCCCTGGTAGTAACGGGCGACCGCCTCCTCGCCGATGTGGCCCTCCACGTCGGACGCGAGCTGGCTGCACGCGGCGGCGATCTCCCTCAGGTCCGACCCGACGGCATCGAGCAGGGCCCGCAGGCCGCCCTCGTCGGCCACCCGGCCCGCCCGGCGGAACTCACCGCGCACGAAATCGAGCCGGTCGGAGAACCGGGTGATCTTCGGGCAATCGATCACGGTGACCGGCCCGGGCGTCTTCTTCAGCGACGTGAGGAGGGCCTTGCCCTTGGCCCCGCCTGCGTGCGTGACGATCAGCACCACGTCAGGAGCCGGGTCCGCGGCGTACCGCGTGATCTCGTCGGCGACATCCTTGCCGGCGTCCTGAGCCGCGCGGATCACCACCACCCCTCCCCCGCCGAACAGCGACGGAGAGGTGAGCGAGGCCAGCTCGCCGGCGGCCAGGTCTGCCGCGGCCACGTCATGGACGTCACCGGGGACGGAAGCCGGGGACTCGGGGCCGGAGTCTCCGGCCCCAGCGGCGCGGTCCGGGCCGGAGTCTCCGGAGTCTCCGGAGTGGAGACTCTGGGCCAGCCGGGCCGCCGTGATCAGCGCGCTGACGGACCGCTCCACGAGCAGTTCCTCTTCACCGGCGATGACGTTGACGGGGGCGGGGGCGTCCGGACGTGCGGTCATGGCCCGCAGCATGCCATGCATTCAGCCGCCGCCGCACCCGGCTGGAGACTCCGGCCCAGGAGATCGGCCGGGCGCTCCGCCGAGGTGATCGGCCGAGGTGATTGGCCCAGGAGATTGGCCCAGGAGATTGGCACTGCCGCGGGTCACACGGGCGGCGCGACGGGCTCGCCGCCCCGCCAGATGCGGTACGGCGTGAGCCCGTAGGCCCAGACGAACGCGCCTTCGTGATCGGCGTCCCACTGCACGATGTCGGCGTAACGGCCCGGGGCCATGGCACCGCGGTCGGGGGCGCGGAGCGCGTGCGCACCGCCGATGGTGGCCGCGCGCAGCGCCTCGGTGACGCTCATGCCGAAGTGCCACACGGCCAGCGAGATCACCAGCGACATCGACGTGATGCCGTTCCTGCCTGGCGTGTGATCGGTGCCGAGAGCGACGGCCACGCCCTTGTCGAGCAGCGCCCGCACCGGCGGCGCGCCGTGCGTCTGCAGCGACGTGGCCGGGCAGACCACCGCGGCCACCCCGGCCCGGGCCAGCGCGGCCACATCGTCATCGTCGGCGGCGTGCAGCATGTCCGCCGAGGCGCAGCCGATCTCGGCGGCGAGCCGGGCGGCGCCGATCCGGGACTGGCCGCAGGCGTGAATCCGCGGCAGCAGGCCGGACCGCCGGCCGGCACTGAGGATCCAGCGGGCCTCAGCCTCGGTGAAGCGGCCGTCCTCGCAGTAGACGTCGACACTGTCGGCCCCGGCCGCGGCGGCGTCGGGACACCAGGAGCTGACCGCGTCGATGTAGTCGGCCCGGCGGCCGAAGAACTCCGGCGGCACCGAGTGCGCGGCGAGAAACGTCACGTGTACCCGGGGCATCCCGGGCTCGCTCTCCAGCGAGCGGAGCATGCGGACGTCGGCCAGTTCGCCGTCCCGGGTCAGGTGGTAGCCGGTCTTGGCCTCCACCGTCGTGGTGCCCGACATCAGCCAGGCGTTCAGCCGCTCGCGCACCCCATTGCACAGCGTCCAGGGGTCGGTTCCCCGGGTCACGGTGACGGTGGAGGAGATCCCGCCGCCCGCGGTAGTGATCTCGGCGGCGGTCGAGCCGCCAGACAGCATGGTCAGCTCGGCCCAGCGGTTGCCCGCGTACACGGGGTGACTGTGCGCATCGATCAGGCCCGGCGACACCAGAGCGCCGCCCAGGTTCTCGACGTGATCGACGTCAACGATGTCATCTACCACGCCAGGTATCCGCTGGGGCAACTCGGCTGCAGGGCCTACCCAGGCGATCCGTTCATCCTTCGTGAGGATGGCGGCGTTGCTCAGGATCTCAGACCCTGTCCACAGGCGACCGATGTTGGTCATCAAACGGACAGTCAACGGTAAACCCCTACACTTCGGGAACCTGGAGTGATGGTCCCGTACGTCATGAGCGGTCACCTGCCGTGAGCCGTACGGCGGACTGAGCCGCCGGAACGTACTCCTCGGAAGCGGATCGCGCGGGCCAACGGTACAAGGCTTAACGCGCGCAGGCGCGAGCCAACATATCGATTCCGTTACCGTATTGCACCTCAAGTACCTCGTACAAGGCTTTTGCCAAAACACAGCCCTTTCTCAGCGGCCCGCGACGTTCTGTGCATCACGAACAGCCAGGGAACGCCCGAACAGGGCGCTCACCTCTGCCTTCTATATCGCTTCCGCGTCCGGCCGCACACATGCCGCGGACGCGCACATGCAGGTGCACATGCAGAATGCGGCCCGGGGAACATGCCGTGGCCGGACGCCGCCCACCGGCCGTAACTACCTGTGCGTAGCCACAACAATACGCTTTCGCTGGCGCAAAAATGGCGTAAACGCTGGATCCGGGCAAGCGCCATCAAGGGAGTCGTTCGGCGGCTTAGCCATACCCTTACCGGCAATGGGTAAGGAAATCGACAAATCCGATCCTCACGGTCATCGGGAGTTGTGGCCAAACAGATCACGGAACGAAAACTATACGTTGTCCGAGTGGTTAGCAGCGGCCGGGTCCTATCACGAAGAGTGACGAGATGCGATGATCATCTCTTCCCCGAACGGCGCTAAAGCAAGTGAACGAGACGTAAACAGCCCATGGCGACTTGGGTTGGCTGCGGAACGTTGCGGACTACGGGCCGTGACGGGCGAGGGCAGCACGCGCCGGCGCCGCCCCCGGCCCGTGCGGCCCGCGCCGGCCGCAGCCGTCACGCTGGCGCCCCCTCGGCCACGGAGCAGCCCGCTCCGGCGATCAGGTCGGCGATCATGTAATTGGCCGGCCCGCCCCCGTCCAATAATGCGGCAAACGGTGGTACCCCCGCGGTCGGCCGCGACAGGCGCGGCCGACCGCGCAGTGGCGCGCGATAGGGGCCCCTTGTTCAATTATGAGCAGTCAGGACCGGCGAATTGGCACTTAGTGCGCGCTCTATCGCGCGAGCGCACCGAGGCCGGTGACCGGGCCGGGGGCGACCGCGAACCGCTCGAGCTCGGCCGCGAGCGCGGGCGGCACCCGGGCCTGTAGTTCCGTTCCGTCGGCGCCGTGCCCGACGTGCAGCACCTCGCCTTCCTCGTGGGCCCGAGCCACCAGGTCACCCCGGCTGTAGGGCACCAGGGCCTGGACCTCGCGGTCCCGCCGGGGCAGCGCTTCTTCCAGCGCATCCCGCAGCGTCTCCAGCCCGGCGCCGGTCCGTGCGGAGAACACCACGGAGCCACGCTCGCGCAGCCGCAGGCCCTCCACCACGATCGGGTCGGCGGCGTCGCACTTGTTGATGACCACCAGTTCGGGCACATGCCGGGCGCCGATCTCGGCCAGCACCGTGCGGACGGCGGCGATCTGCGCCCCCGGCTCCGGATCGGACCCGTCGACCACGTGCAGGATCAGATCGGCGTCGGCGGTCTCCTCCAGCGTCGAGCGGAACGCATCCACCAGCTGGTGCGGCAGGTGCCGGACGAACCCGACGGTATCAGTGAGCGTGAGCGCCCGGCCAGACGGAGTCTTGGCCCGCCGGACCGCGGGGTCCAGGGTGGCGAACAGCGCGTCCTCGACCAGCACTCCCGCCCCGGTCAGCCGGTTCAGCAGGCTCGACTTGCCCGCGTTGGTGTAACCCGCGATGACGACCGAGGGCACCTCCCGGCGGCGGCGCTGACCGCGCTGGACCTCCCGGCCCCTGGCCATCCCGGAGATCTCCCGCCGCAGCCTGGCCATCCGGGTCCGGATGCGGCGCCGGTCAGTCTCGATCTTGGTTTCGCCGGGGCCACGGGTACCGATGCCGCCACCGCCAGCGACCCGGCCGCCCGCCTGCCGGGACATCGACTCGCCCCAGCCGCGGAGCCGAGGCAGCATGTAGGCGAGCTGGGCCAGCTCGACCTGAGCCTTGCCCTCCCGGCTGCGCGCGTGCTGGGCGAAGATGTCGAGTATCAGCGCGGTGCGGTCGATCACCTTGACCTTGACGATGCTCTCCAGCCGGCGAAGCTGGCTGGGGGAAAGCTCGCCATCGCAGATCACCGTGTCCGCGTCGGCCGACGCGACGACGCCGGCCAGCTCGGCGGCCTTGCCCGCACCGACGTAGGTCGCCGAATCGGGCCGGCTGCGGCGCTGGATGAGACCCTCCAGGACGTGCGATCCGGCGGTCTCGGCCAGCAGGCTCAGCTCCCGCAGCGAGTTCTCCGCGCTGGCCAGGCTGCCTTCGGCCCACACGCCGATCAGCACGACCTGCTCCAGGCGCAAAGAGCGGTATTCGACCTCGGTGACGTCCTGAAGCTCGGTGGACAGCCCCGCCACCCGGCGGAGTGCCTGACGATCTTCCAGGTCCATGTCACCGGGTGCGGCGGCCAGCTCGTCTGCCTCATAGCGCCGGTGCATCTCGTCCAGCGTCTCGTCCGGCATGGCTTCGCCGGCTTCGCCGAGGGCGGGTCCGGTGGCCACGGGGGCCGGCCGCTCGCTGAATGCTGTCATTGCCCTCCAAGGACAGGGCGCCGTCTGGGGCGCCAGGTGAATCTTGTAGTCCCGATGGTGCCATGGGCACTTCGGATTGTCGCTTTCTTAAACAACGGCGCGGCCCCCGTTGTGCCCGGCCCGGCCGGCCTGGCTGGCGGGAGGGGATCCGGGGCTCGCGGGATCCGGGGCGGCGCCCGCGCAGCGGGGCTCGCGGAGGGGCGGAGCCGGGGGGGTCACGAGACCGGGGCGGGGGCGGCAGCGGGAGCCAGGCCGGCGAGCAGCGGCGGGAGGTCGCCTTCGTGGACGACGGCCAGGCGGTGGGTCGCGCGGGTGATCGCCACGTAGAGGTCATGGCCGCCCCGGGGCGACTGAGCGATGATCCCGGCCGGGTCGGCCAGCACGACCCGGTCGAACTCCAGGCCCTTGGCCTGCGCGACGGTCAGCAGGGCCACGGGTGCGTCCAGCGCCTCGGCCCGGTCACCGGCGACGGCGCCGGGGATGGCGGCGGCCAGCTCCGCCTGCCGCGCCGCGGGGGCGATCACCGCGAGGCGGCCTTCCTCCGCGGCGGTGAGCCCGGCCAGTTCCTCCGCCACCACCAGGGCCACCGTCGCGCCCAACTCCGCGGCACCGTCCAGCCCCGGGCCGCCCGGGGCCGCAGCGCCGATGCCGACCCGGACGGCGCGCGGGTGGGCGCCCTCCTCGCGGACCGACTCCGGTGGCTGCTGGTCCGGGGCGATGGCGGCCAGCACGTCGGCGGCTACGGCCATGATCTCGGCCGGGGTGCGGTAGTTGACGGTCAGGCGTTCCTCCCGCCAGCGATCCTTGACGTAGCGGTCGAGCATCTCGCCCCACGAGCGGGCCCCGGCGGCGTTCCCGGTCTGGGCCACGTCGCCGACGACCGTCATCGAGCGGGTGGGCCCCCGCCGCATGATCATCCGCCAGGCCATGGCCGACAGCTCCTGCGCCTCATCCACGATGACGTGCCCGTAGGCCCAGGCACGGTCGGCGGCGGCCCGTTCGGCGGTCGTGAGGTCCGGCCCCTCGTCGCGGTTCCGGCCGGCGATCATCGCCGCGTCCACCAGGCCCTGGCCCGCCAGCCCGGTCAGCTCCAGCACCCCCTGCGCGTATTCCTCTTCCTCCTGCCGCTGGCGCTCCGCGACGCGGCGCAGCGCCCGGTCCGCCGAGTCGTCGGGCCCCAGCAGCTCGGCCGCCTCGTCCAGCAGCGGGATGTCGGCCACGGTCCACTCCGCAGCGGGTGAGCGCTGCAGCAGGGCTCGTTCGGAAGCGGAAAGACGCGGCGCGGCCCGGCGCAGGGCACCTTCGTCGCCGAACAGGCCCGCGACCAGCTGCTGCGGGGTCAGGTACGGCCACAGCCGGTCGATCGCCTCGCGAACCGGGTCCTCCTCCCACAGCCGCTCGCGGGCGTACGGCAGGTCGTCGGAGTCCAGGCCGCGGCCGAGCACGGCGGCCTCCTCGCGGGCCAGCGCGTCGAGCATCTCGGTGACGTACAGCTTACGCGCGACGTTGTGCGGCCGGCGCATGCCGCGGGCCTGGATCCGGGCCCGCTCGCAGATGTCGGCCGGGATGCGCAGGAACACGCCGTCGGCCTCGACCTCCAGGTCGTGCCGGGGCACTCGCTGGCGGTCCCGCACCGCCGCCCGCAGGATCCTGACCATCTGCAGGTCGCCCTTTGCCGTGGCCACTTCCGGCTCGTCCTCGGCGGTGGCGGCGACGCCGGGGAACAGTTCACCGAGCGAGGACATCACCACGTCGGTCTCGCCCAGAGACGGCAGCACCTGGCTGATGTAGCGCAGGAAGGTCGCGTTCGGCCCGATGATCAGCACGCCGCGCCGTTCCAGCGTCTTGCGGTGGGTGTAGAGCAGGTACGCCGCGCGGTGCAGCGCCGCCACCGTCTTGCCCGTGCCGGGGCCGCCCTGGACCACGACGACGCCGGCCAGCGCGGAGCGGATGACCCGGTCCTGCTCGGCCTGGATGGTAGCCACGACGTCACTCATCCGCCCGGTGCGGCCGCGGCCGACCGTGGCCAGGAGCATGGCCTCGCCGGCGAGGCCGCGCCGGTCGGCCTCGGTCATCCGGTCCAGGTCGAAGACCTCATCGTCGAGCCCGACGACGGTGCGGCCGCGGGTGTAAAGGTGCCGCCTGCGGAGCAGCCCGGCCGGGTCGTTCGGCGTGGCGGCGTAGAAAGGCCGCGCGGCCGGGGCCCGCCAGTCAATCAGGACCGGCTCGTATTCCTCGTCGTGCAGCCCGATCCGGCCAATATAGAAAGTGCGGCGATCGGTGTCGTCCATTCGGCCGAAGCAGAGGCCGCGCTCCACCCCGTTCAGCTGGGCAAGCCTCCTGGCCAGCTCCGCGGCGGAGACTTCGCGCTCCACCCGGGCCGCGAACGTGCCGCCTGCGCCGCCACGGCCGTGCACCTCGCACAGGGCGTTCTCGCTGCGCCGCCGGGCTGCGTCGAGCAGGCCGTACAGCATGGAAATGTAATCCTGCTCTTTTCTGATGGACTCGGAAAGAGCAGACTCGGTTTGACGTTCGGGCATATTATTTGCTATACTCCCCGGCGGCCAAAATAATACCTGGCTTAATTCCCCGGCCTCTGTTGCCCATATGACCGATAGGGACGTATGAGCATAACAGACACGGGCATTGGCTTCATCATTAACAGCGCCCGCGCGCGGCTCATTCCGCATCCCATCGGGGCCCCGGTCCCGGTCCCGGTCCCGGTCCTGGCACCGGTCCTGGCCACGGTCCCGGTCCTGGGCCAGCCCGGACGGCGCGCGCCACTCCCAGGGCCGCTCCCGCCGGGATCAGGCCCCCATTGACCTGCGCCCGCCCGCACCGATACGTTGGCGGAGCCGACACTCGTTACCGGTGAGTAACAAGCTCGCGGTGGGCCGCACACCAGCGCACGGTGAGCCGGGCCCCAGGTCCGGGCTCGCAGGTGAGACCCCGATCTGCCTAGGATGAGACGCAGACTGCGGAGGAGCTAGACATGCCGGGCACCGATGGCGTTGAGATCACCGGCCCTTCGGGTGATCGTTACGATGAGATTCTCACTCCCGAGGCGATGGGCCTGCTCGCGACGCTGCACGGGGAGCTGGGCACCCGCCGGGCCGAGCTGCTGGCCGCGCGCCAGCAGCGGCAGGCCGAGATCATCGCCGGCGGGAGCTTCGACTTCCTCCCCGAGACCAGGCACATCCGCGAGGACCCGGCCTGGCAGGTCGCGCTGCCCGCCGCGGGCCTGGCCGACCGGCGGGTGGAGATCACCGGGCCGACCGAGAAGAAGATGGCCGTCAACGCGCTCAACTCGGGCGCGAAGGTGTGGCTGGCGGACTTCGAGGACGCCAACAGCCCGCTGTGGGACAACATGATCACCGGCCAGCTGAACCTGAAGGACGTGCTGGACCGCACGATCGATTTCGCCTCGGCGGACGGCAAGGACTACCAGCTGCGCCCCGACCACGAGCTGGCCACGATCGTGGTCCGGCCGCGCGGCTGGCACCTGGACGAGAAGCACATCCTGGTCAATGGGCGCCGCGCAGCCGGCAGCCTGGTCGACTTCGCGCTGTACATGACGACGTGCGCGCGCAAACAGCTGGACAAGGGCAAGGGGCCCTACTTCTACCTGGCCAAGACCGAGAGCCACCTCGAGGCGCGGCTGTGGAACGACGCCTTCAACATCGCGCAGGATGCGCTCGGTATCCCGCGCGGCACGATCCGCGCCACGGTGCTGATCGAGACCATCCCGGCGGCGTTCGAGATGGACGAGATCCTGTACGAGCTGCGGGAGCATTCGGCCGGGCTGAACGCGGGCCGCTGGGACTACCTGTTCAGCATCATCAAGAAGTTCCGCACCCGGGGCCGCGAGTTCGTGCTGCCGGACCGCAACCAGGTCACGATGACCGCGCCGTTCATGCGGGCCTACACCGAGCTGCTGGTCAAGACCTGCCACCAGCGCGGTGCGCACGCGATCGGCGGGATGGCCGCGTTCATCCCGAGCCGGCGTGACCCGGAGGTCAACGAGAAGGCGCTGGCCAAGGTCCGCGAGGACAAGACGCGCGAGTCGTCCGACGGCTTCGACGGATCCTGGGTCGCGCACCCGGACCTGGTGCCGATCTGCCGCGAGATCTTCGACGGCGTGCTGGGCAGCAAGCCGAACCAGCTGGACCGGCTGCGGGACGAGGTCAGTGTCAGCGCCGCGGACCTGCTGGCGGTGGCCAAGACGCCCGGCACGATCACCGAGGTGGGCCTGCGCAACGACATCAGCGTCGGCATCCAGTACCTGGCGTCCTGGCTCGGCGGCAACGGCGCGGTCGCCATCTACAACCTGATGGAGGACGCCGCGACCGCGGAGATCGCCCGGTCCCAGGTCTGGCAGTGGCTGCACAACGACGTCCTGCTCGAGGACGGGCCAAAGGTAACCCGGGAACGGGTGGAGAACATCATCGACGAGGAGCTGGCCGGCATCCGCGAGCAGCTGGGCGAGGCGTTCAACGCGGAGCGGCTCGGCCAGGCGACGGCCTTGTTCACAGAGGTCGCGCTGGCCGACAACTACGCGGAATTCCTTACGATCCCCGCCTACGAACGCATGCCCTGATGTCCGGCCCGGACCAGGACGGTCTGCCGGTGGCGTCCTCGCCGGCCGCGACGCTGATCCCGGCCATGACGCGGATCTGCGGGGCCGCCGGGGTGGTCCACGACCCGCGCCAGCTGGCCACCTACGAATGCGACGGGCTGACCTCGCACCGGACGGCGCCGGCCCTGGTCGTGCTGCCGGAAACGGCGGAGCAGGTCGCGGCGGTGGTCCGGGCCTGCGCCGGGGCGGGTGTCCCGTTCGTGGCGCGGGGATCCGGGACCGGCCTGTCCGGCGGGGCGCTGCCGCGCTCGGACGGTGTGCTCATCGTCACCTCGCGGATGCGGCGGGTCCTGGACATCGACCCGGTCAGCCGGCGCGCCATCGTGGAGCCCGGGGTGACGAACCTTTCGGTCAGCAAGGCCGTCGAGCCGTTCGGCTTCTTTTACGCCCCGGACCCGTCCAGCCAGGTGATCTGCTCAGTGGGCGGCAACGTCGCGGAAAACTCCGGCGGCGCGCACTGCCTCAAGAACGGCTTCACCGTGCACCACGTGATGGGGCTGGAGATCGTCACCCCGGACGGTGAGCTGGTCTGGCTGGGCGATGGTACCGGCGCGGCACCGGGGTACGACCTGCTCGGCGCCTTCACCGGGTCGGAGGGCACGCTCGGCATCGCGACCAAGATCGTGGTCAAGCTGACGCCGCTGCCGGAGGCGGTCACCTGCCTGCTGGCGGCGTTCGGCAGCACCAGCGCCGGCGGCACGGCAGTGTCGGCGATCATCGCGGCAGGAATCGTCCCGGCCGCGATCGAGATGATGGACGCGCTGTCCATTGAGGCCGCGGAAGCCGCGGTGCACTGCGGGTACCCGGAGGGCGCCGGCGCGGTCCTGATCGTCGAGCTGGATGGGCCGGCCGCCGACGTGGAAGTGGACCGTGCGGCCGTCCGGTCGCTGTGCGAGGAAGCGGGCGCGGGTGAGATCCGGCTCGCCGACGACCCGGCCGAACGGGCCCGGATCTGGGCCGGCCGCAAGTCAGCGTTCGCTGCGGTGGGCCGGATCAGCCCCGCCTACATCGTGCAGGACGGGGTGGTGCCGCGTACCGCGCTGTCCCGGGTGCTGGCCCGGATCTCGGAGCTGTCGGACTCGGCCGACGGCGTGCGGGTCGCCAACGTCTTCCACGCCGGCGACGGCAACCTGCACCCGCTGGTGCTGTTCGACGACAGCGTGCCGGGCGCGGGCGCGGCGGCCGAGGAGGTGTCCGGCCAGATCCTGGACCTGTGCATCGAGGCGGGCGGCTCGATCACCGGGGAGCACGGGGTCGGCGTGGACAAGTCCAGGTACATGACGCGGATGTTCGGCGACGACGACCTGGACACCATGCAGATGCTGCGCTGTGCGTTCAACCCGCGCAACCTGTGCAACCCGGGCAAGGTGTTCCCCACCCCGCGGCTGTGCGGGGAGGTTCCCGGTGTCCGCCGCGCACCGCATCCCGCAGTGGCCAGCGGCGAAGTGGACCTTTTCTGATGCCCGGGCCCGGGGCAAGTACCGGGGAGGGCATCAGCGGTGCGGAGGTCGCGGTGGCGCTCGCCGGGACGGGCGCCGTGGTCAGCGACGCCGGCCCCGCGGACGCGGTGGCCGGGGTCAGGCCCGCCTGCGTGGCCTACCCGGGCACCGTGGAGCAGGCCGCGGGCGTGCTGCGGGCGGCCGCTTCGCTCGGGATGACCGTCGTACCGCGCGGCGGCGGGCGGAGGATCTCCTGGGGACCGCCCCCGGCCCGCTGCGACGTGATCGCGGACATGACCCGGATGAACCGCATCATCGAGCACGCGGCCGGCGACCTGGTGGTGCGGGCCGAGACGGGCGTGCCCCTGGGCCAGCTCAGCAAGGTGCTCGCGGCGAAGGGACAGCGGCTCGCCCTGGACGCCCCGGCGGCGGCGACAGTCGGCGGGGTGGTCGCCACCGGTACGGCCGGCCCGCTGCGGCTGCGCTACGGCACGCCGCGTGACCTGCTGATCGGGATCACCGTGGTCCGCCCGGACGGGCGGGTGGCGCACTCCGGCGGCAAGGTCGTCAAGAACGTGGCCGGCTATGACATCGGGAAGCTGTTCGC
>Ga0187859_10001965_pt1 | contig 12972 bp, 12 predicted proteins | sample June2016WEW_10_1_2_FD_133019 | JGI IMG/M metagenome (GOLD analysis project Ga0187859, IMG submission 133019) | Peatland microbial communities from SPRUCE experiment site at the Marcell Experimental Forest, Minnesota, USA - June2016WEW_10_10 | ecosystem: Environmental > Terrestrial > Soil >...
AATAATAATAATAATAATAATAATAATAATAATAATAATAATAATAATAATAATAATAATAATAATAATAATAATAATAATAATAATAATAATAATAATAATAATAATAATAATAATAATAAATAATTATTTAAAAATGTAACATCCAGATTCGTACATAACATATTTAGGATATTCTTTTGATATTAATTTCCATCTAGAAGGTAAATCAAATATGCGCGGTATTTCCTCTTTTTCATCTTGAAAACCAATATATTTTTCTAATAATCTTGTTGTATTATTGTGATTAGCTCCACGAAAAAAAACATAATGAGTAGATTCATTAATTAAGCCTTTCGTAGCTTCCCCATCACATGCGATATGTTCAGTCATACAAACACTAATATTATGTGAACGTCCTAATTCCAAAGCTTCTTTTCTCAATAATCTAACTTCTTTACCAATTGATCCTTCGATACATTGTACATCATCAAAAATTAATAATGTATTATCAAAATCTTTAAAAGATAATCTTTCTTCACCTTCTAAATATGTTTCATCTAAAATCACTCTATGCATTCTTTTACATTCTTTCATAATATTATCATAAGCTTCATCTTTATCTTTTTGTGAAAAAATATAAACTTCAGATTTTTTAAACATTTTGAGATATCTTTTTGCATAGGAAGCACACCAAAATGATTTTCCTGAACCTCCTTGTCCAACTACAAATATTACATGTCTTGATGTTGATGTTATTTTCTCATTTGGGATAAATTGAAGAATTGATTCACCATGTAACTTAATTTCTGTATTTCTTTTTCTTTCAACATATTTTCTAATTTTTTGAAATGTCTCTTCAAGATTATCTTCTAAAATGTAATCTAGCTCCAATTTCAAAGCTTTAATAATTTTACCCATATCTACTGGATTCACATGTTTACGAGCTTTTTTATCCCAAAACATATTATCATCAATAAAATCTAAAATATCAATATTCTTATCCATATATTCTTTTTTTTCTTTTTCATAGAGATATACTTTTCCATCTTCTTCATCACCATCGATAATAAGTGCGATAGGCTTACCATCTTTATGTTTTTTTAATGAGATCATCGCTAATAAATATATAATAAAAAATCAAAAAAATTATATGTGTTTCTGTAAAAATACAAAAAACCTATTTATTGAGATTTATATTTTTGATATGCACCTTTTGGTGGTATACCTCCATACTGTTTAACAAATTGTTTATATGTCAATTTTCCACCGACTAATGAGCCACCAACTTTACCAGTTCCGAGTAATGGTTTATTAATTAACTTTTTATTCAATCGTTTAGAACCGTATAATCCTTGACCTCCCATATGTAGAGTATCATTATCAGCTTGCATTGCTTTTAATTGTGCAATTTCTTCTAATCTTTGAGAAATCTCATTTTGAATTTCAGTAGTTTGTGCGGCTTGGTCTTCTCTTGATAAATATTCTCGTTGATCAGGAATTGTCATTTGTTCAGGTTCATATTCCTCATTAAGAATATCTAATACTTCATTTTTAGCTAAATTCTCATCTGTTTCTGGTACTTGTTCATCGGGCATTTCATACTCTCCTTCAATCTCATTTTCTTCACCAATTCCAGCATCCTCATCATAGAATTGTTGTAATAAATCAATTAGATCATTTTTTGTTGCATGTTTACAAATCATGGCGAATTCATTCATATTTCCACCAACTAGACCTTTGCCTTTTTTCTTACTGGGTGTTTCTCCATAAAGATTTTCATGAACCATATTATAAAGTTTTCTCTTAGTGTAATTTTTTCTTAAAACATCTCTAATTCCTAATTCAAAAGCTAAAGCTTCAATAGTACCCTTAGTATATTTATCATAAGGTAATAATTTATGAGTTCTTCTAAATGCATGTTCATCTAATTTATATTCTTTCTCTCCTGGGTATTCTTCATTAGGTAAATTTAATAAATTAAGAATATTTTTATCTTGTTCGAGTAATGCACTATCTTTTTTTAAGTTTTTAGTAATTTGTTTGATATCTTTTTTCATTTTAGCTGCTTCAGCTTTTTTCAATTTAGCTGCTTCAGCTTTTTTGTATTCTCTTAAAAATTTAGTTGTATCAGCTGTCTTTGGTGGTTTTGCTGGTTTTTTTAATTCTCTTAAAAATTTAGTTGAATCAGCTGTCTTTGGTGGTTTTACTGGTTTAATTGGTAGAGCAATAGCCTCATCTAATTCATTTTCTAATTCATCAATTTCTTCGAGAAATTTCTTATTTTGATATTCTCTCAAAAATTTAGTTGCATCAGCTGGCTTTGGTGGTTTTGCTGGTCTTTTTGATTTTTGATATTCTTTCAAAAATTTAGTTGCATCAGCTGGCTTTGGTGGTTTTGCTGGTTTTAATTCTTTAATTATTTGATCAATTTCTCCTTCAAGTTTTTTAGTTTTTACTGCTTGTGTTTTTCTTCCTTTTTCTTTTTTTGCAACTGCTTGATGTTCTTTAATTACTTCATAAATATCTTTTTTAGTTTTCAAAGTTTTAATTGGATAATTTTTATCATGAGCAATATCAATTAATTCAGCTTTTGTGTATGATTTATATGGTTTGAGGACAAATGATCCGCCAACCATTGAGTATTTAGATTCTTGTTGATAAATTTTCTTGAGTCTTTCCAAAACAGACATTATATAATTATAATATACATATTAATTAATATTTAAGTCTTGTAATATATTAATTTAAATCTTGTAATATATTATATGTCAACAATTTCAAATATTCTCGCTGATCATAATTCAAAAAATATTAATGTTATCGGTAATTTTATTAACAAAAATATAATTGCTGATTTCACAGATGTTTTAAATTATAATATCTCGAATGTTTCTGGACAATATATTATATGTAAAAATTTTAATTCCACATTTCCTCATACAATCACACTTCCTCCAATAACTTCAGATATGGTTGGTTATTCATTTTATCTAGTTTCTGGAGATACTACTTTTAATCTTAATTTAAATTCCAATCCATTAACATTAGTTTCAATTGGTTCAGATTTAATTAATGGTGTTAATAATACTGATGGATTCGTCATTTATGGTAGTGCAGAAGCTCAGTATGGCTGGGGTGCTACTGTATTTATAATTCAAATTTATTGTGATGGGACTCAATGGATTTGTTCAATCGCTAATGCTGGAGCATAAAAATTATTTTAAATATATCTAATATAAATGTCTTCACGATCGAATGATTTAACTTCTCATAATCCAAAAATTTTAAATGAAACAATAAACAATTTAACTGTCAATACTATAAATGGTTTACCTCCTTCTACTCCATTTTCTACAGTTACCAATGTTAATACTAATCAAAATTATTCATTAACTTTTTCTAATTCAGTTGCAGGTGCTAATCCTATTTATGTTTATCCTGCCCAAATAGGAATATCATTTAATCCATATACTAATGTGTTTACATCTTATCAAACTTTATTGGGTCAACCATTAGTTACTACTACAACAACACAAGCTTATAATGTTGCATCTCTTGATCCTTTACCGGCTTTAGAAATTTATAGGGGTATTATTATTAATAATCATGCATCAACTACTTGGAAAATGGATACAGGCGCAAATCTTTTGGATTCCTTCTCTAATTGTGTTGGCGGTGGTGGTGGTTTCAACACAGTCACATGCAAAGTATCAAATCCAGGAGGAACTGTCACTCTACAAAATTCAGATGATGGATCTGTAACAGTTATTTCACCTGTTCAAACTGGATCATTTACAATGTATTTTCAATATCAGGGTCTTGTTTCCAGTGTTCCTACATGGATTGTATACGCTTAAAAATATTATTTTGAATACTTTGATTATAAATGTCTTCACGATCTAATGATTTAACTTCTCACAATCCAAAAGTTTTAAATGAAACAATAAATAATTTGACTGTTAATACTATTAATGGTCAAGCTCCAGTCCTGCCGTCAGGAATTGGCACAGGATCAGCTTTTGATATTCCAGTTTTCGGTAGTTCTATTCCTCCTATCTTTGTTGATTCTGGTGTTAATATTAATCCTCTTAATGGTTCTATAACTGGTATGAATTCAATAACTACAAATGGTAATATTTATGTTGGTCCATTAACTCTCTCAGATACTGGAAATATTGTCGATTTGGATCTATCAACTCCACATAATCAAACTTTAGCTTATGATAGTACTAATCACGTTGTTATTATTGGAGCTAATGCAAATGGAGGACAGCCAGCAGATTTAATTATTGTTAATGGTCAAACAGGGAATACAGGAAGTAATAATATCGTATTAATAAATAATAATGCTAATGGCTCAAATATATTAGATGCTCCAGTGAATGAAATAATATCAACATCTGCAAGTAGTATTTTTGAAAATACTGATAATCATCAATTAACTATGACTAATACTGGTGTTAGTTTGATTTGTGGTAATAGTCTACCTTTATCAATTGTTACTTTGGGAAATCCTGGAACAGTTGGCGATGTATTAACTTTATTAACTGGAGGGGCTGGTTGGGCTCCCGCTTCTAGTGGAGGTTCTTTTCCAACATACACATCACAATCAGTAAATGTCACAATGTTCGGTAGTTCCAGTGATGCGACTATGGGTTTAGCATCTGCAGAAGGATCAGCACCAAGCTTTTATTATCCTGCTAATCTTCCGTGGCCTTGTCCTAATGGAAGTGGTACTTTTACACCAACTATCCCCTACAATCTTGGCACGGTTCCTTTCACATTAGTACCTGGTAATTATGCATTATGTTGTGGATTTCTTGGTAATCTTGGGACACCTATTTCCACATTTACTATTACAAATGCAACGAGTGGAGGGTCTCCATTAGTGTTTACATTTGATACATATATCAATAATATTAATAATCCTCAATTAAATTGCTTATTTCAATTTACAGTATCAGGCACAGGATATCAAGATATTTTAGTAAATCTTTCAGTTCTTTCAGCAAATGTATTATCATCAGGTACAGCATTATTACCTTGTACTGATTTAATCATATCTCCAGTTTATACACTCTAATTTGGTTTTTTTTTGAAAACATTTAATATAAATGTCTTCTCGATCTAATGATTTAACTTCTCATAATCCAAAAGTTTTAAATGAAACGATTAATAATCTAACTGTTAATACGATAAATAATGTGCTTTACACAGCAACTCCCTACGGAGCTGTTAACATTATAAGTTTTAATATTCCATCTCATACTTATCATGTTATTGAAATGCCAAATCAAATAATAATATGTAATAATTTTACTACACCTGCTGCAACATATTCGATAGTACTACCTCTCATCTCTCCTAGCATGATTGGACATACTATCACAATCACTACAAATGATGCAACATTTAATGCTAACAGTTGTGTTTTAAATATTCTACCATCTGGTAGTAATGTTATTGATGGTGGACAAACTTTTACAGCTACTGGTTCTGGTGCTGCATTTTATGGATTAATTTTTAATCCTCCCGTACAATTTACTTGTGATGGTGTTCAATGGTTATCAAATAAACAACCATAAATAATTTATATGTTTCAAAACTTATTATTTTGTGAATAATAAGTATTATAAATGAGTAATATTCAATCAATATTATTTGATAAAAGTAAATGGACTTTACCAAAAGCTAAACAATGGTTGAAAAAAAGACATTATAAAACTGGATTAGATGATAAACCAAATCATTATAGATTTAGACAACAAGAACCAAATAAAAATGATAAATATATTACTAAAAAAATAGATGATGGAATTGAATTTATTGTTAAAATAAATAATTTTAAAGGTGGAAAGTTTGAATATGAAATTTCAGAACAAGCATACAAAAATCCAAAAGAACGAATTAATTTTGATGGTTATGTTTATGAACCATCATTATCAAATAAAAAGACAGCTGTTTACAAATCCGATGATGATAAAATAATAATTATTGGTCATCGAGGAACAGTTCCTACAGATATTGAAGATTTAGCTGATGATTTAGCTATTGTAACAGGAACTTTTAAATTTACATCAAGATTTAAAAAAGCATTAAAAATTAATGAACAAATTACTAAAAAATATCCTGATTACACAATAGTTAATACTGGTCATTCATTAGGTGCTAGAATAGCATCAGATGTTGCAAAAAAACAATATCTAAAAAATTCAAAAGCTATCACTTATGCACAACCAACTGTCCCAATTGATTTAATTACAAATACAATTGATAAAGTTAAAAATATTTTTAATCCTAATTCCAATATGGCTAAAAAAATGAAAAATCAAGAATCAAATGTTACAAGATTTGATCCTATTTCATCATTGAATATAATTTCACCAACTGGTAAAGTTAATGTTCACAATGTTTCTGCGAGTAATCCGCATACTCTACAAAATTTCAAAGGTAAGTCATTAAATAAAAATAATAAAATTCCATTTGACATCGCTGATAAATTATCAGCAGAAATTAAAAGTGATTACAAACGTAGAAAAATCACACTTTATCAAGTCGGCAGTTTAGCACGGCGAAGTAAATTAGTAGGTGATTTAGATTTTATTACAACCTCACCAAAATTAGGAAAAAAATATTATAAAGAAAAATTGGAATTACCGGATGGCAAGACTATTATGATTGACATTTGGTTTGTTCCGAAACAACATTTAAAATTAGCGAAAGCAATTAGATCATATCCTCGATATTACATAATCGCTATCAGAAAAGGATTGAAGAATAATGGTTATAAATTAACAGATCAACAATTATTCAATTCTGATGGTAATGAGATTAAATATACTAATTTTAAACAAATTGCAAAATTAGCAGATGTTATTTATCATCCATTGTCATATTACCATGAATTTTAATATTAGAATAAATATATCTTTTATCTTTTTCTAATTGAATAATATCATTTTTTAAATCTTCTTTTATTTGTATTAAATCATAATACATTCTAAAAAATGTTTCATTTTTACTTTCATATTCTTTTCTTAGATTAGCTCTATAATTTCTATAATATTCGTTTATTCTTTCTCTATTCTTAACATTATATACTTTTCTATATTCTCTCATATATTCTGTTCTATTTTTTGTAGCCATTTAATTAATAATAAATTATCTATTTTACTTTTAAATTATTTAATTAATAATTTTCTAAAAAATAATTATATTTTTCAGAAGAATTGTATTTTGTGAAAATTAATTTTTATTATACAAATTCAACCTTGTGGAGAGACAAAGATATTCAATACTATTATGAGTGGGGGAACATGGCAAATTATCATTATTATATTGAATATCCTCTCCCCCCAATATTCATAAATATATTATTTCTTTAAGTCATGATTAAATTGTAATTGTCTTAATTCTACATGTGTAATTGATAGAAATTGAATTTTTATCTTTTCGTAAATTCGAAGTTAATACTGATACTTTTTTCTGTGTATACATACAGCGGAAAAATTGGATATATTCCGACTCAATGTTTGGCATAGTATTATACTTCGCGTACCTATCTTGAACACTCATATTTTGTATCTCGGCAACTTCGTTTTGGGATTTGACCCAACAATCATTTTTGTTAATTCCTTTACAAATAATTTTGTATTCTTTTGAAAAATCATAATCTTTATTTTCTTGTAATAATTGTAATCGTGTTTCTTCTTGAATTCCAGTAAAATAACATTTTTTATCCATGTACAATGAATAGTCATTATGATTATTTTTGTATTCATCCACAAATGAACCGCATACTTTTGAATCATGTGAAAATAATTTATGTGTTCGATATCTTGGATCATATTTTTCGACTGCTTCCCAATGTGGAATGATTTTTTCAGAACCATATTTGAACCATTTGTCGAATGTTGATTGAGTAACTTTCATTGAATCTGTATCTGTGTAAATTCTGTCTTTTTTATTTATTTTTGAATATATATTATCATACATAAAGCGATGAGTATAATCGTATATAAGAATTCCGATATAAATCGGGCGAGATGTTTTGATGCATTCTGATTCGTCTTTTTTGTATGTAATGATAGCTTGATGTTCGATTATTTTTTCAACAACCATATCAGGATATTTTAATCTAATTTCTTCGGCCTGGTCAGCTTTGATAATCTTGGTTTGGTTTACATGTAATCCTTCAGCAAATTTTCCACTAACAATATTAATTAATAGTTTTAGTGTAGCTCGTAATGATTCATTGTATTCTAGTGAATTTTTATCTTTTAATACGTCTTGTTGATTTTTGAGATTCATTAATGGTAAAATACTTTCAAACATTTCACATGATTTAACACGTTCAGGAAAATAAAAACCATTTTTAATTTTAACATCAGCACCATGTTTTTGTAAGTCTTCAATTTTGACTGTAGATATTAATATATTTTTGAGTATATTTTTTGTATCCCAATCATTCGATTTATCTTTTCCTTTTTCAGGACAAATATTTGGAAGTTTATTTTTTCTAAGTTTTGTTTGATCAACATCACAATAGAAAAATCCAATTTTATTTTCTGGTTTTTCTTCGAATTTTTTACATTCAATAATTGAATCTCCGCATGGATAATATATATCCATAATAGCCATAGCATAACAGTACATCGATGATGCATCCAATGATATTATCTTCTCAAGAATTTCAGTCATTCCTGAGAATAATTCACATCTTCCACCAACTTTATTTTTTTGAAGATCTTTATAAAGTTTCATTTGTTCTTTTTGAAAACCTGGCAAACTAATTTTTTTATTTTTGTGATCTTTTTCTACAATTTCCATCATCACTCCGCCAATAGTTTTATAATGATCAATTTGTTTAAAGTTAAGTTGACTACCAAATATATTCGAAATAGCTTTTTGAAATTTATGAAATAATAATCCTAATGATAATACATCGTAAGTCATGTATTTTTTGATTTTTTTATTATTTTGAAAAGTTTCGATCAATTTATCTTCGTCGTATAATTTTTGAGCTTCGCGATGATCAAATGATTTCTTGGAACATATTTTAATTCCATAATCCTTACATGCTTGTTCAAGATTGCAATTTGTAATATGTTTAGCTAAATCAAAAGTTTCATGATTTCCAATTTTAAAAGTTAATAATTGTGAACCGTTGAAAAATGCTGAATTTAAAACATCACATCCTATTTTTGATAAATCATGATATAAAATATAATTATCAAATTTTGCTCCATTAAATGAAACTAATGAATATACAATATTATTAGATCTACACATATAATCATAAAGTGATTGTGTAGCATTAAATGATATTATTGTTTTTACATGATTATTTATGAATTTAATTAATTCATCCTCGTCTTTTGCAGAATCTATTTTTTCTAATTCTTCCAATTCTTCTAAATTCAAATCCAAAAATGATAATCCATATGCTTTTAATATATTATCTTCCGACCAATCAATAATAGTTTCATAATCAAAAAATATATATCTATCTTCTTTTTGAATTGTTTTCACAGCTCCAGTTTTATGAATAATATTATCTTTTATCATTTTCATAACATCGAATTCTAATTGGAATAACTCATCATCTATCTTTTTATAAAAACTATATCCATTATCAAAATAAATATTATCAAATTCAATTTTATTATCTAATATGACATCACAATGTTTATTATTAATATCAATTAATAATGTTCCATCAGATTTTTCAACTTTATCATTAAGATAAATAAATTCAACAAATTCATTATTATGTAATTTATACAGAGTTCTTTCTCGTTTATTTTTTGGATTAATAAATATTTCTTGGTCGTCAGTTTTTGTAAATAATTTTAAATCATATCTGATTGATGCTAAAATGATATTAATATTTGGAAAGTTTAATTTTACGTAATTTAAGAAATTATTAACTTCTTTTAAATTATTATCTGAATATTCTTTTTTCGTAAGTTCTAAATCAGGATAGATAAGTTTCAAAGATTCATAACCACAAAATCCTCGAGATGAAACATTATGAGTTTTGAATAAACATAACATATCTGTTAATCCTTCAATCACATTTCTATTATTTCTATCGAGTTTCAAAAACATCACATCAAATCTTGAAAATTCAATATGTTGGCCTTCTTTCACTCGATCAGAACCTTCATAATCATTAGTTTCTAATTTTTCAAAAATTGCATCTAAATCATCAGCATCATTAAAATCGGCTGCTGGAATTGAAAAATGCATAGGAGTTCTACTTCCATCATCTTCATATACATAAATAACTAGATTTTTAACTACATATTCATACTCTGGGTCTTGTTGTTCGAGGGTTCTTTTTAATGCTAACATTTCAGCATACATTTCATTTGCATTACCTCCTTCTAATGCATCATATACAACCCGATATCTAACATAATGATCAAAATTATTTAATTGAGTACGAATTGGTTGTTCATATCCATATTCTTCATTATGTTGAATTTGTTTTTTTAAATCATTTCGTTCAGTGAGTAATTGTTTCACTAATTCATTTTTTTTAATTTTTGAATTTTTCCCTACCTTACTATCAGCCAATAAATTAATTTGGTTAATTATATCTTTTTTGGGTTTCAAAATGGTCTTGGTGACTTCAAGTAACTCATTTTTTTTGAGTTTATTGATGCCACCAGGAATTCTGATTTTTTGTGAACTGATGACTTTTTTAATATCAGCAACTTTGACATTATTACCTTTTAAAATTGATTTCTTAATCTTGGAAATCTCGGACATAAAAACTACTATATACTTATACTAGTTTATTATAAATATGTCTTTAAAACGAATTATTTTGAATTTTTTTTTAATTTCTTTTTTAAATTTGATTTTTTCTGTTTATTTAATACATATGTTCTATACTGTTCATCAGAATTATATCTTTTTTTTTGATATTCAATATCATATTTTCTTTTACGTTCTTTTTTTTCCATTTTATCTATTTTTAAATCTAATGAATTCACATAATCAATATCTTTTTGAAGACTTGCCAAATCATTTTTTAATTCATTTTTAAATTTTACAATTTCACAATTTAAATGTCTTTTACTATTATCATGCTTTTTTTTGTTATGTTTGGTATATAAAATTCCACAATCAGAACATATTATTTTAGTTTTTCTACTTTCACTTCTAAAACGATCATATTCTTCAGCCGAGCGAGAAGGAATTTGAATATTAACATGATTGGGTGAATTTTCAATCCAATATCTCTCTCGCGTATGTAATTCGTTTTTTGTATCACATGGGTAATTTTCAATTAATTCATAATCATAATCTCCTTGATCAAAGATTTTAAATGAAGATAAATATCTTTGATTTCGTCCATCTTTCCAACGTTTATAACCATTTTTGTGAAATCTCATTCTTAATTTTAAACTTAGGCATGTAGAACCAATGTATTGATCGTCAGAAACATCGCTTGTAATTTTGTAGATTTTTGCATTTTGATAATTCATTCTATATAACTAGTATATATTAATTATTTCATTTTTTAGAACGCATTTAAATAATATATTTAGGTAAATTACAACCTACAATTTCCATGTCACCAATAAATACAACAAATTTGTCATTAATTGGATCATTTGTTTTTTTTCGTTTGCAATAGATATCTGGTACTCCATTATTTCTATCATAACAAAATCTAATATTACAACTTGCACTGTATTTATTAATAAGTCGATATTCTCGATCATATGGCATGACTTTTGATAAATCAACATCTTCTTTTTTTCCAGATAAAATTTCACAATCATCAATTATAAAATCAAATAATCCAGAATCGAAAATTAAAGTATTTTTGTACTTTTCAGTGTTGATAATTGGTTTTGGTTCAAATACTGCATCATCACTGCTAACTGGTGGTTTTGCAATTAATTTCATGCTTTTTTTTGATCTTGTTTTTGCCATTGTTTTATTTTAATTTAATTTAATTTAATTTAATTATAATAATTAATTTTTAAATCTTTTTTTTATTTTTTTGATATTCTTTCTGTTTTTCTAATCTTTCTTCACGATTTAAATAATATTTTTCTCTAGCATATTCTGAAATTTTCAAACGATTTTTTTCATAATATCTTTTTTGAGCTCTTTTCATTGCTAGTTTTTTTTCAGCCTCTGTAACTCTTGGTCTTCCCCGACCTCTTTTAAAATCTTCTACATTTTTTTGATTTAAATCTTCTACTTCTTCCATATCTTGGTAATAATCAAGATTCATTTTCTCTATATATATTAATAAGATTTTCTATTTTTAATATATATGAGCAATTCGTGGATTCAACACGTCAAACAATATGCAGAAGAAAATAATATAGGTTATAAACAAGCTTTGACAGAAGCAAAAGCAACCTATAATGCAGAACCAAAAAAACTATCAAAGAAAAAGCAGGAGGAAGAGGAAAGAGAAAAACTAAGAAAAGAAATAGATGATGAGGATGAAGAAGAAGAATTTATCCCAACACCAAGGCAAAAACTAATTATTAAAATTGCTGAGATCAAAGGACATATCAATAGAGCAAAAAGAACACTAAATCCATATGATCAAGAGAAATATGTGAATGAATATGTCAAATACAGAAATAAATTAGATAGATTGGATGAGAAAGATCAACCTAAAATCCCATTGACAAAAGAGGAGAAAAAACGATTATCAAATATTAAAAAACAAGCATCTAAATTAGGTGAAATTAGTAAGATGAAAAGAAACTTAGCTGAAGTCAAAAAACAAGAAGAATCATTTAAAAAGAAGGAGGAAAGACTCGAATACAAAATTAAAGAATTACCGTTAAAATTAACTAATAAAGTTGATAAAAAAGATATTGATAAAATTAATAAAATTAAGAAAGATTTTTCTGAAACTAAAAAAGAAGAAGAATTATTTAAACAAAAAGAAAAAATAATTCAAAAAAAAATAAAAGAATTATTAAAAAAACAAGATACTTTAATTGA